>Ga0114956_1000785_pt1 | contig 24172 bp, 23 predicted proteins | sample MaitaG_FD_87304 | JGI IMG/M metagenome (GOLD analysis project Ga0114956, IMG submission 87304) | Marine algal microbial communities from Maine, USA - Maine_Asex2 metaG | ecosystem: Host-associated > Algae > Red algae > Unclassified | place: Maine, USA | collected 2015-01-05
TATTGCTAATTTCTCGGATTCTGTTGCTCTTCTTAAATCAAATTTTCTCATAATCAAAGATACACAATTTATAGAGAATTCCTATTATATTACTGCTGGGTTAATAAGATGAATAGCATTAGCACTCCATTTTGCTGAAAATGGTGGATTTCCGACCACAGCTTCGAATCTCATATCCACGTGCTGTGGGTTTTCTAAGCTATCAGCCTGACGTATATCAAATTGTCTATAATGTACGTCATGGAGAATCATATTCATCCTTGCCAAGTTGTATGTGGTTCTATTTAATTCTTGACCAAAGAACTCTGCAACTTCATCTACTTCTTTAGCGACACGTAATAATAACGACCCCGAACCACATGTAGCATCATAAACACTTTTCAATCTTTTCTTACCTACCGTAACTAATTTAGCTAATATAGTAGAGACCTGTTGTGGTGTATAAAATTCACCTGCTTTTTTCCCAGCCCCCGCAGCAAATTGACCTATCAAATATTCGTATGCATCTCCGAGAACATCTATCTCAGTATTCTCTAATTCAAAGTTTATCTCGTCCAGATGCACCAATACCTTACCTATCAGTTCATTCTTAGCTTTCTCCGTTCTCCCCAGTTTCGTAGATGTCAAGTCCAAGTCCTCAAACAACTTATCAAAGTCATCTTCCGACTCAGTACCCATAGTAGATTGCTCAATGTTATTAAGTATGGTTGTCAGGTCATCCAATATAAAATTGGACTCAGATGCCTGTCCCCGCATTGCGATACTACTAAACAATTCAGAAGGTCTTAGAAAATAACCCAGCTTCTCTACTGATGCTTCTCTTACTGCATCCAAATACGATTGTCCGTCTTTAGTGGCTTCTTGTATCTCCTTATAAGAGATGCCATCCTCTGAGAGTATAGAGTTAGCATATACAAGCATCTTCTCTGACAGATACTTATAGAATATAAATCCCAAAATGTAATCTCTGAACTCGTCTGCATTCATATTCCCCCGTAACTCGTCTGCTATCTTCCAGAGTTGTGATTGGAGTTTCTTTCTTTGTTCTTCTGACATATCTAAGATTACTTTTAAAATCTGGCTATTTTACCCAGAAAAAAATTAATTCACGACTTAAAAATCGAAGATACGAAATGGTTTATAGGAAATGAATTTGAGAGTATATCACCCCAAAAAATGAAATTTGAGTAGCCATTATTTGGGTCTAACATCACCCCAGATATATAAAGAGTATTAGGTGGAAGGGGGTGTTTGGGATACTCTCAGGCAGTTAGCCCCTCAGGGAGTGGGTTAAATTTATAAGTCCATACAAACTTAACATCATAAGCATCAATGGCGTCCGCATGTTCAAGTTCACGTCTCACGGCTGTGAATTTATCCAGAACATTAATAGTTTCAAAGTTTATTGCGCCATGATTACCATATGTACCAACGAAAACAACAGGCGTGATAAAATCAATGTGGGCATAAACATAAAGACTATAAGTTGGCAAGTTACTGGAATCCATAGTTACAGTATATTGATAAACACAAGGTTTTTCGTCACCATCAGCACATTCAAAAACTGAACTTCTCAGTAGGTTCACTTTACTTGTCATTGGTAGAAAACATGCATGAATTACTTCTGCGATTGCATTAGCTTTTTTACCATGTCTTTTTAAGTCATTGATTTGTTCTTTGTTAGGTTGAGTTATAGTTGCAAATACTGCCATGATACTGTTTATTATAAATATATTCGATGTTTGCAATAGCACCTTCACTGTAAATAATAATCTATTAAAGTATTGGGGACAAAGTAAAATATAGCCATCTCCCACAACCTGTGACTTATTCAAGTCTATCGAGATTGCAAAAGATGGCTGTAAAAAGTCTATTAAGTTTAGCTGATTCTATTACCACTTAAAATCAAAAATCTTGCCTGCTAGGTCATTCAAATCATCTGATTTCGTTAGTTCTCGCAAATAATTTTTTGTCGTGCGAATAGACCCATGATTCAGCATTTCCGAAATCTTTCGCATTGGCACATCATTTTTATAAGCCCAAAAGGCAAAGGTATGTCTCGCAACATGACTACTTAGTATCTTGTCTATACCACATTTCGCTGCAATGATTTTTAAATGATTATTTAGAATAGCTCTTTTGGATTCGATGTGTTTGCGATACTTTACATTAGTTTTAGCATCCACAGGCGGCAAGGTTAACATTGGAAATACATAATCATCTGATTGTCCCTTATATTTAGTGTAAAAGTATTTCGTCTTATCATGTAGATGTAAAGTTTTGGTTTTTCCAGTTTTCAATTTTTTGAATACAGCATCAAAGTTTCCTCTTAGATTTTCTGGCTTCAACATCAAAGTGTCACATATACGAGTTCCCCAAAGAAATATCTGAGTACAAAAATTATCTCTGGATAATGCCAGCTTCGGTGGCAATTCAATATCCTTTATTTTTATGAATTCCTCTGTGGTTAGAAGAAGTAAAAGTGATGGGGGTAGTACTTGTACAATTGAATTGTACTCCAAAATCTTGATTACTGGAACAAATGAATTGATAGCACCAGAAGGAGAAGGGAATTTTTCTGATACTTTTTGGTATTTACATTAACTCAAAACTGACTTATGTTTTATTTCTAAAAAAATGTTTTAGTGGATTCAAAGTGAGTATTCTAAAACATTACTAAAACAAAAGTCTGTGAATAGGGCATCTTACAGCAACTTTCTCTATTGATTATCAGTGGATTAAGTTGCGGTAAGACGCCATAAGATGTAATTGTGGAGCCGCAGAGATTGCCTTTGGCGATCTATGCTTTCCCGTAGTCTAAATCAGATATGACTTCGCTGTCGCTCAGAAATAAAAATAGGCAACAAATTTTGAGTAAACTCAAAATTGCCACCCAAATTTTTATTTGATCACATATCTGATCCTTAAGTGGAGCCGCAGAGATTCGAACTCTGGTCCAGACAAAGCTTTCATAAGCTTTCTACATGTTTAGCTTGTTCTTGAATTTTCATCATCTGGCAGGTGTACAAGCAACCAACCTGATGCTTATCTTCTTAATTTCGGAAAATAGTCGAAGCTCCTATCTTCCTAGTCCAAGTGGTCGCTTCAAGCAGACCGTTCATTATACACTGATAGTAGGCTTATCAGACTTCTTCCTACACAGTGCAAAAAGCTATGCTAATTCTAAATTAGGCAGCTAATGCGAAGTTTCTTTCGCCAATTGTGTTTTGATCACTATTTGAACGGAGTAATTGATCACTGCTCCGACATGCTTACGTACAAATAATCTTTCCTGTCGATACCGTTCGGCCCCATATTTGTAAACTAATTCTACTTCTAGAAATATCGTTATTTTTAAACGTACAAAGCTATAAAATCGTTGCAAAATAATAGACTTATCTATGGGAAAATGAATAAAATCTAATTATTAGTATTTTCGTCCTATAAAATGCTTATCTCTGATAAGTATTGATATATGGAAGCAAGGAAGCATTCTAACAATTGCTTTTGATCTAAATTGATGGATTGCTGATGTTCAGAAAATAAATCAATTTAAATAAGTATTAAGCTATTACCTGTTTTGAAAATGATAGGGTGGATGGAATTATAAATCTTGAAGATCATCCATAATATTTATATTAATTAATAATTTGACTATTACCAAATGAAAATTATATTGTAGATGAATGGGTGATACAAAAAAGAAGTTTATATATGGTGTCGAATTTATATTAGCAGCTGTATTAGTATATACAAATGTATTTTACTTTAGTGGACAATCATTAGAAATCTATAATCAGTTTTTTGTTGCCTTGGGTGTTACCGGTTTGTATCTTATAAACGTTTTTGGGTTCCAAAAAGGAATAGAATTTAGTTGGTTGGATATCCCATTTGCTACATTCATTCTCTTTTTATTCGGATCCTTTTTTTATGCAAATGACCCTTCTTTAATCTGGGTAAAGGGCTTTTCCTGGTTATTACTTTATCTTATTTTTAAGTGGGCCGAAAACTATAATTTTCAAAGGCATAATCTCGAAAAATGGAAGTTGTTCTTTTTGGTAATTATCATTTTGAATATTTTAAATACGCTTTTTGTTTTGTTTGAGATTGTATTTAGTGATGGCACTTTTAATTTCTCTACAGCAACAATCAAAGAGTTAACCCAAGGTCTTCAAATATGGGTGAATACATTGTCTAGTTATTTCTTACTGACGATCCCCATTTTATTTTATTATTTAAAAGATAATACGTTTAATAAATTTTTAATTTTAGGCCTAATTGGAATCCATTTTCTTCTCATTATTCCATTAAATAGTCGCGGAACAACACTCGCATTTCTCCCTTTCCTTTTCCTTTTTTGGTTCTTATATCGAGAAAAAATAAATTTGCGAATATTACTTTTGATACTCGCTCTTCCTCTATTATTTTTTGGTGTAATTTCATTTGCCATAGCGGATTTTCATAAGTTCATTGATATGTATGACATCACTCAATCCTTCAATGCAATAGATAATGATGACCGCTTATCGCTTTGGAAAGCTTCGATACAGTTATTTATACAAAATCCAATGCTAGGTGTAGGTTCCGGAAATTGGATAAATGAATATTCAATATATGGTACAAGCGAATCATTCAATTATCTATATGGTGGCACTTATTATAGGCAGGCACATAATTTTTATTTTGAGACTGTAGCAGAAAATGGATTCATTGGAATCATATTTATAATTACAGTTATATTCTACCCGCTTATTAAAATAATCTCTCTAAAAAATAGAATTTCTAATTTCCAAAAATCTTGTATTCTTATATATTTTACCAACCTATTTTTGATATTCTTTTATGGAACATTGTATCCTAATTCCTTCAATTTCTTTTATCCTCAGCTTTTATTTTGGATTGTTAGCTTAGCTTTTATTGTGAAAGAAATACGCATCAAAAGATTCGAAGTAAAATATCTTACCATTTTATTATCTGCCTTGTGCATAATATGGACCGGGTATTATTTAAATAATGAAAAGGTAATGATAAATCTTTCAAAGAATAAAAAGCTGGAAGCAAAGGAAAAGATTGAAATCATCAAATCAGTACAAAACAAAACATTTTTCAATTATTATAAGAATGAAAATCTTGACATAAAACAAGCCAAGTTTTTGAAAAAACGAAAGCATTATAACAAGTCAATAGAAAAGTATAAACAAGGTATGCAACACAATAGGTTTAGATCAGATTTCTGGTATGAATTAGGAACTATATATGAAGAAATAAATAAGGAAGGCAAAGCGCAAAATTCTTATAAAAAATCTTTGGCTTTAAACATCAATAATGTTGCAGCTCGACTAAAAAGAATGAAAAGCCTTCTACAGGATAATGAATTAGAGAAATTTGATGATCTCTTTGGAATTTATTACTTAGAAATTGAACCCAAAGTAATTTATATAGATTCTGTAGGCTTAGATGCTATTAAAGATCACAAAGCAAAGATGAACTTTAAGAAATGCCTCGATTATGAAATACAATTTCTTGATTTAGCAGAAAAAAGAGCATTAAAGAAGTAGAGGAAAATTGATGAAGTATATCTGCCACCTATAAAACAAACGCTTACTGGTCCGAACGCATTGGTTCGTATTTTTATGAAATTACTTTTTTAAATGATTGGCTAGTATGTTCCTTTTTTATAGTGGGTTGGGAGCGGTAATGATTGCTGGTATTAATTGGTCTATTGATCTAGGTTATTTGTTTCCCATGTTGAATAAAATTCAACAAATTATTATCCACTTTAGACAATGCAAAAATGAAAAAATATAAATTAGAAGAAACTTCTATAAAAAGTAATCACCTTTTATTGAAATAGACAAATGGAAAAGAAAAGCGTCAGAATCAGGATTCTCAGGATCTAAAAAGTCAGAACCATGATCTATAGAAAAAGCCTTGGATTATCAAATCATTTAGTGTCAATTTAGTCTAAGTATTTGTCAAAAAAAAACCGGCCATTTGAGAAAATCAGTCATTAATTGTATTTCTTATAATTAGAAAACTAATTTGTATCAAATTCAAGACTAAATTTGTGAATTGGATCAAATAGATAGCATAGCAATTAATTTCAATGAGTCAGGGATATTTTTGATCAATATCACCTTGGCTTTAATTATGTTCGGTATAGCATTAGATTTATCTATAGATAGATTTAAAAAAGTGTTGGCCTTACCTCGAAGTTTGATTATTGGATTAATTTCTCAATTGATAGTACTACCTCTAGGGACATTTCTGTTGATTGTGCTATTGGAGCCAATTCCAAGTATAGCATTAGGAATGATCCTAGTAGCCTCGTGTCCAGGTGGAAATATTTCAAATTTTATTAGCGCCCAAGCAAAAGCAAATGTAGAATTATCCATTGTTATGACGGTAATATCTAGTTTGTTAGCGATGATCTTTACACCAATAAATTTTGCATTTTATGGCAATTTGTATAAACCAACCCAATCCATTCTACAAACCATAAATTTAGATTGGATGGACATCGTTCAGACCATTGGAATGATTATCATTGTACCGATAATTATCGGATTACTGGTAAGAAATTATTATCCTATCATCATACCTAAGATAGCATCTAAGATTAGAAATTCATCTATGCTTTTATTTTTGCTTATTGTACTTGGAGCATTTGTAGCCAATTGGAAGTTTTTTATTGATTGGATCGGTGTTATATTCTTTCTAGTTCTATTGCACAATGCATTGGCGCTCTCCGTTGGTTATATTTTGGGGATATTAGGGCGATTGCCGGAGAAAAATAAAAGAAGTTTATCTATCGAAACAGGGATACAAAATTCAGGGCTGGGCTTGCTTTTGATATTTACTTTTTTCGATGGCTTAGGTGGCATGGCCATTGTGACCGCATGGTGGGGGATTTGGCATATAATTGCTGGATTTACTATAGCATATTTTTGGAATAAAACAGATGCTCAATGAAAGTGATCGTTTACAGTGTAATAAAAATGATGGCTAAAATTTCGGTGTATTCTTACTTCCGAGGAATAGAAATAAATGGGAAAGAAAATATTCCAACCCATGGGAAAGGATATATCTATGCCGTAAATCATCAAAACGCACTCATTGATGCGATTATCGTTGGAAGTTTAGCGCCAACACCCGTATATTTTCTTACGAGGGCAAGCGTATTCGATTCTCCATACCGTTGGTTTTTGGAGATGTTGAATATGATGCCAATCTATCGAATCAGAGATGGTTATTCAAGCATATCAAAAAATGATGAAATCTTCGAAAATTGTGAAAAATTATTAATGAAAGGGAGTCCCATCTTGATATTCCCGGAAGGTAACCATGGAGAAGACTATTATTTAAGGCCACTTACAAAAGGTATTTCAAGAATTGCACTTCATACCTATGATAGAGTCCAATCCGAATTATACATTTTACCGGTAGGGATTAATTACTTCAATCATTTTCATTCTGGACATAAATTAATTCTTAATTATGGGAAGCCATTGAACATTAAAGAATCATTTTCAGTATTCGAAGAGCATAATAATAAGGGATACAAAGACCTTCTCAACAGATTAAAACCGGCAATACAAGAAGTCATGGTTATTCCTGAAAAAGAAGATCATTATAACGAACAGAAACAAATATTTCGAAGATCTAATGAATCGAAAGACTTTGATGAAATGAGAGCATTGGCGAAAAGTGGAACCTATCCACCTACAGAAAAACAATACCCTTGGGTCAAGCCAATTGGATTATTATTGGAAATTCCAAATTGGCCCCCATTTTTACTGTTGAAATACGTTTTGAATAAAAAAGTGAAGGATAGAATTTTCACTAGTTCAATAAAGATTGCAATGGCTATTCTCATTTTACCAATTTGGTTTTTGATTACTTTTATTTTCGTTCTACTCTGTCTAGGATGGCTTTGGGCAATGATCTTTTTGAGTATTCAAATCATAAGCTTATTTTTGCGTAGAGAATTAGTAAGATTTAATCGAGATATTTTCTAGGAATACTTATTCATATTACTTAATTCCTTAATTTGGGCATTCAAAGCAATACCTTTTTATGCAGCACCTACTAGATGATAAAAAATTCCAAAATACATTATCGATCATTGCAGAAAAGAATGAGCTAGATCTAGACAAAGTTCTAGAAAAAGCTACAAAATATATGGGTGAATTGTACACTGTGCATCACCCATTAATCAATGCATTCGCCGTACAATTATCAGAATTTATATTGGCTCGAGGATATGAAACTACCATAGATGTAGATCCGTCGGAAATTAAAGCCTTAGCAAAGCTCATGCGTCGACATCCCGTAGCCTTTGTAATGACGCATAAGACCTACATCGATATGATCGTATTAGCGGTCGTGCTAGCCAGACATGGATTACCATTACCCTACATTTTTAGTGGGATCAACATGAGTTTTATAGGATTAGGTGAATTTGGTCGAAAATCAGGGGCCATTTTTATACGTCGATCCTTCAAGGATAATGAAATCTATAAAGCTACTTTCAGACATTACATCTCCTCCCTTGTCAATGACAATTCTCATTTTATGTGGGCTATAGAAGGAACAAGAAGTAGAACTGGCAAGATTTTATGGCCTAAGATGGGGATTCTAAAGTATATTCTTGAAGCAGATCAGGTATCCTTATCAGATGTAAAATATATTCCAGTCTCTATAGTTTATGATTTGATTCCAGATGTTGAAGATATGGTGAAAGAGGGTAGAGGCTCTAATAAATCTAATGAGAGCCTTGCTTGGTTTCTGAACTATGTAAGGAATATGAATAAGGATTATGGAAAGATAAGCTTGAGGCTTGGAAGCCCAATAAAATTAGACGAAAACATAAAATCTGTTATTCCTACCGAGGATGAGAATGACCAATCAGAAGCAAAGAGCATCCCAAGATTCGCTTTTGAATTAGTACACAGTATTAATCAAATTACCCCAGTTACTACCTCTTCTTTAATTTGTACTACACTACTAAGTAAATTTGCATTAAACAAAAGGAGTTTAGAGCAAAATGTATTTGAATTAATGGAGCTCATAGAGCATCGCAAATCAGATGCCTTGGTAGATCGAGGAACCCCCATCAGCGCTTCTGTCCAAGTTGGCATAAACTTATTGACGAAGGCTAGAATTATTAAACAAAAGGGAGATGGACTTCTTGCGAAATATTCTATAGTACCAGAAAATTATTTGACGGCAGCCTATTATTCCAATATGGGTGTCCATCATTTATACCACTTAGCTTTTATAGAATTAGCAATTGCTTGCATAGCAGATGTTGAACCAAAAAATAGATTGACTATCTTCTGGAAGGAGATTATGAATCTGAGGGATTTATTCAAATTTGAATTTTTCTATTCTAATAAATCTACTTTTAGCGATGAGATAGAAAGTAACTTAGATTATTTAGATCCAAATTGGGAGGCTCACTTCAATGATGAAGATTATCCCATTGAAAAAATATTAAAAAATCAAAATATATTAGTTTGCCAAGTTGTACTTAGTACTTATCTAGAAGCTTATTCAGTAGTTGCGGAGACCCTAAAGAATTTGGATTTAGATCGAGAATATAATGAAACTCAATTGATGAATGCAGCCCTATTCCACGGAGAAGAAATGCATTGGAAGGGTAAAATTCATCGAGTAGAGTCAGTCTCAAAACCATTTTTGGAAAATGGAATTCGGTTATCTAAAAATCGCGACCTAATTCCTTCTGAAGAAAATGCTAAAAAGAAGGAGATTAAGCAGTGGCTCACGCAGTTGACTATGTTGTCTCAGCGTATACAAAAATTACACTCGTCGTTGATTGTGGAAGGCAAAGAGCCAATGGGAATTATTCCGATTCACAGAAATATAGTGCCCGGTTCTAAGACGGCCACGTTGACGGAAAATATAATGAAAGGAGAGGCCGGGGCACATATTGGAGCTTTCTTTGATTTGGACAGAACTTTAATTAAAGGTTTTTCTGCGAAAGAATTTATGCAAGCCAGATTGTTGAGTGGTAAAATGGGACCTAAAGAAGTTGCCGCTCAATTTGCTGGAGTAATCGTATATGCTTTGGGAAATAGAAACTTTGGTGGGTTAGTTTCTATGGGTGCCAAGGGAATAAAAGGCGTGGAGGAAAAGCTGTTTATAGAGGTAGGAGAGGATGTATATTTAAAGCAACTTTCTAAAGAAATCTATCCTGAGTCTAGAGCACTTGTAGCAGCACACCTTGCGAAAGGCCATACAGTAGCAATAATATCAGCGGCAACACCTTATCAGGTCACACCAATTGCAAGAGATTTAGGAATAAACCATGTTTTGTGTACTCGATTGGAAGTCGCAGATGGTTTTCTTACCGGTAATATGATAGAGCCAGCTTGTTGGGGAGAAGGGAAAGCAATTGCCGCTATAGAGTTAACAGAGAAGCATGATTTGGATTTAAGTAAATCTTACTTTTATACAGATAGCTCTGAAGATGTACCACTCATGGAATTGGTCGGTAAGCCATTTGCAACTAATCCTGATCCAAAATTGGCCGCATTAGCCTACGAAAATAATTGGCCTATATTTAGATTTGATGATACACAAGCACCAAAAATCACAAGTCTTGCAAGAACAGGGTTAGCATTCGGTAGTCTGATTCCTGCGGCTTTTGCTGGTATACTGTCTGGGAGTACAAGCATGTCTTGGAGGGATGGCGTCAATTCCATGATGGCTACCGTCGGAGATCTAGGATGTAAAATAGCAGGGATTACCTTACTTACGAAAGGAGAAGAACATTTGTGGTCACACCGACCTGCAGTTTTCTTGTTTAATCATCAAAGCAATATGGATTTTATGATTTTGGCTAAGCTGCTCAAAAGAGATGTCGTTGCCATTGGTAAGAAACAATTACAGTACACCCCAATAGGGCCGTTGTTTGCTGCGGCAGGCATGATTTTTATAGATCGTAAAAACAAAGACAAAGCAATAGAAGCGATGAAACCTGCTGTTGACGCTTTGAAAACTGGTACCTCTATAGTCATTGCCCCAGAAGGTACTAGAAGCTTTGATTATAAATTAGGAAAATTCAAAAAAGGAGCCATTCATTTAGCCATGCAGGCCAAAGTTCCGATTGTACCGATAGTCATCAAAAACGCGCATGATGTAATGCCTCGCGGAAAAGGGATCATTAACCCTTCTGTTGTAGAAGTGATTGTACTTCCGCCAATTCAGACCAAGAAGTGGAAAAAGAAAAATATAAACGAGTATGTGGATATTTTAAGAGATTCTTATCTAAAAGAACTTGGGCAGGAAGTAGCAGTGCCAAAAAAAGAAAGTAAGAAGTCAATAAAGCTAAAATCTAAAGTCAAATAATGATAAAAATTTCTTTGGTAATAGGCGGAGTAAGCGGGATCATACAGAGTATATGCTATTCAATTGTCTATTGAATATAAAAATAGTTTTCTTAATTTGAGACAAGTATTGAAAACTTCTAGTATTGAGAATTCCAACCATGTATTGAGAATTTGAAGTAAAAGTAAAGTAAAAAGGGCTTACTAAAATGCTAACTTTCTTTTTCTTAATACACCTTTGATTAATTCCTTTGAACGCCACAAATATAGGGCTAAGGAAAGGCATTATATTACTTTTAGTGATTACACATAACCTACCCTAAATTACATAAACCCTACGCATATTGATTTAATTTATATACAACTTATGTTGATTTAATCATTACCTCATTCAGGATAGGAATAAGCTTGTCAACTTTATTGCGATCACCAGTCAAAATGATCCTCCCTTGTATAACAGCCGTTTCAAAGTCTAACTTACCTTTAGCAATCTTAAGTAAATGAGATTCTTTGATGGTCAAAGTAGCATCCGGTGTTCTGGTTCTACCTCTTCTTATGCTTCCAGGAGCTTTCTTGAAGTTGAAATGCCAGTCACTTGGAACTTCTCCCTTTACAAAGAATTGGAAGTGCCCTGTATTCGTTTTGATTAATTTTGGATTTTCTTTTATTGCTTTTTTTATGCCTTCAAAATAAAAATCTGTAGCAGGTTCTAAATTTTCAATTTCTGCTTTTTTGATTTGCTTCTTTCTTCCTTTTTCCTTTTCATAGGCCGTAATAATTTCTTCTAATTCGTTTGCAGAATCCAAGATATAGTCAGAGAAAACATCTAAGTCCGGCATAGATTTTTGACAAGAAGTTGGGCTGATCGTTATTTTTCCATTGTAGCTTAATACAGTTATGATTAATCCCATTCCATCAATAATAGGAGCCATACCCATGATAGAATTCAATTTGTGCCCATGTAAGTAAATTGGTAACTGTGGACCTGGTACATTTGTGATAACCACATTAAAAACCGGCTTATGCATCTTTGCTAAATTGTACCTAGAATAGAATCTTGCAGCTTGGTTCGCTATTCCAAAAGGGACCACTTCAGCTACATTTGCCAATGATTTTGCACCCATGGCACCCTGATAGGTCTTACCTTGGATGGTATTTTCATAGATCGCTTCCAATCGTTCTATGGGATCTTCAATATGTGTGGCTAATTGGATTAACATTGCAGACAGTTGGTTACCAGAATCACCATCTGACTTGTTTCTTGTAGAAATGGGTACCATGGCAACCAATGGTTTTAACGGAAGCTTATCTTTTTCCAATAAATACTTCCTTAATGCACCTGCACAAATTGCCAACATGATGTCATTCAATGTAGTACCCATGATGGTTTTCAAGTTCTTCACTCGATCTAAGGAAAGAATGGTTGTATTCCATCTTCGACGTGGGGAAATAATGCCATTAAGTGGGGTAGAGGGTGCTGTAAATGGTGCAGTTGGAAGATCTAAATGCTGAGCTCGCGTAAGAAAACCAGCTTTCATAGTAGCTGTCAGACTTTCTTTTATGATGGTTGGTAATTTTAGAGGTGTCTTTGCAAAACTTAAACTACTCTTCATGATCAATTTCAATTCATTCGGAATGGCCCTCGCTTTATAATCCTTTGCAGGTGGTATTTCTTTTGTATTTGGACTCAAATCAAACAAGATAGCTAACATTCCTGCACCAGCCATTCCGTCTATGGCTACATGATGTATTTTAGAAATGATAGCTACACTGCCAGGCTCCACTTGCGACAAATTGTCTAATCCTTCTACAAATGTAAATGACCATAACGGCTTATTTTGATCTAGAGGCTTGCTGAATATCTTAGAAGCCATAGATCTCAATTTCTTCCAATCTCCAGGATTTGGTAAAGCAACATGATCAATATGGTTACTGATATCAAAATCTGGATCGTCAACCCAATATGGATAATCGATACTCATTGGGATAGTCATCAATCTCTTCCTAAGTTTAGGAATCATATGTAAACGAGAACTGATGGTGTTTCTGAAATCTTCATATTTGAGAGAACCTTCAATAATGGCTACCGCTCCTACATGCATTGGGCTATTCGGAGTTTCTCCGTATAAGAAGGTCGCATCAAGACCTGTTACGGATTCTAAATTTGGGATATTTAAACCAGCAAGTATTTTGTCTATCAAGGGATCTGTATTTTATGGATATATAATACCCTAAAATTACGTTATCCTAGCAAGGAAAGAAGAACTTTTGATATAAAGATTTCTCAGATTTGAAATGAACCCAATTTTCTTCTCGATATTTGAGTCGATCAGCTACAATCTCTAAAACTTGATGATTGACGGCATAACCTAAATGAGAGCCGGTTACTTCAATATTTTGATGGATTTCATTTTCTTGTTCTTCCATACAGAATTGCCAAGGAACAACACCATCTTGCTTAGAATAAATAGCAGTAGTAGGTACTGGGGCTGGATTTGGAATATCTGCAATGAGTTCAGGAGTGACATGAGACAACCCTTCTCCTTTATTTAGTAGGTCATATAGCCATCTTACATTGTTGGGTTCAGTGAGGCCTTTGAATGGAGAGCCAAGGGTTATAATTTGTCTTATTTTTTCTGGTTTTTCTTTTCCGAGCTGTCTTGCGTATATACCGCCCAAACTCCAACCAATGATACTGATCTTAGATTGGTGCTTCTCGTGGATTTTATCTACTTTTTCTAATAACAGATCGACATACTCCTCATTTGCCAAATTTCGACCTTGACCCCATCCATATACAGTATATCCTAATTTGTCTACAAAGCTTCGAAGTGGGATAGTAGAAAAGTCTGAGGCTAAAAAGCCAGGTAATATCAGGACTGGATGTCCGTCACCATCCTTTGGCAATTTGTTAAGCATTCTATATGGTAAATAGCTGCCTAATTCGAGCAATGCCCTTCCTCCTTCGGTAATACCCCAAAAAAAAGAGGGCTTTTTAACTGGTTCCTGCGTTTCTGACATCTCTACTAATCTTATGGTCTATTCGAATGTGATAATAGGAAATTTAAAAGTAAAGTTCCCTAATATCATAATACAAGTGTACAAAATACCTTCCAAAGAGCATAAAAAACAAACAAAAGCCAAAACATTACATTTGTAACGCCTTGGCTTTCAGAAATTTATGTAATTTAGATTCTTAGTTTTTGCTAAAAAAAGCTTTGAATCTGTCTTTATTATCCAATAAAGAACCTTTTACCGTTTCTAAAGCAGTGAATATTACATCTTGCTGAACGACAGCTAATTTTAATCCACCTTTGATCGCTTTTTCAGAAACTTCTTGCCATTGGCCAGTTCTTGCGATAGCTACATCCACCATGTCTTCAGAAGTTTCATAAACGAAGTCGTTTACATTACTTACTGTCTTCTTGATGTTTTTCATACTAACATCTGGAGTGTTGATATTCAATTTAGGTAAAGTTACTTTCACCTTTGGAGTTGTTACTTTTATATTTTTCTTAGCCATTATCTTCTAATTTAATGTTTTTTATCTAATTAATTATTTAGCAATTTTTGCTGCTGCATTAATCCAAGGAGTTGGATCAAATTGAGCATATCTAGGACCTACACCTTCCATGATTGTCTTCAATCTTGTTGGGCTTGTCGCTGCTAATTTTTTGAATGTAGTGATACCGTTTACAGTTAAGTGTTTTTCAACAGCTGGACCGATTCCTTTAATCTTTGTTAATTTTTCAGCACCTTTTGTCGATACAGTTTTTACTGAAACTACTTTTTTGCCAGCTTTTTTAGCTACTACCTTTTTAGCTACAACTTTCTTAGCTACAACCTTTGTGGGAGCAGCTTTTCTAGTTGCTTTTACCGCCTTAGTTAACTTTGCTTTCGAAGCCTTTGCTGCTTTAGCCGTCTTCCTTGCAACTGGCTTTGCACCTTTAGTTGCTGTATTAGAAATAGAATTAGCAACTTTTGCAGTGTTCTTTTGAGCTTTCTTAGCTGCTTTTGCTGCTACAGACTTTACTTCTTTTACTGTTGGAATATTTTTTCCAGTATACTTTTCTACAGTCTTTATTACTGTTTCTACATTTTCTTCCACTTTGGCTACAGTTTCTTTTACTGTTTGCTTAGCGAATTTTGCAGTTGTACCGAAGCCAATTAATTTAGAGAATCTTTTAGTTCCCACTTTTACTTGGTCCTGTAACGCTTCCATTGTATCAAATACAATATCAATTTGCTTGTCTACTAAAGGCTCGCTTTTCTTGATTGCTTTTACAGCCATTTTTTGATACTTAAGACCTGTATTTACAGAATTTTCGATTAATTCATCTGCACCTACTAGTACTTGATCGTGTACTTTTCCAACTACTTTTTTTACAGTTGCTCTTCCTTTTACTAGAGTTTGTACGTTTGTTTTATTGTTTGCCATTATAATTTAGATAAATAGTTTTTTAATAAGGACACAAAGAAAAGTAATGGGAGTTACAAATGAGTTACATTTATACAATAAATTGATTGTCAATGCCTTACGTAGTATTTTACTTGAAATATTTATCAGTTATGAAATTGATTACACCTAATGAGAGTGGCTTTATCAGATATTCTTTGACAAATTTAAAATCTTTTGATTTGTCAATATCTAAACTATATCCAGATGTACTAAGCCTAACAATTATACATGATAGGCCATAATCAGTTTTCAATTTATTGTATTCTCTTAAAAACTACAAACCGTCTTTAGCTGGAAGATTTATATCTAAAAATATAATTTCAGGAAGGTTAGGTTCCTCCATAATTTTTTTTAAAAAATGATTGTTTCATCGACACTTTTTCCGACATGTATATTCTTCACTCAATTTAAACTCTCCAAGAATATTTGATGTAAATAATTTGTTGGACTGTCATCATACATCAATAAAACTTGCTCAAAAATTTTCATTACCATATTTTTTTTAAGGTAAAATAGAATGTACATCCGGGTTCATTTTTTTCGTTATTTATCACCAAATGTTTCCCTCATGTAATCCCACAATTTTTTTAATAACTTGCAATTCCTATACCGGTGCCAGGGTACTCAACTCGATTATGTAAGCGCTGAAAAATGTTGAATATTTCTCCATATAATCTGACTTAATTCCAATTCCATTGTCTCGTATTTCAAAATGGGGAAATTCCCGCAAATTAGAATACTTAATAGATCGTTGTGGCTTAATGTTGGGGCTCTGAGACTTTATGGCATTAGAAAATAAATTTTGAAATAGAGATCTTAAGGCTTGCTTATGAGCATATATAATAGGCATGTAACCCACTATAATTTCAGCATTTTCATGTTTAATATTATGAGATAGATCAACTTTTATTTCTTCGATGAGAATATTAAGATCTATTTTTCAAGTTTATTATGTAGTCCAATACCCGAATAACTCAATATATCATTTATTAATTCCTTCATCCTCTGACTCCCATTCTTCATAAACCCGATGATCTTATTTGCTTTTGGATCATAATATATACTCACTTTACTTTCCAAAATATCTCCAAAAGAACTTATGGTGTTGATGGGTTCTTGTAAACCATGTGAAGCTGTATAAGCAAACTGTTCTAAATCCTTGTTTGAGGCAAGAAGTTGTGCATTGGTCTCTTCTAATAAGTTCATTTTTTCTTCAATTTCCGATGTTTTTTTCTTGACTAATTTAGCAAGACTTTGCTGTCTTTTTCTACTTTCTAATGAGTATGCAAAAATAGAATGAATACAAGGATAATTAGAGATCGCAAAATTTATACAAGAATTATTTATTGAATAGACCTATTATTTTTATTCTGAAACGGTTAAGTGTTACTGATTTTTACGTGTATATTGACCATTTACTAGGGTAGAAGAGGTTATTATTACTAGGATTACCCAACCGATATAAATTGAATGAATCACATTGATAAACATCCTTTATAGACATCCTTTTTATTAACCAAATTTATCAATTAATAGACTTAATTGCTGGGTTTTAATAACTCTATTGGAAAGTTAAGGGCAGTAAATATCAGAGAATTATAATATAGCCTTCACTACTATGCATTCAAAATTTCTTTGTATACTTTTTTAGTTTGTGGTAAGGGTTCGATGCCAAACTCTTTCTCTAGTACCTTACTACATTTATCAAATGTTTTCAAGGCAGCAGGTCGATTTCCATTTAAGTTGTAGGCTTGCATTTGTATCCGATATGCATCTTCCCAACTATTATCGATCAATATGATTTCTTGAGCTAAGCGGATGGACTCAGAAGGATTTTGATCAAGCATCAATTCACTCAGATTTGTAAATGCTCCTAATGCAAGTACCTGTATTCGTTCTCGCTCTGTATTGGCCCAATCTTCGTATAATCTATTAGGAAGGTAGGTGCCCTCGTATAACTTTGTTGCTTGTTGGAAAGCTTTAGTTGCAATTTTTTGATCATTGCCAAGAGCCTGATTTCCTAGCACGATGTATTCGTCCAACATTTCTGAATCGACACAAATAGAATTCATATTCAATTGATAGGTGACTCCTTGCCGGACAATGTATTTTGATTCAGTTCTACTTTTTCTTTCCGGCTCTATAACTTTCGAAATTCCATGTAAAGCAACTTTGAAATCTCGATCCCCTTCCTTCATGCCTGCGTCTTCCCATAGTCTATTGATGATCTGTTCTTTGTGCAGGCTTTTTCTATGTCTTGCCGTAAGTAAAAATTGAAATAATTGGACTGTTTTATCTCGACCCCACTTTTTTGATTTGATCTCTTCACCATCTACAAATACAGTAAATTCACCCAAGGTTTTGACATAGAGGGAGGCCTCTTTTTTTTTGTTGCTTATATTCTTGTAATGGCTAGAAAGTTCACTCATTGAATAATTGGCTATTTCTTTTTCTTGGTTAATTTATCGAGCTTTTTGGAAAGAGATGAAATTTCTTTCGACATGGTATTCATCATTTTCATCATTTCTATATAGTCATTTTTCGAAGCGGACCTCCATTCATTGAATTCCATCTTTTGGCTTATTTCTTCGCTGACATTAGTAATCTGATCTTGAATCTGACTTACTTGAGCTTTAGGGTCTTTTATGGCCTCAATGACCAATTTCGGGTAAGAAGAGGCGGCTCGCTTCCAAATACCAAAACTTTTACTTAGAAGACCTTTTTTTTCTTCGACAGATTTATCTTGTATGGCGTCTAGAGTTAGTCCTGAGAGCTTGTCTTGCATAAAGTTCAATGCTTCCTCAAACTCAGTAAAGCTCTTCTGATCTCCTCCTTGTACATGGGAGATCTTACCTCTCCATTGCACGTCTGATTCCCCATTTTCGTTTTCAAATATCCGTTGATTAAAACGAACGAGAAAAGAGGAAGTTTGCGCAGTTTTCTTGCTCATAACAATGTTGATTTTGTTTCAGTTTGTAATTTATTACAAAGTTTCAGTTCCCCTTTGATTATTTTGTATTTTGTTTGAATAAGTACCTTTATGAAAAGACGAAATTTCACTAAAAAGCTTGCAAAAGCAGGGGGTCTGGTAGCGGCAAGCACCATTCTACCGTATAGCTGTAAGCAAGATAATTCCCCTAAAGCTAGAGATAAAAAGAATTTTCCTACGAAAATAGATCCTCCTGTCAAGCCGAAACAAGAAAAAAAATTACCCCAAAATTGGCTTTGGATAAAGGGCCCACATTACGAATGGAGCCAAGAGAAATGGAAGCAAACGCTAAAATGGGTAAAAGAAATCGGATTTGATGCCATTATACCAGAGGTGTATAATAGCACATTTGCATTGTTCGAGCACCCATTGGTAGAAACAAAGGCTCATTTCTTGGAGGAACTTATTCCATTGGCTCACAACGAAGGACTGGAAGTTCATGCGTGGATGTGGTCCATGATTTTAAATAATAAAAAATTAGTAAAAGAGCATCCAGATTGGTTTTCTGTAAATCGAAAAGGGGAATATGCTCATACTCATCCGGCATATGTAGATTATTATAAATTTATGTGTCCTTGTCATCCAGAAGTCAGGAATTTTGTCAAATCTAACGTAGAAGCACTTGCGAATGTCGAAGGATTAGATGGGATACATTTGGATTACATTCGCCAACCAGATGTTATTTTAGCTGAGGCTTTACAGCCTAATTATAACATTAAGCAAGACAAAGAATATCCAGAATACGATTACCCTTATTCTCCGTTTTGTCGAGAACAATTTATGGGGCAAACGCAAATTGATCCAATGAATTTTGGAGATGATGCACCTTTTCATCAGCAATGGCGTCAATTTAGATATGACGCAGTTACACAGTTGGTCAACGATTTTTGTGTGCCAGCGGCAAAAGCAAAAAACAAGGCAATTACTGCAGCTGTTTTCCCTAATTGGGAAAGTGTAAGACAACAATGGCATAACTGGGATTTAGATGGCTTTCTTATGATGCTTTATAATGGCTTTTATAACAAGCCTGTGCGATGGATTGGTGGACAAACTCAAAAAAATAAAAACTTACTCAAAACAAAAAAGCCAGTTTATTCAGGACTTTTTATGGATCATGTTGCGGATGAACTCAAACAAGCAGTTGACTTTGCTTATGAAGGGGGCGCAAATGGGATCGCCTTATTTTCCCTGAATGAAATCACTGAAAAATTCCGACCCTTTTTGAAGGAAGTTATGAATGGACATCGCGAGAAAATTAGCCAATGAAGCTGCATGTTTTAGATATTTGCATCGTTTTCAGCTACTTGATTGGGGTCGTAGTTGTAGGTTTTTGGATTTCCAAAAAGGCTTCTAAAAATTTGCAGTCCTATTTTTTAGGAGAGCATAAGATAAATTGGAAATGGCTAGGATTATCAAATGCATCTGGAATGTTTGATATTTCAGGTACCATGTGGACGGTTACCATTTTGTTTGTATATGGTCTTAAAAGTGCCTGGTTGCCATGGCTATGGCCTGTTTGGAATCAAGTATTTGTAATGATATTTTTAGCGATTTGGCTGCGTAGATCAAATGTCATGACCGGCGCAGAATGGATTACTCATCGATTTGGACACGACTCGCGAACTCAACTATCTCACTTTATCGTATCGATTTTTGCAATCATAAGTGTGTTGGGATTTATCGCTTACTTCTTTGTTGGAATAGGAAAATTCGCCATCATATTTTTTCCATGGGATTTAAGTTTTAATACTGGTAGGTTGGCGATTACATCTGCTCAAGGATATGCTATGCTCATTATGGCAATTACATCATTATATGTGATTAAAGGAGGAATTTACAGTGTTGTATTTACCGAAGTAGTTCAATTTTTCATCATGACCATCTCATGTTTTTTAGTTGCTTCTATCGCTCTATCAAGGGTAAGTCATAGTGATATCATGGCACAGGTGCCCATCGGTTGGGATAAGCTATTTTTTGGTTGGACCCTAAATTTGGATTGGTCGGATCATTTTGCAATGGTCAATGAAAAGATAACTTCAGATGGCTTTGAATTGTTTGGTTATCTGTTTATGATGATGTTATTCAAAGGGGTGTTTGCAAGTTTAGCTGGACCTGTACCAAGTTATGATATGCAACGAGTATTATCTGCAAGAACCCCTCAAGAAGCGGCTAAAATGACGGGTTTAACGATGCTTGTTTTATATTTTCCAAGGTACCTAATGGTATCTGGCTTTGCCGTTTTAGGATTGGTATTTTTAAAAGATGATTTAATTGGGATGGGTAATCAAATTGATTTTGAGCTAATTCTTCCATTGGCGATTGAGAAATTTATCCCTGTAGGCCTCAAAGGTTTGTTGTTGGCAGGACTTCTAGCCGCATTTATGAGCACCTTTGCTGCATTTATAAACGCAGCTCCAGCTTACTTAGTCAATGATGTTTATAAAAAATATATTAATCCCAATGCGACTCAAAGAACTTATATAAATTATAGCTACCTATCCTCCTTTCTGATTGTAGCCATCGGAATTGTCGGTGGCTTTTTTGCAGAGTCTATAAATGCGCTGACACTCTGGATCACATCTGCACTATACGGTGGATATGCAGCGGCTAATATGCTCAAGTGGATATGGTGGAGATTTAATGGTTTTGGATATTTTATGGGAATGTTTGCCGGATTATTAGCGGCTACGTTTGTGCCATTGTTGTGGCTAGATGGATCACCGATATATCTTTTTCCAATCATACTTGGACTTTCATTTATAGGTTGCATGCTAGGGACATTTTTGAGTAAGCCTCAAGATATGACCTCCCTCAAAAAGTTTTACAAGCAGACTAAGCCCTGGGGTTTTTGGAAACCCGTCATTGAAGCAATTAAGATTGAAGATTCTAGTTTTGAATCGAACCAACATTTTAGATTAGATTGTTTTCATGTATTTATTGGGATAATATGGCAGATGACATTGGTGATTATGCCTATTTTTATAGTTATCAAAGATGGAAAACAATTTGCAATCACTTTCATCTTATTCTGCATTACAAGTATTATCTTGAAGCTTTCTTGGTATGACAAATTTATCAAACCTAATAATGATAAGCCTAATAGTAGTAGCCTAAATATTATCTAACGCAATATTCAGCATGTCTAGAACACTCATAATTTTGATTACTTGTTTAGGGCCTTTCTTTTTGTTTGGACAATCCTATACTTATAGCCATCCTATCGATTTCCAACCTGAAGAATATGTATGTTACCAGACAAATGCAGCAATAACCATCGACGGAAAAGACTCAGAAGAAGATTGGACTTTGGCATCTTGGTCAAGTCCATTTGTCGATATAGAAGGCAGTCTAAAACCCAATCCGTATCTTGAGACAAAGTGTAAAATGCTGTGGGATTCTACCTACTTTTATTTTTATTTCGAATTGGAAGAACCTCATATTTGGGCCACCTTGACGGAAAGAGACGATATTATTTTCTTGGATGATGATATAGAAATATTTATAGATCCTGATGCAGATGTACATAGTTATTATGAATTTGAGATAAACGCATTCAACACGTTGTGGGATTTATTATTAATAAGACCATACCGATTATATAGAGCACCACAAGCAGTTTATGAGTATAATGTATTAGATCTAAATTCCGCCGTACACATTGAAGGAAGCTTAAATGATCCAAAGGATGAGGACAAATTTTGGAGTGTAGAAGTGGCTATTCCTTGGAGAGCGTTGGCAGAATTAGCACCTAGAATTCGTGGGCCCAAAGACGGAGAGCAATGGAGAGTCAATTTTTCGAGAGTAGATTGGGATATGGAAATTAAAGATAATTCTTATCAGAAGAAATTGAATCCTGAAACAAATCATCCTGTTTCTGAACACAATTGGGTTTGGTCTCCTATGGGGAAGATAAATATGCACATGCCGGAAGTTTGGGGCTTTGTGCAATTTGCTGAGACTGCAGTTGGCCAAGCAAAAACTAGTTTTAACCCAAATCCAAACGAGGAAATAAAGTGGGCTATGTGGAATTTGTATTGGCAGCAAATGGAATACTACACAAAGCATGATTCATTTACAAGTGATCTAAGTTTATTCTCCATTCCAACTTTATCCCAAACGCTATCGCCAAAGATGTCATTCGAGCCTAAAATATATACGACCCCAAATTATTTTGAAATTGAAGCTGCTAGTAGTGATGGAAACAGTAAGTGGATATTAGAAAAAGAAGGTCGAATGTACAATACGAAAAAACTAGTTTTGAATAAACTGAAGTAAACCCTAACAGCTTGAATAAAAGAGCCAACATACCATGGGAAGATAGACCCGCAAAATCAAATGATGTTATTTGGCGTAGCACTTCTAATCCTATCATTGGTCGATATCATATTCCCTCATCAAATAGTATTTTTAATAGCGCAATTATTAAGTATAAAGATGGATTTGCCGGCGTTTTCCGCTGTGACGATAGAAATGTTCGGATGAATATCCATGCAGGTTTTAGTAAAGATGGGATTCATTGGAAAATAGATCACAATCCTATCGAAATGAAAGCAGGAAATACTGACTTGCTACATTCTGATTATAAATATGATCCAAGAGTTACAAAAATTGGAGATCGATATTGGGTAACATGGTGCAATGGATATTATGGACCCACTATTGGAATCGCATACACAGACGACTTTTGGGAATTTCACCAATGTGAAAATGCCTTCCTTCCATTTAATAGAAATGGCGTTTTGTTTCCAGAAAAAATAAATGATAAATATGTCATGTTGTCAAGACCAAGCGATAATGGGCACACACCTTTTGGGGATATATACCTTAGCTATAGTCCCGATATGATGTATTGGGGTAAGCATAGATTAGTCATGAAAACTTTGCCATTCGAACAGAGTGCTTGGCAAAGTACAAAGATTGGTGCAGGTCCAGTTCCCATCAAAACTAAGAAAGGATGGTTGGTTATTTATCACGGAGTTATTACCACTTGTAATGGATTCAGGTACTCCATGGGGGCTGCATTATTAGATTTGTCTAATCCTGCAAAGGTGCTTTACCGATCAGGTAGATATCTACTAGCGCCTACAGAACTGTATGAATTGGCTGGGGATGTCCCTAATGTAATTTTTCCATGTGCAAGTCTGGAGGAAGAAGATAAAATAACGATATATTATGGAGCTGCGGATACGACTGTTTGTATTTGCTTTGGATATATATCTGAGATCATTGCATTTATTCAGAAATACAATATAGAAGAATGAGTGAATGGGGTATAGGCGTTGACATTGGTGGAACACACATCTGTTCTGCCGCAGTAAACCTCCAAACGGGAGAAGTCTTGAAGGAAAGTGAATTCAATTTAGATGTAAATCA
>Ga0114956_1000789_pt1 | contig 24094 bp, 16 predicted proteins | sample MaitaG_FD_87304 | JGI IMG/M metagenome (GOLD analysis project Ga0114956, IMG submission 87304) | Marine algal microbial communities from Maine, USA - Maine_Asex2 metaG | ecosystem: Host-associated > Algae > Red algae > Unclassified | place: Maine, USA | collected 2015-01-05
GCCAGAGCTTTTCAAAGGTATTGCGGGCAAAGTGAGTGACCAACAAGTGGTGCTATCCATCATGGCAGGCATCACGATGGCTTCGATCAAGACTGCACTAGGAGTGGAAAAGATGATTCGGGCCATGCCCAATCTTCCTGCGCAGATCGGAATGGGAATGACTGCCTTCACGTCTACCGATTTAGTGACGCGCATTGAGTTGGTGACCGTTCAGAATTTGCTCAATACCACTGGGAAGACGATCTATGTGGAGGAAGAAAGTCTCCTGGATTCGGCGACAGCGATTTCCGGTAGCGGACCTGCCTATGTATTTTATTACATGCAAGCCTTAATTGAGGCCGCAGAGAAAATGGGATTTTCAGCCTCTGAGGCTGAGCTGCTCACCTGGCAGACATTCATGGGAGCTGTCGAACTTTTTCACGTCAACGATCTCTCGTGTGAGGATTGGATTGGCAAGGTGGCTTCCAAGGGCGGCACGACGGAAGCGGCCCTGGCTACTTTCGCCGAAAAAGGTCTAAAGGAAGCACTGATCGAGGGCGCCTTAGCAGCTGAGACCCGCGCAAAGGAATTAGCTTTGAAGTAGGCAAATGAAAGTTCTTTTGGCAGGTAGTAATAGGCATTTAGGAGAGGCCGTTACCCGTACATTTGTTGATCAAGGGCAAGACTAAATCGGTTTGGATCTTGAGCCGTCGAGCTTCACTCATGAAGTTGGATCAATTGCTTTGTATCGCAGAGTGGATATTGCAGATGTGGTTTCTGCACATATGTGTGCGATGAATAAAGTAGAGCAAATAGGATTTGCAAAATATATATCAGTGCAACGTCACCAATTTTGCATTCTGACTTAAAAGAGTTGCATCAAGATGCTCCCGTCGTAGTACTATGTTATTATCCAAGCTACTTAAATCTATTTGCAAAGAAGGGGTGGAAAATGCTTCCAGAAATTGATCGTGTCTATGTTAATGATCCATTAACTCGTTCAAAATCAGCATCCCAACCTACAAGGCCACAAGTTGATCTCCATCCATTTGATATCGACCCCCATCTACCTTGCACACAGCAAAACCCTCCTTGTCAAAGTCTAATCTTACTCCTCCCTTACTCATCCAACCGATCTGACGCGCCGGATTGCCGACCATCAGTGCAAAGGCAGGTACCTCTTTTGTGACCACCGTGCCAGCTCCAATAAAAGCATAGGCACCTACGTCATTGCCACAAACGATGGTTGCATTCGCACCGATCGATGCTCCTCGACGCACAGTTGTTTTCATGTACTCGGATTTGCGATTTACGGCACTGCGGGGATTAATTACATTGGTAAATACCATTGAAGGACCAAGAAAAACATCATCCTCACAAGTGACTCCTGTATAGAGTGATACATTGTTTTGGATTTTTACATTGCTGCCAATCTCGACGCCGTTTGCAACAAAGACATTTTGGCCCAAACTACAGGCTGGCCCGATCACCGCTTCTGGCATGATGTGGCAGAAGTGCCAAATCTTAGTGTCCTTCCCAATGATGGCACCATCATCGACAATGGCTGACTCATGCACAAAGTAATCAGGCATTGAAATATGATTTTACTGCCGAAACAATGTGTTCGATGAGCTCAGGATTCATTTCCGTATGCATGGGGAGGGACATAACCGAAGCACAGAGTTTTTCTGTAACTGGTAGTTCTTTTCCTTCGGGCCAATATGGAGCAAATGCTTTCTGAGCATACAGGGGTACTGGATAATAGATCATGCCGGGTACGCCTAGATTCTGGAGATGCGCAATAAGTGGATCTCTATCGGCGGCAGGGACTTGTAGGGTATATTGATGAAATACGTGTGTACTCAAATGATACCGCTCAGGTGTGATCACTTGACTGAGAGAGCCAAACTGGGCATCATAGGCGTCGGCAGCAGCCCGCCGGCATGCCGAATATTCGTTGAGATGTCGCAACTTGATCCGTAGGATGGCTGCTTGCATCGCGTCGAGGCGAGAGTTTACTCCGAGCCGGTCATGGTAGTATCGATTTGATTGACCATGATTGGCGATCATTCTCATTTTATCGGCCAGATCATCATCGTTGGTAAAAAGAGCGCCACCATCGCCATAGCATCCCAGATTTTTTGCCGGGAAAAACGAAGTGGTGCCGATATCGCCGATCGTGCCACTGGTGCGAGTTGTCTGATCCTGATAGGTGATCTCAGATCCGATCGATTGAGCATTGTCTTCTATCACAAATAGCTGATGGGCGCGCGCCACCTGCATGATTTCTTCCATCGGCGCAGATTGCCCAAAGAGATGCACCGGGACGATGGCCCTGGTTTTGGCAGTGACCGCTTTTTCGATTAACTCAGCATTGATATGAAAGTGAAGTGGATCTACGTCAATCATCACCGGGGTGAGACCCAGCAAGCCGATTACTTCTGCTGTTGCCACATAGGTAAAGGATGGGACGATCACCTCGTCTCCGGGTTTTAATCCCAAAGCCATGAGGCCAATCTGGAGGGCATCGGTTCCGTTGGCACACCCGATCACATGTTTGACCCCTAGGTAAGCAGCGAGCTCCTCCTCGAATGCCGATACTTCGGGGCCCTTGATGTAACGAGTAGAGGCGATAACTCGGAGTACAGCATCATCAATTTCATTTTTGATTTTGAGGTATTGGCCTTTCAAATCGACCATCTGAATGTCTTTCAGAACTGGCATAGTGTTGCAATTGCTTTTAGGTCTTGCAAAGGTACTTTTTAGCATGATCTTCGTCAGTCATGATCAGATCACCTATTTTACAGGAAAAATGTCCAGATGGGAAATGACGTAGTGCTTACCACAGAAGATCAACAGATTCTCACGGTGACCATAAATAGGCCAGAGGCTCTCAATGCAATCAATGCAGAAGTGATGCAAGGTCTCCACGATGTTTTTGGGGAGGTCGCCAAAAGAGAAGATCTGCGTGGCGTGATTATCACGGGTGAGGGAGAGAAAGCCTTTGTCGCAGGAGCTGATATCAAGGGCTTTAAGTTTGATGATGACAGCTTGCAGGAGCTAGGGCAGTTTGGATATCAGACTTTTGGTCGAATCGAGCAATGCAGAGTGCCGGTCATCGCAGCCGTAAATGGCTTTGCGCTGGGAGGTGGTTGTGAGTTGGCGATGGCCTGCCATATGCGCATAGCTTCGTCAAACGCACGATTTGGACAGCCAGAAATCAACTTGGGAATCATACCTGGCTACGGAGGTACGCAGCGATTACCATTGCTCATTGGCAAAGGCAAGGCACTGGAATTACTACTCACGGCCGATATGATAAATGCAGCTGATGCGAAGATTCTTGGGTTGGTAAATCATGTCGTAGAGCCCGGTGAAGAAGTTGCAAAGGCAAGAGAAATTCTCCTCAAGATTGCTTCGAAAGCTCCGATTGCAGCGCGCAAAATTATCGAACTAGTAAACAAGCACTACTACAACTACGACGAGGGATTGCAAGCCGAAATCACTGCCTTCGGCGAGTGTTTTCAAACGCAAGATGCCAAGGAAGGGGTCGCTGCCTTTATCGAAAAAAGGAAGGCTGACTTTACCGGGAGATAGCTTTCGCCAGATATCTCAGAATATGATGGGTCACATCTCCGGAATTGTTGGTGAGAATAATGACGACTGCTTCGTCATCCAGACACCGCTCAATGTGGGTGGAAAATCCAACCCATCCTCCCGAATGACCTACCCATTTTTTGCCGTCTGGCGCTACGTGAACACCCCAGCCGAAACCATACTTCTCGACCGTTCCGTCAGTAAGCTCGGTAGGCTGGAATGCCTGCTGTAGGGTCTCGGAACTCACGAGTTTTTCCGTGTAGAGTGCTCGATCCCATTTGTGCAGATCGCCAGGACTGGCGTAAATGCCTCCGTCACCGACCATTCCGTTTAGAAAATTCCAGTCATTTGCCTCACAGCTGTCCCCGTAAAAACCATAGACTCGGTGGGAAATTCCCAAATCTTCATCGGGATTAAATGCCGCAGATTCATTCATTTCGAGCGGTTCGAAAATATGCTTTGCCAGAAATTCATGAATGGTCAGATCTGAGACTTTAGAGACAATGCTGGCGAGCAGTACATAAGCTGTATTGCTGTATTCCCACTTAGCCCCGGGATTGAAGAGTAAGTCAGGTTTTTCTTTTGCTAGAAAGTCAACTACATCTTGATTGTATGCCGTTTTCTTTTGCTCGACAGGCTGTGTTGGATCCCAAGTCATGTTAAATAAAAATACGTAGTCGGGCATCCCCGAGATGTGCGTCATGAGATGTCGCAGCGTTACATTTTTATAGGGCAACTCAGGAAAAAATCGGGTGATAGGGTCATCAAATTCCAGCTTGCCTTGTTCCTGCAGAATCATAATGCACATGGCGGTAAACTGCTTCGAGATCGAAGCAAGCCGAAAGCTGGAATTGAGCTGGAGCGGATCTTTTGTTGCGCATTGAGCCCAGCCATACTGCCGCTGGAGCAGTACTTCTCCCTTTTGTGCGACCAAGATGGAGCCGTTTAGCGTGCCGGCCTCAAAGAGACTGTCCAGATACTGGGTGGCTGCATCATGATCAAATTGCTGAGCTTTGATGTCGGAATGAAGAGAGCACGCACTCAGAATTAGGACTAAAGCAATATAGCGAGGCAACTTCATGCACAGACTAATTTAAGATGGCCCAAGTGATGCTTGCCATGCCAGGCGTAAAGGGATAAAACGGTCCCTAATTTCCATTTGTCTCCGTACTGCGGGTGCGTGTAGGTTTTTTGAAAATCTGATTCATCCATGCTTCGCAATAGCACATACCAACGCGCATGCATCGCCTCAAGCATTCGCAGTGATACCTGCACGGGCTCTTGGTAATCTGCCAGTTTCGCCCATTCGCCTTCTTCATATGGCTTGATGATTGGACTGTCTTCCGTGAGAGATAGCTTGAATCGCACCAGCGCATTCATATGGCTATCCGCCACATGATGCACGACTTGTCGCCCAGTCCACCCATCCGGACGATAGGGTGTATTCATTTGCTCTTCGCTCATCTGCACAATTTGGTCCTTGAGCAGGAGGGGCAGTTCCTCGATATCGCGCGACCACGCCAGCAATTGATCGCGCGTAAATTCGTCGCTTTTACTAAATCTTCCCGTAGGATACTTCAATGCGTCCATTTCCATTCTGTTTTTTCACCAAATCACCCAATCCCTAATTCCTCAATTGAGATGCATCGCGAGCAGCCTTGAACTCACTGCCTTCTTTCCACTGCGGAAAATTAGTTTCATTGGCCAACTTGGTACCGATATTAAAATAGAGAGTGGCATCTTGTACCAGTCCCCGTAAATCCCATTCTTCCGGGACGTACTCGTCGGCCGGTTTATGGTAGCGAGCAGAGGTATAGTCAGCTCGTTTTTCAGTGACAAAGTCAACGCCTTTTTCTACGTGTTCTTTTCCGCCTTCTGCATAAAGAGCCGGTATCCCAACTTTGGCAAAATTAAAGTGATCACTGCGAAAGAAGAATCCCTTTTCGGGTTCTGGATCTGCCAAAATCTCGCGACCTTGTTCCGCAGCCGCCGCACGTGCATAATCGTCCATGTCAGAATGCCCCATGCCGGTGATCGTAAGGTATTTCATCGGGCCGATGGCAATCAGACCATCCATATTTAAATTCGCGACCGATAGATTTATCGGGAATATTGGATTTTCAGCATAATACTGTGAGCCCAGGAGACCCTGCTCTTCGGCAGTTACAAAAAGGAAGACGACCGATCGCTCGGGTTGAGGTGCTTGAGCAAATTGCTTGGCAATCGACAAGACACACGATACTCCGCTGCCATTGTCAAGTGCTCCGTTGTAGATGGAATCGCCATCCACGACCTGCCCCACACCGAGATGATCCCAATGCGCAGAATACAGAATGGTTTCATCGGGCCGAGTACTGCCTTTGATCATTCCGATTACGTTTTTCGAAACGTCGTCCTTAAATGTGTTGGTCAGATTGTGGTCCATAGTATAACCCAAACTGTACGGCTTAAACTCTGGCGTACGCGCCTTACGAATCTCTGCTCCAAGGTCGAGGCCTTGTTGCTCAAAGAGTTCTTTGGCTGCATCAAGCGAAAGCCAGCCCTGAATAGCTGCCTTGTTCTTATTGCCGTCGGGTGGTCTTAAATTTAATTGCCCTCCGCCCCAGGAACTTGAAACCACAAACCAGGGGTAGCCAGCAGAGGTCGTCTCGTGCACGATGAGCACAGCTGCCGCACCTTGACGCTCGGCCTCCTCATATTTATAGGTCCAGCGACCATAGTACGTCATGGTATTCCCCTTGAAAAAAGCTTCATCTTCACCTCCGAATCCTGGATCATTCACCAGCACGATGATTGTTTTGCCCCTTATATCCTGCCCTGCAAAATCATCCCAATCATATTCTGGTGCAGTGATTCCAAAGCCACAAAAAAGTACTTCAGAATTTTTGACCTCGATTTTTTCTTGCAGCCGCTCAGTATAGGAAACAAATTCTTCTCCCAGGTTGAGCACTGTGTTGCCTTTGGGGCTGGAGAAACGCATTGTCGCTTGCGGAGTTCCTGTGATTTCGACCATCGGCACCTCCTGTATATAGGAGGTGCCGTTGCCGGGCTGTACACCCAGGTTCTTTAATTCATTCACGAGGTAGTCTACGGTGCGCTCTTCTCCTTCCGAAAATGGTTTGCGGCCCAAGTAATGATCTGATGATAGCTCTGCGACATACTTGTCGATGTCTTCTGTGGTAATCTGTGCCTCAAAGGGTTCATTAGACTCACAGCTGGCGAAGAGAACAACTAGGATAAAGAGTAGTGGTTTCATACTTGTTGATTTTAGCAAGATGAGCATCTGCAAAAGTTAGGCTTTGTGCATGATGCGCCAAACCCTTCCTTTGCGAGAATCGACAATGTAGAGACTTCCGTCGGGTCCTTGTGCTAAACCGCAGGGTCGATATTTGGCATCTCCAGGAGCTTTGATTTCGTCCGTCCCTCCGAAGCCATCGGCAAAGACCTCCCAGTCTCCGTTGGGAAGCCCATTTTTCATCGGCTGAAATACGACGTTGTATCCGTCTTGTGGAGCTCCCAGTCGGTTCCAGGAACCATGAAATGCAATGAAGGCTCCGCCACGGTATTTTTCAGGAAATTGATTTCCTGAATAAAAGAGCAAATCATTGGGAGCATAGTGCGCTGGAAATCCCACCAAGGGCTTCTTAGCATCAGCGCAGCGCTCGATGGCCTTGCCATCTCCGCCATATTCTGGATTGAGATATTTTTCACCATCGCTTCCATCGAAGTAACAATATGGCCAACCAAAATCATCTCCTTCAGCAACTTGCAGAAATTCTTCGGCAGGCAATTCCAGATTTTCAGCGGCCTCAAATTTCTCTGGCCAAAAGCGATGCAAATCATCGCGCCCGTGCGAAAGGCAAAAGAGAGAATTAGCACTCTGATTCCAATTGATTGCCACCGCGTTGCGAATACCTGTAGCAAAGCGATCCTCCAGCGCCTGTTGTTGCTCAGGCTCCGAATCCGAAAATTTCCAGATACCTGCCCGGGTCTCCAGTTCGACGCAGGGCATGTGGCCCGGTGACTCTTTCGAGCGCATCTCTACCTGGCAGGCATTGGAGAGTGATCCCACGTTTACATAGAGGCCGCCCCTGCCGTCAAAATCGAACGACTTTTCGCTGTGCCCTCCTTCGCCACCTTCCAAATGCACAATCGTATCAATCGATCCGTTGGGTACAAGATCATCTGATAGAGGCATGCGCATTACTTTGTCTTTGGTCGCAAAATAGACGTGGTCCTTATGCAACTTTAAGCCAGTACCCCGATAGGGTGCAAAACCACGGATTACGTCTGCTCGACCATTGCCACTGGTATCGCGCAGGGCCATGATGCTATTTCCATCTTCATCTGCATTGGCAAGATGTACGAAAATGTCACCATTGTCTCGGATCGCCAGCTGGCGACCCCTCCCCAAAGAATCGGCGACAATAACAGCATTAAAAGAAGCAGGCAGGACAAGACCGTCGTTGCCCACTGAAAATTCATATGCAGGAGCATCTGGGGTCTCCTTGCCTTCGGGTTGACAGGCAACAATAAAGGCGATCGTCAAGACGACTGCGTAGATAACCCACAATAAGCGATTGTTCATACGTCTAAGTTAGTTATTGACTTCTTTCCGCGGCAGCATGGCATCTCGCTGTGCTGTGCGGTAAACAAATGTAGCAACTATCGTGGCAGCCTGTTTGAGATCGTCCAGAACAAGATGGTCAAAGTGATCCATGTTGCTGTGGTGCGTCCGTGTCCCATGCGAGATCGGATCCTGGAGAAATTGAAATCCTGGTATTCCTACTGCATCAAAAGCGAGGTGGTCTGTGCCCCCTGTATTGGAAGCCGTGATCGTTGATGCCTCCAGATCAGCAAAGGGATCCAACCACTCACGAAAGATACCTCTCACCCCTTCGTTGCCTTGCAGATAGATGCCACGTATCTTGCCTGTGCCATTATCCAGATTGTAGTAAGCAGATACTTTTTCCTGCTCGGGTTTCATTTCCAAGGCATTGCCAAATTGATCGGTCTGAGCAAAGTGCTCACCAACGTATGCTTTAGAACCAAGTAGGCCTTGTTCTTCTCCGGTCCACAAAGCGAGACGAATTGTGCGGCGGGGCATTGTGCCGGATTCTTGAAATGCCTTCTGCAAAATCCGCGCTGCCTCCATCATGACAGTAGAACCTGCGGCATTATCTGTGGCTCCGGTAGCTGTGTGCCAAGAATCAAAATGTGCGCCAAGCATCACGACCTGATCGGCCAGATCACTGCCCGGAATTTCGGCTATAATATTATGTTCCATCTCATCGGGATTATGGAAGGAAGCTTGAAAATCAACGGTGAGCTCAATTGGAATTCCCGCATTGTAGAGACGGAAAATGCGGTTGTAGTGCTCGATAGCCATTGTGATTTGGGGTACCACCTCATCGGTGTTGCGAGACGATCGGCCAGAAGCCCGGGCTTGTGAGAGGAAGACAGTACCAAGATCCCCCTTGTAACTTCGGTCAATCACAGCTGCTGGCTTCTCTTCGAAGAAGAACTGCCATAATGCGGTACTGAAGTTTGCCCCGCTCCTGCGAAAGTTGCGAAAGCGGCGAGGAGTAGGCTCTCCCGCGTTCGCCACATCTAAGAGTGCTTCGGCATCCAATCTCGAGGAGGGCGGCTCAAACCACTCCTCTAGCTTCCGGATGGTGTCCAATAGGATAAATTTCCCTTCCAATTGCCCACGAAATTGTTCCAGCTCTTCGGCATTTGAAGCAGACAGATAGATGACCTCGCCACTGACTTCGCCGGTAGAAGGAGACCACGCTTTTGGATATGCAATGAGCGGGCTGTACGACGGTTCTTGCATGTGCATCTCAAAATGCTCGAGCTGCCATCCTTTGCCAAAAGGACCCCATTCCTCAAGGTGTACGTTCTTCATACCCCACTGACCAAGCTGGTCACTTGCCCACTGGGTCGCTCGATCCAGCATTGGTGAGCCAGTGAGTCGAGGGCCATAGATATCTGTGAGCGAAGATGCGATCATTTCTACTTGGCTATTTTCCATGCCTTCAGTGCGGATAAAGTCAAGAAGTTGCAGAGAGTCAGATTGGCCAGATGCCGCGGTCAGCGCGAAGCAAAGTGCTAACCCGGTCAAGATTTCTTTCATAGTGATGACATTGTATTTGATATGCTAATAAGAGAAAATTAAGATAACCAATAACTTCAGTCTTGAATTGACGGTGCACCAAACACGTTACTGCTTAAATTCTGCGTTTCAATAGATGCTATGAAAAATGTATCAATTATCATCCTGGCTGTTGCCCTTTTTGCCGCGGGTGCGGTTTTTGGCACCTTACTGCTTTCAAACCATGACAAGGACTCCGTGATGTTGGCTCCATTGGGCGATCAACCAATCGATGTCACGAATGTCGCCTTTGATAATGAGCCGTCTGAGCGCACAGACTACGGAAAACAAGAAGCTGCTACGATTAATCTTTTTGAGGATGCGGCACCTTCCGTCGCATTTATCAATACGTCAAACTACCGCCAAGATTACTGGACCCGTGACGTTTCCGAGATACCTCGCGGAAGCGGCTCTGGATTTGTTTGGGATCAGAATGGGCATATTGTGACCAATTTTCATGTCATCGAAGATGCCGACAAAGCCATTGTCACCCTTGCCAATCAAAAATCGTACGAAGCTGATTTGATTGGCTATGCTCCGGAAAAAGACCTGGCCATCTTGAAAATAAAATCGCCGGCTGAAGATCTTGTACCCATTCCATTGGGTTCGTCAGAAGATCTTCAGGTGGGTCAGCATGTATTTGCCATCGGTAACCCGTTTGGACTTGATCAGACATTGACCACGGGGATCATTAGTGCTTTGGGACGCGAAATCAAATCTCGCTCGGGCACGCCGATCAAAGATGTGATTCAAACTGACGCAGCCATCAACCCTGGCAATAGTGGAGGACCCTTGCTCGACTCGCGTGGTGACCTGATCGGGGTGAATACCGCAATCTACAGTCCCTCAGGAGCCTACGCAGGAATTGGTTTTTCAATCCCCGTCGATGTGCTCAAGTGGGTTGTACCGGATTTGATCCAGTACGGAAAAATCAATCGACCCATGCTGGGTGTGCAATTGGCTCGCCAGACGCTTACCAGCCGTCTTGGGATCAAGGGAGCGCTTGTCTTTGAGGTTGAGCCCGGCAGTGCAGCAGACAAAGCCGGGATGCTTCCTTCCAGCCGCACTCGCGATGGTCAGATCGCACTTGGTGATGTCATCGTCGGTCTCGAAAACGAAGTCATCGAGACCAACAACGACTTATTCTTGGGTCTTGAGAATCATCGGGCCGGTGACCTCATCTCGGTGACAGTGCTGCGCAATGAGCGGGAAGTCAAACTTGATGTGGTACTCGGCGCCAGTAATTGACTAGAACTACCGTCGAAAGACTCCCTGCACTCTACCTCGTCGATTAATGTGAATCAAGCGATTATTTTCGATTTTAAGGACATTGCCTTTATGATCCATAAAGCCTGAGGAACTGGGATGAAAGGTGCGGGTGAAGAGTCCAATGCCGCTGACGCGAATCGAATTTCTTCGTGACCGAATGTCGAGGCAATCACCGCTTCGGTAGTCGACCCAGGATCCTCGCAGGGCGCGCGGTGTGACCAGTGTACGACGAGGCCTCGGAGGTGTTCTATCATATCTTTGGTTGCCTCGTCCTTTGCGAAAGCGCAATGATCTGCGCGAATCGTAGCTGCGCCATTCGAGATAGTCATTGTCGCGAAAGCGATACACGTTGCCCTCATTGTCACGAAAAGTAGAAGGGTTCACTCGCTGGTAGTAGTACCACTGGCCCTGGCCTGACCGCAGCACTTTAATGCCATTAACTGTCGCCACCACCTCAAGTGTGACCTGATGCCGATCACTCGACCAAATTCCTGAAATGTCTCGTGCATGTGATTGGATACTGCCCATGATGAAACATGCCAAACTCAGTGTGAGTGCGATTCCTGTCTTGCGTCTGGTTCGATTTTTCATAATTCCTTGTTTGTGATCAAATGACTCGTAGCTTCTATCGCTACTTTATCAAAAGACCGAATTATCATCGTTAAAATGTCTTAGCGCTTGGTTAATAGTCAGTTAAGGGGTTTTCTGCCTTGTTCGGATTCGATCGTGGCGAAAAAAATGGAGGGTATAGGCAGCAGGATCAGGACCCCAACAGTTATACTCATGGAAATTTTAAGGATTTCTTAAGCTTTACCTAAGCCTAAACCATCAGAGTACGCTCCGTTGCACTCTCATCCTGAGGGTCAAACTAAGCTATGTACGCTAGGTCTTCGTGTGGCTATGGATTTTTATTATTTTCGCGCGTTGATTTATTCTTAACATAATCTTAATCAAGTATGAAAAAGCTCTTTCTACCTCTACTTCTAGTATTGTTTATGGTAGGCTTTGTTTCTGCTCAAAGAACGGTTACAGGTACCATCACAAATGATGATGGTGAGCCTCTCATCGGGGCCTCGGTCCTGGTAAAAGGTACCACAGTAGGTACTGTAGCTGACTTTGATGGTACATATTCATTAGATGTACCGGACGGAGGCACTACCTTAGTTTACAGCTTTACAGGTTATCAACAACAAGAGATCGAACTTGGCGTGTCTAACGTCATGGATTTGGTCATGGCCGAGGGTATTGAACTCGGTGAAGTCGTTGTGACAGGCCTTGGTATTAAGCGAGAAAAGAAAGCATTGGGCTATGGTGTGTCTACCATTGAGTCTGGTGATATCGCTGGTCGTCAGGAAGCTGACGTCGCTCGAATCCTAAGAGGTAAAGCCACGGGAGTGGATATTACCCAAACTTCTGGTTTAGCCGGATCAGGTACCAACGTTATAATTCGCGGGTACTCATCGATCACTGGCGACAACCAACCGCTATTTATTGTTGATGGTATTCCATTCAACACAGAAACCAGTACGAATGATGGTTTTGGAGCAGGTGGAGCGGCGGCTTCTAGCCGTTTCCTTGACCTGGATCCAAACGCAATTGAGGAAATTTCTATCCTGAAGGGACTTAGTGCAACCGTTCTTTACGGGGAGGCAGGTCGCAATGGGGTGATCCTTATCACAACCAAAAATGGCAGTGGTGCCAACGCCAACAAGGGATTGGAGATCAGTGTCACACAGGGACTTAGTTTCTCAGAAGTAGCAAACCTTCCTGATTACCAGAACACATTTGGAAACGGCTTTAACGCTGGATTTGGATGGTTCTTTTCCAATTGGGGAGCAGCATTTAATGATTTGAATGCTTCAAGCTATGGTTCTGACTACAAAGGCGAGAAGAATGGACAGGTCTTGATCACGCATCCATATGATCAAGCTCAGTATCATGATGACTTTCCTGAGTACATTGGTGCTGAGTATCCTTATCAACCTTATGCCGGTGTAGAGGAATTCCTGGAGAAACCGGGAGTCACATCCAACACATCAGTTTCTATCCAGAGTAATCTTGGAGCAAATGCATCCGTATCTGCCACCTATAGCTATCTAAATGATGAGGGTTTCACACCTTTGTTAGATGAAGAGCGAGGCGGAGGAGCTTCTAACTTTCTCAAGAAACACAACTTCGGTCTGGGAGCTCAAACAAAACTGGCAAACGGTCTATCCATCAAGGGATCCTTCAATTTTGTGGCTTCTGATCGTCGTGCACCTATTACAGGTACTGCCTTTGGCGGTGCAGGTAATGGTCTTTTTGCGGCCGTCCTGTTTACACCACGATCCATGGATCTGATGGGTCTACCATATCAGAGCCCAATTGACGGATCAAACGTATACTATCGAAGAGGAGCTCCTATCCAGAACCCACGTTGGGCTTTGAATAATGCAGGAGATTTTGACAATACCCTGCGATTCTTTAGTACAATCGAAATGGGTTACGAACTTACTGACAATCTCCGGTTGATGTATCGACTTGGGCTTGATCAGTATTCGCTCAAACAAACAAGAATTCAAAATCGTGGTGGTGCGGATATCCCTGATGGCTTTAAGAACACTTCAGACAGAAGGAGTCGTATTTCGGATCAATTGATTAACCTGATATACCAGTTTGAACTTTCTCCAGATCTGTCGCTAGACGGTATCATTGGATTTAACATTCGCCGGCAGGTACAAGAAGGGTTTATCGATGTGGCATCAAATCAGTTTGTATATGGTTTGCATACCAATCAAAACTATATTGATCACTTGTCTTTTTCTGGTTCATCTGAGGAAAATACCTTGGGAGCTTATGCTACTGCTACGTTGGGTTTCAAAAACTATGCGTACTTGAACTTCCAAGCTCGTAATGACTGGACTTCTACCCTAGAGCAGGCAAATCGAAGTGTATTTTATCCTTCTATAAGTGCGTCATTTGTTCCCACAGATGCGATTCCAAGTCTGCAGAACAGTACTGTTCTCAATTACTTGAAACTCCGCTTTGGGTATGGAACATCTGCAGGATATCCGACTCCATATCAGACAAGAAACGTGTTGAATACCTACACGAACGGTTTCGTCACTGCTGGAGGGTCTATTCTGAATGGCAACCAGGTATCTGGAAGATTGGGTAACCAAAACCTGATGCGTGAGCTTCACAAGGAGTTTGAAGGAGGAATTGAAGCACGATTCTTGAGAAATAGAATTGGAATCGATCTATCTGCATACAGCAGAAATTCAAGTGATTTAATTATCAACTTGAGTCTTGACCCAGCAACAGGCTACAATAACACCACGGTGAATGCAGCTGAGCTACAGAATCAAGGCATCGAACTTGGATTGAACATTACTCCTGTACAAGGAGATTTCCAGTGGGACATCACGCTAAACTACACCAAGAACGTAAGTGAAATTTTAGCTATCGCCTCGGGAATCGATCAGATCCAAATTCAATCACCTGGCGATGTTTTGACGGGAGACGGAAATGCTGGATTTAACGGCGGTCTGGGTAACTACGCGATCGTAGGCCAGCAGTACGGTATCATGCAAGGATCTTCTTTTATTCGTGATGATGCAGGTAATCTGGTGGTAGATGGTCAGGGTGCATATCAAGCAGCTTCTGGTATCGACATCATCGGCGATCCGAATCCAAACTTTACCGCAAACTGGATCAATAACTTTAGTTACAAAGGTCTGTCCTTGGGATTCCAGTGGCAATACATAGACGGTGGCGATATCTATTCTTCGACTGTGCAGGCACTTCTCGCAAGGGGAAATACTGTGGATACAGATGTGGATCGATTTGTCCCTGTAATCATGCCTGGTGTGAAGGGAGATGGTGCGCCTAACGATATTCAAACGTATATCGGAGATACTTTCTTCAGAGCATACTTCTTTGCAAATGAAGGTGGAGTATTTGATGCAACCACAATCCGATTGAGAGAATTATCATTGGCATATGCACTTCCAAGCAAGCTTCTCGAGCGAACACCATTTGGTAGAGCTGGGATTACGATCTCAGGTGAAAACCTCTGGTACAATGCTCCAAACTTCCCTGAGGGTATCAATTTTGATCCGGATGTCTTGAGTTTGGGAGTTGGAAACGGACGTGGATTTGATTTCCGTACGGCACCAACTGTTAAGAAGTATGGTGTGAACTTAAGCCTGACATTCTAATCAGGGATTTAATAAATCGATAAAAGTTCATAATGAAATTTATATATAAAATATCAATCATTGCCATTACCATTTTGATGGTAAATGCATGTGATAGCACTGATTTGGATCTCCAAGATGATCCCAATGCGGTCACCCCTGCACGGGCAAGTGTAAACGATTTGTATAACAACATACAGTTGACCTTTAGTAACATCTACGTGAATGTATCTGGTCGTGGGACACCTCCTGGCCGAACAGCGCGGATGTACCATATGGGGAACTTCAGCTATTTGGCTGATGCTCAACCAACCGCCTTCAATGGCTTGTGGTTTAGCGCATACTCTGGATTATTTCCGGACATAGATGCCTTGGAGACAATTGCAATTGAAAATGGATTTGACATTCATTTGGGTACAGCTAAGATCATGAAGGCATATTCTTTGATGGCCATGGTCGATATACTGAATGATGTCCCACTCTCGCAAGCGGGGCAAGGAGTCGAAATCATCAGTCCTGCGTCCGATAGCGGTGCGGATGTGTATGCTGCAGCAGAAGATCTATTGGAGGAAGGAATCTCGCTTTTGACTGGTACTTCAGCTCCTGCTCCTGCATTTGATAACTTCTATGGAGGAGATGCTGCGAAGTGGATTACACTCGCGAATACATTGAAATTGCGTTCTGCAGTGACAAAGAGATTGATTGACCCAAGTGGAGCAGCTTCTGCGGTGAATATGACTGACATCATTGATACCCCGGAGGAGGATTTCCAATTCAACTATGGAAGTCAGCGAAACAATCCCAACTCTCGTCATGGCATGTACAACAACCACTATGAGCAAGGAGACGGAGATTACCTCTCCAACTATTTTATGTGGTTGCTCGCGGCAGAGAAGCTTGATGCGGATGAAAATCCAATTCGTGATCCAAGGGCTCGATATTATTTTTATCGAAAAGAGAAGAATACTGCTGATCAGGATTTGACAACGTATTCGTGTCACTTTTCTATTGAACCTACGCAGGAGGCTCAGCCAGATCATTGGAAAGAGATAGATCCGAGACTTCCTTACTGCATTGCAACAGATGACGGATATTCAGGTCGTGATCATGGCAATGGAGAGGGAACACCTCCAGATGGACCAATCCGTACTTCATATGGATTGTACCCGGGAGGAGGCCAGTTTGATGATGAAAGCTTTACAGATACCCGCCAAGCTGGAACGACGGGAGGATTGGGTCAAGGAATTGAGCCGATACTGCTTTCCTTTTTTGTCAATTTCATGAAGGCTGAAGTAGCCATTGCTAATGGTGATGCTGCAACGGGCCGGAGTGAAATGGAAGCGGGCATACGGGGCTCGATGGCCAAGGTGGAGTCTTTTGAAGGCTTGGTATCCTCCCTCATGGGTGAGATGCGAGACGACGGCCGCGGAAACATTTTTTCTGTAAAGGAGTTCTATGGACTATCTGAAGAGGGAGTCGATGCATATGTTGAATTTGTCCTGGGCGAATATGATGCAGCTGCCGACGATGATGCTCGGATGGATGTAGCAATGAAAGAGTACTTCATCGCGCTTTGGGGCAATGGTCTGGAGGCATACAATATGTATCGCCGAACTGGAAAGCCTGCGAACATGCAACCGGCCTTGGAACCCACTGTTGGTGAATTTGCTCGATCATTCTTCTTGCCGGATGTACACGTAAACAGAAATGCAAATGCAACTCAGAAGGAACTCACCGAGCGTGTTTTCTGGGATGATGGTTCTGCAGATGTGTATTAATCCAGTTCATTAAATTAAAGTAACAACTGATGAATAAGTTAAAAGCAATAGTTTTTGTTTGCGCCACGCTCTTTATGTTTGGCTGCGCAGATGAAGAACTTAAACCAATAATCACTTTCGCCGATGCAGGTAAGGGAGCTTACCCAGCGCTCGTCGAAAGTACAGGAGGTGACATCAAGTCAAACGATCTTGCTGGATCTTCTTTCAACTACACGCTTGAGTTTGTAGATGTGGAGAAAGGTGCCCTGGTCGCGGAATACAAGACCGAGGTATCCTTTACCGATTTCGACGATTCAGATGGTGACAGTTCCAAGGATGCAGTTCCTTTTAATTCCTTTAGTACGGGTGATTTTTCACCTCAGGCGAGCGGGAATGTTGGGATTTCCAATGTCTCGTTCACAGGCAATGATCTTATTGCAGCGCTAGGACTTAGCCCCGAAGATCTTGCGGGAGGAGGCCGTTTTGATGTGACGGGTACGATTACGACAACGAGTGGTCAGGTCTTCACCTCGAGCAACTCATCTCCAACTGTAAATGGTGCAGGTTTCCGAGGATTTTTCGATTATACCTTGTTTGTTGTTTGTCCTTCTTCTTTAGAAGGCATGTACAATGCGGTGACAACGGGTTCTTCGACCGATGGTTGCTGCCCAAATCCAACTACAGTAGAGAGTGTGATTACACTCACAGCCACCGGTGGTGGCGAGTACACCATTTCTGACTGGAGTGGTGGTCTCTATTTCGAGTGGTACGATGTCTACGGAATTGCAGGCCCTTCTGACACGGAGGGTGCAATTAAGGATGCGTGCAATGTGATTTCTTACCTGACTGATACAGAGCCTTTCGGCTCTACCGTAAGTGGTGATGGTAAAGTGAATGCAGATGGTACCATTACCCTTAAGTGGTTAAATGGTTTTAGCGACACAGGAACTCTGACATTGACACCGATGTAATGACCTTTCAGAATGATTCTTTTGAATCAATGGAAAATAAAATGCCCGAACCAATTTTGGTTCGGGCATTTTTGTTTAGACTACCCTTTCTTGCACTTGTCGAATCAATTATCTTCGGATTGTCTTTTAAATCCCCTTTATGTTCAGAATAGGTTCTATAGTCGTTGCGGTGCTACTTGTTCTTTGCTGCAATAGGCCAGAACCACACTCAGCAAATGGTGGTGACGTGTCACCCCTCTTTCATTCCCATACGAGTGCATCATCAGGTATCCAATTCTCAAATACACTAATTGAAGATGTGGCCACCAAAGAAAATCTTCTCGATTTTGATTATTTCTACAATGGTGCCGGAGTAGGGGTTTGTGATTTGGATAATGATGGTTTGCCCGAGGTCATTTTCTGTGGCAATCAGGTAGACAACGGTATTTTTCGAAATGATGGTGATCTTTCTTTCACCGATGTTTCTCAGCTCGCTGGCCTTGATGCTGGAAAAAGATGGAGCAATGGAGTCACTTTTGCTGATGTAAATCAAGATGGCCTGGACGACATCTACATTTCTCAAGGAGGACCCTATTCCGCCCGAAACCGGAAAAACCTGCTTTTTATAAATCAGGGCGATTTGACCTTTAGTGAAGAGGCTGAGAAATATGGACTGGCAGATGAAGGCATTTCAACCCAGTCTGCCTTCTTTGATTACGATCGCGATGGCGACCTCGATTGCTTCGTCATGAATGAAAGTACCCTTTACGGCTATGATCCTGTCCAGTTTTATCGTGCGCATCTCGAGCAACCCGGTCGCCTTGCTGTCAGTTTAAGTCATCTCTATCGAAATGAGGGTGGAACTTTTGTTGATGTGAGCGAGTCGAGTGGCATAGCTACTCCAACTTTTGGTCTCGGTTTGATGATCAGTGACATTAACCAGGACGGCTGGCCAGACATCTATTTGGCCAATGACTACTTTGTGCCAGACTTGCTTTTCATCAATCGCAAAGATGGGACATTTAGCGAGCGCTCAAAGACACATCTAAAGCACATGTCGTTTTTCGGTATGGGTGCTGACATAGCTGACCTCAACAATGATGGGCACGATGACATTCTCGTGATGGACATGGCTACCAAAGATCACATCCGTGCCAAAACCCTCATGGCATCGATGGATGTAGAAAGTTTTGACCTGCTGGTAAATCAACTCGGAATGCCATACCAATACATGTTCAATTCCATTCAACTCAATGACGGCCTGGGGAGGTTTAGCAATGTGGCACAGATGACCGGACTTGCAAAAACAGATTGGTCGTGGGCACCGCTGGCTTTTGACTATGATCTTGATGGGGATCGAGATCTGCTTGTCACCAACGGCTACAGACGTTATGCTTTGGATAATGACTTTAAGGCAAAGGTCACCCAAGCTAAGCTCAAACATGAAAATAATGTGCCGATCGAGGCCAAGAGAGCACTCTATGACGAAATGCCCTCCGAGTCGCTACCAAACCTGCTCTATGAAAATAGGGGAAAGCTGGTGTTTGAAGAGTGTGCTGCAGCGCAAGGTCTAGAAGAGAGTACTTTTTCCAACGGAGGAGTTTACGCAGATCTCGATCGAGATGGTGATTTGGATGTGCTGATCAATAATATTGACCAACCAGCGCTGCTGTATGAGAACAGTGCGTCTGATCATGATCGGAATCACTTCCTCACGGTGTCCTTAGAACAAGACCTAAGAGACCGGGGCGCCGTCGTTCGCATTTGGCACAATAACACACATCAAGTGAGCACACCGTGGCGGGTGCGAGGTTACATGAGCTCAGTCGAACCTATCGCTCACTTTGGGGTGAGCGATGCCACAGAGATAGACTCCCTGATTATTTCTCTGCCTGACGGACGATCTTACCGTAAAGAAAGTGTAGGAAGCGATCAACATCTATTGATTACCGAATCGCAATTTGCGCCAGGGGGTGGTCGTGCCGATGCGCCCAGATCGATATTTCGGCCTTTACCACCTGCAGCGCTCAACCTGAACTACACCCACCGCGAAAATGAATTTGATGATTTTAGTGAAGAAGTGCTCTTGCCTTATCGTCAATCGACGATGGGTCCTTCATTTTCTCATGGAGACCTCAATGGAGATGGCCTTGTAGATCTATATGTTGGCGGGGCATCTGGTCAAGCAGGAAGCTTATTTCTCCAGCAGTCCAATGGAGCATTTCAAAAGAGGAGTAGCCCGGCACTAGAGCGGGATCTGTTTTGTGAAGATATGGGTTCGGTTTTCGTAGATGTCGATTCAGACAAGGACTTGGATCTGATCGTAGTTTCTGGTGGCAACGCCTTTCCAGCACACAGTGAAAATTACCGTGATCGCTTGTATCTTAATGATGGTAAGGGAAATTTCACACGATCCCCGCAACGTCTCACGGGCACTGCGAGTGCCAAAGCGGTAGCTGCTATCGATATTGACAATGACGGCCATGTGGACCTTCTGGTTGGCAATCGAATTATACCCCAAAAGTATCCGATGCATGCACCTTCGTCACTATACCACAATCAATCTGGTCAATTGATTGATCAAACCGAAGAGCGTGTGCCCGAACTCGCCGATTTTGGCATCGTCAATGACATCCTGGTGACTGACTTAAATCAAGATGGTTGGCAGGACTTTGTTGCAGTAGGGGAGTGGACTCGGATTGGTATTTTCATCAATGATCAGGGTGTCTTTCATGAACGCTCAGCAGATCTGGGCTTAGAAAATGAAACAGGCTTATGGTTTTCTGTGACGGAAATCGATGTCAACAAGGATGGATATCCTGATTTATTGATTGGCAATATTGGTGATAACTATAAGCACACTGCTTCGAGTTCATCGCCGTTTAAGGTTTTCGCCAGCGATTTTGATGATACGGGTTCGTTAGACATCGTCCTATCAAAAAAATATCGGGATGAGTTTGTGCCTGCTCGAGGTCGTGAATGCTCTTCGCAACAGATGCCATTCATAAGTGAGAAGTTCCCAACATACCGGGGCTTTGCCGAGGCATCGCTCACAGATATCTTCGAAGATCAGCTGGATTCAGCATATCAGCGCTCGGTGACAACCTTTAAGTCTCTGCTGCTCATCAATGATTCGGGAAAGAGCTTTGGGAGTTCACCCCTTCCGGCTTCGATGCAGAGTTTTCCGCTTATTGCTGCTACCGTTGTCGACATAAATGAGGATGGTTGGGACGATCTAGTTGCCGCAGGATGCATCTATGAAACGGAAGTGGAGACTCCACGACTTGATCAAGGCAGTGGTGTTCTTCTCATCAATGATGCTAGAGGTAGATTGATTGCGCCTGCCGGCAACTCAAGATATGGCTTTTATATTCCGGGAAATGTGAAATTTATCGATCAGGTTTTTTTAGCGAAAAACAGGCGTTTGCTAATCGCTGCAAGCAATAGCCAAGGTCTGACTCTTTTCGAATATTAGAGAGTGCCTGACCTCTCTGGTCTGATTCTTGCTGCTCTTGTTGATGATGGGACATCTAAACTTCTTTATGGTCTACCTCCAGACTGAGAGAAGGTTATCACCGCATACGATCACCGCATACCGAGGTGATCTAAACGCTTTTGCTGCTTTTCTCAGCGAGAATTATCCCGAAATGAGGTTGACGGATTCCAAACATCAGCACATTCGCTCCTGGATGGTGGACTTGGTCAAAGAAGGTCAGACTGCCAGATCCGTAAACCGCAAGGTTTCGGCATTAAGATCTTTCTACAAGTTCCTGCAACGTGGTGGACATATCTCGACAAGTCCCTGTACGGCCATCCAAGCACTAAAAATACCAAAGCGACTTCCCGTATTTGTTCGTGAAGCAGAGATGTCAACATTGAATAAGTTGCCGAAGGATCCGGGATTCCGCGGAGTACGTGACCGCCTGCTGGTCGATCTCCTGTATATGTCTGGCATGCGTCGAGCCGAGCTTATTGCACTTGAGGATAGCGATCTGGATAAGAGTAGGGGACTTTTGAGAGTTTTAGGCAAGGGCGGGAAAATGAGACTTATACCGATTGCAGAAGAACTAGCTGCTCAGATTGAGGCATACCAAGATTTGCGCAACGAGAAATTTCCGAATACTGAGATTAGCAGTCTCATGGTGACCGATGCTGGCAAGAAGTTGTACCCTAAAATGGTATACAACGTCGTAAAGCGATATCTTTCGGCAGTGACCTCCCAAAAGAACAAGGGCCCGCACGTTCTGCGCCATAGTTTTGCTACTCATCTTTCAGATCATGGTGCAGACATAAATGCGCTCAAAAATTTACTTGGGCATGCCAGCCTCGCTGCTACCCAAATCTATACCCACAATTCGGCAGAAAAACTCAAGCAGGTATACAAATTGGCGCATCCAAAATCAGGCAATTGAAGATTCAAGCCTGGTAAGCCAAATGGCCCGTGATCACAGTGATATAGCGGAGCACAATGTCTTTTCGCGATTTCAATTTGTAGGGAAAAATAATATCTTTGCATTCGCTTTGGGGAAAAGTCCTTGAAATCTTCTGATCTGTGTTGGAAATATAGAGTGGGAGAAATAGGCTGAAGAAGATGCAATGTACTGAATTCGAGCATTTAATATATTAAAGTTTTCATCTACATTTATTTTTCTTTTGGAATTGACAAGGTTGTTCAAGAAAACTGTCGAGCAATAGGTTTTGATGCCGATGTAGCTCAGCTGGTAGAGCAGCTGATTTGTAATCAGCTGGTCGGGGGTTCAAGTCCCTCCATCGGCTCTCATTTTTCCATCATTTTGGAACAGTAACTGAAATCGACTTTTCCTCAAGGGGGGCGCGCCGGAGTTGGAGAGCCGGGGCAGACTGTAAATCTGTTGTCTACGACTGAATAGGTTCGAATCCTATCGCCCCCACTATTGGGTGTGGACTGACGCAGCTTTGCTGGTCAGCCTGAAGGTGTGGCCTGGCCTACGGCAGGCAGGTGTGGGCAAGAGTGTGAGGACGAGTGGGTGTCTAGAGGTAGAGTGGGGCACTTTTAGAATTTACTCGACAAGAAGAAATACCAATAGAATGCACACCCCACAACCCCTACTCATTGCCCGTCCTCACACCCACACCATGTAGCGCAGCTGCATGACCACACCCACACTCACACTTAATTGCGGGCGTAGCTCAGTTGGTAGAGCATCAGCCTTCCAAGCTGAGGGTCGTGGGTTCGAGTCTCATCGCCCGCTCAAGTATATTATAATGTTGGATAAACACCATTATCACCCATGCCATCACCACCTAATACCCGTCCTCTCACTCACACCCGGCAGCAATGCTGCTGGATCACACTCACACACGCACCCGATCGCCAATGTAGCTCAGGGGTAGAGCACTTCCATGGTAAGGAAGGGGTCGGGGGTTCAATTCCCTTCATTGGCTCTGAGCTCCTTGAGGTGGAAGGAGGTTTAACCAAGATCCAATTGGATCGATAGAATGAGGAGCTCTGAGTAGTTTTCTTGAGCAATAGAATCACTTCGCACAGGCGAGTATTTTAAAGAGTAAACAACTTGTAACTAAATTTTTAAGAACAAAAAAACATCCGATGGCAAAGGAAACTTTTGAAAGGAACAAACCGCACCTTAATATAGGTACGATCGGACACGTTGATCATGGCAAGACTACGCTTACAGCTGCCATCACCTACGTTCTGTCTGGAGATGGGCTAGCCCAAAAAATGGATTATGCCTCTATTGATGCCGCTCCTGAGGAAAAGGAACGAGGTATCACGATCAATACAGCTCACGTAGAATATGAAACGGTAAATCGTCACTATGCGCACGTTGATTGTCCAGGCCATGCGGACTATGTAAAGAATATGGTTACTGGTGCTGCCCAAATGGATGGTGCAATCCTTGTGGTTGCGGCTACTGATGGCCCAATGCCTCAGACACGGGAGCACATCCTGCTTGCACGTCAGGTAGGGGTACCCCAGATCGTTGTCTTTATGAACAAAGTCGATCTGGTGGATGACGAAGAAATGCTCGAACTGGTTGAGATGGAAGTCCGAGAATTGCTTGAGCAGTACGAGTTTGATGGTGATAGTATTTCGATCATTCAGGGCTCGGCTCTGAAGGCACTCGAAGGAGATGCTGGTGCACAACAAGCGATCAAGGACTTGATGGCGGCAGTTGATGCAGATATCCCAGAACCAGTTCGTTTGGTAGA
>Ga0114956_1000792_pt1 | contig 24041 bp, 20 predicted proteins | sample MaitaG_FD_87304 | JGI IMG/M metagenome (GOLD analysis project Ga0114956, IMG submission 87304) | Marine algal microbial communities from Maine, USA - Maine_Asex2 metaG | ecosystem: Host-associated > Algae > Red algae > Unclassified | place: Maine, USA | collected 2015-01-05
AGGATGGGTATGGCGTACGTCCAAGGCGAGCGGTACGGGCGCCGTGGCCGAAGGCTGCATGACCGCGTCGCGGTCTTCAGCACTCGCCAGCCGATAGAGGTGGAACTCGACTTCGAGGCCGGCCTGCAGCGCATAACCGCGGTCCTCCAATGCCTGTTCGGCGGAGCGGCAGATCGACCGAGTCGAGAGGTCGACCGCCTCGCCGTCAGGACCGACGAGATCGCTCAGCAGCCAGCCCGTGCCATCGACCCAAGGCAGCACTCGAAACGTCGAAGGATCGGGCAACATCATCACATCGCCGGCGCCTGTCAACCATGGTTGCTCCAGCCCTCCCCCAGTTGCCCACACCGGAAAGACGTTGCGCTGGCCGGTGTCCTTCAACAGCAGCGCGCTCGTGATGCCAACGCCGTTGTCAAACGCATCGGCGATCAAGTCAGCCCGGAGCGTCTTGCCACGAAGCACACCATGGAGATCCGCGAACGACACCCGCACGCTGTGCAGCCCGCGACGCTCGATCTCGGCCAGCACTTCCTGCATGCGTTGCGCGCGTTCATCGGTTCTGAGGCCGGCCGCTTCGGCGAGAAGTTCCATGCGATCAGTCGCTGATACTCGGGGCCCAGGCGAGTTCACTGCGACGAGCAGCCGCCTGCGCACGCCAGCACTCGTCGAGGTCGGTGGCATCGTTGGCGGCGACTGCGTCAATGGCTGCGGGTCCGGTCAGCGAGGCCGGGTCGGCGGAACCGACGAGCGTGTCCGGCGCAGGCCGGTCGAAAGCGGCGAGCATCATTCGCCGCTGGGCCCGGATACCGATGTCGGACGGACTGAGGTGTTCACGGGTACGGTCGTGAATGACCCCGGGCGATTCGACCGCCCATTGGTCATGGACGTTGATGTCGTGGCCCATACCGGTGTACGTCAGCTCTCGTTGCTCGGCCGGGTCGAAGCCCCACGCATTGCTGCGGCCTGTCGTCGGTTTGTAGGACGGCAGTTCGACTGCGTCAATCCGCTGCGCTCTCATCTGCGCGGCGTCGATGGGTTCGCCGAAGCTCACGAACATCGAGTACCAGTAACACGAGTAGTCATCGACCGGCACATGCCACTGGGTGATGGAGATGTCGCTGCTCATCGGAATCGTGATCGCGTTCGGGAAGATGCAGTTCGTGATCCGCACGTGATTGAACTCGTCGCGGTAGTTCCGCACGGCGCGGAGGCGGAAGCCAGATGCGGTCGGTTCCAACGTGAGCGTCGGGTTTGGCACCTCGCGCATGAGGACGGTGGTCGGCACGCCGGTGTCGCCGATCGTCGAACGGAACTGCAGGCCATATTCCTCCTCGACCGGGCCGAGAAATCGATGCAGGAACGACGCATGGGCGGGGTCGATGCCAACCTCGTGAGCCTGGAGCCAATTGCACTCCCACAACCCTTTGAATGCGAACACTTGGCTGTTCGGCGCGGCGAACGCATCGAGGCCCGGCAGCTCAGGCGGATCGTCGGGCCCCATCCACGCCCAGACGATTCCATTTCGCTCAATCGCCGGATAGGCGGGCTGGCTGACACGCGAACAGAAGGTGCTGCCTGCCGGTTCGGCCGGCGTTTCCAGACAGGCGCCGGTGTGGTCGAACAGCCATCCGTGGAATGGGCAGCGGAGGCCCCCATCCTCTTGGCGTCCGAAGGACAGATCGGCTCGCCGGTGAGCGCATGCTCGTGCGAGTAGGCCATAGGTCGCCTGATCGCCGATGCCATCGCGATACAGCACGAGGTCCTCGCCCAACAGCCGAACGGGGATGACCGACCGCTCACCGTCGAGCTCCTCGGCGAGTGCCGCCGGTTGCCAATAGTGGCGCAACAGATTGCCGCCCGGCGTGCCGGGACCGACCTCGGTCAACCGGCGATTCTCCTCTTGTTCCACCCGTTCAAACCTAGGGCAGCTAGCGAACCTACCGAGCAACAGGTCCGACGTCGGCGACAATTCTGAGCTGCGACGCGAATCAGCAGCTTAGGACCCGCGCCGGTAGGTGCAAGCGCTCACTACGACAAGTTCCTTTTTCGCCTCGTTCGTCGGCGAATAACGCGCTCTGTTGTCTGGTCGCGTTGCCAGTAGGACGCGTTCCTGCGGCTGGGCCGAACAATGTCGGAGTCGAGGGGTACGGTCGCTCTTGATGGACTCCACCCCTGCGACCAAAGCCGCTGTGACCAAAGGCGCTGTGACCGTAACCGCTGTGACCAAAGGCGCTGTGACCGAAACCGCTGTGACCGAGCCGCCTCGCCCGACGGCGGCCGAGGTCGAGGCCGAACTTGCCGACCACGTTCGCGCGCTCGCAGGCCCCGACGCCGTCGCTCGACCCGAGCAGCTCGCTGCGGTTACCGCGGTGGTCGCGGAACGCCAGCGCACGCTGCTGGTGGCTCGCACCGGCTTCGGCAAGTCGGCCGTCTATTTCTCGGCCACTCGCATGCTCCGCGACCGGGGCTGGGGGCCGACCATCGTCGTGTCGCCACTCCTCGCCCTGATGCGAGACCAGGTCGCCGCGGCGCATCGCCTGGGGTTGAATGCGGTCACGATCAATTCGTCGAATGTCGATGCGTGGTCGGCGATCGAGGAGCAGATTGCCGCCGACACCGTCGATCTTCTCCTTATCGCTCCGGAGCGCCTTTCAAACAACGGCTTTCGCCGACGGGTGTTCGACACGATGCGGAGCCGAGCGTTCGCGCTGGTCTGCGACGAAGCCCATTGCATCTCCGACTGGGGCCACGACTTTCGACCCGACTACCGACGCCTCCGCCACCTCCTTGCCGATCTCCCGGCCTGGACCCCGGTCCTTGCCACAACAGCCACCGCCAATGAACGGGTCACCGACGACGTCGCCGGCCAGCTCGGCGCTGACACGCTCGTGCTGCGAACGTCGCTCGATCGAGCCTCACTGCACTTGTCGATCGTCGATCTACCCGACGACGGCCATCGGTTGGCCTGGCTCGCCGAGAACCTCGAAGCGCTCCCAGGTTCCGGCATCATCTACTGCCTCACCGTCGACCAGGCCGAGACGACTGCGGCGTGGCTGCAACGGCGCGGCCAAAACGTCGGCGCTTACACGGGAGCTGTCGAACCCGAACAACGCCTGGCGCTCGAAACGGCGTTGCGCAACAACGAGCTGAAGGCGCTTGTTGCGACATCGGCGCTCGGGATGGGGTTCGACAAAGGTGACCTTGCCTTCTGCGTACATCTCGGCCTGCCGCCTTCGCCGGTCGCCTACTACCAGCAGATCGGCCGTGCCGGTCGAAACATCGAACGAGCCGAAGTCATTGCACTTCCCCGGCCAGCCGAAGACGGGGCCGTGTGGCGATGGTTCGAATCGGTGTCCTTACCGTCGGAGTCCATCTGTCGGTCGGTGCTCGAACAGCTCAACGCCCACGAGCCGACCTCGATCGGTTCGCTTGAACGATGGGTCAATCTCGGCCGCAGCCGGTTGAGCACGCTACTGAACATCCTCGAAGTCGACGGTGCAATCGATCGCATCTCCGGCGGCTGGATCGTCCGCGATCCGAATTGGGCGTACGACCACGAACTCATCGCGTCGCTTCGCGAGCTCCGACGGTTCGAGTCCGATCAGATGCTCGCCTGGGCCGATCTTGCCACCTGCCGCCTGCGCTTTCTTCGTGAGGCCCTCGATGATGCCGAAGCCGAGGACTGCGGTCGATGTGATCGATGCACAGATCACACCTGGCAGCGCGAGCCTGATCCACTCGTCGTCGCCGATGCGCACCAAGTCTTGCGCGGCAACGACATCGTCATCGATCCGCGTCGTCAATGGCCAACCGGTCTCGACAAGCCCAAAGGCAAAATCGCTCCTGGCGCTCAAGCGGCACCGGGGCGAGCGCTTGCCCGGCTCGGCGACGGTGGCTGGAACCCTGTTGTCGAATCACTGGTTCGTGCCGCCGACGGTGGTTCCCTCGGCGAATTGCCGCCCGAACTCATCACTGCCATCGCCCAGGTGCTGAAGCGCTGGAACTGGACGGATCGGCCAACGTGGATCTGCCCTGTTCCGTCGCGGCGGCGTTCGGCATTGATCAATGGCGTGTGTGCTGCTCTGGGTGAACTCGGCAAGTTGCCGGTGCATGATGCTCTTGTCTCGGTCCCCGATATTGACGATCTCGGGTTACAAGCAGATCAGTCGAATTCGGCGCACCAAGTCGCCGGGCCCTGGCGTCGGCTCCTCGTCGATTCTGCCGCGCTCCCCGACGAGACAACGTTGGCCGGGCCGGTGCTGCTCGTCGATGACGAGGTCGACAGCCGTTGGACAATGACCGTGGCCACCCACTGTCTGGTCGACGCCGGCAGCGGAACGGTGCTGCCGTTCGCGCTGCGGTCGCGCTAGCCGTCGACCTCAGTCGTCGCGTCGGACCATTCGAAGCTCAAATCCGAGCCGCTCGCCGTGCTCCGACAAGGGTTGGTCCCGATCGACCGCTGCCTCCCAGACGGCGACCGTGACAACGTCGTGCCATTCATCCGGCCGCAGTGCCTCGTTCGCTCGTTTCCGGACAAAACGCGCCGCATCGAGGGTTGCAACCTCGACATCGATGAGCTGTTTCCGATCGTTCGGTGCCGTCGCATCGGCCACGATCGGAGCGAGTCGGAGAGCTTCGTCGATGGCCGTCGTCGCGGCGTCGTCAAGCGCTCGGGCCGCTTGCCGCTCCGACCGCTCCCGTACGCGGCGTCGCTGATTCTTGCTCTGCTTCTTGGCTGAACCGTCGCTCACCCGTGCAGCGTAGGGGTACGCGCAGGCTCAGAGCGCGCTGAGTGGCGCCCATGTCGAGTGCGTCCCGCTGCAGATCCGTTCGGGTAGACGAATGCGTGCGACGGGTTCATCGCTCGGCGATGCGGCGTCGAGAATGACGCACTCAGATCGATCGTTCACCAGATCGCTCGTGAACGTCAGGAGGTAGCCGTCGTCCTCAGCCGCCGACCCATCGCGTGGGGCCATCGCGGTCTCGCTCACGAACACACCCTTGTCGAACTCGACGACCTCCTCGCGGCCCGAATCGACGTCGTGCTTCACGAGACCGTCGAACGCGAACAAGCCCGGCGTGCAGCGGGCGTTGTACGAGTACCGGTGGCGGCGGCCAGCGTGACGACCGTTAATCATTGGGAACTCAAGACACCGATCGCTCAGTTGTTCTTCCGTCGTCTGACCCGAGGCGAGGTTGAACCGCCAGCGATGGGCTCGGGCTTCGAGCACATTCATATCGAGCGTGTCGAAGCCCTTGTGCTCGCCTTCCATACGCGGGACGCCCCGTGCCGTTGGGTTGTGCTGGAAGAAGCCGTCCAGAACGACCTCGTCACCGTCCTCGTAGGCGTTGATCCAGTGCAACACGAAGGTCGGTGCCGCTTCGAACCAGCGGACATCTCCGGCCCGGCCATGACGTGGGATCAGCCCGAATCGGCTCGGCATATCGCGATGGAATCGGTTCGAGTAATGGCCTTCGGCGAGGGCGTCAGGATCCCAGAACAGCGGGAGGTCGTTGACGATCGACCAGTTCTCGGTGAACGCCATGTCGTGCGGCAACCGTGGGCCCGGAATCTCGATGTCGACGAAGGTGGTCACCTCGCCCGTTGCGCTCACGACGCCGTACTGGATGTACGGCGCCGAGGCGCTGTAGTTGAAGAACAGCAACTCGCCCGTGTGCTCGTCGAGCTTCGGATGCGCCGAGACTCCGGCAGTCGGAAACGAGTCGTTCCAGTTCGTGCGGCCAACATTGTCGAGCGTCCTGGGGTCGAGGGCATAAAGCTCGCCGCATTGATAGAAGCTCGCAAGCGCCTGCCCCCCGTGGACGATGACGTCGGTGCTTGCGTTGTCTTTCATCATCGTGCGGGCCCCCCAGCCGTGATCAGCCAGTGCTAGCGAGGGGTGCTCGGTGATCCCAGCCCAGAGGCTCTGGCGGGCGGTCTGCTCGGCAACGAAACCATCGGTCTGAACGAAACGGTTTACGTAGCGAGCTTCGCCATTCTCGAACGACATCGCGTGCAACATCGCGTCGCCGTCGAACGGGTGATAACGCCGGATAGGCGGAAACAGCGCGTTCTCGGTGTTCCGCAGATACACGCCATTGAGATCGTCCGGGATCGTGCCGATGACATCCATATCCCATGCATCGAACTCACGAACCTGCGGTCGCCACACCCCGGTCCGGTATGGATGGCTGTCGGCCGGATCGAGACCCGACTCGACGGTCCGACGAAGTTTCACTGTCATGTACGCGCCCTCCCTGCAGATGTTCTACACCGTTCTCGGCCCTCTCCAGACCGTTCCAGGAGTTGGTCGCCAAACGATCGTGTGACTATCGGCCACCCTCGGGTAGTTTGCAGCGATGAGTAGTAGCCCGGTGATCGATTGTCTTCAGTACTCAAACTGGTCCGAGAAGATATTCCGTCAGCTCAACGAAGGCGGCGTGCACGCCGTTCATGTCACCATCGCGTACCACGAGTCGTTTCGCGAGATGGTGCTCAACGTCGAGCAGTGGAACGGTTGGTTCGAGCGTTACCCGGCCTTGATCTTTATGGGTCGCACTGGCGACGACGTGCGCCTCGCCGCGGCCGAAGGTCGCACGGCGATCTTCTTCGGCTATCAGAATCCGTCGCCGATCGAGGATGACATCGGCCTGATCGAAATTTGCCACACGCTCGGCGCTCGTTTCATGCAGCTGACTTACAACAACCAGTCGCTGCTCGCGTCGGGATGCTACGAAGACGACGACACCGGCGTCACTCGTTTTGGTCGGCAAGCGATCGCTGAAATGAACCGGGTAGGTCTCGTTGTCGACATGAGCCACTCGGGTGAACGTTCGACGCTCGATGCAATCGAGATTTCCGAGCGACCGATTGCCATCACCCATGCAAACCCCGCGTGGTGGCATCCGGCGTTGCGCAACAAGTCCGACGACGTGCTGCGGGCCCTCACCGGAGCCGGCGGGATGCTTGGCTTCTCGTTGTATCCCCATCACCTCGACGGTGGAACGCGCTGCACCCTCGAATCGTTCTGTTCGATGATCGCCGAAGCCGCCGAGCGCTACGGCGTTGAACATCTCGGGCTGGGTTCGGACCTGTGCCAGGATCAGCCCGACTCGGTCGTTGAATGGATGCGCAACGGTCGCTGGTCGAAACAGACCGACTACGGCGAAGGGTCCGCCGCGGCACCGGGTTTCCCCCCGCAGCCAAGCTGGTTCGGCGACAGTCGCGACTTCGGAAACATTGCGACCGGCCTCTCGGAAGTTGGATTCTCTGCGACCGACATCGATGCACTCATGGGCGGCAACTGGCTGCGTTTCTACGACACCGAGTTCGGACCGCGCCCATGAGCGATGCGGCCGCGGTCAATCCGGTTGATGCAAGTCACGATCACACGGTGCCGCTGCATCCGCAGGTTGCGCTGCGTTCGCCCGAGGCCGTCATGCGACTCGAACGCATGGGCTCGTTCTTCCCGACCCGCTTGAGTTTCATGCGGACCGTGATTCGCACGCTGCAGGCCGGGCAGGCCGACGTGCGTCGGCCGGTGTGGGAGATCGACAACGACGGGTACGGGCGAGCCGTCTACAGCGTCACCATAGGTGGCCACGTCTACAGCCTCGTGGCCTTCTCGACGCGACTCGATCCCGACCGGCGGACCGATCGCGTGATCGCCGAAGCGTGGGATAGCTCGTATGTGCTGTTCGACGGCACGCCCACAGCCGCAGATCTCGACCGCCTCGAGGTGAATGCGCCCCGCCAAGAAGCCGGCCGGTTCGCGGCTACCGATCTCGTGCTCAGCCGCGCGAACAAGTCGGTTCGCCTATTCGAGCATGTGGCCGAACGCCTCGCGAGCGGCCAGCAGCCCGACGAAACGATGGTCGGTTCCATCGGCTACCTCATGCGCACGACGGCCGTCTACGGCAACGGCAAGTTCGGCATTGCCGATCGAGCCCGCTTCGCGAACCGTCCCCATATGTCCGACCCGTTTCGCGCTGAGTTGCTCACCGTGTGGCTTGTCCGCGGCTTCACCCATGACCTCGTCGAGCACGTGGCGCAGCGTCGGAATCCCGACGCGTTCGTGCCGCTCGATCGGCGACTCAAACGTCACCTCGGCGTTGGGAACTCGACCGGTCTCGGCATGGCCCCGTTCCTCGTGAGCCATCCGATCTTGATCAACAATTGGATGCTCGTCCGCGAGACGGCACTCGCCCGCGTCCGGGCCATCGAAACTCCGACCGCGATCGAGGTGAACACCATCACGGCGCTACTCGCCCGGTGCCGCCGCCACGTCGATGAGTGGAATGTCGACGACGACCGTCAGACCGCGCGAATCCTCGCGCTACGCAGCGAACTCGCCGACGTCGAAGCGCTCCTGACCGAGGACTGGATCGCCGCGCCTTCACCCTGGGATCGCCTGGTCGACGTTTCCGATCAGTGGTCGATCGAGTGCCAGGAGCTGATCGTCGCGCTGCTCATTGAGCCCTACGGCAGCCTTGTCGACGGCCTGGCTACCTGCATGGCGAGTTCGACCGAGCCCCGCCTTCGCCCCGCGATGTCGGTTGGCGAACTACGCAACCTCGTCACGACCGCTTTCGACTGGGCCCTCGACATCGACTTCGATGCACGCGACGAAACAAGTCTTTTTTGGTATGTCTCGGAGGAGAAGCTCGAACCGCGGCTTGGTCATCGTTACGAGGAACCCGGCGCCGAACTCGAGCAGCCTCTCGACATCGCTCGTCGGGTCCAGAAATTGCATCGAGCGCTCGAAAAGACCCCTTCTTCCAACTCGGTTGCGGCCTTCCTTCTCGAACATCCCGAACACCGATTCGCCACCCGTCGCGTGCAAACGCTGGAGCATCACCCCTACGCGGAAATCCGCGACAACATGATCAGTTCACGGTGTTTACCGATCGACATGTTGCGGTCAAAGTTGTCGTTCTTCGGCGCTTCGAAGTTCGATCCTCGCTCCGACCGATGGACCCGCATCACGATGTATCAGGGCGCCCCCCTCTTTGACGACGTCAGTGCGGCCGATGCCGACGACTGGTGGCTGCCAGTCCTCGAACCGAGCTAATGCAGTGTTCTCGAAACGAGCTGACGGCAGTGCTTGCGAAGGCGGCGAGCGGGACCGGGCTGCCGGTGGGCGTTGCCCAAGATGCGGCCAGGGCAGCCGTCTGGCTTGAGGAGCACGGCGAAGAGGGCGTCAGCTCGCTGCTTGCTGCGCTGTCGCTCGAAGACCAGCATCAGTCGGCCCTGGTTCGCGGGGTTGCGGCCGTCGATCTCGCGATCGCCGAACCCGGACGGTCGATTGCAGTGCCTGAACTTGACCTGCCAATCCTGGTCGCGGGCTACGCAGGAAGCGCAGCAGTCGATGGCGCCACCGTCATGGTGACATTCGCCGCCGATGTCTCGGCAACGGTTGGCCCCGACCGGTTGGCACTCACCGGTCGCGTTCCGCCTCGATCCGACGTAACCATCGAAGCGATTCTTCCGCCGTCGGTGCCATCGTTATCGCCACCGCTCACCGTCGCCCGGCCGTACCGCGGCGCGATCGACGTTTCCGATACGCACTGGGAGGCAGCATCCGCGCTCGCGGCCCAGACGTATGTTCCGGCCACCGAGGCCTCTCGCCTCAAGGGTGCTGGAGCGGGACTCACCGACAACGACTGAGGGGTCCAGCCAGTAGGCGCTTCGCGGCGGGTGGGGCCCTTGAGTTCATCCTGGTTCGGAACTTCGTAGAGCCTCATGCCGGCTGAACTCCTAGTGGGTCCGGCCAAAGGTCCAGTCGGGCCGTTTGGTTCGTTGTTTGGTGTCGAGGGTGAATCGACCATCGACGAGGTCGATGATCTTCGTGATCAGCAGGTCGCGTGGTTGCGCGCCCGCACGGCCACCCCGCATCGCGGGTATCAGGCTCTGGATAACCCGTTGTTCCTGCGTCGGCAGGTAACACCGCGACGCGTCCGCGACCGCAGCGAGGCGCCCGGCGACCACGCCGAGATCAACCGGCGTGCCGCTCGGCGATTCGAGCTGCGTCGTGACCTGTTCCGTTCCAAGCTTGCAGGCCGGACACTGACCGCACGATTCGACATACAGGAAACGAGAGACCGCGGCAGCCAGCTCGACCGGGTCGGTGCGGTCGTCGAACACCATGAAGCCACCGGTTCCGAGCCCACTGCCGATCTCGCTCACCGCCTCGTAGCTCGCCGCGGTGGCGAGGTCGTCGGGCCGAAGAACAGGATTCGAGACACCCGACAGGACATACGCGATCTCACGACCGTCGGGCATGCCGCCGCCGATGGTCTCAATGATCTCGTTGATCGGCGTACCGAGCTCAAACTCCTCGACGCCATGACGCCGCGTGTCGCCAGAGACGGTGCACACGATGGTGCCAGGCGATTCGACAGTGCCAAATGATCGGTACCACTCTCCACCCTGTCGAACGATCGACGGAATCGCCGACAACGTCTCGACATTGTTGACCAACGTCGGGTTCGATGCCACGCGCCGCTCCCCGGGGTTCGAGGCTCCGGCCGACCAACCCATCTGCGGGTTCGCAGTGAACAGGCCATACAGATACGGCGGCAGGACACGCGGCAACGGATCCTCGCCTTCGATGACCTCCAAGAGGGCCTTTTCCTCCCCGAACAGATACTCGTCGGGGCCCCGAACGAGCTCGACACCGATGTCGGAAAGCCAGCCCGCCGCCGAGATCTCCTGGACTGCACGGGTAACCAGCTCGGCTTCGCGTTCGAACGATTGTTTGAGCGCGATGAACGTGCGGTTGGCTCCCACGACCCACGCGGCGATCAGCAATCCCTCGACAAGTTGATACGGGTTGTGCCGCAGCAACGATCGATCTTTGAACGTTCCGGGTTCGCCCTCGGCGCCGTTGGCCACCACGAATCTCTGGCCTACCCCGTCACCACCGTCGGCGATCGACTGCCACTTCAGGCCGACCGGAAATCCGGCCCCGCCTCGACCACGGAGTCCTGACAGCGTCACCTCGTCGAGCACGCCCGGCACGCCGAGCTGGCGAGCGAGCGCGATGGCCTGTCCGCCGCCGCGCTCGATGTAGGCATCGAGTGAAGTAACCGGTCCGCCGTCGAGCAACAGTCGCCGCACCGTCACCGGGCACTCCTTCCGCCGAGACGACGGCAACCCGTGGTCCCAAACTCGACCTCACACCGCTTCACCATACAGATCTCCTGTTTCCCGACTGGCTCGCCCCCGAGACTACGCCGCCGGCAAGATCAAGCCGCCGTCGAGCGCAGGCTCAGACCCCACGGACCGCCTCGGACCCGGCGACCGTGATGCGGCGCATGACTCTTCGCTCGTTCGCGATGTCGTACGGCCGAAGCCGGTGCAGGGTCGATCGGTTGTCCCAGACCACGAGATCGCGCGGTTGCCAGTGGTGCTCGTAGAGGAATCGTGGGGCGGTGGTTCGCTCGGTTAGGTCGTCGATCATGGCCCGACCGACCGGCGTGTCGTCGCCAGCTACGTGCGACACGTGGCCGCCCATGTAGAGCGAGCGTCGACCGTCGGCGTGGGTCCGCACAAGTGGGTGGTGAACGGCCGGGTACTTCGCCTTTTCAGCTTCGTCCATCTCGTCCATCTCGCCCGGGTTGTTGGCCCGGGACCAGACGTAGTCGTGCACGAGTTCGACCTCGCCGAGTCGCTGCTGTTCGTCAGCACCGAGCGATTCGAAGGCCGCAACCATGTTCGCAAACTGTGTCTCGCCGCCCGACGCCGGCACATCGACGGCGTACAACATCGTGCAGAGGCACGGAACCTCACGAAAGCTGCTGTCGGTATGCCAGCGCTCGGTGCCACGCAGGAAGACCGACTGCGGCTCGTGATAGACAACCAGCTCGCCGTCGGATCGAACGTTGCTGAGGTTGAAGATCTCCGGATGGTCGGCATGCCGCTTGTCGGGTTCGGGCAAGATCTCCAGATCGCCGAAGGCTCGACCCAGCGTCACGAACTGAGCCGGCGTTATCTCCTGACCCCGGAAGACCAGGACCCCGTGTTTCGCCAGGCCCAGCGACAATGAGGCGATGAGTTCGTCGGTCATCGTTGCGGCCGGATCGAAGTCGCCGACGAGTGCTCCGAGCGGCGCGTCAAGGGCTGTGAAGCTCACCGTCACTGCGCAGCCGCCAGAAGGCAGTCGGCACCGTGCGCCTCGACCGCCGAGAAGTCACGAGCCGCGTAGTACTCGGGCCGAACGTAGGACTCGCCGCGGTTGTCGGTCGGACACACGTTGATGTAGAGCAGCAATCGCCGCAATGGGCTGATGTTGACCGACGAGCCGTGGACCACGGTCATGTCCATCAGTAACAACGATCCCGCCGGTGCCGTGATCGACTGCAAGCCGTACGTTCCGACCAGACGACTCATCGTGTCGGGCATGATGTCGTAGCGATACTTCGACACCTCCTCGAAATCGGGTGTCGCCGGATCCACGCTCGCCGTCGACACGAGGCCCTCGCGATGCGAACCCGGAACGGCTAAGAGCGGCGCGTTCACATCGGTGACATCGTCGAGGAAGACGGCGATCATGATGCCACGCGGGTCGGGAACGCCATCGACCCGGTGATAGGTGCCGAAGTCCTGATGCCATGCAACGATCGACCCGTTCGTCTGCTTCATGTTGATGCGCGACTGGTGCACATAGAAGTCGGAACCAAGCAGCTGACGACTCGGTTCGACGAGCGTTGGATGATGCACCAGGGCAGCGAGTCGGACGTCGAACAGGTGCATGCCCCAACAGACGTGCGGCGACCCGTCGGCTTCCCGACCAACCTCGGGCCCCGGCCGCTCTAAGACGTCGAGGGCAGCCGTCTCCAAAACGTCGACCTCGGCGGTCGAGAACGCCTGCGGAATGACGACCCACCCGGTCTCACGATACGCGCTGACCTGCGCCGAGGTCAGGACTGCGGCACCGGTCACCGGCCCGCCTCGATCGCCTCAATACCGGCTCGAAGTGCGGCCGTCATCAGCCCGATGTCGTAGCTGTAGCTGACCATCCGGAAGCCGCGCCGTACCCAGTCGATACCCGTTTCAACCGATCCGGCGAGGCACGCGGCCGTCTTCCCATTGGCCTCGCATGCCTCGAGGATCTTGTCGATCCCCGCTTGCATCGTGGGGTGGTCGGTCTGGCCGGGGACCTGAAGCGACAACGACAGATCGCCGTGACCGAGGTGGGCGACGTCGACGCCGGGGACCGCCATGATCTCGTCGGCGTTCGCGACGCCCTTCTCCGACTCGATCAGCACGCAGACCATCGTTCGGTCATGGGCCCCGTCGATGATCTCGGGCACCGAAAGCGAGCTGTAGTCATCGTGGGCGCCGCCGAACATCGCGCCGCGCTGACCGTCGGGCGGATATCGAGTCCAGCGAACAAACTCCTCGGCCTGGTCGGCGGTTTCGCACATCTGAAACAACATGCCCATTGCGCCGAGGTCGAGCAATCGAGACGTGTGCTGATACGTCGTTGCCGGAGGACGGACGAGCGGCACGATGTCGAGCCCGCGACATAAAGCGAGCTGGGTCTTCAACTCGGGCATCGAGAAGCCGCTGTGTTCCATGTCGTAGAACACGAAGCTCGCGCCCGCGTTCTGCAAGATCTGGGGCAGGCCCGCACTGAGAAACTCGAAGACCATCGTGCCGTAGGCGGTCTCACCATCGGCCAACCGTTGTTTGAGCGGGTTCGGACGCATGTGGCTCCTAGATCTCGGTGAAGTCGCCGCTACGGCCGACTCCATCGGCAAACCGACGGGCTCCGGCGATTCCCTCCGCAGCGACGACGTGGCGGCTGCCTTCCCATTCCTGCTGCAGCGCCTCACGAATCGGCATGCCGTAGGACCGACGCGCTGACGCTCGGTCGACTCGCACACACTCTTGCGGGAATCGCGAGATCTCCTGAGCGAGCGACTCGGCGCGCGAGCGAGCTTCGCCCTCCGGCACGACGTACTCGCACAACCCGATGCGTGCGCACTCGTCGGCCATCACCTGACGCCCGGTCAGGATGAGATCGGCGGCGCGCCCTTCGCCCACCAGGCGGGGCAGGCGAACCGTGCCCCCATCGATAAGGGGAATACCCCAGCGCCGGCAATAGACGCCCATGTACGCCGTTTCTTCCATCACTCGAATGTCGGCCCACATCGCAAGCTCCATGCCACCGGCAACGGCGGGCCCTGCGACCGCCGCGATGACCGGCTTCGACAGTTCAAGCCGACTCGGCCCCATCGGGCCCCGCACGTGGCCATCCAAAGCGTCGGTCTCGAAGCTCAAACGGCTGACCCCGTCGTCGTCGTCGCTCAACGACGCCGCAAACTTGAGATCCCACCCAGCACAAAAGGCCCCGCCCTCACCCCAGAACACCGCGACCGCGGCCGAGTCGTCGTGATCGAACTCGACGAACGCCTCGAACAGTTCGCGCGCACTCGTGGGATCCATCGCATTGCGAGCTTCGAACCGCGAATGAATGACCGTCCAGACCGGTCCATCTTTCTCAACCCGCACCGTCATTTCGTTACCTCCGTCGGCACGGCTCGTCTACTGATCATCGCGACACCTGCGTGACGGCTGAGCGTGCCGAACTCAGACCCCCAGTCGCCATCGAGGCGCGATCGGATGTAGGCATCGGCGATCGCGGGTTCGTGGCGCAGTGCCAGGCACGCTCCCCAGCAGACGGCCATCTGCTCGACCAGACGGCGGGCGTCGACCTCGGCGACATCGGAGGCCAGCGTCGTCCGCAATTCGGCCACGGACCGGTCGAAGATCACGTCTGCGCCAGATGCAAGATCGAGTTCGGCGAGAAACGCGTCGGCCGATTCGGGCGAACGGCCCAGCGCACGGAGAACATCGAGGGCGATCACATTGCCGGCTCCCTCCCAGATCGAGTTCAGCGGCGCCTCGCGGTACAGGCGGGGAAGAATCGACTCCTCGACGAAGCCATTGCCGCCCACACATTCGAGCGCCTCGCGCACAACCGGTGTCGATCGTTTCGTCAGCCAGTACTTCCCCACCGCCGAGGCGAGGCGCGAGAACTGGGCCTCGGCCTCGTCGATCGGGGCCCGCTCGAAGGCGCCCGATAGGCGCATCACCATGAGGGTCCCGATTTCCGTCTCGATCTCGATATCGGCCAACACATTCTGCATCAACGGCTTGTCGATGAGCAGTTCACCGAACGCGGCACGTTGGGTGAGATGCCATGCCGCCTGCGTCACCGCTTGGCGCATGAGTGACACCGACCAGTTCGTAACATCGACGCGCGTGGAATTCACCATTTTCATGATGACGTTGACGCCCCGTCCCTCGTCGCCGACGAGCCAGCCCGCAGCATCGGTGTATTCGAGTTCGCTCGACGCGTTCGACCGGTTGCCGAGCTTGTCCTTCAGCCGCATCAGGTGCAGTGAGTTACGGGAGCCATCGGGCAGTATCCGCGGCACGAGGAAACACGACAGACCTCCGGGCGCTTGGGCCAACACGAGGAATGCGTCAGACATCGGCGCCGACGTAAACCACTTGTGCCCGGTCAATCGGTACTCGCCACCGGGACCGCCTCCATTCACGGGAACTGCGGTCGACGAGTTCGCCCGCACATCGGAGCCGCCCTGGCGCTCGGTGAGGCCCATGCCGAGCAGACAGCCGGTCTTCTTCGTCGCTGCAATCAGCCGGTGGTCATAACTTGTCGTGCGGATCAGGGGTTCCCATTGCGCGGCGAGGTCGGGTTGTTCGCGCAGTGCCGGCAGGACCGCGCCGGTCATCGACGTCGGACAGCCGTGGCCGACCTCGACCTGGCTGATGAGGTGCATCTTGACGTTACGGGTCACGTAGCCGCCGTCTCCCGGCGTCGACCCGTAGTGCGATGCGTGAATACCTTCGCCGACCGAGAACTCGAGCAGCGAGTGATACGCCGGGTGGTACCGAACCTCGTCGATGCGATCGCCAAAGCGATCATGTGTCACCAGCTCGGGCGTGTGCTTGTTGGCCTGGAAGCCCCACGCAAACATCTCGTTCGTTCCAACCCGCCGCCCAAAGTCAGTCAGATCCGCAACGGCGTGACCGGCACCTTCACGCGTCGCCGCAGACGCCAACACGGGATCAGCCGTGAACGGGTTGTATGGCTCTAACGGGCTGGCCTGATTCGCAGGCGCTTCAGTCATTCGATCGCCTCCTTCCGACGTCGTACTTTTTACCAGTCGCCGGAAGACCCGCTGTTCACTCGCCGAGGTCGCGCGCCACGGTTGGGGCCCTGGGTTCAGCGATTGTGAGCTGAATCCTGAATCGGTCCGAGCACTCGGTCGAGGTAGTCGTTGCGGAAGGTGCCGCCTGGGTCCGTCGTCGCCCGCACCTGCTGGAAATCATCCCACGCCGGGTAGCGGGCACTCAGGGTCGCAGCGGTCTGGAAGTGCATCTTCCCCCAATGGGGACGACCGTCGTAGTCGTTCATGATTCGCTCGACGCCGCGGAAGTACTCGTCGAATGGCACCCCCTTTGCCTGATGCACGGCTATCCACGCGGTGTCGCGCCCGAAGGCCGTCGACAAGGGGATGTCGTCGGCGGCCGAGACTCGGAGTTCGACCGGGAACGCCGGGGGCCGAGCCATGTTGTCAACGAGTTCGCGAACCCGCGGCAAGGCCAGGGGAAGGGCATCGACGGCAATCGCATACTCCATCTCGACGAATCGCACGTGGCGAGGGCTGGCGAAGATGCGGAAACTCTGGTCGACCCGAGTCGACGTCGGCGCTACCGCGCCCATCAACTTGCCGACCGGCCCCGTCGTGGCGGGAATGGCGCGGGTCAGCTGCATCAGCGCCCCGAGCGCCACGTTCTCCAACAGGATCTTGTCGACAAAGTGCCGGGCCTTCGACAACGGTTGCAGTGCGGCGGTCGATGGATCGTTTCGTTTCACCATCGCCTTGTTCGTGCCCGGAATCCAGATGGCTTCGGCGTGTTGGGCGCTCTCGATAAAGCCGGCCCAGTCGCCCTCGATCGCGTCGACTGATTCGACGGTCTCGCGGGCTTCGAGCGCAAACGCCGGGACGGTTTCGAGCGCGACCCGAGTAATGATTCCAAGCGCTCCAAGGCCGACCCGGGCCGAGCGCCAGATGTCGGCGTTGTGATCCGCATCGCACCAAAGGACGTCGCCCGTGCCGGTGACCAGTTCGAGGCCAACGATGCCGGTGGCCAGGTTCCCGAGCGCTCGCCCGGTGCCGTGGGTGGCTGTTGCAGTTGCCCCGGCCACCGTTTGCACGTCGATGTCGCCCAGATTCGGCAATGCCCGCCCGCGGCGATCCAGTGCCAGGGAGAACTCGTTGAGCGGGGTGCCGGCGCCGACGACCGCCACCCCGGTATCGGCATCGATCGACTCGACCCCCGAGAGTTGGTTCAGCCGCACCAAGACACCGTCGGTGCAGGCCGCGTCGGTGAACGAGTGGCCGGTGCCGACAACTTTCACCCGCGTCTGACGATCGTGGGCGTCGGCAACGATCGCGGCGACGGCCTCGGTGGAGCCGGGCGACTCGATGCGCGCCGGCTCGCACCGTTGGTTCCCGGCCCAGTTCGAAAACGTGGTCGTACCGGCGCGCCGTACCCGTGGCTTCATCGCTCTACTCCTCGACTGCATCTTGTTCGGAGTCTGCGGCACACGCCTCGACGATGCCGAATCCGAACGGGTAACGGTGGTCGAGCATGTCGGTCAGGAGGGCATCGAGCGTTGGGTGCGCTCCGGTCGTTGCGAGTGATCTGGTGAGACACTCAAGAGCTTCGACGGGCGCCACACCAGCCCACGACTCGTTCTGCGGAAAGTCCGCGACGGGACTATCGGTCGAGCGGTCATGCACATAGCGGATCAGCCACTTCTGACCCTGGTCGTAGTGGCTCTGCCGCTTGATGAAATAGACCGGATCCTGTGCATCTGCGAGCGAGTACGCCGGAAGGATGACCTCGATGACGTCACCTTGGCTGAGACGTCCGAGAAGGCTGGCCGGGTTCGGGGTCGAGACATCGGTGTCGGCACGGGACGACTGATCTCGAATCGCGAGAATGTCTTCGCGGTCTGGAGATCCGGCTCGGATGTCGCTCATCGGCCGATGGTAGGCCGACACCGGTCCGACACGTTCTCAGCCGATGGCGAGACCGCCCCATGTGCCTTGCTCGTTTCCATTTGCCCGATGGGCATGATGCGCCTTGAGTTGTCCGCTCGGCTTCCACCGGATTTGCAGCGGCTCGCAACCGACCCGTCACATACTGTGGACCATGCCGATGCCACGGTGGTTTGGTCACATCAACAAACGGATCTTCAATCCTCTCGAGCTCCGCAAAGGGGAACGGCCGGTCATTACCCATGCCGGACGCAACTCGGGTCGGCGTTACCAGACCCCGCTCGACGTCCACCGGTGCAACGACGGCACGGTCGTCATCTTCCTTGTGTATGGATCGAAATGCGACTGGGTACAGAACGTCCTGGCGGCGGGAACGGCCCAGATCAAGATTGGTGACGAGCAGCTATCGGCGCACACCCCACGAATCATCGACCGTGATGCGGCCGCCCGGCTGGTACCCCCCGATGTTTCGATGCCTCCGGGCCTGTTGAAGGTCACCGAGTTTCTGCAGATAGATATCGCTGATTAGAAGTCGCTGTTTGGGCACCGGCCCAAAGCAGGCGATCATGGGCCATGGACTACTACGACCTCGGCGACTTCCAGCGGCCGGTAACGACCAGTTCGGCCGACGCCCAGCTCTGGTTCAACCGAGGCCTTAACTGGCTCTACGGGTTTAATCATGAAGAAGCGATCAAGTGTTTCTCGCTCGCAATCGAAGCCGACGAAACGTGTGCCATGGCGTACTGGGGTCGAGCGATCGCATTCGGTCCGAACTACAACCTGACCTGGGACCGCATGGACGACGCGAACCGGGCCAAGGCCCTTGGTGCCGCGTTCGCATCGACCCAGGAAGCGCAACGCCACCGTGGCCTGCTGGCGCCAGTTGAGGTCGACCTCATCGACGCGTTGTCGGCCCGGTATCCGCAAGTCGAGCCAGTCGACGACCAGATGCCGTGGAACCTCGACTTCACGAACGCGATGCGTGAGGTCCACCACCGTCACCTCGACGACCTCGACGCCCGCGCGATCTTCGTCGACGCAATCCTGAACGAGACCCCGTGGCAGATGTGGGATCTCGCCACCGGCGAGGTGGCCGAGGGGGCAGGGTCGGTCGAAGCACAAGCGGTGCTCGAACAAGCCTTCGCCGAAATCCCGGCGGCATGGGATCACCCCGGCCTCCTCCACTTCTATGTGCACCTCATGGAGATGTCGTCGACCCCCGAGATCGCGCTTCGAGCCGGTGATCGGCTGCGAGCCCTCATGCCTGATTCTGGCCACCTCATTCATATGCCGACCCACATCGATGTGCTCTGCGGCAACTATCACGACGTGGTGCTCTACAACCAGCGTGCGGTCGATGCCGATCGCCGGTGGCTTGAGCGTGAGGGGCTGTTCAACGTGTACACGTTGTACCGAAACCACAACCATCACTTCGTGATCTACGGCGCCATGTTTCTCGGTGACTACTCAGCGGCTATGGCCGCGGCGGAGGAACTGATCGCGACGACACCAGAGGACTTCCTGCGGATCGAATCTCCGCCGATGGCCGACGCGGCCGAGGCTTTCATCGCCATGAAACAACATGTGCAGGTTCGATTCGGCAAGTGGCACGACATCATTGCCGAAGAGTTGCCCGCCGACCCCGCGTTGTATGCCGCGACGACGGCGCTGATGCTGTATGCCAAGACCGTCGCTCACTCGGCGCTCGGCAGCATCGTCGAAGCGGAGGGCTGTCGGACCGACTTTCTGGCCGCCAAGGACCGAGTGCCCGAGACGCGCCGCGTGCACAACAACTTGGTCGTCGACTTGCTCGCGGTGGCCGAGGCCATGATCGATGGCGAACTCGACTACCGGCGCGGCGACCACGAGGCCGCATTCGCTCACCTGCGGCGCGCCGTTGACATCGAGGACAACCTGCTGTACGACGAGCCGTGGGGGTGGATGCAGCCGACGCGGCACGCGCTCGGTGCGCTGCTGCTTGAGCAGGGCCGTTACGACGAAGCCGAGCAGGTGTACCGGGCCGACCTCGGACTCGACGCCACGCTCAGTCGGGCCAGCCAGCATCCGAACAATCTCTGGAGCCTGCACGGTCTGCACGAGTGCCTCCGTAAGCGCGGCGAACAGGTCGAATCGGTGCTGATCAAACAACAACTCGACCTGGCCCTGGCCCGCTCCGAGGTGGAGGTGAAGGCCTCGTGCTATTGCCATCAGGCGGCGATGGCCTAGCAGTACCCGTGTAGGGTCGAGCACGGCGACACGTGCTCTGAAGGGGAAGAACGAATGGCGCAGCGAGTTGACGGCGATCGTCTCTGGTCGAGGCTCATGGCAATGGCCGAGGTCGGACCCGGTGTTGCGGGCGGCTCCAACCGCCAAGCGCTCAGCGACGACGACCGCGACGGGCGGAACCTGTTTATCGAATGGGCCGAAGCCGCCGGTTGCACGGTCGAGTTCGACGAGATCGGCAACCTGTTTGCGACCCGACCCGGCAGCGACCCAGACCGCGACCCCGTGCTCGTCGGCTCCCACCTCGACACCCAGCCCACCGGTGGCCGCTTCGACGGCGTCTACGGCGTGTTAGGCGGTCTCGAAGTGGTCGAAACGCTGAACGATCTCGGAATCACGACCGCGTCGCCAATCGAGATCGCAGTGTGGACCAACGAGGAAGGCTCGCGCTTTCAACACTCGATGATGGGCTCCGGCGTGTGGGCGGGCCACATCAGCCTCGACGAGGCCCTCAACCTCGAAGACGTCGACGGCATCTCGGTGCGATCCGAGCTCGATCGACTCGGCTGGGCGGGCAGCCGCGCAGCCAAACCGACGCCGTACACCGCCGCGTTCGAGCTCCATATCGAGCAGGGACCGATCCTTGAAGCCGAGGCGCTCGAGATCGGCGTGGTCAGTGCCGTGCAGGGGTTCCGTTGGTACACGCTGGAACTCTTCGGCCACCCAGCCCACGCCGGTCCCACGCCGATGGAAGTGCGGAAGGACCCGGCGCGAGCGCTGGGCCAGATCATCAGCGAGGTGTACGCGATGACCGCCGAGAAGGCGCCATGGGCCCGGGCGACGTTCGCGATGTTCCGCTCCGAACCCGTGTCACCAAACACCGTGCCGGAACGAATTGCATGCTCACTCGACATGCGAAACCCCGACGGCGAAGCACTCGCCGAAATGGACGCCGCGATGCGCGAGATCGTCGCCCGGCAATGCGAGGCCTTCGCCGTGACGTCGGCAATCGCCGTCGACAACGATTCGCCACCGGTGAAGTTCAACGAGACTTGCGTGTCAGCGGTCGAGCGGTCGGTGCGAGAGCTCGGCTTCTCGAACCAGCGCATGGTGTCGGGAGCGGGGCACGACGCGTGTTACGTCGCCCTGCATTCCCCGACGTCGATGATCTTCGTGCCCTGCGACGATGGCCTCTCACACAACGAAGCCGAGAACATCTCACAGGAGCAAGCCGAACGGGGCGCCTCAGTCCTGCTCGGAGCGGTCCTCGAAACCGCCGGCTGAGAACCGGGCGCAAGACCTCCGCCGGACGCCAGCGCGGCGCAGGGGTTACGGATGTGATCCGTCACGGAAGAAGCGGTATCTCCTCGCCAGAAGCGACCACTATGGCTTCAGCGCCGAACGACGCCGAGCACTCATGCATGTCGACACTTGGCCAAAGCCCGTGGATGATCAACTCACCTGCGGACGGCAAGCGCGGCGGTTGCGGCCAGTCGCCGAATCCGTTCGAGAAACACTCGAAGCGGTACAAGCCGACCCCGAGGGAATCACTTTGATAGAGAACGGCACGGTGATGAGCCAGCCCCGGAATGTTCCTTGGGGGTCCATTGAACGGGCGCTGCGGAAAAAACGGCGGTGAGTCTGCCGGACCGAAAAAGGAAGACACTATCGCCGACGATAGCGCTCAGTTCTAAGCACGTAACAGTCGAACAGGTGGGCTGTCGCCGATGGTCTCGTTCGAGCGACGGCCACGACCCGCGACTGCTATTTCGTGCCGTACATGCGGTCGCCCGCGTCGCCGAGGCCCGGCAAGATGTAGCCGATCTCGTTGAGCTTTGCGTCGACCGCGGCGGTCACGATCTGGACGTCGGGGTGGGCCTCAGACAACCGGGCGATGCCCTCGGGCGCAGCCAGCAGGCACAGGAAGCTGATGTTCGTCGCGCCGGCTTCCTTCAGTAGATCGATCGCCGCGGTGGCCGAGTTACCGGTGGCCAACATCGGATCGACCACGATCACCTGCCGCTCGTGCACGTCGGTCGGAACTTTGAAGTAGTACTGCACCGGCTGCAACGTCTCTTCGTCGCGGTACAAGCCAATGAACCCGACCCGGGCCGATGGAATCAGATCGAGGACGCCGTCGAGTAGACCGTTGCCGGCCCGCAGGATCGACACCAGAGCAAGCTTCTTGCCCTCGATCACCGGTGCCTCCATCGGCATCAACGGTGTTTCGATCGTGCGGGTCGTCAACGGGATATCGCGGGTGACTTCATAGGCCAGCAGGTGACTGATCTCATGCAGCAGCTGCCGGAACGAACGAGTCGAACGTTCCTTCTCGCGCATGAGCGTGAGCTTGTGTTGAACCAGCGGGTGGTCGACGACGATCAAGTTGTCAGACACAGCAGTTACTCGCCGCCGGCATTCAGCGTGACCGTGGCCGGCTGGAAACCACTTCCGGTTGTGTCGACGCCCGCGTCGGCCAGCAGTTTCAGCGCGGCTTCGGCGTACTCGTTGGTGAAGGCCGATCCGTCGGGCGCCCCAGCCAGCACACCTTCGCTGGTCGCGACGTCGATCGTCTGATCCCACAGACCTTGGTCGATCATTCCAGCGCCAGCGGGCGACGGCCAGATCAGGTTGCTGACCTCGTTCAACTGCCACGCTTGGTGCGACTTGCCAAGGGTCGGACCGTTTGCGAGCACAACATCGACACACGAGTCGGCGTTGTCACGGCACCAGGCCCAGCCTTCGACCGACGCGGCGATAAAGCGGGTCGTGATGTCTTGGTATGCGCTATCGCCGAGGCGGGCACCGTCGGCCCAGATGGCGTCTTGGAGCATCGCCGTGCCAACGTCGTTCCAGTTGATAACCGACAGATCATCGACCGTGAACAGCTCGCCGGTTGCCGGGTTCTCGGTTTCGAGCACCTGCGCGTACTCGTTGTAGATCATTGCCTGGGCGGCATCGATCTCGCCGTTGATCATCGCGAGCATGTCGAAATTCTGCTGCACGATCTCGTAGTCGACGCCGGGTTCGACACCAGCTGCACGAGAGCCGGCGAGCAGCTCGAACTCGTTGCCGAAGCCCCAGCTGCCGACCTTGCGGCCCGCCAGGTCTGCTGGCGAGTTGATGCCGCTATCGGCAAACGACACCTGCAAAGTGCCCGAGCGTTGGAAGATCTGGGCGACGTTTACGATGTCGATGCCTTCCTCGCGCGACACGAGCGCCTTCGGTACCCACGAGATCGCGAAGTCGGCAGCACCGGAAGCGAGCTGCTGCTGCGGAACGATGTCGATGCCGCCTTCAAGGATCGTGACGTTCAGGCATCGGGCGGCGTAGAGGCCTTCATCGACGGCGGCGTAGTAGCCGGCAAACTGGGCTTGCGCGAACCATTGCACCTGGAGGCTGACGTCGTCGACCGTGTCGCAGTCGCCGCTACTCGCGGCGCTCGACGATGACGAGTCGCTTCCGCAGGCCGTGGCGAGAAGCGCCAGTATGGCCATGAGGGTGAACAGTCGCTGCAGGGTGGCCTTCATCGTTCCTCCGAGGGGCTCGAGGTGTTCCGCTTACTAGTACTTACTAGTCCTCATGCTTACTAGATGGCAGCGGGGTCACGAGGCCTCGATCGGAGCCCGCCCCGGATTCACCGCACGTTCGATTGCAAGAGCGATCGCGAACAAGGCCAGACCCAGACCACTCGCGACAACAATCGCGGCCCA
>Ga0114956_1000793_pt1 | contig 24041 bp, 12 predicted proteins | sample MaitaG_FD_87304 | JGI IMG/M metagenome (GOLD analysis project Ga0114956, IMG submission 87304) | Marine algal microbial communities from Maine, USA - Maine_Asex2 metaG | ecosystem: Host-associated > Algae > Red algae > Unclassified | place: Maine, USA | collected 2015-01-05
AGACGTGCATTTATGCGATCTCCCTGGCACAACATTCTATCCGATGGAGAATTCTCATTTTCTGAATCGGAACATGTTTCCTCAGAAATCCAACCTGTAGAAAGAAACCAAAAAAAATATACTGGACTCCTCAGCCCGCGAAGGAATTCAGAGTCAGGCCGAAGACAAATTGCGAAGCCGGGCAAAGCCCAAAGAGATTGGGAGAAAAGGAGGGATGACCTAAAGAAGAAACTGGAAAAAGAACGCAAAAAGAGACAACGGGAAATCGAGCGAAAGCAACGTAAATTGAAACGGAAGAAGTAATACTTAAAAAAGGTCAAAACAGAATGAAAAATATTATTGTAAGCGTAATCATTGGATTGCTCTGGGGGGGCCTCGGAAGTATTCTATTTGAAACATCTGACGGATTTTTAAGCATGTTGCTTAGCGATTTCAGCATTGGAGGAATTATAGTTGGAGTGGTTGGCACTGACGAAAGTGTATTATGGTGTTCTAGTAGACGATATCTTACGGCATACACACACCTAGACTGAACACCGAAGAGGCACGCTTTTTTGATTATATTGACCGAATAGTCCAATATTCCTAGAAGTTAATTTCAATGACTATCCAATGGATAAGTTAATTACAATAAATGAATATTCTAAGACACCAAAGTACCAACAAATCATTGACTCAATACTATCTGGAATTGAGCGCGGGGAAATAAAAGTTGATGACAAATTGCCTTCGGTAAATCGTCTACTGATCGATTTTGACATCTCGAGAGACACCATTGTCAAGGCGTATGATCGACTGCAGAAAAGAGGGGTAGTCGAATCGGTCCAGGGCAAGGGCTATTTTGTCAAGAGCACAAATACGAAGAGAAAGGCACGGGTGTTTCTGCTTTTTAATAAACTGAGTGCACATAAAAAGATAATCTATGACTCACTCTATCAGACTCTGGGAGATCAAGCATCGATTGATTTTTATATCTACAACAACGATTTTAGGCTATTTAAAAATTACATCACATCAAACCTGTCTAACAATTTTAGTCACTTTGTGATCATTGCTCATTTTCTAGAAGGAGGACAAAATGCTGTTGAGGTGATCGATCAAATACCCAAGCACAAACTAATTCTATTGGACAAAAAGGTCGAAGGGGTATCCGGAAAATTTCGTGCAGTATATCAGGCCTTCGCCAAAGATATTTACAATGCTCTGACCGAGGCGGTGGATAAACTCAAGCAATATGATCGTCTTAAGCTTATCTTCCCATCGTACAGCTATCACCCCGAAGAAATCGTGGTAGGCTTCAAGGATTTTTGCTCAGAATATGCATTTGATCACGAAATCGTGGAAGACATAAAGATGGCCAATATCGAACAGGGTGATGCATTTATCAATGTGATGGAAGATGATTTAGTCACACTCATAAAACGCATTAAGCTGCAGAAATTAGAAGTTGGCGTAGACGTGGGAATCATATCCTACAACGAGACACCACTCAAAGAAATCTTACTCAATGGCATCACGGTCATTTCTACCGATTTCAAGGCTTTGGGGCAAAGTGTAGGTAAGATGATTTTGGAAAATCGAATTGAGCAAATTGAGAATCCCTTTCACCTGATCTTGAGAAACTCATTGTGACAAAGCGCCACTTTATATCTTCTTCTGCTCTCTCCAATTATCTCTAATTGCATCCTGCGTTCTGCTCTAAATTTCCATCAACATTTAGATCGTGTACTCCTTTCATCGGTTATCACGCCGTATAGATCAATCTCAAAAACCGGTGTTGCATGTCATATGCAGGACAGTACAGGACACTACAGGATGACAGTCTAAGAGTCTCCATCTAAATTAGATGTACCCACTTGGGTGACTAAATTCGTAGGAACGAGGTTTAATTCAACTAAAAACTAAGAGAATCATGCGCAAAAAAAAGATCAAGCGTTCAAGACTTCATATTTTCATCTTTCTCTCGATGCTTGTTTCCGCGGTTCAAGCTCAAGAAGCGACCATTACTGGTATCGTAACTTCAGGCAATGGTGCTGAGAGTCTGATTGGAGTCAACGTATTTGTAAAAGGGACCAATGTCGGAACCGTCACAGACCTAGATGGAAGCTATACGATTACTGCACCTGAAGCAAATAGCACGCTGGTGTTTTCATTCATTGGTTTTACGACTCAAGAAGTAGATCTCGAAGGTCGTAGCGAAGTCAATGTCACTCTCTTTGAGGATACCGAAACCCTGAATGAAATTGTCGTCGTAGGATATGGCACACAGATTAAAAGGCAAGTAACCGGATCTGTGCAGACAATTGATGCCGATGAGCTGGCCGATATCCCAGTTTCTCAGGTGACGCAGAAAGTACAAGGCAGACTTGCCGGGGTTCAAATTAATCAGACCACAGGCAAACCGGGTCAAGGCATGTCGGTCCGAATTCGAGGACAACTATCGGTTTCTGGCGGGAGCGACCCCCTCTACGTGATTGATGGTTTTCCAATATCTGGCGGCATTAATGACATAAACCCAGATGAAATCGAAGACATCACTATCCTTAAGGATGCGGCCTCCACCTCGCTCTACGGTTCGAGAGCAGCAAACGGAGTTGTATTGATCACCACAAAAAATGGGAAGCCCGGTGAAACCAGCGTGAGTCTCAATGTTGCAACCAGCATGCAAAGCGTACCAGACCGAGGTAGAGTCCAAATGATGGACGCAGTCGAATTTGCGCAATTTAAAAAGGAGTACTACGAAGATCAAGGAGACCCAGTTCCGGACATATTCCAAAACCCGTCTCAGTATGAAGGTAAAACCAATGATTGGTATGATGCATTGCTTCGCAATGCACCGATGACCAACTACAATCTCACAATTACTTCCAATAAGGAAAAATTGCGCAGCTCAGTTGTGTTGGGCTATTTCGATCAGGAAGGGGTAGTACTGAATTCGGACTACAAACGCTTTTCCCTGCGGGCAAACTTTGACTACGATGTTTCTGATCGGGTACGCATTGGTCTCAATGTGGCACCCAATTACATCATAGACAATGTACCAAGAACTGATGGCACTCGGGGAACGGGAATTTTGTTTAATGCACTCCACACATGGCCCATTATGCCGATCTATAATCCAGATGGCACTCGAACCACATTCAATAGATTCCCAGCGAATACAGGAAATATTTTCTCCTATGCCAACTGGCTTACGTCTGCAGAACAAATCCAAAATGAAACGAAAAATCTCAACGTGCTATCGAATGCCTTTATTGAGTACCAACCCATCGATGGCCTCACGCTCAAGTCAAGTTTAAATGCAGAATCATACAATAGCGAGTATAAATTCTTCAGCCCCACGACGGCGACCTTTCGGATCAATCGTCCCATTCCCACAAACAATCAAGCCATTTGGGATGATTTTACCACATTTTCATGGCTCAACGAAAATACCGCGACCTACGATCGGAGTGTCGGTGATCATCATTTCACCATATTGGGAGGATTTACCTACCAGCGATACCGACAAGATCGCAGCAGAGTTGTAGCAAGTGATTTTGCTGATGATCGCCTCCCAAATGTACAGGGTGCAGCTAACATCAGCAGAGGTGGAACATTTAACCGGGTACAGGAGTGGAGCCTGGTTTCGTACCTATCAAGACTTACCTATAATTATCAGGGTAAATATCTGCTGACGGCAGCCATTCGTACAGACGGTTCCTCTCGATTTGGGTCGGACAACCGCTGGGGTACTTTTCCGTCGCTATCTGCAGGCTGGATTGCTTCAGATGAACCCTTCCTGCAGAGTTCCGAATACATATCTCTCCTAAAGCTGAGAGCCAGTTATGGCGTGACGGGAAATAATAATATTGGAAACTATACCCAGTACGCCTTAATCGACAATACCGTAAATGCAGTTTTTGGAGACGATTTTGCACCAGGATCAGCAGTAAATTCCCTTTCGAATTCGAATCTAGGCTGGGAGACCACCAAGCAATTTGATCTTGGATTGGATTTAACCCTGTTTGACAATCGGGTATCGTTTGTATATGACTACTACACGAAGACGACCACTAACCTCTTGTATAATGTACAAGTCGCTAGAGAATCGGGATTTGCCAATTTCACGGATAATATTGGGGAAATTCGATTCTGGGGTCATGAGTTTTCTTTAAATACAATCAATACAACCGGCAAGTTAAAATGGACCACCACAGCCAATATTTCGTTCAATCGTAATATTGTTGAATCATTAGCCGATGGAATCGACAGAGTTTACGGACCTGGCGGCTGGCACATAACACAGGTAGGCCAACCCTTTGGCCAATTTTATGGATTCCTCTCTGATGGGAATTATTTGAATCAGGCTGACCTGGATAGCTCGCCGCAAGTACCTGGCAGGTCTACCGTAGGAAGCATAAAACTGCTCGACGTAAACGGCGACGGAATCATAACCCGTGGAGGCGACTTTGATGATCGGGCCATCATGGGAAATCCATTTCCCGATTTCACCTATGGTATCACCAATACCCTTCGATACGAAAACTGGGACTTTTCCGTAGTTGGTACTGGATCTCATGGCAATCAACTGTTGGTACGCCATTTGTTCAGCACGACCAACCTGGATGGAGTATTTAATTTATTGAAAGATGTGGCAGGTCGGTTTCGATCTCCTGAAAACCCTGGAGAAGGCTTTTATGGCACCACGGTTGGCGGTGGCAACGTCACGGGTATTGAGCGCGATTGGGTAAACGACCGCTTCGTTGCCGACGCCTCATTCTTTAATATAAGAAACATTACGCTTGGCTATACTTTTGGATCTCTAAATCGATTTTTCAAATCCGCTCGACTCTACGGGTCTATTCAAAACGTCTACATTTTCACCAAATATTGGGGTGGACCAAATCCAGAAATAAGTGTCCAAAATAATGGACAAGGAGATGGTGGGAATCTAGCCTCCGGTGTCGATATCTCAGGATACCCTGTTCCACGAATATTTACCCTCGGGTTTAATCTTAATTTCTAAAATAAGCCAGATGCAGATTTTTAGAACATTTGATTTTCCTATTAAAAGACAAAAGATGAAAAATATAATTCTATATATAGCAGCACTGGGAGTTCTTGTAAGTGGTTGTGACGATGAACTCACAATCTTTCCAGAAGATTCTTTGAGTACTCCAACGTTTTTCAAAACAGAGGCTGATTTTACCCAAGCTGTCAATGCTGCCTATGTACCATTGCGGCTCATCAACAATCAGGCTAAACCGTACCTGGCCGAAATGCATTCAGACAACACTTATTTTGCCCGCAATACGGCATTTGGAGCAACGGACAACCAAGAGGATATTGGCGACCACTCCATACCCAGTGATGGCGGAATCACGGCCAACACCTGGGTAAATGTGATCTATCGTGAATATTATCAGATAGTGGCTCGTGCCAATCAGGTATTGGCAACCATTGATGAGGCTGATTTTGACGGTGATGTCAAATCAAACCTAAAGGGACAAGCACTATTCTTGCGGGCCTATGCCTACTTTGATTTACTGCAGTTGTTTGGCAGTGTGCCTATGCATCTCATTCCGGTCGTAGATCGCGAAGGCGCAGCGCTTCCACTTGCAACTGAAGATGAGCTTTATGTACAGATCACACAAGATGCGCAGGAAGCTATTCCCCTGTTGCCTTCCAAGACGGATCAGCAACCTGGACGAGTCACATCAGGCGCTGCACGAACTCTGTTGGCCAATGTACATATCGTACGTCAACAATGGGCAGAAGCCGAAGCGTTGCTAAATACAGTCGTTGCCAGCAATGAATACATGCTGATGCCAAACTACGAAGACGCCTTCTCAGGTAACAGTACCAATAAAAATAATTTGGAATCGGTTTTTGAAGTACAGTATCAGGAGGGTCCAGAGGGCCTCAATGGCAGCTTCCTATATAATTTTCTCCCACGACCAATTACCGCTGAAGAAGTCGGACTTATCACTGGCACCGCTAATCCACAACCTGTAAATGGAGAAGGAAATAATATTCCAACTCCCGATATTATTGAGGCCTATGAAGATGGAGACCTTCGCGAAGAAGCGTCGATACAGTACGTAAAACTAAGTGAGAGCTTTTGGCTCGATGGCGTCTATCCAATTATCAAAAAATTTGTGGAGCCGCATTCATTGCATGGCAACCACGGCATGAACTGGCCGGTCTACCGATATTCCGAGGTGCTGCTATTCCTGGCGGAAGCATTGGAAGAACAAGGTAAGGATGGCGAAGCAATGACTTACCTCAATCAGGTTAGAGCACGTGCAGGATTGGGTGAAGCAACCGGTGATCTGGGTGAAGCAATATTTGCGGAACGGAGAGTAGAGCTGGCATTTGAAAACAAGCGCTGGTTTGATTTGGTAAGGACCGGGCGTGCTATTGATGTAATTACAGCTCACGGCAATAAAATAAAAGCCAATCCGATCGACTATTATTATCCAGAAGGTGTGCAGCCACGGGGCAATGTATTCACAAATATTACGGAGCGTTATGCATTGCCAGCTTCCGAATCTTCGCTCAGCCCATTTTTTTAAGATATAGCAGTAGAGTTTTTTCATTGCTCCCCCGGACGACATTGCAATCCAGTGTCGCTTGGGGAGTTTTTTTCTCCTATGACGATTGTCGAATAATGGTATGGAACTCGTTTCTAACGAAATAGTGTCGCTTTGCCAAGATCATTTCAGCAGCGGTCGCTCCCATTTTCCTGCCGTCTCTTGTCATCACAGTTATGCCCAAGAGCTCCTCTAGAGGGCTGTCATTATATGATATTATACCGATATCTTTCCCCCGCTCATAGCATTGATTTCGTGCTTGTTTCACCAGATTCACTAGATCTTCTTCTTCAATAATGAAATAGAGACTCTTCAACTCAAGACTCATACCATCATGAATCTGGTCCAGAATCTCGTATTCGAATCCGTGGTGATCACAGAACATTTTGAAACCCAACACGATCTCCCTCGGATAAGGATAGGGGCTCGTGCTCGGATAAACAAGAATCATCTTGTGGTATTTTTTCAGTTTCTCCAGGCCTTCGGTCAGCGCATCGTAAATATCTTGTTCATAGTCTTGAAAAATTTTACCGACCGAATCAGAGAAATTTTGCACTTCCTGATCCAGGAGAATTAGTTGGTGAGTGGGTATTTCCTGCATGGCTTCCAGAATTTCTTTGGTGCACCCTCTAGACCCTAATTCGCCATCTTTAAAATGTGGCATAATAACGTAGTAGTCATAGAGGCCCTTATTCTTGTTTAGGATATCCTTGAACACTTGAGACTCACTGTGAAAAATTTCAATATCAACTTTCGCATTCTGCCGACCCAAAGCCTGTACAAAAGCATTGTAAACTCCCATTTCGTATTTGCTCAACTTGTTGGCCACAAACAATACATAGAGTCGCACAGCTAAGTTCGTCCTGGCAACATAATATCCCTTCCCCTTGACAGAAGCTATAATGTTTTTTGCTCTCAGGTAGTTGTAGGCTTTCTCGACTGTGTCTCGTGAAATATCATACGTTTCGCTAAATCTATTGATTGACAATATTCTATCTCCCAAGAGTAATTGTTGCTCACGTATACCTGCCTCAATAGAGTTGCAGACCTGCCTGTATTTAGGAATCCGAGAGGCAGCATTGATTTCTATAAAATCCATTTTTTTTATACTTCGATTCTTTTCCAGACATTAGGCTTTAGTCACTCGTCTTAGACTTACTTTCGTCGCCAAGGCAATTTGGTATCTCACCTACTGCAAGATCTGACGCATTGCGACATCAGTCCTTTTTTTTTCCCATATGTTTTAGACTTTCCCCTTTTTCGATTCTAGAGCCGTTGCTTCTCCAGATTTAGATCTTCGGTGCCGATCTTAGAGGATCTGACTTTTCTTCCTTCAATATTCATAGACTTTCGATTTTCATTGCTAAGTGGATTGTGCCAAGTGCACATCAAGTAAGTTAGGTAACTGAAATCAAATTTGAAAAAAGAATCCTCGAAATATCTCTCTGCTGATGTAGATCTTAACGTCAGATCGGTCCCGTGACTTTCGAGCCCGCATTAAACTTAGTCCTTCAGCATGCGCTCAAGAAAATCCACTGTCGCTGCATATGCCGCCACCCAATTGCCATGCAGAAGGAATCCATGCACTTCGTCGGGAAAGACCAATTGCTCCACATGTACATCCAAACCTCGTAGAGCCTCGACCAGATCTACAGTCTCGCTGAACGGGACATTGCGATCATCGTCCCCGTGGATGACCAGGACGGGTGATCTCCAGGTTGCAATATCTGCCATGGGCGATGCTCGAAAAGCAGTCTCAGCAAATTTCTGACGTTTTTCAGCTTGGTAGGCCGGTACAAAATTTCGAATGACGACATTCCAATCATGTACGCCATGAATATCCACTCCGGCAGCAAACAAATCAGAATTGCGGGCAAGACCCAATGCCGTGAGGTAGCCTCCGTATGATCCTCCCCATAGGCCAATCTTTGCGCCGTCCACATCACCTCGAGACTTTAAATAAGTAGCACCCGCAAGAACATCCAAATATTCACTGCCACCCTGAGCGCCATATTCCAGCGCTTCGCGGAATTCCATTCCGTAGCCAATGCCACTCCGGTAGTTTACAGAGAGGACGATAAAACCCTGTTCGGCTAAATACTGATTCAGAGCAAATGCGTTGGAATAGTATTGACGATGATGATGACCAAGCAACATTTGTCTTCGTGAGCCTCCATGGAAAAACATGACCGCTGGATAATCTTCGGCGTCGCTGTAGTCTGAGGGCAGGAATAATTGTCCATGAATGGTCAAGCCATCTTCGCTGGGGAAAATGACTTGTTGGGGGATAATCTCTTGATTTGTCAAAGCTGCCTCTGTTCCAAAACCTACATGCTCATTCTTTGTAAAATTAAATCGCTGCGGATGTGGAGTGTGTGCATGATCCGAAGCCAAATAATAAAGCTGTCCACCACCATTTACCACGGGCGCGAATTCCAATCCCTGGCCAGATGTCACTTGCTCGGCCACGAGTTGGTCAGTCGAAATCGTCCAGATGTGCTGCCGATCGATATCATCCTGACTAGACGAAAAATACATGGCAGTTTGATCTGCGGAAGCACAAACGTATTGAACCTCAAAGTTTCCCGGAGTATGATGCACCAGATCGCCACTTGTCGAAACGCTGTACAAGTGAGTCCAGCCCTCTCCTTCATAAGGAAAGACAATTCGATCTCCCATCCAGTTCAATTGATTATCAGCACTAATGTTGCGAAATACGCTACCGATACCGGGCTCTGCCTGCCAAACTTGTTCCGTCATATCGGTGCCTAGGCTGTGCACCCAGATAGACCAGGGCAGCCCTGAACGACGCGCCGTAAAAGGCAATACTTGCTTTTGATTGGCACGACGAATAAATGCCAAATATGCTCCATCAGGTGACCAACTCGGATCACTGTCATGGTCTACCGTCGGAGCTAAATATTTAATTCGATCTGATCCAGTACGAAAAATACCAACATATCCGTGATCACCCCGAGAACTGCTGAAAGCCAGTAGATCTGGATCGGTGGGAGACCACTGCAACCCGGATGCAGAACCTCTGATTTGAAACATTTGAATGGGATCATCCTCGCTACCCAATTCCTTCAGCCACACATGACCCTTTCTCACAAAAGCCAGCTTAGTTCCATCGGAAGAAATCGCGGGAGCATATCCAGCAAATAGCTGTACGGCTTGTCCACTCAGATCGGTGCGCCAAATTTCTCGTTCTGTTGCTTCACTCAGGCTTTGAGGGTTGGGAATCTCACCAGCCCGATTCGGAGCACCGCCCCGTACAAAAAACAACGAATTTCCATCGGGATGAAAAATAATATTGCCAATGGCCTGACCATCATCTCCTTCAAATTGAGTTACTGCATTCGGATTTGTCTCTGCCTTGCTTATTAAATGAATATTACGTGCTCCTTGATCGTAATGCACCCAAGCCACTTGTTGATGGGTTTTTGATGCAGTCAAAGAAGAAGCAAATGAAGCAGATAGCAATTGTTCGATCTCGGCTTGCTGGCCATAAATCGATATCGCATAAAATAAACAAAGGCCGACAAATAGCTTTCTCATGGCTTAATTGGCTTTTTCTTGCCTGGGAGTTCCGTAGAAATAAATGGAATATTACGATTCCCTATCTCCTCGTTGTACGATTTAATCACCGTACCGAGCAATCGGGTCCATGTCGTTTTGTACTCTGCCCATTCTCCCAGCACATCATCTGAACGCATTTTCTGACCCATGGTAACCGGTGGATACGATTGCTGGATCAAGCCCTGAATATGCTTGATCTTTGCATCCAATTGATTGGGAAAATTAATGACATCCTGAAAAGTTTTTTGTTTGCGCTGCACCAATTGATCTTGCAAACTATCTAACTCCGCCAATATCTCCGTGCCATTATTCGTCAAAACAGAATCAGATTTTATCTCATCCCGTTTATTAAATCCTTGAATTTGATTGCGCACCAGATCTATCCGCTTTACTGTCTCGGTAAGATCGTCTGCGGCCAATTCAAGATCGCTGAGCAATTTATATTTCTCAGCAATTTTTTCCGGAGTCACCTCCAGTCGAGGATCTTCGGCAATTTCGAAAGCAGTAGACATGGTATCGCCACCGAGCATCATGTTTAAGGTATATCGCCCTGGTCCCACTTTCGCCGTTTGGCCTCCGCCCAACGAAAACAATCCCTTAAGCATCTCCTCGCCGTCGGGGCGATGATTCCAGACCAATTTATTTAGTCCGGGTTTGCCTTTGATTTGCTTGGCCTTTTCCTTTGCCTTGGTCGAGTAGGATTTTAATAATTTTCCATTTTGATCAGAAATCGAGAATGACAATGTTTCGAGGTCGGCTTCTTTCGGAATATTAAAATAGGCCACTGTACCATAGTCCGGATTCTTACCCATATCTGGTCTGGCACCTCTCCGACCAGAACCGCCCCATAAATATGATAGCGCGGGTGAGTGCACATGGGCATCCTTCATTTCCTTGGTGTCGCTCCACGCCCGAACCGGTGTTAGATCATCTAAAATCCAAAATGCACGTCCTTGTGTCGCAGCAATTAAATCTCCATGATGAACGAGCAAATCGGTAATCGGCACAATGGGCAGATTAAGTTGAAACGGCATCCAGGACTTGCCATCGGTGTAGGAAACATAAAGACCTGTTTCGGTGCCTCCATAGAGCAAGCCCGCACGAGTGGGATCTTCACGCACGGTGCGCACGTGAGCTTCATCAGCAAATCCTCGATCCCGACGCTCCCAGGTTTTGCCAAAATCTGAGGTCACAAAAACCATGGGAGTAAAATCATTGAATTTATATCTGGTAAATGCCACGTAGGCTTTTCCTTTGTTGTGCGCACTGGCATCAATGCAATTGACCATGCCTTCCGCCAATCCGGGAGGAGTGATGTTTGACCACGTGTCACCTCCATCTTGTGTGACATGAATGAGGCCATCATCGGTACCCGCCCAGAGCACTGCTGCGTCGTGGGGCGATTCCTCGAGATACATAATCGTTTGGTAGTTCTCGCCACCAGCCGCCTCGTTGGTGATGGGACCGCCTCCCCAGGTTAATTTTTCTGGCTTGTTGTGGGTCAGGTCATCGCTAATCTCTTGCCAGGTAATCCCGCGGTCGGAAGATTTGAGCACTCTATTTCCCGCATGATAAATTACGTTTTTATCGTGTTCAGAAACGATGATCGGTGCGTTCCAATTAAAGCGGTATTTCAAGTCAGCTGGGTTTTGACCAAGCCCCAATTCGGGGTAGGCCATAATGTCTTTTTCGAGTTTTAATTTGCTGTCAAACTCATTGATGATGCCTTGATAACAACCCGAATAGACGTAGCGGGGATCGTCTGGATCAAAGGCATTGTAGGCACTTTCGCAACCACCCACGGAATAAAATTCTCCGTATGGGATGCCACTTCCGGGCCAAGCACTGGGCACGGCAATTGATGAGTTGTCTTGCTGGCCACCATACACATAATAAGGGAACCGATTGTCAGCACTCACTCGATAAAATTGCGCGGTGGGCTGGTTTTGCTGCGTACTCCAAGTCCGGGCACCATTGTAGGTGATGTTGCCACCTCCATCATTGGCTTGGCCCATCACCAACGGGTTATCGGGATGAAACCAGAGATCATGATTGTCTCCGTGTGGAGTGGGCACTTGAGTAAAGGTTTTACCGCCGTCTAGACTTTGATTGTAGGGGGCATTGAGCACCACCACATGATCAGGATCGGTCGGGTGTGCGTAAATATGCATGTAGTACCATGATCTCGTGCGCAGAATGCGATCACTATTAATCAACGACCAAGATTTCCCATGGTTGTCGGTCCGATAGAGACCACCCTGTTCTGATTCGATGATGGCAAATGCTCTGCCAGGTTGAGCAGGTGAAGCTGCAACTCCGATTTTACCCATCAAGCTATCAGGCAAGCCAGTGGTCATCTTGGTCCAATCGTCGCCACCATTCGCTGATCTCCAAATGCCGCTGCCGGGGCCACCGCTGCGTACTTGCCAGGGTAGTCTTTGGTGATCCCAAAATGCTGCGTAAAGGATGCGAGGATTTCCCATGTCCATGCTCAGATCAGAGACTCCTGAATTTTTATCGACGAAAAGGATCTTGTCCCAAGTGGCACCGCCATCGGTACTGCGATAAACGCCTCGGTCTTCGGTCGGTTGGTAGGGACTGCCTTGAGCCCCGACATACAGTACGTCGGGATCATTCGGATGCACCCGAATTTTACAGATCTGGCGCGTTTTTTCCAGGCCGATATGCTCCCAGGTCTCTCCGGCATCGGTCGACTTATAGACGCCATCGCCATGCGAAGTCATCACGCCACGAATGGCAGCTTCTCCCATGCCCACATAGACCACATTGGGATCGGAGGGAGCCACTGCAATGGCGCCAACAGAACCCGTCTTAAAATATCCATCGGAAACATTTTTCCAGGTGGCACCGCCATCGGTCGTTTTCCAAACGCCACCGCCTGTCGAGCCGAAGTAAAATGTATAGGGGTCCTGGACTACACCGCATACAGAGGTCGATCGCCCTCCGCGGGTGGGGCCGATGTTGCGCCATTGCAATCCTGGTGAAAATATGGAATCAGCATTGAGTGCCGGGGTTGAAGAAGTCAATAAATTTACCGCTTTCTTCTTGTTCTTTTTTTGAGCAAAAAGGGAAATAGAAATGGCGATGAGCACCAATGCAAGTAGAGCTTTTTTCATGGTAACATTTTCTGATCAACTTAATGTAAGAAAAGTTGTGGGTAGAGGGTTGAAATTTGGCCTGACTAAGCCTTCTTATGGAGAAGTATCGTTGTCAACTTTTCCGTGCTAATCCTCTTGCCACAAATAATGGTAGCCACATTCTGCCCTGCCAATTCCTGGCTCAGACGATGCAAAGCTGCGATGCCCATCCCAGCCGATCCTTCAATAATGGTCTGGTGATAATTGACCATCCAGCAAATTGCATCTGCAATTTCCTCTTCAGAAATGAGCAGCCAATCATCCACGAGTTTTTGGCAAATTGAAAATGTGATGGCATCTTGCTCCATGCCTCCGGCGGTACCGTCAGACAAGGTGGGTTTGCTGATATCTTCAGAAATGATTGACCCTTGTTCGATCGACCTTACCATCTCAGGACTGTTTTCGGGCTGGCACCCAATAATTCGGATCGAAGGATTTACAGCCTTGAGATAGGAAGCAATTCCCGAAATTAATCCACCGCCACCTACGGGTACGATTGCTGCATCGAGGTTTGGAATTTGTTCGGTGAGTTCAAGCCCAATTGTGCCTTGTCCAGCGATGATGTCTGGGTCGCTGTAAGGATGCACCATTAAATATCCTTGCTCCTTGGCCACTGTACCACAATGGATTTCAGTCTGCAGACTTGTCTTGCCATGTAATTCGTAGGAAATACCAAAGGACTCGATAAATTCGAGTTTTGCAGGGCTGACATTTTTCGGAAGAAAAACTTTGCCATTGAGGCCAAGGGTTTTTAGGGCATGGCAAAAAGCGGCAGCATGATTTCCAGTTGATGCCGCAACGAAGAAGGAGTTTTTCCGCTGCTCCTCTGGAATGCTTAGAATCTTATTGTATGCTCCACGTGATTTAAAAGATCCGCTGACTTGTTGGTTTTCCATTTTGAGGTAGACGGAGCCATTGATGGTTTGGCTGAGGAAGTGGCAGCGATCTGCGGGGGTGCGGTAGAGGTACGGGGCAGTTCGCTGGGCGGCAGCCTGGATGAGATCTTGCATAGGAAGTAAGGTAGAAAAGGTATAACTTTAAGAGATCATGGGAGCTATAAAGACACAGCATTTACCGAATTACTCCATTGAAGATTATCAACAGTGGGAAGGCGACTGGCAGTTAATCCAGGGAGTACCGTTCGCGATGAGTCCATCTCCCACCAGGGCTCATCAGCAAATGGCTGGAGATCTTTTCACATGGCTAAAACTGATGCTCGATCAATCTACCTGCAGTTGTAAAGTCTTTTATGAACTGGATCTATTGGTCGACAATCATACGGTCGTTCGGCCCGATCTAATGGTCCTTTGTGGGCCGCCTGAGGAGGATTATCCAGACAAAGCTCCGGGTCTCATTGTAGAAGTCTTGTCGAAAAGGACAGAGCAGATGGATCGCCAGATAAAAATGGAAATTTATCAGCGTTTTGGTGTATTGCATTACTGGCTGGCAGATCCTACTTCGGGACAGATGGAATTCATGAAGTTGAGTGACAGGTTTGAACTGACAGAGCGACCGGAGGCGATCGCACTGGATATGTGCAAGCTGGATCTGGATTGGGCATTGTTGGGTTGATTTCTGGTGTGTCGTTTTTTTGGGGAGTGCTAGAATGATCGAAAATCGTCGATTTACTTTCAATCTTGAAAGAACTTATCCTACATCAATTCCAGGTCAGGAAGAAGTTGCATAGATTTATTCAAACTAAAATCATCTAGCCATGGCATTCCGAAGAGTTGATCTTTTTGATCCTGAAAAACAAGCAATAAGTATTCTGGGCAAATGTCTTTCCCATCCAGCGCGCATCACAATTATTGAATCTCTGGCAGAAAATGGAACTACGGCCTTTAAGGACCTTTCAAGATTGCTTCCACTTTCACAAGCGACCATCTCTAGTCATTTGGCAACGATGGTCCGACAGGGTTTTATTGAGGTCAAAGAGCATGTACCGACGACATATTATTCACTAACGGGGATTACGAGCAAGCTCTATGAAGATGTTTTGGATCTCTTGGCAAAAATGGGTGAAGGGGATCTGGAATGATCGAAAATCGTCGATTTACAAGGCAGAAAACCGAATTTAGCTGAACGATAAAGGTGGAGGAATTTTGTGCAAGGTGAAGCTAGTTGATCGAAAATCGTCGATTTACAAGAACTTGATTACCAACTCCTTACCTACAAATCAATCATCGCTGTCCACACACTCAGCTGCATACCATCCATCCTCGTCCAGATCGGCCTCACCACCCCATCGTAGGCCGAAATGCAATTGTAATCCCCAAAGAATACTCCTTCGCTCGGAGTAAATGGTGAGCTGCTCACTTTGACATTTCGGAAGTTAGCACCACCATCAAAAGAAGCGGCGAGATAGACATCCGTCTCATTGCCCGCATGATTTCGGCGGTCGTAGAAAATGACATAAATCGCACCCGTGACCGGATCGACCGACATCCAGGTAAAAAACTGGTGCTTGCCCGGTGCATCGTCATTCACTCGAATTGGTGCACTCCAGGTTTCCCCAAAATCTTTAGACTTTACTAGCCAGACATCGGTATCGTCTGTACCCGCAGATTGATCACAATAGTTCACATAGATGGTACCTCGATGCGGCCCGTCGCTTAGATCGGTAGCAGTAACGGGCATGCCATTTGCACGCCCCAGGCCAGGGATGTCAATGTCCCAACCTCCCGGTTGTTCAGTCACCTCAATGTCATTCTCAAGCCAGCTACGACCCAGATCGACAGATTTGTCAAAGTAAATTTTCTCGTTGTATGCCCAGGCGACATACACGGTACCGTCTGGTCCTACAGCAGGTACCGCTCCCTCAGTGGTCAGATCGCCATCGATGCAATCCCCTTCTTTCTGGCTGATGGTCACAGCCTGAGACCAACTGCCGCCCTTGTCGGCAGAGCGTGAAAAAAGAATGCGACTCTTATCATCAGCATCTTTGCTACCGTATTTATCAAACTCCGTCCAGGTCATGTAGATGTAATTGGTTCGTGGGTCTACTGCCAGCCAGTGTTTGTCCTGATCGGCAGGGGGGCGATGACCGGCAAAGGTGCCATTGCTCCAGGTCTTGCCCTGATCCGTACTCTTTTGGATAACGATGCGATCCAGCCACGACTCACCAGATCTTCCTGTGCCTTTCGGATCAGCCAAATGCGCAAAGTAAAAATTGCCATCGTAGTCTGCGGTAATCACAGGATCGCCATAGACGCCATAGGACGATTCGACGAATTGCAAATCCCAAGTTCTGCCCCGATCAAGTGAACGCAAGGTCTTATTTAGAACGATGCCCGCAACTTGAATATCTGGATTGACTGGTGATACGAAAATACTTGGTTCGCAGGGTTTGTAGCGAGAAATGCTGTTGGTGCTGTCGACGAGCACGTTTTGAAAGCCCGTTGCCGATGAAGCCTTACGTGACAATTTCCCCATCGGATCCTGGCATGAGGAAATAAGCAGCAAGAAAGGCCCAACAACAATTAGAATTATTCTGACTATTTGCATGATCCCAAATTACATTATTGTGAGCTGGACAAGAAGAACTACTTTTAGAAAAATCGATCTGAGCAAAATTCGTGATTAGCATTACATCAAGTGTAAGTGTCGGGGACGTCTCACCCTGAATCTTATATACTCAATTTGCCGGGTTGTCAAGAAAATTCAGATATCCGCTACGCTCATTCGGGAGAAGTGATCCAGATCATGAAACAAGCCTGGACGCAAGAGCGCATTAATTTCCAGGGCCAGTTTTATCAGTTGCAATTGGATAGTGCCCCGGTAAAACCCTATCAACATAACGGGGGACCCTTGCTGTATTTTGGTGGGTACTCGGCTGCCGGTGTAGCTCTTTGCGCACAATATTGCGATGAGTATCTCATGTGGCCAGAGACCGGAATTCGTCTGGCAGAACTCATGAATACCATGTCACTCGAAGCGGGCAAGCACAATCGCACAGTTATTTATTATTTGTTGGTGTGATGATCCACCACTTGGGTTGCTGGAGTCAGCTTTATGACAATTCTCTTGCTTTCTCTCATCCTCTGCCATATCGTGTTTCACTAGCTAGCAGCGTATTGACTCAGGTATTGAACAGCAGGGCGGGAAGCGTTTTCAGGGAAATGCTGCAATGATCCTCCAATTGGATTTCCATATCGCTGAGCAATCGATAGGTTTTGGAGTCATCGAGATGAAACAGCTGCAACTGATTACTTTCGGGATCGACCATCAGGTAGTAATGTATTCCAAACTCCTCATAGAGATCAAATTTTGTGTTTTGATCTGTCAACTTTGTCGAAGGGGACAAAATCTCAGCCACAAAAATCGGTGGATGATCTAGATACGGTGTACGTATTTCCTCGCACACTATCAAGAGATCAGGTTGTAAAATCACATCTTCCCTAATCTTCAGATCGATGGGTTGGTAAACTCTACACTTGCAATCTTCTAGCAGAAGTTGACTCTTGAGAAAAAATCCGATTTCGTTGGCCAGGAACTGGTGTCTTGGGCTCGGAGATGGACTCATGGCAAATGGAATCCCGTCAATCACCTCCCAGCGACCTTCCCATTGGACGTAATCGTCATAGGTATAATGAGGTAGGGTACGTGCACGGGTAGTCATACCACTAAAGGTATGGGATTCTGATCGTTGACGCAATGAAAAAAGGCCCGGCAACAATCTGTTGCCGAGCCTCTGTTTTTTAATCACTGCTGACCACTCTTGGGAGCGTCAGTATTATTCAATCAAGATCATCCTGCGAGTAGCGGTAAATCGATCCGTATCTAATTGATAGTAGATCATTCCCTTCGTCGGTAGATCATCCGCGTCGACATTGACTTGGTTAAAGCCTTTGCCGTAGTCGCCTTCGTACGTTTTCAGTACTCGACCATTTACGTCGTAGATCGTAATCTGCGCTGTCATTGCCTGAGGCAATTTAAACTCAATCACTGTCTGACCCGCAAATGGGTTTGGTCGGTTCTGATACAGAGCAAACTCATCCGTAGCATACTCGTCGGTAAACTCTAGTGCAATCTCTCGCACTTCGCTTGCCAGGTTGTATGCCTCGTCGTTGGTGATTCGACCCGAGATGCTCATCACATCGCTGAGGTGAACATCATCGAGGGCAGTGATTATCACGGTAAATAGTACCGCATCCGACTGCAACATTTCTGCCACTGTCTCATCGTCTGCCAGATCATCGCGATTCCAGCTCGTAGTGAGATATCCTTGGTCTGACCGAGTCATGCCAAAGTTGTCTTCACTCATACCTGGTATCTCACCTGTCACAACATCATCGATTTGTACCAGCTCCTGAGCAAATTCCAGGGTAAACTGATAGCCCTCAACATCTGCAAGATCAGATGCTCTGAGATCAATTCGATAGCTGCTGCCAGCTGCCAATTGTCGACTTGCAGTCACGATCGGCATAACCTCTGCACTACGTGCTGCAGAGCGTGAAGGATTGTAGTCCAAATTCAGATCTCCAATCTTCAAGGCCATGAAGTCTACTGCTTCCGTATTCTGCATGTCTTCCAGCTTCACAGAACGCTCGTCTTCATCCATGCTGAAGAACCTCCAAGAATCACTTGCCGGATATTCATCGACAACTCCCAATATCAATTTCCGCAATGACACCATATCTGCTGGTGAAATACGACCATCGTCATTGATGTCAGCTGCACGCTCCCGGTAATCGGTTTCTAGCAACTTCTGACCTAAGATGTGCTTCTGCAACAAGATGAGGTCTGCCGTGCTGACTCCATCGCGATCGCCTCCATCTTTCAATGGAGTGATCGTAATGGTCTCGCCCTGTGGCACTCGCGTATTGAATGCTCCATCGGCGTCTGTCACTTGCGTCACTTGATCACCGTTAGAGATCATGATGCCTACATTGGTCTGACCAACTCCTGCACCAGTCTCTGTGGATATTGCACCACCAACTGCCACCGTCGTTCCACCAAACTGCTCGCAGAGACCTTCCTGATCCTGGACCACAAGGAGCACATCGCAGAAGTCTGCTGCTCCACTCGGATCGATCACCCAGAGGCGGATCATTCGTGTCCCAACATGATCGCAAGACATATTTAATGAATCTGCATCATCCTCAAACGTATCATCACCCACTCCATCGATCAGATCGATTCGGAACTCAAGGGGATCGGTACTTCCGCATGCTGGCTGACTGCTTGAATTAAACTCAGCGGCCCAGATCGTCGCAATCGCCGTATCCACTTGTCCGTCGCCATCTAAATCCCAAGGATTCAGCTTGGCGGTCAGCGTAGTAATACAGATCGCCTGCGGTTTCTTAGCGGCAATGATATCGAAGTCATAATCGCATCCTCCTTCATTCTCACATTCATCCGTTACAATCAACTTCAATGTGTATGAACCGGGGCCTAGGTTTTCGATGATAAACTCAATCTCCTCGACCATTGCTCCTTCCACAACTCCGTCTCCGGTTTTCACCACATCTCCTTTGTCGTCTTTCAGCTGCCATTCGTAGCTGCTGATTCCGCATAGCTCATCGATCGTCACCTGAATTGGGAGATCAATATCGCAACCTCCGATTTCCAACTCATTGTCCTCTGCAATCTCTTGGATCTCACAGACCGGAGCAATGGTATCCTGTACGATGATCTTCTGATCTACATTCACCACCTGAGCTTGATACTCGGGGTTCAGCCACCAGAGTTCATCATTATTAGGCTTGAGCTGACACCAGTCCATCAAATGCCAAGTACGTATGATCTTGAAGCAGGCATTGTCACCAGACACAATTCTAAACACCTTGTCAGAATAACCAACACCTGTAAGGCGGCAATCATCATCAAACGTGTACTCTGCCCAGCCAATCAGATCTGGATGCACCACGCCGGCAGCATTGCCTAGCTCGTCGTACTCCAATCCACATGCATCTACCTTCACTTCTTCTGGTATATCAAACATACCGACATTGATCTCGCACTGATTACCTACCCAGATACGCTGCTTACGCTTGATCGTATCAGGGATGTGTGCATTGGGATATTCTGGATTATTGCATTCTCTCCAAATCTTAAATTCTCGGAAAATGTATCCTTCTCCACAATGGTTGAATTCAGCCCAAATGCTCTGGTCGCATTGCACCCCTTCTGAGCAGTTCACCTCGACAAGACCATTTCTCAGATCGATCTCATCAAGCACATACCAGCAGCTATCGTATTCGATACGCTCCTTGATGTAGCCCAAATGTTCGTCATAGGTCCAAATCTCCTTGGCAAACTGATCGCAGACGCACAAGCTGTCTTCATACGTAATCTCGGTATCGATCGGATCACCATTGGCATCTACAAGATTGCCATACTGATCTTTCCAAGCTTTCGAGTAAGAACCCAGGATGTCGTCAAGCACCGTAAAGGCCACTGGATCATCATCTCCTGCTCGATCTACAATCGTTGCCAAACTCACTGGGTGATCTTCACCTGGTAGGCTGTAGCGATTCTCTTTGTAGGTCTTGCACGTAATCTCGATCTCTTCGACTACCTCTTCGGCGATCACTATTGGAGTCTTGTCTTCGACCCACACTGTGGTCCAGCACGTATTCCAGTTACACCAGTAGTCGACTAGAAGTATCTCAACGGTAACAGCGTTGCAGGCGTCTTCGCAATCGAATGGCACCTCATCGCTCCAGCCACCTCCCATCTGAGAGAGCTCATCACCGTACTTCTCATAAATATCCGGATACTTCTCGCGGTACAATTTGTCAAACGCCTGATCATCGTAGTACTCGCCAAAGCACTCCAAGGTTGCATACTTGCACAAATCGTACTGCCATGCTTCGTAGACTAGATCTGCACACAGACTGCCGTCACTCTTCAGCCAATCGAGAATCTGCGCATAGTGCGCTTCGACCGGATCGATGTCTTTATCGACCTCCAACTCAGGGCACCAGATTGTGTCGTGATCATTGATCGGACACACCTCGTAGTCATTGCAAAGATCTACACAGGCCTCAGCCCAATCAGCACGTCGTGCCAAGAGGAGGTTGATGCCGCAATTGTCTTTGCTGCCTTCGTTGAAAGTGGTCGCATCGACCCACACTTTCTTGCTCGTCACACTCACTGTCGAGCCTTTGATGCAGGCAGCCACCGGTGCGGTATTGTCTTTGACCTTGATGTAGCATGTATCTGATCCCAGATTGTGGCAATTATCAAAGGCCTCGTATATAACCATCGTTGTGGTACCGTGTGGGATCTTCACTTCCTCGTGTCCTTCCCAGATCGAAGAATCAGGTTCGAATGCAAATACAACCGTCGTGATTCCTGGTACTCTCACTTTGACTTCTTTAATCTCCGAGCAATCTTCAACCCGTACGGGTGGTAGATATGTATGAGCCACACAGTCATCGCTGCTGGTAGGCACATAGATCGTATCTCCCTCCACTAGGACTGCTTTGCTCAGATCCTTTTTCAGGATTGGTGCAGTAGTATCCAACTCTATCAACCACATCTCGCACTTCGCATAGACAGGCTCGCCATCACCGCCGGTGATCTCAGCGTTGCTATTCATCATGCCTCCTATATCTATCGCTCCTGGTGAGTAGCATTCTTGCTTGATTTCAACCGTCAGCTTAGATTGCTTTAAGCACTCATCGCCGGGGAAATCTGTCACCTCCGTATGCACGGTGATTCCACACTTCAATCCTTCGACCGACTGATCTAAACACAGTGTATCGAACGCTAGTGGATTGTCAAGTCTCGGTACAATCATTCTTGGACCTACGCAAGCGCGGGTTCCACCACAATAGATCGTATCTCGAGCAGGACATATCAGATTTTCAGCTGTAATTTCAGGCAACTTCATCACCCTGATTACATCAAACGCTGTCGCTCGCTCGCCATCTGGGCCGAGTGCTTCCCACTCACGGTAAATCACCTTAGAAAACGGTGACGCACAAGGGAAATCGGCATCAATCCAGTCAGCCACAAACAGCGGGCCTTCGGCAAAGCTGGTACCACATGCAGGATCTACCCAAGGCTTGCGATACAACGGTGAAGTCGCAGCAAGGAGCAAGAATGGATCGTTGCAATAAACGGTGGTATCAAAACCATCGGAGATAATTGGCTTCTTGTTGTCCTTAATGGTCAACTCAGTCCAACATTGCTCGTCAGGACAGATGATACTTGCTGCAGTAATCGTGAAATACGGATTACGTTGAGCCAGTGATTGGGTGATCGTCGTATTGGGCAACAATGCACCGACCGCGTCTCGCACCTCGATGGTATAGAATCCTAATTCTACACATAGTTCATCTACACTGCTCAAGATCATATCCAAGGACACCTCCAGCTCACAATCTGGTCCCAACGGCACATTGATTGCCGTGATACAGATTGGCTCGCATGCATCCACCCAGCAATCTGGAAGGATGGTCGGATCATCTTCGGTACCCATATCGAATGGATCGTCTTCATTGAACGAACTTGGATCGGTACCACAGTCCGACAGATCGGTCGTGGTAATTACCTCGCCCAGTTTGTTGGTCACAGGCTCACCTGGACTGGTCGGCGCATCTGCCGGACGCAAGCCTCGAGCTGTACCTGAAATCTGATTCATCAACGGTCCGTTTGCTTCATTGCTGTTCACCTCGATGATGAGCTGCAAGGTGACCGATTGTCCTGGCTCAAGCACCCCTACATTCTGAGTGAGCAGCTCCGCATTCGGTGCAACACCCGTGTAGCCCAGATTTACCTGGAATGGCTCGCTCGCATCCTGACTCACAATGGTGAGTTCTGGCAAGACAAAGTCCACAAAGGCATCGCCAAACTGAACCTGAAGGTCTTCAATCATTGAGACGCTATCCAGATCGGTGTTACCCAAGTTCTGGAAAGTGATCTCATAGATCGCATCAAAATGACCCGGCTTGACCAACTGGCCATAACCCGTCAGTTCTGGCGTACGAACTTCCAGCAGCTTCTTCGCAATTCCGATGCTCGGTGCGTAGATGTACAACGTATCATCTTCGGTACCCAGATCATCAGGATGTTCCGGGTTCGTGCTTTCAGGATTCAGTCCTGCATCCGAATCATCGGTCGTAAACGCTCCCGTTGGATCTTGCGCCGTCACCCCTGCAATATTTGGCAGTGGTGCTGGTGCTCCAGCCGCATCCGGATCAATTTCTAATGTATACAAGACAATGATCGTATCATTCGGATCCATTGAACCTCCGCCGTTGAACACAGTCGCTGGGAATCCACCAATTGATGGTGCGGTCGATGTCGGTGAGAGGTAGTCAATCACTGGTGGAATAGTCACCCCAACAAATGCTGAGCCCATCAAGTTATTGACATCGTCACTCAATTGTATATCAGTCAAAGGCGTGTTGCCTTTGTTCTTCATAATCAGTCGGAAAGACACATCGACATTGCCCGGCTCGCCACTGGCTGCTGGTACGATACTCCAAATGTCTTTTGCCAAGTTGATGTCGCCAATGCCTGATCCAGTTGGATCGTCACCGCCTTCACCGTCGCCGGAATCACTCACATCTTCGACCACATCGCCATTGCTGTCTGTACCCCGCGCTATCGCAGAGTTAAGCAGTGGCTGATCTGGATCGACCATCGCATTGGGGTTGATCTCTATGGTCAACTCAATGCAGACGCTATCTCCCGGTGCCATGATTCCATCGGCTCCTGTCAAGATCAAGCTATCCATTGCTGTGCCATCATACCCTCCGTTGAGAGCAGGATCCAT
>Ga0114956_1000797_pt1 | contig 23955 bp, 24 predicted proteins | sample MaitaG_FD_87304 | JGI IMG/M metagenome (GOLD analysis project Ga0114956, IMG submission 87304) | Marine algal microbial communities from Maine, USA - Maine_Asex2 metaG | ecosystem: Host-associated > Algae > Red algae > Unclassified | place: Maine, USA | collected 2015-01-05
ACCTCAGAAATCGTTATTTGACTAAAGGGGGGATTATATTTACGCATAGAGGTTTCTTAGGCATAATGTCTTGACTTTTAGACACTATTCTTAGGATCAAAATTTATTTAGGACAGGTGTGTTTAGGTATATTTAATTAACCTTTAGAAAAATCAGTTGAAAGTTAGACAATCGATTTAATTCGAATTGTAAATAAGATGAAATATCCAACTTTCAAGCTTCTGTTATTGTTATCATGCTCTGTTTCAAAATCTAATGAATTCCATAATTCTGCCGGGGCTACCTTACATATTCATTATGCTTCTTTATTTAATGTGCCATTGTTAGATGCAATTGTAGATAAAGAGATAAAAGAAGATTGGATTCTATACCTCCACAACTCACGCACACAAAATCCAACTCAATTTAAAGACACAGCTAAAATAAAAACTACTAAATGTTTTGGCAGGTGATATTCACATAAAAATAAAAATATTCGAAATGAAAAATTTACTACTATTCTCTTTTTTAATAATTAGTTTTTCCAGTTGTGAGATTCAAAGTACAACATCTGGATGTCCAACTACAGCAGCGTGTGGTTGTTCACAACATAATAAATCCGAATGCGAATCAGATCCTTGCTGCAAGTGGACTGTAGGAGAAGGTGGTGATTGTGGATAAAATTTCTAGCTAACAATAATCTTAAAATATAATCTAAAAACTATGAAAGAACATTTAGTTATTCCCTTTAAATCAGAAGTTGGTAAGAAAATAGGTTTCGGCAGTGATATTGTTGCCGAACTAGTCCAAGATGTAGAAAGTACTTGGACGGCAGTAAGCAGCAACTGGATGCCAATTCAATCAAAGGTTAAATTTCTTTAGATGTCTTTTTGTTTATATTTCGATTTATTCAAATGAAAAGTATTGAACTACTACCTTATTGATTATTCTCCTATTAAACGTATCTCTAGAAAGAGTATGTGGAATCTCATTGATTTAATTTGATGGTAAATCTTTAAACACAAAAATAATTCTTATCTATGTAATTCCAATTAACATTAATAATTAATCGATAAAATCTAAGAATAATTATGGCAATAAATCTTGAAAAAGGCCAACGTATCACCGTAGGTCTATCGAACGTAACTTTAGGATTAGGATGGGATCCGAATGAAACTGGTGGTGCAGAATTTGATCTCGATGCTTCAGTTTTCTGCTTGGCAGAGAACAAAAAATTACCTCAAGATGAATACTTTGTTTTTTACGGTAACAAGTATTCTCCCGACAGAGCTATTGAAGGTGCTGATGATGACACAACTGGAGGTGCATCTGATGGTGATGATGATGAACAGATTAAGGTAAATCTTGACAAGGTTGATCCGAAAATTCAAGAAATAGTATGTGTTGTTACTATTCATGAAGCAGGCCAAAGAAAACAAAATTTCGGACAAGTTCGAAATTCATATATTCGAATTGTAGATGATTCGAATGGAGCGGAATTGGCCAAATATGAATTAGAAGAAGATTATTCAATTGAAACTGCAGTAGAGTTTGGAAGATTGTACAGAAAAGATGGTGGCTGGAAATTCCAAGCCATGGGAGAAGGATATAAAGAAGACTTGCAATTTTTTGTAACTAAATATAACTAAATTTATAATGGCAATTAATTTAAAAAAAGGACAACGTGAGGTTATATCCTCTGGCAATTTTACAATAGGATTAGGTTGGGATACAAACGAATCTAGTAATGGTCAAGAATACGATCTAGATGCCTCAGTATTTATTTTAGGAGAAAACAAGAAATTAATTTCTGATGCGCATTTTATTTTTTACAATAATTTAAAATCTCCGGATGGTGCAGTAATTCATACTGGAGACAATAGAACAGGTGAGGGAGAGGGTGATGATGAGTCGATTAAAATTGATTTATCTTACATTGATTCTAAAACATCTGAAATATGTGTTGTAGTTACCATTGATGAAGCACAAGCCAAAAACCAAAACTTTGGTCAGGTTAGAAATGCTTTTGTTCGAATTGTCGATAACAGCACTAATACAGAAGTTATGAAATTTGAACTAGATGAAGATTTCTCCGTCGAGACAGCAGTTGAATTTGGCCGGATTTATAAAAGAAATAATGAATGGAAATTCGAAGCCATTGGTAATGGAATGAATGGAGGACTCGAAGATTTTCTAAAAAAATATAACTAAAAACATTATTATGGCAATTAATTTATTGAAAGGTCAAAAAATTGACTTAACAAAAAAATCCTCCTCTGGTATAACTTCAAAGCTTACAAAATTTTGTGTCGGTGTTAATTGGGGGGCTATTGAAGTCGATAAGAAAAAATTCTTTGGGGGAACAAAAAAAGTCAAGCAAGCAGTTGATCTTGATTTGTCTTGTATTATGATCTTTAGTGACAAAAAAAGGTATGATCATATTTATTCGCCTTTATACGATCCGCGAGCTTTGAAAAAAATGGGTTTGCCACCTGGTAAGCTAAATTCTGCAGATGGAGCATTACGTCATAGTGGAGATGATTTAGAAGGTGATATGGATGGAGATGATGGATTAGATAATGAAATTATTTCTGTTGATTTAGACAGAATCAATCCTGATATTGAGCAGATTTATTTTTTCATTAATAATGCCACCAATGAAGACTTTTATCAAATTCCTTTTGCTAAGATCAGAATGTATGAAGGTACTCCAGATAGAGTAGATAATATATATGCCAGTTTTGATGTGGTTTCAGATCCGCAATATAGAGGTAAGAAATCAATGATAATGGGCAAATTATATAAGAGAAACGGTGAATGGAAATTTAATGCTATTGGTGATGCAACAGATGATCAAATATTTGCACAAACAATGGGAAGAATCATAAAAAGTTACACATAATGAGAAGATTACCAGTATATCTAGTATTGGACACTTCAGGATCTATGACTGGAGAACCAATAGAATCTGTAAAGAATGGAGTCCAAATGTTGGTCAGTGCCCTAAGGCAAGATCCATATGCTTTAGAAACAGCGTATCTGAGTGTGATAACATTCGATTCTTCTGCAAGGCAAGTCGTGCCTTTAACCGAATTATCTATGTTTCAAACACCAGACCTTGTAGCAACAGGAACTACTGCATTAGGAGATGCGCTCAATGTCGTGTGTCAGAGTATAAGTAGTGAGGTAGCTAAGACTACTACTGATACAAAAGGTGATTGGAAACCGATGGTCTTCATTTTTACTGACGGAGTACCTACAGATGATTGGAGTAAGAGTTTGTCTAATTATCAAAGCCAAAGTATAGGTGTTACAGTCGCTTGTGCTGCTGGTCCTCAAGCAGATACATCAGTTCTTAAGCAAATAACCGAAATTGTTGTGCAATTGGATACTGCAGATTCTTCTAGTATCGCAGCGTTTTTCAAGTGGGTATCAGCAAGTATAAGTACTGGTAGCCAAAAAGTAGAATCGGGAAGTGATATAGACCTCACTAAATCTAGTGAATTACCACCACCTCCACCAGAAATTAATCTAGTAGTTTAACAAAATAAAAATAACAAATGTCAGAATTAAAAAAATTAAAAGAAGAAATATTAGCAGATGGTGTTATTGATGCAGATGAAGTAAAGCAACTTGAAAAAGTTCTTTATGATGATGGGAAAATTGATCAAGAAGAAGCGGAACTTATGTTCGATCTAAATGATGCCGTTAGTGGAAAGGAAAACCATAATTCATGGGATGCATTATTCATAAAATCAATTTGTGATTTTCTTTTGAATGATGATGAGTCTCCAGGTGAAATAGATGCAGAAGAAACAGCTTGGCTAAAGAAACATTTAATTGGAGATGGGAAAATTGATTTGTTGGAAATGAAATTACTAAAGACTCTTAAGGATAAAGCTAAATCATTTCCAGAATCACTTTTAAAGTACATCCAATAATCGTATGAGAAGATTGCCAGTTTATTTATTGATAGATATTTCTGGTTCTATGAAAGGAGAACCAATTCAATCCGTTAATGTAGGATTGCAAGCGATGATGACTTCGCTTCGACAAGATCCTTATGCATTAGAATCTGTTCATCTATCTATTATAACATTTGGCAAGGATGCTGAGCTTGTTTTAGAGCTTACAGAATTATCAAAAGTACAGTTGCCGCAAATAGTCGTGCCTAGTGGGGCTCCAACTTTTTTAGGAGAGGCTTTGAATTTGCTTTTAAAACGAATTGAATCTGAAGTTAAGTTATCTACGGAAGATACAAAAGGCGATTGGATGCCATTATTATTTGTAATGACGGATGGTAAGCCTAGTGATTTGCAAGTATTTGAAGAGGTATGTCCTAAAGTAAAGAACGCTACTTTTGGAAGTATAATTGGTTGTGCAGCTGGCCCTCGAGCAAAAGAAGAATATTTAGAGAAATTTTGTTCAACAGTTGTCACCTTAGAGACTACAGATGCCAATGCATTTGAACAATTCTTTCAATGGGTTTCTGCTTCTGTAAGTGTAGGGAATGCCAGTATTGGAGCAACTAACGATGTTGTTTTACCTCCTCCACCGAAGGAGGTAAATCTGGTTATATAGTCCATATATAATTTATTTGTGATTAAACAAGGTCAGTTTAATCAGCGGGTTTATTCTAAAATATTATAATATTTAAATAAATGAGAAGATTACCGGTATACTTTGTAATAGATGTTTCAGAATCAATGGTTGGAGAACCTATCAAGAAAGTTGAAGATGGAATAAGGTCGATTATTACTGCCTTAAAAAAAGATCCACATGCATTGGAAACTGTTTATATCTCCATAATAGTCTTCGCTGGTAAAGCAAAGACGCTTGTACCATTAACTGATATTATATCTTTCTATCCTCCAAAATTTTCGATTGGCTCAGGGACCTCTTATGGTCAGGGAATTAAACATCTTATAACAGAACTCGAAACCAATGTAATTAAGACAACTCATGAAACAAAGGGTGATTGGAAACCAATTATCTTTTTTATGACAGATGGAAATCCTACCGACGATTTCATAATTGATATAGGCAGATGGGAACAACATTGGAAAGACAAATCGAATGTTGTGGTGGTTTCTATTGGAGATCATACTAGTTCTTCAATCCTGAAAAGAATATCAAATGAGATAATTGCATTTGATGATAGTGACCCAGAATCTTATACGGCATTCTTTAAATGGGTAACTTCTTCTATACAGGTTCAAAGCCAACGGGTAGAGGAAGGTACAGGAAATAGTGCTTTAGAACTGGGCGGATTCGATAAGTCGAAATTGAAAAAGATAGACCCGTTCAATGAAAATGAAATTCAAAATGTAGACGAACATTGTGCAATTTTCAATGGGAAATGCCAAACAACAAAAAAAGCGTATTTAGTAAAATATAAAAAGGGGAGCCACAATGCAGGTTTCGTGGATATGCCAAACTTGAGTACTATAAATTATAGACTTGATGGCTCTTATGTTTTAGATGATAATTATTTAGAATTATCCGATTCAAGCGAAGAAAAGTCTCAACAAAATTCAGTGAGTACTGAATTGTTAAGAGGGATACCAAATTGTCCCAGTTGCGGAAATCGATTTGCAATGGCTGTTTGTTCATGTGGGAATATTTTTTGTTTGGATGGTGGAGGATTACAAACCTGTCCACATTGTGGTATAGCTGGTAATTATGGTGCAGGCGATGGACATATAGATATCAAAAGACAACAAGGATAAAGCGATGAAAAAACAAGAACGTCTAGAAATTTTAGAGCAATTATTTACCAATATCAAAAAAACAATTCCGAAGAAAGGAGTAATTAAAACAAAGGGTTTAAAAAAAATAATTAAATACTACAGTGAATCCAATCCAACTAATGGCGGTGTTGTCGAAAACCAACCTGACCAGAATGATGAAGAAAAGACAGATGTAAATTCTGAAAATGAAGTAGAAAATGTTGTTGTTGAAACAGAAGATAATACTGTTTCAGATAATCTAAATGACTTGAATGTTGAAATCCCAACTGAAAACAAAGACACTTCTCACAATACTGATGAAGAAAATAGCATCAAGATTGATCCAAGTTCAAACGAAAATGAAATGGATGATTCTATTGCGACAAATCTCAATGAAACCACAGATAATTCCAATATACCAAACAAGGCTATTTCTTCAATTAAGAATGATTCACCAAATATCGCAAACCTTATAAATCTTCCAAAAACAGAAGAAAAGAAAGTAATAAAACAAGAGTCAAAAAAGTACCAAGCAAAAAATGGTCAGGTAGGAGTTAAATATTCTTTATCAATACAAGAATTACCAATTGGGTCTGAAATTATCATAGAAGAAATCGAAGGTTTGGAAGAAAGAGGTCTGAAATATTCTAAAATAGACTCAGAAATATCTGGACAACCCACTGAGGCCGGTGAATTTGAATTTCCAATAAAATTTAAGTTTGATGGAAAAAATTCTGAATCTCGACCTGCATTAACTAAAGTTTTAAAAATACTGATTAACCCAGATCCTAAATCACTATGGAAAGAATTAGAACCTCCTGAATCTGACCTTTATAGAAAGCCTCATTTTGATTATAAATGTTCAAAGTTCAATGAGTATCAAGTATATGGTGCTAGTATACGAGGAAGGTCACATGCTCATGCAGGTACACATCGAGATGATGATTTTTTAATTGCAGAATTAAGTAAGAACGTATTACTGGCAATAGTTGCGGATGGTGCTGGTTCGGCCAAGTATTCAAGAGAAGGATCTAGACTTGCCTGTGCTGCGTGTCTAAAGAGCATTAATGATAATATTGAAAATCTTAATAACCTCGAAAAGTTATTAATTAATAGAGATGAAGAAAGTAATAAAGAGCTTTCAACCCTTGCCTACAATTTAATTGGTGATGCCGTAAAGAAATCATATTCTGGACTCACTGAAAAAGCAAACGAAAGTAATCATGTATTAAAAGACTATTCAACAACATTATTATTATCACTAATTATAAAAACTGATACTGAATATTGCATAATCTCGTATGGACTTGGAGATGGCATTGCATCAATTCTTGAAAATGATAAACCAATTCTTCTTACTACTCCTGATAGTGGTCAGCATGCGGGTCAAACTAGGTTTATAACCATGAGTGATACATTACAGACCATTCATAATAGAATGAAAATAAACTTTACAGTTGATTTAAAAAATACATTCTTAATGACTGATGGGATTTCAGATGTTTTTTTTGAAACTGATTCAAGATTAGAAAAAATGGAAGATTGGCAAAAATTAATGGATGATATGGAAGAAGACATCAATTTTCAGGAAGAGGAAATTGAAACTCAATTTAAAAAATGGATTAATTTTTTCTCGAAAGGAAATCATGATGACCGCACAATCATTTGGATAAGATAGAAACTATGATAACTTGCAAAACAGAAGGTGGACAAACGGTAGAATACGAAGAAAAGCATTTTGCTTCTGGTGGAATGAAAGATGTGCATTGGGGAAAGGGGAAAAAATATGTTGTTGCTTTTTATAGAGATAATCAAGATTTCAATTCAAAGGAAAGAGTTAAAAATATTGTGAGTTCATATAGAGAGCGAATTTTTAATTTGGATGGAGGTAAGTATTGGAAAAATTTATTTGCTTGGCCTTATGATGTATTAGAGAATAAAGGTAAGCTAGGTATTGTTTGTCCTGTATATGGAAGTAATTTCTTTTTCCAGCATGGTTCGGTAAACCAAGACATGCTAGGTATTAAGGGGCACGAGAAGCAAGGAAAATGGTTCGCAAGTGCAAGCAATCAAAATAAATTTTTAGATGATAGAGAGAAAGGTGATTGGAGGAGTTATTTCAGAATAGGAATATTATTAAGTAGAGCTGTAAAAAGGTTACATGCAGCTGGTTTAGCTCATTCAGACTTATCATATAAGAATGTACTCGTCGACCCCTCAACAGGAGCAGCCTGTATAATAGATATTGATAGTTTAGTTGTACCTGGAAAATTTCCACCTGATGTAGTTGGTACTCCAGATTTCATCGCTCCAGAGGTGATGTCTTCTAAAAGTTTAAAAGTTGGTGATTCTAAAAAAGCTTTGCCGAATATTAATACCGATAAACATGCTTTAGCAGTGTTGATTTATATGTATTTGTTTTATAGGCATCCTTTGAGAGGTAAAAAAGTACATGATCTTGATCCCATGAAAGATGAAGAATTATCTATGGGGTCTCGGGCATTATTCGTAGAGCATCCAACGGATTTAAGTAATAGACCTAATCTGAAAAATATAAAGAAGAGTCACCTGCCTTGGGCCAATGTTGATTTAATTCCTTATACCGTCGCTGGTCCGTATATGAAAGCATTATTTGATAGAGCTTTTATGACAGATTTACATAACCCAAATAATAGGCCAGGAGCAAATGAATGGGAAATAGCTTTGGTAAAGACCTTAGATTTAATGCAACCTTGTCTAAATTCCATTTGTAAACAAAAGTGGTTTGTATTTGATAATTCTACAAGTCCTCAATGTCCATTCTGTAGAACACCCTATAACAATCAATTACCGATTCTAAATTTATATTCATCTCGAAGAAAAGGAGAGTTCCGACCCGACAACCATAGGATAATGGTTTATAACAATCAATATTTATATAAATGGCATATAGATAGATCAATATTCCCTAATGAGAGATTAACAAAGGAAGATGCAATACCGGTGGGATATTTTGTTTACCACCAAAATAAATGGTTGCTGGTAAATCAAACTATGGATTCTTTAAAGTTGGTTAAAGAAGATCAAATTATAAAAAAGAATGAAACAGTTGAGCTCAAAGAAGGTGTTCAATTATTATTTTCAGATAAGCCAACATCAAGATTGGCTGCTGTTCAAATTGTAAATTAAAAACTTTTGAATGTCTATAATGATAATATGGAGAACCATTCAAGTATTATGCTTAATATTAACACAAGGATTTCCTTGGATGAAATCCGCTATTCCAGATATATTTTCATTAATTAAATATTCAATAATAGAAAGAAATCTTTTCTCAAGCTTTTACAATCAGGAGGATTTTAACATGTTTATGTTTAAAGTAAAAAAAGATGAGGGAAAGAATCTTTCTAAAAGCATAAAAATTGCTTGGTTTGTAACATTAGTTTACCTAATTACGGCAATTGAACTAATATTTTTATTTCTTTCAAAATCATAACTCGAAAAATGCATTTATTATTACACTTATTATCAATTGTTTTATGCTGTATCATCATTTGGAAAGCTAGTGATGGCTTTGAGGTTGCGTCTGAATATATAGGCAGAAACCTCAAGGATGGAGTAAGAGGTGCAACCATAAATGCAATAGGAAGCTCAATGCCAGAGTTATTCACGACTTTTTGGTTTCTTTTTGTATTACATAATAAAGATGGTTTTGCAGGTGGTATTGGTACAACCGCGGGCTCTGCAATTTTTAATGGTATGATTATACCGGCAGTAGTGATACTAGCAGTTATTGGTTATGGACTTGCTAAGAGAATAACAGTTTCAAAGAAGGTTATTTGGAGAGATGGACTTTCTCTCATTCTTGCTGAAATTGTTCTAATATTCTTAATAAAAGGTACAACGCTTGAGTGGTGGCATGGACTAGTGTTGATGGCGGTATATGGAATTTATGTAACAGTGATGCTGACGACGATGAGTTCTGGAGATTCTGAAGAGGAAGAAAATAATGATGAGGATGATAACGAACCCGATGAATCGATAATAAAGTCCCTTCTAACATTAGATTTGGAAAGTGTGTTTATACGTGGACCTATTAATAATGGAAATGCATGGTCATTACTTATTTTCTCGATGCTAATTATTGGAGGATCATGTGCTTTGTTAGTTCATGCTTGTGAAGGTTGTGCAACTGGATTAGGTATCCATACATATTTTGTGGCGGTAGTTTTAGCTTCAGCGGCCACAAGTGTTCCAGATACGATTCTATCATATAGAGATGCTATGGATGGTAATTATGACGATGCAGTAGCTAATGCTTTAGGAAGTAATATCTTTGATGTTTGTTTTGCCTTAGGTTTCCCATTGTTCGTTTATACATTAATATATGGGCCTATTTCTATGAGTCCGGAAACAGTTGAAAATGTTACAGAACTTAGAGTAATTCTACTAGTATCTACAATTGTTGCTTTCCTAATTTATGTTTTTGGAAAAGGAATGGGCAAAGTTAAAGCTTACTTATTATTGCTAATTTATGTAGCATTTACATTTTTCATTGCAAGTAAAGCTTACGGAGCTGAATGGGCAATTGAATTCGGTAATTTAATACGAGGTTTAATTGATTAAGAAAATAGCCATACTATTAGGAACCTCGGGGTATGTTGGTCTCCTTCCATTTGCTCCGGGTACTTTTGGAGCAATAATAGGATCCATTTCTTATTATCTTCTGGATCAGTACTGTAGTATTGATATCAATTTAATGTTGATATTATTGTCAATTGTATTTACTATTATTGGAACTTGGTGTTGTAAAATATTGTTGAAAGATTGGGGGCATGATCCTTCAAGAATTGTAATAGATGAAACAGTTGGCCAATGGATTACTTATTTATTCATTCCATTCACATTTAAAAACCTAATAATCGGGTTGATTTTATTTCGTTTTTTTGATATTTTGAAGCCTTTAGGAATCAAAAAAATTGATAGAGATATGCATAGCCCTTTTAGTGTAATGCTTGATGATATTGTTGCAGGGATTTATGCCTTGATTTGCTTACATATTATTTTGTATTTGACATAGATTTTGTATTTCATCAATTCTAAATTGTATTTCTATACTTTGCTGTCTGCTAATAGATTAAGTAAAAATTAATTAAATAATTGCGGGTGGACCAAAAAAGTAATGTGTAAAGCACTCTTTTCTTTTTTCTGCGAGTGCCTACATCGAAAAAGCTTGCATTTAACACCCTGCACATCCGTCGTCTGCTTGCTCAATTGTCTAAATCAGACAACAAGAATACTATGCTCATCCCTACCGATAAGCTTCACTAGAATATCTAATGGTGGGTTGGCTTGTAGCTCTCTGTCGTCTGCTTGCTCAATTGTCTAAATCAGACAACAAGAATACTATGCTCATCCCTACCGATAAGCTTCACTAGAATATCTAATGGTGGGTTGGCTTGTAGCTCTCTGTCGCCCGCAGGTAAGAGGACGGCAGTGTGCTGCAATAGATTTGCATAGAATGTGAAAATATTTTACTGAATTTTATGGTTTTACTTGGGAATTGCATTAGTTAATTTTTTTTTAGAGGATAATCATGAAGTAATTTAAAAAATAGACAACGTCACAATTTGCTGAAATTATCATTCAATTCCAGTTTTAAATAAAATCTCATTATCATCCTTAATAAAAACATGAATTTCTTCATTATGAGGCTTTTCCATTTTAAGAATTGATTTATTATAAGCATCAGTCATAAATAATATGCGTTGGTTACTAGATCCTCGCCATAGCAGATCAGTATCCTTACGTTCCAATATAAATGGACCATCAATTAAGATATCTGTAAAACTAAAGAGTCTTTTAATCCATTTCGATTCCTTAGCCATATGCTCTTCATATGTTAGACCGGTATACACTACTGTTGATAATCCAAGTACTTTCATTCCTTCCAAAAAATAAGACAGGGCTTCTGCTTGTTCAGTAGGTTCGCCTCCAAGAATCGTTACTCCATCTATCTGACCAATACGCGATTTAAACTTATTGACCAGTCCATCGACAGGAATTATATATTTGGGATCATAAGACCAGAGTTGCTTATTAAAACATCCTTTACAACCAATACTACAGCCCTGCACCCAAATGAGGTCTCTTTTTCCAGGCCCACTTACTTTAGAGCCTTGAAGCATATTGGCGATATTTATACTGCGTTTTTCCATACTGGACTTTTTATGGAATACTGTCGAAGAGTTCTTTAAGCTTTACGTTACTACCATCTGGCCCTAATAAATGAGAGTTATTTTTCAACTTCTTTCTTATTTCTACATACTCTGGAGACAAAACGTCGGTGAAATTTATATCCATCAATGTAAGAGCCATCATCCTATAGTATGTGCTCCGATCTAAGCTTGGACTATAAACATTTAATACATTTTCGATGTCAATTTTATTTACAATTATTGGTGGCTTATCATTTTTACTCTTTTGAATGACTCTTCTAACAACTTCGTTGGCAACAACCTCAATTTCAGCACCAGTAAATCCTATAGTTTCTTTCGCCATGTACTCCCAATCTTCTTCTGTAAGCGAGGATGTATCTATTTCATTTTCCTTTGCACTCTCGTGATTTACCATTTCCGTGAACCCTAAATGAATTTTCGCAATTTTTTCTCTAGCTTCTTTATCAGGCAGTAAAAAAGGTATGGTCATATCAAAACGTCCAGCTCTTTTCAAGGCCGCATCAATTAAATCAGGACGATTACTCGCTGCAATCCAAAGGACCTTACCTCTCAAAGTCGTATCACTCATGAATTGAAGTAATTTCGAAAAAATTCTTTTGTTTACTCCGCTATCACCAGACTCGCCTCTAGATCCTTCACTTTGATCTATTTCATCCATAAAGACGATTACTGGGCTTAAGGAACGAATCAATTCCAGCGCTTTAGCCAGGTTTTTTTCAGACTGTCCAACCCACATCGAACGGAAATTCCCAAGTTTCACAAAGTTTGTACCACTCGCATTAGCAAATGCCTCGGCCAGGGCAGTTTTTCCTGTGCCAGGAGGTCCCAAGAATAGGATACCCATTGGAATTGTTCGTTTTCTATGTTTTGAAACATTCGCTCTTTTCATAGAATCGATAATTTCCCTCAATCTCTGTATCGTTTTACCATATCCTCCGAATTTTTCCAAAGTCATTTTCGGCTTAATTAATTCTATTAACCCTGCGCTTTCATTCTGCAATATCTTGGCCTTAATTTGATTAATGGTATCTAAAGAAAATGAACCGGCTCTATGATTGGCTTGGAGCAATAAATCTTCGAGTCCTAAATAATTTAACCCTGAGGATTTTTCTGCAATCAATTTTATTTTGGCCAGGCCATCATTAGCAATTTCTTTATTGCTAAGTTTAATATCAGGAAATCTATCTCTTATTCTCAGCCCATTTTGACGATCTACTGCTTCTGAAATGGTAGCATTGATACTAAGGAGAAATTTATGTCTTTCTTCAATTTTCGCAGGCCTAATAATTGGAATGGTTTCAATTTTGTTTTCTTTGGCAACAATATTTTCACTTAGATTTTCTGTTTGTTCTGATAACAAAATCACTTGATTGTGATCATTTTCAAACATCCAAGAACTTACCGCCCAGCGTAAAATATATTCGATTAACACCTTCTTTTCGAGCTCATTAGAATCATTGCTGAAAAGGATGTCTGAATGCTCAATTATGATACATATTTTTTTATCAAAATTTTGTTTTAGCAATTGATCCATAAACTCAAAATCACTTTGAATTCTTTCCCAAATATTCATTTTCTTATTTGGAGCACAGTTTTCGCATTCTACCAAATAGTTTTTCAAAAACTCGAGAGGATTGGATGTTTTAGTAGATTCTCCTTCATCTCTTCCGTCATATTCCGAGTCGTTTTTAGCATATTTTATCTCCTCATTTTCAAAATGATTGGTTAAACTATACTTAAATATTGTAGTGTTGTTTTCTGAGATCTCTTGATGCATTAAATCCAAAATGGGCATATATCCACTTCGGAAAGAATAGGCATAATCGTTTATATTTCCCTTCAATAAAAACACTCTTGCGACAGAGTTTTCTTGCTTTTTAACCAATTCCTGCAACCAAAGATTTTCATCTTTCAAGTAACCGTTTTGCAACCATTCAATTACGAGATCACGGGAACCACTTTTCAATAGACTGTACAACCAAGACTCTTTAAATTTGGAAAAACTAATGGAAGCCAGGTATTCTGGTAGGCGTTCATCAGGAAAATTTTTACTCCAAATTTGCCCTTTGTCATTACTAATGGAAGTCTCATTTTCTGCAGCTTCTTCTAAAAGAATGTCAATCTTTTCAAAGTATTCTAAAAAGCCAACTCGCTTGTTAAATTCATCTTGTAACCACTCTGGAATCATACTAATTTTTGTTTTTCTTTTTTATGCTTCTTGATCTAGGCCCTACTGTCTTTTCTTTTTCTAATGCATCTTCAAGTCTTTCAGTATAAATTTTTTCAATCATTATTTCCGTACTGCGTTGCTCATAAATTTCATTCGCCTCATCTTCAAAGACTTCATTGTCAAAAACACTGCAAGAATCAAGGATTATCTCTTCTCGATAATCATTTTCAATACTTTCAAACCATCTGTTTAACTCCTCTGCCGAAAGCACCTCTCTTAACAAATATGCTTTCTTTTCAGATTCTATAAGATACTCTTCTAGGTATGATTTCGAAATGGAAGCATTTTCCAAAACAAGTCTTTGATTTTCTTTGAGCTCCTCTCCCTTTTTATCTAGCCTCACTATTTCTTCTCTTAATCTATCAATTTCATTATCTGTATTTTCCAATAGAACGCCGATCTTATTTGAGGTAGAAAAACAATTGTTGATTGTATTTAGCATTTCATTTCCTTGAGACAACATTCCTCTTGCTTCCTCTAAAGTTTGATCAGATTCTTCTAAAAGACGTTCCCAATCTTGTAATGTTCTCGTAGCGAGTGGAATTATGGATTCAACTGGCATAGGATGATTAATTTTTCATTTTTGATCGATTAGTGGAACTCCTTCTTAGCCGATCTTGCCATTCCGTTTCTTTTGCCGATGATCGTTTCGGATAGTCCGAAGAAATTACCTCAACATATTCAACACCTAGCTTTTCCATCGCGAACATTATTTCCTCTGACTCATCTAAGCACTCGTCATCCAAAAAGCCCTTACTAATGTCCAACTCTTCTAACCATTTTCCGCCTTCTTGAGCTGACTGGGATATTTTGACAAAAATTTCCTTTTTATTTCCGCGCTCATCAATCTTTTCAAACCATGCCGTCAATGAATCTTCGCTAATAACTTGCCTTAAAGTATAATTCTTTTTTTGAAGCGCCTCAAAAGTGGCAAATGCCGAAGTTGAAATCGCTTCATTAGAATCGATAAAAAGTAGTTTGGATTTTTTTCTTTGAAATTCAATTTCCTTTTTGGCAATTTCTTCAAAATTTTCTTCATTTACGGCTTCGGCATACTCTACATCTGCCATGACACAATTCGTTAATTCCAGCTCCGAAATAATGGTTCCCTTCAACCCTTTACCTTCTCTTAGAAGCGCAATTATTTCGCTTTTGTTTGCTACAGATTTTCGATATTCCGCCTCCCAATTGTCTCGCATTTTTACAGCCTCAGCCTTAGTGGCCGCACATTGATCCATTAATTCATCTATCTCTCTATGGAGACGTTTTTCAAAGCGTTTAAGTCTTTCAAGTTTTGCTTCACTTGTATTTATTGTATTTGTCAAATGAGTCAAATCACTTTTAGTTTTTGCGACTTTATCAAGCTGTGAAGAAACAGTGGTGTCTAAATTATTTTTCCATTCGATTAAAGAATTTAACTTGGTCTTTTCTTTTGAAATTTCCTTGGCCTGCGTTTTTAAATCACTCAAAACCTCCCGTTGTACTTTCTCCGCTTCTTTCCGAAGTTCTGCTCTCTCAGCTGCCGCTTCTGCTTTACGCCTTAATCTTTCTGCTTCAGCTTTTTTCGCTGCAAGGGCTCGCCGCTTGATTGCTTCTTCTTCCTTTCTGCGAGTAGCTTCAGTTTCTATTTTTCGCTGCTTTTCCAATTGGGCCTTCTGTTCCGCACTCAATTGAGCCATTCTCTCATGTGCCTTACTCATTTCTCATTTATTTTTTTCGTGATTTTTTTGGTAGATGGATTTCTGCGACTAAATTCTTCAACCCCTCGTTCAAATATCTTATCATTCGCAAGTACTATTTCATCCCCTTCTCTTTTCGACATCAATTTTAAGTGACTTCTATTATGATTTCTTACATCAGTATAATTTGATTCAGTATTTGATCGATCGGCTAATTCATCAAAATGATTTCGATCACTTTCACGCTTTTGAATTAAGGTTTGCAACTCAGTTTTTAGATGCTGCAATTTATTCTCATCCGAAACAATGTTCGAGTTTATTTGCTCATGTTGACGAATCAAGCTAGCCATATCGCTTTGTAAAGAATCAATTTTCGCTTGTCGTTCTCGAAGTCCGTTTTCGGCAGAGTTGGTGATGTTATCATTTCTTCTTCTTATTTCCGATAATTCGTTATTTAATCTATTTAGCTCTGATTTCAACTCGTTTAAGCTTCTTTTTTGGCTTCCAATTTCATTACGATACTCGTCAATATCGATATTAATTTTTCTTATTTTTTTTGCCAAATTTTTATGATCGGATTTATACCTTGCAATCTCATCTTTAAGGGTTACCAATCTATGCTCATATTCCTCTATGTTACGATTGGACCTTTGGATTGCGTCTGTATTGTCATCAATACTTCTCCTTTCGGATTCCAACTTCCTTTGTAATTTATCGATTTTACTATTATGTTTTGACAATGCTTTTTCTGCTGCCTTTCTGCCAGATTTTAAATCATCTAATTCTCTTTTGATACTCTTGATTCGAGATTTAGTAGTATTATAAGCTGCAGGATCGTCATTCTTTTCACCTCTTGCCTGCGATTCAAGATTCCGTATTTTACTTTGAGTTGTTTCAAATTTAACTTGAACATTATGAAGATTTTTCTCAAACTGATTAGTTTCACCATCCGCAATTTTCAAGTCAGCATTTAAACCATCTAAGTTTTTATTAGACTTTTTGATCCTAGCTTCTAAATTACTTATATTTCTTTCTTCGTCCTCGATTTTTTCTTCAGTTCGTTTCAATTCCTTTTCCCGTTCTTCAATTTTCCGTTCCAAGGATCTGGCTTGCTCCAGAGCATTATTTGATTTATCTACTTTGTTTTCTAATCGCCTGCTGAGCTCTGCAATTTCAGATTCTAACTTCCCAATTTCACGCAGAACAATATTTGTCTTTCCTTTTAATTTAGATAATTCAATGGCAGATTCTGCTAGTTCAAGCTTTTTAAGTACAGTGAAATTATCAATTTCATTTCCTGCTGCAGTCAATTCGAAGTTTTTCTCATTGATATCTACCTGCGTTTTCTTTAGTCGAACAGCGGATGATTTTAATGAGGTTTCCGTATTTACTATTTCCGTTAAAACCTGTTTTTCAATCTGATGAGATTTGAGAATATCTCTACGAAACGTTTCTCTTTCTACTTCAGATGTAAATCCGTGGGTAATTAAAATTTCTTTAACTGCAGCTCTTAATTCCGTGCTTCCGTCTTCAAAAACAGTAGGCATCAATAAAGAAATTATATCATAACTGCCTATTGCTCCAAGCGTACTTGCGATTTGTTTAGCTGTGGTCAAATCATACCGATCTTTTTGTTTCCATAGATCTTCTAATATGGCAAATGTCGAAAACGCATTTATATCTTCTAAATTCTTTAAAACACCATTCAATATGGTTCCACTCAATTTAATTTCTTCAATATTGCCAATTAGTAATTCAAGTAAATCTGCTGGAAATGAAGAAATTATAACTCCCCAAGCCTCAGAACGTACACTATCTTTCAAGTTAGTATTTTGAGAAATTTGAAGTAACGTCTGCTTAATAATGTTATCTGCGTCCAGATTCAATTTACTCAATAGTCCTTTTCTAAATCGATCCGTTTTGGACTCGTCTTCTTTGGTAGGTTTATATAAATCTAATCCCGTAAGATGACTCTTTAAGAACTGTATGGCAGATGAAAAAGGAAAATTGGTCTCTTCTTTTTCGTTTCGAGCTTCAAGAATAAAAGCCGTAATCTTTCTTAAGTGACTGTAGTCCTTTCTCCAACTTCTTATTCCATTAAAATATTTAAGTACATCGAATAAGCGCGCTGTGTCACAAACATTTTTACCTGGATTAACAAGCGCTGAAACCAATTCGGGCATAAAAATATTATTCATTCCAATTTGCTTCCACGTGATGTCATCAACTGCTTTTTTGTCTTTTTTCTTATGCCATTTATGAATACTTACCGTTTGTGCATTAAGGTCATCAAAGGATTTCGGGAAATTTTTAGCCCATGCTTCAATATTTCCCAACGCCATGTGGACCACTTCCTTTGCCCCTTTATGATTAAGATTTACAATTGGACTGAGGTGCGCTCCAATCAGCTCAAAATTGATTTCATTTATTTTCCTTTTTCCTAATACTTCTAACGTTGCGTGCAAAGTAGAAATAGGAACCTGATTATTGTATAGGGTGACTAAATGTCTTTCATTAGAAATTTCTTTAAAAACGGCTTTTGATCTAAGGCTATCATAGTTGTGATCGGTTTCGAAAAACTCAGCGACTTGTGCAGGCAATTTCGTATTAAAATTGATTTCTTGCACCTTGGTCACTTCTTGCATAAGCCAAGAAAAAAGATGATCCATTTCGTAGATATTTGACTCGAGAGTACTTACTAATTTTCCGAACAAGTCTCTGTGTGCAATCACGGTTTGGTCGTAATATTGCCCAAAAATTCTGGTCATTAGATGACGCATAATGCAATCCTTCTCTTCTGGCAGGTCAGATTTTTTCAACATTTCATTGATGAGCCTAACTCCATGTGTCCTCAATCTATCGTCCTCAGACTTATCATTTAGACTCATTAAAACAGCACGAACCGTTTTATCATCGATAATATTAGTTTCATAAATCTTATCTAAAGATTCAATTTTCAGATCGAGACTTACGTCGTAAGTCAACCTCCGGATATGATCATTCAAACTTAAATTAGCAATTGTCATTTCTTTTTTACATTAAAATTTTACCAAAATTTCCAGCCTGGTTTTGATTCAAGCTTGTCCGAAAACTTCCGAAGAAATGTGTTCATACTTTCCTGAAGTGTCGCCTGATTTGTTATCGCTGATTTGGTTTCATTTGCAATGTTCCGAGAAAACTCATTCATGGTCTCGACCGATAAATTTAGCTTCCGTTCAATTTCTTTATGTCCTCGACTAGCTTCTGTCAGTGCATCCGCGGCCTTAGGGATATTACTTTCCAACTCCTTAAAAACACCTTTAATAGAATCTGCAAATTCCTTCATGCTTCCCATCATTTCATTCATTTGGGCATTTAAGCCATTTAGATTCTTTAAATGGTCATCAACCGTTTCAGAAAACGTGTCTCTTGAGATTCGTTCTTGCTGGGTCCATTCATCAATGACATTTTTTAGATGACCATACTCCTCATGCACTTTATCTCCTTTTTCACTATAGTCCTTGATCAACAAATTGGCACTTTTAATAATTGCCTCATTATCGGTTTGCAGATTCATTATTTGTTCACTTACAATTTGCAATGGCGATATTGATTTTTCAATACGATTTAACCATTCAGGCATATCATCCAAACCAGAGACATTGCTAATGAGAATTTCAAACTGTTTATGTAAGCTTTGTAGTTCATCTGCTCGTTCTTTAAAGTCTCTAATCATATTCTCTTCCAAATTTCGAAGTCCATTCACGACAGGATTCAAACCATCTTGAACCTCCTTTGAAAAAGTCTCACTTAAATTAGTTGGAAGATTTTCCAACGCTACCTTATGCCTTTCCAACATCGATTCCAAACTTTTGGTGTTCTCGTCAACTTGGGCCACGGTCTGGTCCAAATTTCGTTGTCGGTAAATCAAATAAAGCATCAGCACGGTAAATGCCTGCAAAAATGAAAGTGTTATCATAAAATTATTCTCCATTACTTATTTATATCTATTTATCAATTTAAAAGTTGCTTCCGCGGATTTAAGCGTCATTGTTGAAATCTCATTTTCTATTTGAAGATCTCTTCTTGTTATATTTTCATTTTCAAGTTCCGCTCGCATGGCTAATCTCCACAACAGAAGTTTACTCAGGCGCCTAACTTCTAAAAAAGAAAATTCATTGAACTCATTGACTAGTAAAAATCCATGTTTCTTCCGCGCGTGCTGAAATATTCTAAGAAGTGCGATTAAATCGGAAGTACTTAAGTCGAATCGAAGTAAAAGTTTGAAATTATTTACAAAATCGCTTAAGGAGCTTGAATCGGTTTTAGGATTATTGACTTGTCGTTCTAGCTCTATATACTTTCCTATAAAATATTTGTTTTTAAGACTAATGCGATCAGAAATATCTGGATGATCGACATATCCATCTTTGTTGATAATCCCTTCTCTTTCGAACATTTCCTCGTATTTTTCAGAAGAATTACGCACAGCTGAAATGGATTCTTTTAAAAGTTCATCAAAAAGTTTATCGTCCCTCTCAAATATCAACGCTCTATCTAGTGCTTCATCAAAAACACCATTTAATAACTTTTCTGGACTTTCATTTTCGGATAACGCCATGACCGCTTTCCCCAATTTAGAATAACCATTTATTGCAGACAGTCTTTCGCCAAATTTTTTTGCAAGCGAATTACTCTTATGACTCACAATGATATTTAACGAGATGAATCTTAGTAAAGATGGATTTGATGGATCATTTTCCAAGAGCTGTGACCAAATTTTAAATGCAGCTCTGAATTCATTTCGATATTCCAGTTTTTTGGCCTTGATTGCTTGCAGATTGGGATCGTCACTTTCTAACAATTTATGCTTGGCGCAAATGTCTTTCATAATGAGCTCTCCTTCCTGCAATAAATGACAGTTTTCAATTAACTCCAAAGAATAAGGGAATGGTCGATCTAATTGCCTCCAATAACAGTTGTAAAGATGTTCAACACATATAATACTGCTTTCAATTCGGTTTACTGAATATTTTTTTTCTTCAATATTCTTTTTCTCATATTTAATCATTCTTATGTAAGTACCAATTAAATTTGCACTTATCAATAAGCAAATTTCATCTGAGTAATCACTCTTCTTTTTAAGAATCCTATGTCCAAAGGGTATTAAGAATTCAGATAACTGTTCATCGTGTAAAAATAAAAGAAGTTGTATAATATTTGCTTCATTAAGTTTCGGATTAGCGATTAATTTGGCAAGAATATTATTTAATTCAATGTTATAGTCGTTTTTCTTGAGCCAGTTCAAAAATCCGATCGTGGCGATTCCGTCATCAGTAGGATTTATTTGGAATGACTTAATTGCTTTTACTATTAATAGTTTGTCTTCTAATCGCTGAGTTAATTTGATAAAAAGCATCAGATTTGAAGAACTTTTTTTGCTGAAATGAAAAATCTCTTCTTTTAATTTAGATGCAAATTCAGGCAACTCTTTTGAAATAAGAATTGCTCTTAATAAAATATTAACCCATTTATCGTTTGAGCAAAACTTCTGAAGCATAGATTTTGAGAGTCGGTCTTTGAATGCCCGATTTTCTTGCAACAATAGAACAAGTAATAAAACCCTTGCCTCGACAAAATCTTTTTGCTCAAGTAATGCCTTCAAATTTTTTCCAAAAGAAATTCGAAATGATAATTCAGAAATCATTTTATAAACAGAGTTTCTTAAAAACGTAAAGTCATTCTTTACAGCAATTTCAACTGCATTTTGAATTGGCTTCTTCAATGCAGTTACATTTTCTAATTTTACATATTCTTTTAGTTGGTTGTAATTTTCTTGTGGCTCCATGCTTCTTGAGATGTTTTTTTCAATCCATATACGTCTTCATTTACTTCTTAGACTTCTTTATACCTAATATGTTATTTTTTGCAGTACCTTTTTCTGGATGTTTTTTTTTCTATTCTATTTGATTTCTCGAAAGCACTAAATATAATATACATCACTCCCTGGAGTATTCATTGTTCCTCTTTTCTTTCCATCTATCCACACATTTGCTTTTCCTGTCGAAGAATGACTGACTAGTGCAACCCCATTTGCGTTTGTATATGCACTCTTAGAAAATCCACTTTGCATTACACCGTTAAATTCTAAACTTACTTTTACATTTCTTACAGGCTTGCTGTTTCTGTAAACTTTAATTTTTGTTGCTTCCATATTTTAAATTTTTTATTCCTTAATATTTGTTTTGTGCAGGCGATTTATCCATCATCTCAAAGTTGTAATTTCTGTAAGTTTTCTCTTTTCAGCTTCCTTCATTACTTCTGAATTAAATTCTTGTCTTTGAAGCAATTCCGAAGAATTTAGAATACTTGCGTTTAAAAAAAAAATATTTCAAATTACTTAACGAACTTTCTTCTTCAAGAGCATTACTTAAAATGCTTCATTTTGATTCCCAGTTAGATTAGTGTATATATAGTCCCATTTTGAGCCCATTCTCTTCAGTTGGTCAACTAATCTTACTACACCTTGAACGCCTCCAAAAAGCTTAAATGGCAACTATATCCGCATGCTTAATTTCTTGAGCAATAGGTAGGATTTCTTCATCTCTCTACTTTGTCGAAAATCTTTCAGATTCTACGATACTATTTATAAATCATGTCCGAAAGTATTTGTCCCAAATAGGATTATTACAAATGACATAACTATATGCACTTTATATGAATACACGTTTTAAAATTAGCATTTATAAATTTGGGGTAATATATATCATGATACGTAATAATTTTCTTCTATCATAAGTTTTGCAAAACATTTTGATAGCAATTAATAACACCACTGGGTGGTGGGTGGGAAAAGATTGCGGGAGACGAAAAAGCAACTGTATCTCAACCCTTTCAAATAATTTGTTAAAAGAAAATTCTTAGAATAATTTTTTTGTTATTTTATTTAAATAGTCGTATTTTAATGAAAACACGCAGGGAAGCCTAAAGCTGTATATCGAAATATTAGGCATTCAAAAAAAGAATTATGAATGTGATTAATAATGTATTCTTAAAAATTAATAATTCCATTTCATTTGCTGTACAATCACTTAAATGCAAAGTTTGTGGTGAATATCATCAGGGAATAGATAGTGCAAATGTTTGTAGAGATTGTTACAGCAAAGGTCATAGATAAATGTAACGGTTATTGGAATACCTCAGGAACGAGGAACGGATGTTTTAGTAGTCTAAAATGCTTGAATATTTGTTTTCAAACCCTTTAAAAAAACCAGTTCGTCCAAACGTGGCGTTCTCACCATTGTAATCACATTTCAAGTACAAATCATTCAATTTCCTTGTTGGAGCATCCGATAGAGGAAATGATCTATCTAATGTTGCAGTGTATTCTATAGAATATCTTTCTGTATATTCATTATAGTTCCAATCATCTATATCAATTACAATATCTTTAGCCTTCGGCCATTTCTGCTTAACTGCAGCCTTTGCTAATTTTTTAGCTTTTGATGAAGATTGAGTTAATATTTTTTGTTTATCATTTTCAGGAATTATTGAAAATCCAAAACAAAATGATAATGTAATTAAGCAAAGTAAAACTCTCATATTTTTATTGTAATATTATCTATATTCTTTGTTGTAACTATCCACAAACACATTCTTCATAACAATTATTGAAGCTTATTATATTAATTCTTCAGCCAATTTTTAATTGAATAAAACAACTTTGAACAATATTGTTAAGATAACTTACTACATATGTTTTGTACTGAATTGAGTAAAGCTTTAAGTAAAAGGTAAAAAATTAAACTTTGATATTATTTAGTTTTTCATTTTTTAACGTTTAGTACTTTAAAAGATTTGTGCCAATATGCAACTTGTCTTAATTTTATAAATATATTTTACTCGTTTTTTAATAACACTTCTTTTTTAGAAAATTGAGGCTTGTTTCTTTTGACTTTCTTCATTTCATATACTATAAATCTTAACTAGTTGATATCTTTTCTCGTGCTTGAGTTATAAATATATCTACAAATTTTTCACTCTAAATTACCTCTTTTTTGATATTTTCTATCCTAAGGCGGGCGGATAAAAAGTAATGTGTGCAAAGCACTCTTTTCTTTTTTCTGCGAGTGCCTAATCGA
>Ga0114956_1000798_pt1 | contig 23882 bp, 23 predicted proteins | sample MaitaG_FD_87304 | JGI IMG/M metagenome (GOLD analysis project Ga0114956, IMG submission 87304) | Marine algal microbial communities from Maine, USA - Maine_Asex2 metaG | ecosystem: Host-associated > Algae > Red algae > Unclassified | place: Maine, USA | collected 2015-01-05
AATTCTACATCCCAACTAAGTCCTTCGTTTACTGCTTTTTTACCACCTTGACCCATATGGTATGATTTTTCAGGATTAGCTAAAATGAGATTTATTGCCTCCACAATTTCATTTACGTTTTTAGGATCTACGCATATACCACAATTATATTTATCAACAATTTCTATCCAGTCTGGTATATCTGATGCAATAAAAGGGATCCCACCTATCATGTATTCGAATAGTTTTATAGGTAGAGAATGTACATGATTTGGTGTTTTATATAAGGTCAAAAATCCAATTTTAGAATTAGCTAGAAGTTTTTGCACTTCCTCTCTACTTATGACTCCTAAATATTCCACGTTCTTCCATTCTTCTAGTTTTATAATTTCCTCACCAAAAGAAGGTGGCTGCCAAGGTCCGGCTATAACAAGTGGAAGGTCAGCTTTATCACATGCTTTCACAATCTCTTCAATTCCCCTAGTGTTTCTCAATCCGCCAATGTAACATGCCTGATGTTTTCTACTTTCCCAAGAATTATTATTACTCAATTCAGCTATAATAGGGAAATTCCGAATTACTGTAACATTGCTATTAAAATGATCATATCTCTCCTTAATTCCTTTCGTAGCTGTTAATACACCACTTAAATTTTTAACTGTGCTGTTTTCTAATCTCTCAATTCTAGAAGCGATAAACTTAGAAACCCATTTATTTTTCTTAGAATTAGTTAAGAATTGTCTCGGACTATCTTCATGTGCGTCATAAAATACTTTCTTTCCGTGCTTTACCAATGACTTAGCTTGTAGACACAATTCTGGGTCATGGAAGAAATAATAATTAGCACCCAGGGAAAGTGCCATTTTTAAAATCTTTTTATTAGTCGATATTAATCTTTTAATTCCACCTTGGCGTCTACCTATATCTTTAATTTTTACTTTATTTTTTTCTTCATTCCCAAGTCCATCTGCAACGATCAAGTAGACGTCATACCCATAACTTGCGAGACTACAACATTGTTTGATATATACTCTTGTATCGTATCTATTATGTAAAGAGGTGAAGTGACAGACTTTTATATTATTATTCAAACTGGAAAATATTTTGAGTAAATATTCTTCATTTCACTTGTCCAATCCTTATAACTTAATTTTTTATATTTTGCTTGATTAAATTTAGTTACGGTTAACAACTCAGTCTGTAGTCCTAAAAAAGATTGAAGATTAGAAGTCCGGCTTTTCAGATCTTTAAGATCTACCTTAACAAAATCAGATTCTGGCAAGGAGTGGAGTTGATTTTCGATAAGTTCATTCCAGTATTTATAGTACCAGCAAAGTCTCTCAAAAGCTGTCATTTCTTTCCATTCTTCAGCACTGAATATTCCAATCTTATATCCATTAATTCTGTGAGCCGCATGAAAATCACTTGGCGTAGCCAGTGATTCATAAAATTCCTTTCCATCAATTTCTTCGTAACCAAATTCTCTATTTCTATACCAACCTCTAGGATATGCACTATTAATGAAATCAATAGGATTTCTAACTAACCAGATAAATTTACATTCAGGAAATATTTCTTTCAAGATAGTAACTAATGCACCTAATTTTTGATCGGATTGACCATATACTTTTTTCTCTCCAATCGTAATATTATCGAAAATTCTCTTTATTGAGTTTTTGATATTTTCTTCAGAGTCATTTTTATATAAGAGATCGCAAACAAATTTATTCATCGGAGCAAAAGCATCATGTACACATTGTACTTGGCTATGTTGAGATAAAATTTTAGAAATTGCATTGGATCCAGATCGACCTGTACTCAAAACAAAAAGTGGGACTTTTGAACTAAGAATTTGTGTCTTGTTAAAAGAAACATCATGCCCTAAACAAGTTCCTGGCTTTATAATACTATTACTTTCAATTACAGTAGCTCTATTAATATAAACAGGCTGATATGAGTTATAATCGAGAGGATCATGTTCCGCACAAAATGAAGAAATCTTTATATTATCCCCTAGCTTAACATCATCTCCAATCAGCACTCCTCCCTTCGCATCTAAAGTAACTTCCCCAGAGAATTCTACATTCTTACCTAACACTAAACCCTGTGGACGCTCAAGTTTAATTTTTGCATTAAGTTCAATATTCCTTCCTTTTACCTGAATTGTATCTAGGAGATTGCAATTATATTTTTTTCTATCAAAGTAATACAGAAATATACTTTTGTACTTCACTTTTATGAAATTATAAAGAGCTATAATAGTTAATTATAATGGTTGCGAATTTTCTGAAGCACAAGACTGTAAGTTAGTCTATGACTTTTAAGAATCAAATTTGAGTTATGCCATAATATTGTAAATGTACCTTGATATTGCTTTATTTCTAGAATGAGGTGCTCTATCTTATTAAGAATATCATTTGTGTTCATTTTCAAACTAAATAACGCCGTCGTCTCCATAAAATTTAGAGGCTGCTCCTTTAAATCTAGAGATTTACGATCTAATATATCAAAGGTAGAAAATGAATAACAGGTACCATTTCTAAACCCAAAATGATCAGAATACATCATTGAACTATCGTTTACTACACCTAGTTGGTCAAGATAACGCCAAGTAATGGGTACATCAAACTTTAAATAATGCTGTCTAGAATATTCCACTTTTTCTGAGCTAGCTTTTTCTAATTTCTCAATTTCAGACCTAAGCATAATTAATTCCGTGCTTGTATTAAAGCTTGGATGTATACCAATTATCTGATTCCTACTTTTTAACTTTTCAAAGGTAGAACCTAATGATTCGATTTGATAATCATTATGATCATATGACTTATTAGTAATAAATGTCTTGAAATAGAAAATTGTTTTTAATCCTAATTTATGTGTTGAGTCACTTAAGTAATTTAAATTATTATAAGGGTCATTTTTACCAAATAAATAATTTCGTATATAGTTGAAAAACTGTGAAATCTCACCTTCTCGAATTAAATTTTTAAGACTTCCCAAAAAGTTTCTGCTGGTTTTCCACAGTTTTAAGCTGTCAATATCGTGTGTAATAACTGCATTAAATTTTCTTTGTTTTCTGGTACTATGTAATCCCTTATCAAGCATTAGTGCCCACAAAAAATTTACATATTCATTTACTACACATTTATCATAAAAGTCAAATTTGACGCTCAATGCATTTGCACCAATAAACCTACCAAGCTTATCTCTTTCTTTATTTGCGTATTCCTCCCATCTGGATAACATAAAATAACTAGAGCCTATTATATCTAAATCTAGCTGGATATTTTCTGAATTCTTAACAATATTTAAATTACCGTATATACACGATAAATTAAATTCTTCGCCATTTATTTCAATTGCATCTCTTTTAACATTTTCGGGAATTTTGTTAATTCTATATAGGACCTTGATATCATCTGTAGTAAAAAATTTATTTTTTATTAGGATTGTTCCTTCTGGAAGATAAATAAGGAAATCCTTGAGTTCGTCATTGACTTCTATAGAATACTCAACTCCTAAGAATTCTTCAAAAAGAATTTTGAAAGTATATTTGACTTCTTCTACGCAAATATTAGGTATTTCGATTTTCAAAATAGTACCTAGACTAATTTACTGAAAACAAAGTCGGACTCTACTATTTCAGATTTATATTCCCTTTGTTTCAGTAAGTCTTTTATTGCTACAGCGGCATCTACAGATTCTGTATCATACCTAGCTGCAATACTCATATTTAAAGGCTTAAAAGAAGTTAAACCTCTCAATGCATTAATTTCGGCTCCATTTAATTGGATAATGATAAAGTCTAAATTATCTACACCTACTTCTTTATATATCTGATCCAGTGTATCTGCAGAAACTTCTATTTTTTCTCCACCTGTATAATCCATTTCAATACTTGAAGACTGACCATCTCCGATCTTTCTATTAAAAACCAAAGTTTTAGAAATATCCCAGACACCCTTGTTAACAATTTCCAACTGATCTAAATTATTAGCTATTTTATTTTTTTTCAGTAATCTGAAATTATCCGGCATAGGCTCTATAGCTATTACTTTACCTGTAGCACCTACCTGTTGCGCAAGTTTCAAGGAACAGAAACCTTGGTACGCACCCATCTCTGATACTATATCACCTTCTTTAACATTATATCTACTTTGTTTTTTAGGACCACCATATTTGAGTCCACCCTCTACATACCTTATCACAATATCCAAAGCTGTCTGTACACAATTAAAATTTAAAACCTTTTTTGAGTTCTTATTTAATAAATTATATAATAACTTATCAGTATTTGCTTTATTCTTACCTCCATAAAACTTTATACCATTTTTCAATTCCACGAAAGGATCTCCCTCATTATCTACCCCACTAGACTTAATCTTTAGATTATTTATCTTTTTAAATAATACGTTTCTCTGATTTAAGTTTATTAACTTTTTTAACATGATTCTTTTTCATTTAATAATGCGAGCGCTTTTATCATCCAAGCATCTCCCCATCTAAAATAATAACTTCTATCTCTAAAGCCATTTTGATATATCCTATAACCAAAATAGCTTTTTTCTTTTATGAAAAAATTATTAACTGAATAAGCTGCAATTTCCTTTGCTTTTTCTAAATACTTTGATCTACCATCTAATGCAAATGTTATTATACTCTGTGCACAACTTTGAATATCTATAGGATGGATTTTTTTCGGTGTCAACTTAGGTATGGGTCCCTCAAAAAGGTTTTCAAAATAAAAATTCAAACCTTTTTCATAAGCCATTTTATAATTTTCATCATTGAAATCATCAACAATCGTTTTTAGACATTCTACTACAAATCCAGTATGATAATTGTCAATTACAAAATTCACTTTATTAGGTGGTGCCCAGTAATAAAAAGAACCATCTTCATTCTGATGGCTAATTGTAAAGTCAATTGACTTCCTCGCATAGTTACGGTAACTCTGATTATTAGTTAATCTATATGCTCTAGATAATACAGAAGCTGCAAGCAAGCTTGCATTGTGAACATGGTAGTTATCTATAGTTGTATAGCTAAAGCACACGTTTCCATTAGTGTCTTCTTGATAATTAAAATCGTTTATATAAAGCTTGCAAATACTCTGAACGATCTTAAGATATTTTTCTTCTTGAGTAACTTCATATAAATCTAAAAATGCCCAAGCCACCTGTGAGGTTACTGTTGTCCTAGGTATATTAATGGGAAAAATTACTCCTTTCGAGGAATACCATAAAAACGGTTGGCCCCAGGCATAATTTTTAAACTTTGGATTCCTGTTCTGTATTAACCATTCCGCAGCGTCTTTAGCTTTTATTAGAAGATCAGGTTCTTCAATAACTTTGAAATAACTTACTAAGCCTCTGATATACATAGCATGGCCCTGTGCATATTTAAAATTTTTTTCTTTTACAAACCGGCGTATAGATTCGGGCTTATATTTTTTTAACCAATTATAAGGGAATAGTAAAATACGTTTCAGAATTAAAATATTTACTTTTCTAACTTGTTTAAAGTACCAAGTCTTAGATAAATCACTAACATCAAAACTTGACAAGTTCTGTTCATTAGCTGTGCTAATGATCGACTCTAAATATGTATTAAATTCAGACGAATTCACTATCGCTTTATTGGCCTTAAAATATCTTTCATCTTTTTAAACACCATGGCAAAAAAATATGAAAATCTGTACCATGACTTATTCGAACTATTACCAATAAACTTATTTGTAAATTTCTTATCTGACAAGGATAAAAAGTGATAAAACCTTTTAAAAAATTTAACTCTTAATTTGAATTTTTCAAAGAAAGACAAATAGCTAAGCTCTCCTATTCTTATATTAATCATATCGTATTGAAGAATACTCTTATTGAAATACATTTTATAACTCGCTAATCGTTTTTTCCTAGCTTCAAATGTTTCTTCATTCCTCATTTTCCTTCTATAAAATCCTACATCATTGACTCTATAGATCTTACCATAGGTCGATGTAAAAAACAGGATTTGCAAATCAAATCTTATTTCATTATTAGAAGGAATTCTTTTTAAATTTTCAGTTCTAAATACACCATGAATTACAGTAGATATTATTAAATCAAAAACATTAGAGATCCGAGAATAATCACTGACATCATGGTTAGCAATATTACTACCATCCATAGTGATTTTTAGAGGCTCATCATTTTCATCGATATATCTAGATCTATGAAAAACCATCTCAAGATTCTCATCGGAATCCAATATTGAAATCGAATTAGAAATATAGTTTTCTGTTATTGTATCATGCGCTCCTAACCACATGAAATACTCCGCATCGATTGCATTCAATAAAAAAATGAAGTTACCTATAGCACCGACATTCTCCGAAGGAGAAATCACTTTTACATTATTGTTTTTAGATGCATAATCTTTTGCAATTTTAAGAGAATTATCAGTTGAACAATTATCTGAAATTACAATCTCAACGTCCTTATAATCTTGGTTTAAAGCAGACTCAATTGTCCTTGCTAAAAATACTTCTTCATTATAAACAGGAATGCCTATAATCACCTTAGTCATTAGTATCCTCTTTTATGGGTCTTAATTTGATAAATCTGGCTGGACTACCTGCATAAATTCCAAATGGTGTATCTAAGTTTCCTCTTACTGTAGAACCAGCAGCGATTATGCATCCACTCGTGATTTTAGCTCCATCTAGAATGACACAATTTGCTCCTATCCAGACATCGTCCTTAATTTCTATTCCACCTTTCGATGGCATAAAATCTTGCTCTAGCATAGAACTATGTTGATAGATACCATGATTGACAGCAGCAAATGTACAATTAGAGGCAACTAAAACTTTGTCTCCCATCTTTATCCCATTTCCAGAATAAAGAACACAACCAGAATTAATATAACAATCATCTCCTATGATAATATCCGCTGTACCACCAGCAAATTTCATTTTGACATAAGAATCTACAAATGAATTTTTACCTATATGGATTTTACTACCTCTAGAGGAAACTTCTATATCTGTATTCTCAGAGATTCTCGCTGATTTATGAATTTCATTAGCCATAAATCATTTCTTTTTTGTTATAAGTCCTTGCCCAGTAGGTAAGCTTAAAATACTTTCCCTTTTATCAGAAACAAATTCATCGAAAGCAAGTTTCTGATCTCTGTGACTGGACCAACCATAATCATCTAATAGAATCATTCCGCCTGGAACGACTTTATCCCAAAAGAACTTAATAGCTTCAATTTCTGGATATACACAATTCATATCTATAGACAGAAAAGACACTTTCTCAGTATTTACTTGAGAAAGTGTCCCTGGTATAGCTCCTTTAATTATCTCTACGTTATAACCTTTAAATGTGGTTTTTACTTGATCTATACAATCTTCATATCCCCAAGTATTTAAATGAAAACCCTTTTCCTTCTCAGCTGTGGATAAATATTCCTCCACTAATCCTTCAAATGTATCTAACAGATAAAATTTCTTGTCAAGGTTTTCAAATGAAACGTATTCAGCTATGGCTCTACTAATTCCACCTTTGTTTACGCCACATTCTACGAAGTCTCCATCTAAGTCCTTCGCCTGATCTGCTGCCCAACATGCAAGATAGACACGCCACTCTATATCAACTCCCCATGATCCAGTTGCCTTTCCTGCTGAGTATGCTTTATTAAATCTCGAGTCATTTTTAAACTCAGAATTATGATAAGTAAAAAGTCCATCTTGTTTATAAGTACATCTTTCAATATTGAAATTCTCTTTAAAATAGATATTGTGAAGCTTTCTTACTATGCGGGCAATCATTTTATCTTTTTTAGATATCCATCAATTCCTTCAGTAATCATAAGTTTACTCGATAATTCATGGTCATTAGCAAAGTCCGAATTCTCTCCTAGAAATTCTTGTACAGCAGTATATGGATTATCTCCTACATCCCATGGTCTATTAGAATAATATCCTTTAGGGAAAAACTCAATGAATGTATCTGGACAGATAATATAAGAGCCTTTAGTTACTAATTCATTATATAGTCTAAGTTCATCGATTACATGTGCATGAGTATGTAAAGAATCTAATACAACCAATACCGTTTCTTTACCTTCACAATGCGACTTTACTTTAGCAAAGATATCTGGATCCGTACTACTTCCCTCGTACATAGTAATACGCTTCATCATTGGATGATCTTCGATAAGGTCTCTATTGTGTTTTCTTATGTCAATATCCACTCCGACTACTTCCCCTTTCCCAATAAGTTCTAACATCGACGCACTAAAAACAATACTACCACCATGCGCAATTCCTGTTTCTACTATCACATCAGGTTTTAGTGTCCATATTAACTCTTGCATTAAAACAATATCATTAGGGTATTTAACAATCGGTCTACCCATCCACTTATAATTGTAAGTATATTTATACTTATCTGCATGAATCATCCAGTCAAGAGATTTTTCTCTTAACTCTTTATCTTGACTCATTTTTTTAAGGTCATTTTTTCTTTCTTCATTAAATTGTTGTACTGGATCCATATTAAGATTTTTCTAGTAAATTAAAGATTTTATTAATTTCGTTTGTTATTGAATTTTTATCTGAAAAAGTATAATTAAATTTCTGTATTTCTTTTCTTGATATATTGAATTCGTTTTCTTCTTTTGGGTGTTCCGAACGAACTTCTATTTTACATTTTGTTTTATAACGTTCTTCATAGATACTTTTTACTATTTCAGCAATTTCTACAATAGTAAATTTATTACCTGAAGAAACATTTACAGTTTTATTCTTAAGCTCGCCGAAAGCTTCAACAGTCTTTAAAAGTAAAGGGCCTAAATCCAATAAATTTAAAAAATCTCTAGACTGCTTTCCGGAACTTAATAACGTTATTTTTTGATTTTCAAATACCTCTTTGCAAAAACAATTAGGCACTAGTGACCACCGTTCTATATCTTTATGGATAGGCGCTCCATAAATATTAGTTGGCCTCATAATGAGATAGTCCAGTCCTGACATTCTATTATACATCTCTACATAGTCTTCAGAGAACTTATGGGTTATTGCATAATCATTCTTAGGCACTACGGTATCTTCATCTAATTCTCCATCTACATTTCCTATAACCTGAAATGTAGAAAAATAAATGACGTTTTTTATACCTTTACTTTTACAAAGCTCTAAGATATTTTTAGTGGATAAGACAGTACCTAAAAGCGCAGAAGTAATGTCTTTTGATTCTATATCATTAGCTGCTGCTAGATGTATTAAAAAATCATACTTTTCAACAGGAAGTTCAGATATATTCTCAATAAGGTCTGCTTGGTAAGCAGTAAATTCAGAACCATCTAATATATCATTTACAATATTAATAGATCTTTCTGATCTACATATTACTCCTAAATGTTCCACTTTATCTTTAAGAAAACGGATGACGCTTGTCCCTATATATCCAGATGCACCTGTTATTAATAATCTCATTACAACAATTCGAATTTAGCGTCTTTAGCAGATATAATTGGATTATTAGTTGGCCAATCGATATTCAACTTTGGATCATTCCATCTTAATCCTCCTTCCATTTCTTTATTGTAATAATTACTTACTTGATAGAATATTTCAGATTTAGGTTCTAGTGTAATAAATCCATGAGCAAAACCCTTAGGCACATAAACCATCTTACCGTTTTCATGGCTGAGTTCCTCACAATGGTGATTAAGATAGGTAGGAGATTCTTTTCTAAAATCTACTATTACATCTATTAATCTACCTTGTGTACACCTTACAAGTTTAGATTCTGCTGAATCACCTTTCTGAAAATGCAATCCTCTAAGTGTATGCGTAGCTTCAGAAAATGACCAATTTGACTGCACGTATACTTCATCTAATTTTAGATCAGAAAATTCATTCGAACAGAATGTTCTTGTAAAAAAACCTCTCTCGTCCTTAAATCTATCTAATTCTATTACATAAGCACCCTGTAGTGCGAGTTTTTTAAATTTCATCTATGCCCAATTTAATTTCATTCTTTTTGCATCGCTAGTGTATGCAGCTAGATCTTTATTTGTAAGTAATTCACCTTCTTCATAATAAGCCTTATACCAACCAATGGTTTTATGAATTGTCGTTTCTGCATTCCATACTGGTTTCCATCCTAGTTTTGAATTTGACTTTGTACAATCTAGTTTCAATATATTAGCTTCATGAAAGTCATTATTTTCTTTAAGCTCGTACCTGATTTTATCCCAACAATTACCACACTCTTCTATCAACTCTTTTACAGTAAGAACTAATTCTTTATTAGGCCCGAAATTGAAAGATGTGGCATGTTTAGAGTTTCCGTTTAATAAGTTTTCACCTACAACTAGGTAGCCTGATAAAGGTTCAAGGACATGCTGCCAAGGTCGAATTGCAAGAGGAGATCTAATCTCAGTAATATTTCCTGTTGATGCAGCTCTAACTATATCTGGAATAATTCTATTATCTGCCCAGTCTCCTCCTCCTATAACATTACCTGCTCTGACGGAAGCCAGTAACATAGATCCCTCTTCCTTCAAGAAAGATCTTCTAAAAGATTGAGTTAATATTTCTGAACAAGCTTTAGAAGAACTATACATATCATATCCACCTAATTCATCATTTTCTCTATAAGGATAAATCCATTCTTTATTTTCATAGACTTTATCCGTTGTTATGTTTAAAAAGGCTTTTACCTTATTATTTCTACAAGATTGTAATAGATTAAGTGTACCTATAACGTTAGTTTCATAAGTAAGAATCGGATCATGATAAGAACTTTTCACTAAGGCTTGAGCTGCTAAATGAAAAACTATTTCTGGTTTATAACTTTCGATAATTTTAACAATTTCTCTATAGTTTCTAATATCTACTAGAATAGATTTTTCAATTTTAGATTCTAACAGGCTAAAATGTGAAGGTTGGGTATTTACAATATCCGAAACACCTATTACATTCGCACCTAATTCACTTAACCAATTTACTAACCAGCTACCTTTGAATCCTGTATGGCCCGTTACTAATACTTTTTTATTCTTATAGATATTGTTAAACATAGTTTACCATTTTTTCCAGTGTGCTCTATCTGTAGCCCATAATTTTTCAAGAAAATGCTTATCTCTGAGGTGGTCCATACATTGCCAAAATCCTCTGTGCCTATATGCCGTTAGCTCTCCATTTGTCGCAAGTGTCTCTAAGGGGTAATCCTCCCACATAATATCATCAGATTCTTCAGGCAAATACTCAAAAACTGCAGGCTGCAAAACAAAGTATCCAGCATTTATCCAATATCCATCTCCTTTTGGTTTTTCTATAAATCGCTCTACTTTACCTTTATTGTCTATATCCAGAGATCCAAATCTACCTGCTGGTTGCACTGAGGAGACAGTAGCTATTTTTCCTGATTCTTTGTGAGTTTTAAGCAGTGCTTCGATATCTATGTCTGCAACACCATCACCATAAGTCAACATAAATGGCTCATTATTTAAATACTTTTTCACTCTCTTTAGCCTGCCAGCAGTTTTAGTATGCAGTCCAGTATCAACCAGCGTAACTTTAAAGTTCTCTGCTTTGTTATTATGAACTTCTATATTATTTCCTTTTAAATCTATAGTTACATCTGAGTGATGCAAGAAGTAATTCATAAAATATTCTTTTATTAGATAACCTTTGTATCCTAGGCAAATAATAAATTCTGTGTGACCATAACTTGCATATATTTTCATAATATGCCATAGAATTGGTTTCTCACCAATCTCTACCATTGGCTTAGGCTTTATAGAAGTTTCTTCCGATAATCTTGTACCAAAACCACCCGCAAATATTACTGTCTTCATTTTGACAAATTTTATTTATTAAAAACTTTCCTAAGGTTAGTATTTAATAAATCTAAAATAAACTTGAATGATTCCAATTTTAAAAAATAGATTATAATAAAATAAGCTCCAAAGGATAGAATAGTCTGTGTAAATAATTTAAGAAATAGACTGTAGTCATTCCCAATGATTGAAACAAAATATACAATTGGATATATAACTACACAAGTAATTACAATAGGTATTAAAACTCGTATAATTTCAATTAAAGAAGTGTCGATACATTTTCCTGCAAAATACAAAAACAACGGTGTAGAAATAGCTGTAGCAATACAAAAATATTTAGCTATACTTACCACATCAAATTGAAGTCCATATAAAATACCTATAATCAGCAAGACTCTAGATGCAGTACCTATATAAAAAAGAAGTTTCGTTTTTCCTTTTGACATAAAGACGGATCCTGTCAAAGTAATTAAAGTCTCTAAAGCTCCTGCAAAACAGAATATTTTAAAGATTGGAATCATCGCCTCCCATTTTTCTCCTAATAAAAATATAACGAAATCATCTGCTATCAAATACAGTAATACTAATAACGGAAATATAAATAAAGCCGCCGTCTCAATAATCTTAAGGAAAATACTTTTGATTTTGAAATTATCATCTTGGATAACACTGAATGACGGAAACATAACATTGTGCAGTACTATTGCAAAATTATTAACAGGTAGTCTCATGAATGTATAAGCCCTAGAGTATACTCCTAGATCCAAAGAACCAAAATTCTTACCTATTAGCAAATTGTCCAATGTTCTTGCAAAATAGTTAATTACTTTAGTCCCAAATACAGGAATACTGAATTTCAGAAACGGAACTAACTCGTCCCAATTAAAATGAAAAGAGGGTCTCCATCCTGAAATCAACCAGGTAACTAATGTGATAAAAAAGTATTGTGCAACACTTTGAAATACTAATGCCCAGACTTTATATCCATTTAATGCTAGAACTACCGCAATTATTCCTGAAAAGAATATTGCAGTAAATTGAATAATAAAAATCTTCTTAAACTCTAAATTCTTTTTTAGTAAAGCATTCTGAACTATATTAATTGAACTGAAAAAATAATTAATAGAGATTACAATTGCTATTAATTTAAGTATATCAGTTTCATAAAAATTCGCAATGGCTCCACTAAATAATACAATAATTCCTGCTAGAAAAATACCAAATATTGTATTTAACCAAAAGGCACTAGACAACTCTTTTTGAGTTATTTCTTTCTTATGAATTATAGCGACACCTATACTAAAATCAGATATTACGTTTGCAAATCCTGTAAAGACGGTTACCATAGCTACTAAGCCAAACTCTTTAGGTGTAAGCAACCTAGCTAGAATTATAGCAAATCCAATTGAAAATATTTGACTTAAAAACTGATTAAGGAAACTCCAACTTAAACCAGAAATTGTCTTTTCCTTAATCGTTTTCAATAAAAATTAATCTATAAAATATTGAATTAAATAATATTTTAAAGCTTAATTATTTTTGTATTGTAATTATCTCCTGATTTCTTTTCAGTAATATTCAGAATATAAACCCCAGAATTTAAATTACTGATATCTATGTTTTCTATAGAATTAATAATACTTCCTCTTACTGCTTCCTTTCCATCAATATTATAGATAACATAATTAGAATTCACATTTGTTTTGTTTTCTAATCTCAAGATACCATTTGTAGGGTTAGGATAGACTGCAAACAAGTCAGATTCATTAATATCAATAGTTGCTGTCATAAGATCCTCTCCATCACAATCTTCATCTATTCCGTTATCAGGAATTTCTTCTGCATCTGGATTAATATCTGCATTGTCATCATCGCAATCTACATCACTTGTAAACCCATCCATATCAACATCTAAAAAGGCTCCATCTTCACCATCACAATCTTCATCTATTCCATTCTGTGGTATTTCCTCTGCATCTGGATTGATTTCTGCATTGTCATCATCACAATCTACATCACTTGTGAATCCATCCATATCAGCATCTGCAAACATACCATCTAATCCATCACAATCTTCGTCTATTCCATTATTAGGTATCTCTTCTGCATCTGGATTAATATCTGCATTCATATCATCACAATCTACATCATTTGTAAATCCGTCCATATCAGCATCTAATAAAATCAAAGTAAAGTTAGACCAACAATCACTAGTCGTTACCCATGCACCATCAGTAAACTCCTGAACCCTTTCTAAAACAATTTCATCTTCAGTTCCAAAGAAAGTGATATCTCTATTTACATTTTGCCAAGCACCATTTTCCCAAACTCTATTCGTTACTATAGTATTGTCATCGTTATAAGTATACAATGTCTGCGTATTATTTTCTAAATCAGCTCCTTCTTTAAAAACTATTGCAGTCACCATATTATCTGCATTATAATTCCATAAAGTTTGATTTACGTTTACCCAATCACCATTAACCCAAACTCTATCTAATTCAGCTGTTTTATTACCATTAGCATCATAGTTTGTAGCTACTAGCGTTAAGTTTTCCCATACTCCATTCGCAAACGATTGAGTTCTTACTGAAATGGTATTTCCATCTTCATAAGCAAACAATTGTCTTGTTGTAAAAACCCAACTTTGTGAAACCGTATCCCAGATTCTATTAGCTACAATTGTAGGACTATTTGGCGCTGTTTCATCATCAAAGTTTGAAACCGTTTGAGAAACATTCTGCCATTCACCATTTACCCATTGTCTAAATAATGATGCTGTAATATTTCCTTTTTCATCGAAGTTATTTGAAAATACATTTACATTTTCCCAATCACCTTGTACGTAATTTTGATATCTATTAGAAACCAAATTACCATCACCATATTCAAATAAATTACGGTCAATAAAATTCCATTCCGTCCCGTCCCAGGTTCTATTTGTAATTATAGTAGGAAAATTAGGATTTTCTGTATCGCTATAAGTCCATAAAGTTTGTTTTACATTTACCCAATCTCCGTTTTCAAAAATTCTATCTAATTCAGCAATTTTATTGCCTGCATCATCATAAGAGAATTGTTGTAAAGTTTTAGGAGCCCAATCACCGTTTTCAAACTCTTGGAATTGAATAGCTTCAATTAGATTATCTTCTGTATATCCAAACAAAAATCTTTCAGTATTGACACCTTCCACTTGCTTAAGTTCTATGTCTACTAAATTTTGATCATTATACCTGAATAGTAGACAAGAATCAGGAGACATAGAATTGTCCTCTGCACAGCAACTAGCATCAATTAATGGAACTTGTCCAAAAGCTGAAAAGCCCAATATTAAAAATAAAAATAAGTAAGAAATTTTCATGATTTTATAATTTAATTTTTATAATTCGAAATTAGGGAAATTATGAATATTAGTTTGCGGAATAGCAGCATTACAGTGTTAAGGAATCAATTTTTAAAGCCTAAATTTAAGAATTAAACCTTTAATTCAATTTATATATCCAACTTTAAGCTTTGATTTAAGAGGTAATGTCTACAAAACCAATAGATTAAAAATTCTATCAAAGTAGTTCAACTTAATTTAAAATAGGTGTTTTTAATGTTTTTTACTAAACAACGTCATCAATTAACACTAGTATGTCAATTAAGAACATGTGGATTATAAATAATTAGGTTATAATTTAACTTTGAATGGATGAGCTATTATTTCCTTTTTTGCAAAAGGATGATAATCTCCCTTTAGCCCAATTGGTTCTTGATGTCTAATATTATGTACAATTTCAATTGCCTTTCTAGCTTCTCCGATTCTAAACCCACCATCAGATAATATATCTTCATAAGATCTATTATGCAATTCTGTAAAACCTTTTGAAAATTCTATTTCTTCACCATCTATTGTTAAAGATCTATATGTTCTTTGTCCTCTTTCTTTAACAGCTTCCGGTAGCGTATCATAATTTATACTTAAAAACCATCTAACTCTAGCTTTATCAAATTCTAGATACCCAGCGGCCCTATCGTGGGTATGTAAATGGACAATGTTCTCTTTAACTTCTCCAAAAATCCATGATAACATATCATAAAAATGGACACCTATATTAGTTGCGATACCTCCAGATTTTGCTTTATCCCCTTTCCAACTTGTATAGTACCAATTACCTCTAGAAGTCTGATATGTCAAATCGAATTCAAAGATCTTATCTTTAGGACTTTCTTCTACTTTTTTCTTTAATGCGATAATACTTTCATGAAGTCTTAATTGAAGAATGTTGTAGATATTTTTACCAGTTTCATTCTCAATTCCTTCTAGTGCATCTATGTTCCACGGGTTTAATACTATAGGTTTTTCACAAATAACATCTGCTCCATATCTCAACCCAAATCTTATATGAGCATCGTGCAAGTAGTTAGGACTACATATACTTATGTAATCAATTTTATTTTCTTTTCTTTTTAGTTTTTCCAAATGTCTATCAAATCTCTCAAACTCAGTAAAGAAAGCTGCATCTGGGAAATAGCTATCAATTATACCTACAGAATCATTAGGGTCCAACGCTGCTAATAGATTATTATTAGTTTCCTTTATAGCTTTCATATGCCTAGGAGCTATATATCCAGCAGCTCCGATTAGTCCAAAATTCTTCATTCCTATTTTATTTAAATTTTACGCTTGTTTGTACTCAACACTTTTAAATGAGTTTAAAGTTTTGTAACTATATTATTATCAATTTTATATTTTTCATGAGATTCTGAACATATCGCTGTATCAGAATCACTAAAATCTAATCTTTGTCCGTACTCGCTCATCCACCCTATTTGCTTACCTGGATTGCCAACGATGAGAGCGTAGGCCGGAATCTCTTTCGTTACTACACTACCTGCTCCTATAAATGCATATTCCCCGATATTATTTCCACAAACAATTGTAGCATTAGCACCAATGGACGCACCTTTCCTGACTAAAGTTCTCATATATTCAGCTTTACGATTGACTGCACTTCTAGGATTCATAACATTAGTAAATACCATAGATGGACCTAAGAAAACATCGTCTTCACATATTACCCCCGTATAGATGGACACATTATTTTGAACTTTTACATTATTACCAAGGCTGACTTGTGGAGAGATAACCACATTTTGACCTATGTTACAGTTATTCCCTATTGTGCTATTAGGCATTATGTGAGAAAAATGCCAGATTTTAGTCCCTTGACCTATTGCACAACCTTCATCGATTACCGCAGTCTCATGTGCAAAGAAACTCTTATTATTCATTTTCAAAAAAATTACATAAAGATTCAATAATATAATCTTGAACTTGCTCTTCCATTTCAGTATGTATAGGAAGAGATAACACTTCTTTACACAGTCGCTCAGTTACCGGCAAAGAGGTTACATTTGTCAAGGAGCTAAATGCTTCTTGACTATATAAAGGAACTGGATAATAAATCATGGAAGAAATATTCTTTTCTAGCAGATAATTTTTAAGTTCATCTCGCCTATCATCTAAAACCTTAATTGTGTATTGATGAAAAACATGGTTAGAGTACTCTGATCGCGTTGGCGTTTTAATTCGCGTAATATTCTTAAACGCTAAGTCATATTTATTTGCAACTTCATTTCTCTTAGTAGAGTAATTATCTAAGTATTTTAGTTTTACGCCTAAGATAGCTGCTTGTATTGCATCAAGTCTGGAATTACATCCAATTACAGAATGATAGTATTTCTTTTTTTGTCCATGATTTGAAATCATTTTTAAACGTTGAGCTATTTCCTCATCATTAGTAAACATCGCACCTCCATCTCCATAACATCCTAAGTTCTTAGAAGGGAAAAAAGATGTTGTGCCAATATGCCCCATGCATCCAGTTTTTTTCTTCTGGCCATTAGCATAACTATACTCTGCACCTATTGCTTGAGCATTATCTTCAATTACTATTAGCTCTTTATCTTTAGCAAGATCTAGTATTCCTTCCATATCCGTGCTTTGTCCGAAAAGGTGTACAACTATTATTACTTTTGTTTTAGGCGTTATAGCCTCCTCTACTAAAGATCTATTAATGTTAAAGGAATCATATTCCACGTCGATCATTACTGGTTTCAGATTCAGTAATCCTATCACCTCAGCGGTGGCTACATAAGTAAACGAAGGGACTATAACCTCATCTCCTGGTTCTAGATCTAAAGCCATAAGAGCTATCTGTAATGCATCAGTACCATTAGCACAAGGAATTACATGATTTACATCTAAATAGGATTTTAAATCATCTGCAAACTTACTAACTAGAGGTCCGCCTATAAATCTTGTGGAGTTTAAAACTCCTTGAATTTCACTATCGATCTCATCTTTAATATGTAAATACTGAGATTTTAAATCTACCATTTCTACTTTATTCATAACAGTATATCTATTGCATTATATCTTTGAAGAATTTTCTTGTTATAATTAATATTACAAGCAACGCTGCCCCAAACAAAAACCCTTTGATTGCACTACTAAAGGCAGAAGGTTTTCTAGGAAAAATCGGTCTGCTTGGAAGATCTATAATTTGTACTACAGGCGTTTTATTTTTCAAGGCAAAATCGGTGGCTTCAAGTTGTTTCACAACCTCGCCATACATTAAGTTTAAAATTCCGACATCTCTTTCTAACCTCAATTGAGTTAAGTAACCTTTTACAGTAACTAAATTTCTATTGCTATCTTTAAAATCAGCTAATTGGTATTCTTTAGTTTTCAGTTCAGTAATAACTGAGTCTCTTTTTTGCTTCATTATGTTGTAAGTCTTCTTTTGCTTTTCTACTGATTTTTCTACGAAAAATTTACTCAACTGTTTATAAATATTATTTAAGACGCCTAACGTTAACTCTTCATATTCAGATTTCATTGACAGCGTCATGATCCCAGTATCTTCGTCTAATCTTGAACTTAATAATCGAGGTATCCCACTATTATCACTTCCATTAATTTTTTCATACAATAATCTTAGATGCAGATTTTCTATTGTTTTAAACTCATCGATTTTTTTATGTGAAAACTTAAAATCAGGGTGATCTAATAGCTTACGGGGCCACTGTTGTCTATATAAGCCTAAACCATAAAGTTGATATCCTTTAATTAATTCTTGAGTCTCGTATTGTTCTAAGAAATGATTGGCTAAGAAATCATTTTTTCCATCAATATTTATAGTGTCAAATAATGTATTATTTATTATTTTTTTACTTTCAAATAATTGCAGAATTTTACCTAGGTTATTCCCTCCTCGTTTTCCTCCGAACAAGTCTCCCAATAAATCAGCTCCAGAAAACATTGAACCTTTTCCACCTTGGGTATCATCCATCATGAAAGTTAAGTTCTCATTATACATTTTAGGAACCTTAATTGTTAAAAATCCATTAACAATTGCAAATATTACTCCCAGAAGAATTATCCAAATCAAGTGCATCCTAAGTTCAGTAAAGTAGCTCCCTATTTTAAGAAAAATATCTTTTATAGTTATATAGTCTTTATTTGATTCTTCCATAATTTACTGCTTATTTATTGCTAACAAATACTTACCATAGTCACTCTTCTCTATTTCCTTTCCTAGAATTTCTAATTCGGACTTATTAATAAAGCCCTTTCTAAAAGCTATTTCTTCAATGCAACTTATTTTAAAACCTTGTCGTTTTTCTATAACTCTTACAAATTCAGAAGCGTCATGTAAGGAATCAAAAGTCCCTGTATCCAGCCAGGCTGTTCCTCTGTCAAAGACTCTAACGGAAAGATTATTATTTTTAAGATAGAGCCTGTTAATATCTGTAATTTCATACTCTCCTCTTGCAGAAGGTTTTAAATTCTCAGCTATCTGCACAACCGAATTATCATAAAAATATAATCCTGGCACAGCGTAGTTAGATTTTGGTTTAGCGGGCTTTTCTTCTATGGATACTGCTTTTAGGTTCTTATCAAATTCTACCACGCCATATCTCTCAGGATCGGAAACTCTATAGGCAAACACTAATCCTCCATCAATATCTGTGCATGATTCTAGTAGTTTTGTCATTCCAGAGGCATAGAAAATATTATCACCTAATATTAATGCTACTTTATCATTTCCAATAAATTCTTTGCCAAGCACAAAGGCTTGAGCTAATCCATTAGGTATATGCTGAATAACATATGTGAACTTACATCCATATTTAGATCCATCTCCTAGTAATCTTTTAAATTGATCTTGATCATGCGGTGTTGTTATAATAAGAATCTCATTAATACCAGCAAGCATCAGCATCGACAATGGATAATAGATCATCGGCTTGTCATAGATAGGCATTAATTGCTTAGAAATTCCTTTTGTAATAGGATATAATCTAGTTCCAGATCCTCCTGCTAGGATTATTCCTTTCATTTTAAAGTATTAATTTATTGATTTGTACCATTCAAAAGAATGCATTAAACCTTCTTCTATTTTGACATTTGGGTTGTAACCAAGTTTACTTATAGCTTTTGAAATATCTGCTAGACTATGCGGAATATCACCTGCCCTATTCTGGCCGTAAAGAGCTATACTTGAAGACTTGGTAATCTTCTTAATATAATTCCAAAGAACATTCAGGTCATTGCGTTCACCACAAGCAATATTATATACTTGATTTAAAGATAATTTATCTTCATTTGTTAGTGCTAAAATATTTGCTTGTACGACATTAGAAACATACGTGAAATCCCTACTATAAGAACCATCTCCATTTATTGTAGGGTTAGTTCCTTCAATAGCATGTTTAAAAAACAAAGGAATTACTGCTGCATAAGCGCCATTAGGATCTTGTTTAGGTCCAAATACATTAAAGTACCTGAATCCAACAAAATCTATATTGTATAAATTCTGGAATACTCTTGCGTATAACTCCATAACATATTTAGTCACTGCATATGGAGAAAGTGGGTTGCCTATGTTTTCCTCCTTTTTAGGCAAGGTATCATTATCACCATAGGTAGATGAAGATGCTGCATAAATCACTCTATCTATATTATTCTCTCTTGCTGCATTAAAGATATTAAGTGTCCCTGAGATGTTAACATCGTTAGTAGTAATAGGGTCTTTGATAGATCTAGGTACTGAACCTAGGGCTGCTTGGTGTGAAATTCTATCTATTCCAGTACAGGCTTCTAGGCATTGATCATAGTTTCTTATATCTCCTTCATAAAACTCGAACTTTGGATTATTTTCATACTCTTCTAAATTCTTACGGAATCCTGTAGAAAGATTGTCCATGACTCTTACCAATGAAAAACGATCATCTTCTAATAGTCTTCCTACTAAATTACTACCTATAAATCCAGCACCTCCTGTAACCAATATTTTCATGCTACACTTGTTTTTATGACAATTTACTATTAGTTGATAGTTTCATTTCTACTGTATTATCTATCTATGTACATTTCTTTATAATACTTTTTGTAATTACCAGAAGTAACATTCTCTAACCATTGTATATTCTCTAAATACCAGTCGATAGTTTCACCCAATCCTTCTTCAAATTGTAAAGATGGTTTCCAACCTAATTCTTTTTGAATTTTACTAGCATCTATAGCGTATCTGTGATCATGCCCTGCACGGTCTGTAACATAAGTTATTAAGTTTTCAGAACTTCCTTTTTCTCTTCCTAACTTATCATCCATCTGCTTACAAAGTTCATTTATCAGATCTATATTTTTCCATTCGTTATGACCCCCTATATTATAAGTCTCTCCTAATTTTCCATTATGGAATATCTGATCAATAGCACTTGCATGATCTTTTACATATAACCAATCTCTAACATTAACTCCCTTACCATACACTGGCAAAGGTTTTTTATTAATGATATTATTAATAAAAAGAGGAAGTAGTTTTTCTGGAAATTGATTAGGACCATAATTATTAGAACAATTAGAAATAACTATAGGCATCTTATAGGTATGGAAGAATGCTCTTACTAAATGATCAGAAGATGCCTTAGAAGCTGAGTAAGGGCTACGAGGATCATAGGCTGTAGTTTCATGAAAAAAACCTTCATCTCCTAAAGAGCCATATACCTCATCCGTACTTACATGAAAGAATTTTTTTTCACTAAAATCATTTTTCCATGCTTCTTTTGCTGCTTGTAACAATGTTCCTGTTCCCATCACATTTACACGAGCAAAAATCAGGGGATCTGTAATAGACCTGTCTACATGAGACTCTGCTGCTAAATGAATAACACCATCAAAATTATGCTGTCCAAATAGTGAACGTACAAATTCTAAATCCGTTATATCTCCTTTGACAAAATTATAATTATCGTAACCTTCTATATCTTTTATATTCTCTAGATTCCCTGCATAAGTAAGTTTATCTAGATTTATAATATTGACATCTGGATATTTATTCACAAATAATCTTACGACATGTGAACCAATAAATCCTGCTCCGCCGGTAATTAAAATTGATTTATTCATTTGTACAATGTATTATTTCTCTCTATTTAATTTTAATAATTCATTATAGTCTAGTTGATCCTTCAATCTAGGAGAGTTTTTCTTTGATTGTAAATGATCATTCAAATGAATAAATCTAAATACAGTATCATCAATCACTTCAACCTTTGCCCTAGAATAACAAACTATAAAATCTGAAGGTTCAAAGTTCATTATTCTATCCATTATATCAACATAAACCCCATCTGAAATGTAAATATTTAGAATTCCAGGCAGCAAAGGCAAATCTTTTAACTGTGGAAAAAAACCGTATTCTAATTTTTTAAATGCGGCAATCATTTTCTCTCTATTTGACAAGCTATCCTTAATCCAAAAATCTATGTCTCCTGTTGCCCTTTGATACCCATAATAATTTGTAGCAAATCCTCCGATTATAATATATTCTACCTCAAACTTATTTAGCGTTCGAATAAGCTCAAGCAGATAAGTATTATAAAAATCCATTATGGCTGATGTTTCTTTTTACTTAGTTTATTAGAAAGTTCTATTAAAACACAAAGCTCTTTCATTTTTTGTTTGGGACTTAAAGACATATATCTAAGTCTTCTTTCTCTTTCTCTATCCTGAGGTTTTTTATTAATATCAAATGTCACTTTAGGCATAAGCTTATCTTATCATTCCAGCTGCAACTGTGTTATTACTCCCTTCGTCTACTAATATAACACTTCCCGTATGTCTGTTTTTTCTGTAAGCGTCAAAAAATAAAGGTTTAGTTGTTCTTATGACTACCCTTGCTATATCATTACTCTTAATTTCAAAATCCTCTGTAACTCTGTGTAATGAATTTATATCAAGTCTATATCTTATTTGCTTGACCATACATTTGACCTCCTGAGTCGTATGTTTGATAATGTATTTTCCTTTTTCTTTTAGTGGTTTAGAATGATCAAACCAACAAAGCATTATCTCTAAGTCTTGTTCTATTGTAGGTTTATTATTGGTTCTTACAATCATATCCCCTCTGCTTATGTCTATATCATCTTCCAATAAGAGCGTTACAGATTGCGGCGGATAAGCCGCTGACAATTCACCATCGAAAGTGTCAATCTTAGAAATCTTAGAACTGAACCCACTAGGGAGCACCATTACCTCATCTCCTTTCTTAAAGACACCGCCAGCAATTCTTCCCGCATACCCTCTGTAATCGTGATAGTCATCACTGTAAGGCCTTATCACATGTTGTACTGGAAATCTGCAATCTATGAAATTGTGATCACTCGAGATATGCACATTCTCTAAATAATACATCAGCGTAGTACCTTCATACCATGGCATCTTCTCACTTCTGGCTACAACATTATCTCCCTTCAATGCAGAAATAGGAATAAAGCTTATATCCTTAACATCTAACTTAGTAGCAAATGCCTCGAACTCATCATGAATTTTATTATAGGCTTCCTCGCTGTAATCAACGAGATCCATTTTATTAATACAAACAACAACATGCGGAATTTGTAGCAAGGAAGCGATAATAGCGTGTCTCTTCGTCTGCTCACTTACTCCGTTCCTAGCATCTATTAGTAATAAAGCTACATTAGCCGTAGAAGCACCTGTAACCATG
>Ga0114956_1000799_pt1 | contig 23878 bp, 15 predicted proteins | sample MaitaG_FD_87304 | JGI IMG/M metagenome (GOLD analysis project Ga0114956, IMG submission 87304) | Marine algal microbial communities from Maine, USA - Maine_Asex2 metaG | ecosystem: Host-associated > Algae > Red algae > Unclassified | place: Maine, USA | collected 2015-01-05
AATGAAGAGAATGATATGGTGACGGAAAAATATTTGAATTCTTTGGGCAATGGCGAATTTCAACAATGGACTGCCAAAGCTTATGATCTCGAATATTGGGAAAACTCAGCAGCAAAAAACGAAGAAAAATAGATGCCTACTTACCTTGAAAAAAATGCCCTGTTTCCTAAATTAATTGACGCACCTGTTCCTAAAAACTTAGGCATGGTCGTAGTCATTCCTTGTTATGATGAAACAGGATTGATTAGAAGTTTGGAGAGTTTAAAAAGTTGTGATGCGCCTAATTGTTTTACCGAAGTGATTGTAGTGGTGAATGATGGAGAACAAACTTCTGATGAAATCAAAGCACAAAATTTAGTCACTTTTGAAACCGCTACTACTTGGGCTGAAAAAAATATAACACGATATTTACAATTTTATATAATTTACAAAACCAACCTTCCCAAAAAAACTGCTGGAGTAGGAACTGCTCGAAAAATTGGAATGGACGAAGCAGTTCGACGACTTGAGTCTGTCGGAAAATCGGAAGGTGTGATTGTTTGTTTTGATGCAGATAGTTTGTGTGAAAAAAATTATTTGCAAGCCATCGAGGAACATTTTATCCAAAATCCAAAAACACAATCTTGTGGCATTCACTTCGAACATCCACTCGAAGGAGATGAGTACGAACCTGAAATTTACGATGCCATCACGAAGTATGAATTGCACTTGCGATACTATATTCATGCGCAAAAATTTGCAGGTTTCCCTTTAGCATTTCAGACGATTGGTTCGAGCATGGCGGTACGTTGTAATGCTTATCAACAACAAGGTGGAATGAATAAAAGAAAGGCGGGTGAGGATTTTTATTTTCTCCACAAGTTTACAATTCTGAATGCTCATACTGAATTGAAAAAAACGAAAACGATTCCTTCTCCTCGTCGTTCAGATCGAGTTCCTTTTGGAACAGGCAAAGCGATCAATGAAATTTTAGCAGAGAAAAAGTTAGATGCGCAGTCGGAATATTTGACTTATAATTTTAAAATATTTGAAGACTTAGAACCATTCCTTTCAGTTGCTCCTAACTTACTTTTATTCGAAAATGAGCAGATAGAAATAATGAAAAAACATTTACCTGAATCTATTCGTACTTTTTTACATGAGAATAACTTTGATACGAAACTCGCTGAAATTCAAGCAAATACGACGATTCCAATTACTTTTGGCGGACGTTTTTTTCGATGGTTTAATGCTTTCTTTTTGATGAAATATGTACATTTTGCGAGAGATAATTATCATCCAAATGTACCCGTTGAAGAAGCTGCAAGTGCATTGTTACAAAAGTATTATTTTAAAGATATGAGTGGGGCGAGTGCGAAGGAATTGTTGTTAGAATTTCGGAAGAAAGATTTGTCGCAGCTGTTTTGATTTATTTTAGTAAAAGTCAAATACTCGTACTTGCAATTCTTTGAGTCATTTTAGTTAATGATGAGCGTTCAACTTTTATTTTTTCCAATGTAGATTTATCCAATTGATGCACCGCTTTTGCAGCGTTATATTTTTCCCAAAATTCCAAATACACCAACGAGAATCGACCGAGGTAAAACAAAAATATCAATGCTAAAATCGACCACCATCCCCACCAATAAATTCCGACCGAAATCAAAAACAACACTAAAAGAATACTCAAACCTAATCCAACTGCCAGAGCAACGGGTGCTTTAAATTCGAGTTGCTTGACCTTTGTTTTGGAGACATATTTTGCATAGCCAAAAATTGGATAGTTCAACCAAAATCCTAAAAAGTAAGGCACAAATCCCAACACTAAAAACAGGGCATTTTTCCAATTATAAATTTCAGGATTTTGCAAAGCTTGATCTTCTACTCCATTGGATTCTAATTTGTAAAAGTATTGTTTTATTTTTTCAGACCAATCAGATTTTTCTTCTTCTGACATTTGACTTACTTGATCTGCAATATTCATTTCTCCTTCGAGTGGTTGTCGGTCTTCCGAAATAATTGGAAAATTTTTCTCTGGATGATCGTTTCTGAAAAGAGTAAAAAAATCTTCTGCCAAAGCATCATCTGCTGGATTTGGAATATTGACAATGTGATTTTCCAAACCTTCTTTTACTTTAATCGTCAGATTCCGAATTGTCCTTTGAGGATTTTCTTGATATTGATCGTAATAATCTTTTAACCGAATCGGCTCTCCGACATCAAACATGGCGACAGATCGAAATTTATCTGCTTCCGTAAAATTTACTCCGATGGGAACAATATGCAAATCAATGTCTCCATATTTTTGATAAGTTCCGAAAGCAATTCGAGCTAAACCTTTGCGAATCGGTCGCAATCTTTTCTCCTGAATCGTTCTGCCTTCCGGCAAAATCACTACCGTTTTTTGATCCTTCAAAGCTTCATAACAAAAGTCAAAAGTTGCATCATTTTTTTTCAATTGATCCAATCCTTCTTGTTGTCGAAATATTGGAACCATATGCAAGACATTCAAGATTTTTCTAAAAAGTGGTTTTTTAAATAAATCACCTCGCACCAAAAAATATAATTTGATGGGTAAAAAACAAGCTAAAATACAAGGTTCAATAAAAGCGGTAGGATGATTTATGGCAAGAATTAACGGTTTACCTTTCGGAATTCGTTCCCGATTGGTAAAGTAAATTTTCCGAAAGAATATTTTTAAAGCGTACGCCGCAATTGGTCTGACAAAGCTATATATCAAGATTGAATCTGTTTGTTTTTCTAATTTGAGTACGGCAAAAGTAAGGAAAAAAAGGTAATTTTTTAAGTACCTCCGAAGCTCCTGCTTCGGAAATGAGCATTTCAAATCGGGAGCTTCGAAAGTACAAAAAGAAAGAGCTTTAACTCGATTGATCGAATTAAAGCTCTTTGAATTTGTTATGCAAGACCATTATTAAAACGGTATGCAATTTTAATATATTATGCTTTTTCATTTTTTTTTTATGAAATAACTATTTCATATTAGAAAACTCAAAGGGCTAATTCTCATTAAAATACTCCGCTGCTCGTCGATTCATATTTCCTTGCATTTCAGTTGCATCAATATAATTCGAACCGCTAACTTCATTTGGTGCAGCGTTATACAATTCCAATTGCCATTGCGGATTATTCGCTTCTCCTCTTGCGGTAGAATGCAATAATCGATAGTTCGTTCCCAAGTCAGGTGCGTAAAATAAAAACTTCACATCCGCCTGATTTGTCTCAGGAAAATCATTGTAAAACCATATTTCGTAAGGTGGCGCACTTGGTTCATTATCTACTTTGATCACATCATTGGGTCGTCCATATTTAATAAATATTCTACCTCGATCAGACTCAAATCCATAACCAAAACCAGAAGCATATAATTTGTCAATCGCCTTCGCCACTTCCATAAATGCGTTGTAAGTCACTTCAGGATTATTAGGATTTTGATTCACCCAATAATTAAAAAGGAAACGTTGCTGAATAATGGAATCTTTATTTTCGACTACCGAATTCAATAATTCCACATCGCCATCTTTGACCAAAGGCGCAATCGCTTTCAAACTATATCGTAATTCTTTTCGAGAAAGTTTACCCACAAATTCATCTTTGACTTCCACCGTTTCAATGACTTCATGAGTAGCTTGGAGATAAGGATTACTTCGAGTAAACTCGATAGATTTTCGAGAAAGTAATTCTTTCGTTCGGTTTCTAATTTCAACAAAAAAATTATAATTCCCAGAAGGCAAATCTTTGATGTCCATTTGTAAAATTAGCACATTGATTGGTTGTGGTTTACGTTTTTTATGTCCGATGACAATTGGTTTAGTTTTGTTATTAACCATCGCTTCGATGCCATAGGAAACTTGAAAATCATCACCAATTTTTTTATCGGTGTCATAAACTTCATTGTAGAAAATTAATTTATCTAAATTTTTATGATAAAAATTATGCGGTAATGGCTCTACAAAAAATCCATTTTTCACTAAAACATGTTCTTCCTTTTCTGCTTTTTTTACCGAAGCTAATAATTCTATATCAGATTGTAACAATGTATTTGCATCTTTTGGATAATCCATTTTCATGACTCCATCATAACGAACTACATTGGCTGCATCTTGATTATCTTGAATGGAAACTTCAATTTGGTATTCACCATCTGGCAAAGCAAATCTTTTTAAATCAACAAAATCTTCCTGCAAACCACTCTTCGGTGAGCTCAAATTATATTTATCAAATTTGATAATCTCTTCGCCTTGCTTAAATAAAATTACGACTTCCACTCCTGCTTGAAACATCGTAGAATCTGCGTTTGGAATATACGTTACCGTTTTTCCAACTACATATAAATAGACTTCCACGTAATTTTGAGCGGGACTTTTAAAAGTCGAATAGGTTATACTCGCATCCAATGCTTGACTCGAAAAGGAACACAACAGAAAGAACGCCAACGATTGGAATATTTTTTTTATCATAATATTGTTTTTTTAGAAAACCGCTAAGCTGACAGAGAAAAACCATGCGATGCACTTACTGTCAGATCGCTGCGCCTGCCTGTCGGCAGACAGGCTGTCAGACTGACATTGATAATAACCAAAGTTACTATAACTTGAAATATTTGACAAACTATAAGTATGGGAAAAGTCAGGAAGGTAGCGTTTGGAATGGCAATGGCAATGGCAATCAAAAATAACGATACATATATATTGCTTTTAAGTTCAATTGTTATTGGCGTTTGTGCCATTGCCATTTTAATTTCCTACGGTTTTTGAAGTAGTACCACAAATTTTTTAGCAGCAACATCCATATTCATAATAAGAGAATCTTTGACTAATTTCTCAATATTATATTCAATTGTTTTGCCCGTTTTTTGAGTTAACTTTTTCTCCTCAACTGACATTTCATAATTTCCTTTTTCCTCAATACCTAAAATATTAGTTTTCAAAACGCCTCCATCTTCAAATTCAAAATAGGCACCATTTAATCGAGGACTTGGAATTTTATTTACTGTTGATCCAGTCAATTCCCATTTTCCAATTAATAATTCAGGATCTAATTTTTTAATTTCAACTTTTGGTTCATTTTCACAAGCGGTAAAAAACGAAGCCAACAAAAATAAAGGAAGTGCTAATTTCAAGAATTTCATGTTTGTTAAGTTTTTATTCTATTTTTTTATCAAACTCTGGGAATCCCAATTTCCTAATATTCAACCATTCCACTAATCTACTTCTTCCTCAACTCCATCACCGTTATCTCAGGCAAAATTCCAACACGTCCAGGATAACCTAAAAAACCAAAACCCCGATTGACGTATAAATATTGTTTATTTTTCTGATAAAGTCCAGCCCATTGTTTGTAAACATATTTTATTGGACTCCATTTGATGATGCCAGGAATCTCCAAACCAAACTGCGCTCCATGCGTATGCCCCGAAAAAGTAATGTGAATATCTTTAAAATTTTCCAAAACTTCATCCTCCCAATGCGATGGATCATGAGATAGTAATAATTTTAATCCTGCCTCATCTGTCCCTTGATTCGCTTTTTCCAAATCCCCGTATTTCATAAACCGACCATGTGCGCTATAATTTTCCACACCGATAACTGCAACATCTTCGCCTTTAATTTTGACCAAGCGATTGTCATTTAGAATTAAATCCCAACCTAATCGTTGATGGATATTTTTTAGGTTTTCAAAATTTTGTGCTTTTTGTGTAGCACTTTCCCAACGTACATAATCTCCATAATCATGATTTCCCAAAATAGAAAAAATACCATAACGTGATTTTATTTTATCAAAAATATCTACAAAAGGTTCCATCTCATGAGAAATAGAATTGACCAAATCTCCTGTAAAAAATACCAAGTCTGCCTTCTGATCATTAATCATATCAATTGCCACTTTGATCGGATATTTTTTAGTAAAACTGCCCGAGTGAATATCTGAGATTTGCACAATTTTTAATCCTTCCAACGCCTTCGGCAAATCAGGAATAGTCACCAAGGTATTATAAATTTTATAGCGATATTGATTTCTTAAAATTCCATATAATAATGTAAAAAATGGAATCACTCCAACGATTACCGCAACCTGATTGACCAACTTCGTTCGTCCATAATCAAAAGCATTCCCACTCATCATAGATTCAAAAAGTGAAAAAACCAACTGTCCAATATCTCCAAAAATCAAAACTGCAACGATCAAAAATTTAGAAAAATAACTCAACATAACCGTTGATCGAACAATGGTAAAAGTATTTTTACTCCACTTCGCCGCAGCTCCAGTAGAAAAAGAATAAGTCAACCCAGCTGCTAATATTGGAATCATCCAATAAACAGTATTTAAAATTGTCTTACTCCAATTCGACCAATCTTCCGAAATCGCCACGAAGGCTTGAAAGGCAAAATAATCCAAAATAAAAAGTAAAATAATTAATGGCAGTACTCTCATATTTTAAGCAATGATTTTTGACATATAAATTTACTCTCTAAGAACGTTCAAAAAAAGGGAATGTTTACTTTTAGTATAGGCCGCTTCGCCTGCCTGCCGGTAGAAGCAGGCAGGCGAAGCGATCTTTTAAAAAAATTTCGCATATTTACACAAAAAAATAAAATATTCAAATAACTCAAAACACACTACTAAAATAATGAAATACACCCTTTTATTCTTAACACTTCTTACCTTTCTCCAACCTGCAATTTCACAAGTGGATTATTTCGAAAATTTCAAATTCACCGAAGCAGATACCCTCAGAGGAATGCTTCGACCTGAGCGAACTTGCTACGATGTAACTTTTTACGATCTCCAAATAAAGGTTGATATTGATAAAAAATACATCAGCGGTTACAATAAAATTCACTACAAAGCAGTCGATGATTTTTCAAAAATTCAAATTGATTTATTTGACAATATGAAAATCAATGAGATTGTTTTTGAAGGAAAAAAATTAAATTTTAATCGTAAGTTCAATGCAGTTTTTATTGACTTTCCCAAACAAAAAAAAGGTATAACTAACTCATTTACAGTTCATTACGAAGGTGCGCCGATTGCTGCCAAAAATCCACCTTGGGATGGAGGATTCATTTGGAGAGAGAATAAAAAAAGAGAACCTTGGGTGGCAGTTTCTTGCGAAGGCATAGGTGCGAGTTTATGGTTTCCCAACAAAGATCATCTTTCCGATGAGCCTGACAGCGTTCGAATTGGAGTCGCTGTTCCAAATGGTTTGACTTGTATTGCCAATGGAAATTTGGAAGATACGCAAAAGGAAGGTGATTACACTCGCTTCAATTGGTTCGTCTCCTACCCTATCAATAATTATAATATCACACTCAATATCACGAAGTACGCTCACTTTTCTGATGCCTATAAAAGTGAAGATGGGGAAGAACTTGATCTCGACTATTACGTCCTTCCCGAAAATTTAGAAAAGGCAAAAATACATTTCCAACAAGTTAAACCGATGTTGGCTTGCTATGAAAAGTTTTTTGGAAAATATCCATTTTGGAAGGATGGTTATGCTTTGGTCGAAACGCCTTATTTGGGTATGGAACATCAAAGTGCCATTGCTTATGGTAATAAATATATGCGTGGATATTTAGGTGGAATGGTTCCCGATGGAATTGATTTTGACTACATTATTATTCACGAGACAGGACATGAATATTGGGGAAATAGTATCAGCTGTACCGACCATGCAGAGATGTGGATTCACGAATCTTTTTGTACTTATTCGGAAGCATTGTATGTGGAATGTGTGTATAATTTTGATGAAGCCGTTCGGTACTTAGCGATGCAAAAAGTATTTATCGAAAATAAAAAACCAATCCTTGGGCCGATGAATGTCAACTTCGGTGAATGGGGACATAGTGATCATTATTATAAAGGTGCTTGGGTTTTGCACACCCTCAGAAATTGTATTAACGATGATAAAAAATGGTTTGGACTCATCAAATCATTTTATCAAAAACATAAAATGTCGATTATATCCACGGAAGATTTTGTGACTTATGCAAGTGAGTATATCCAAAGAGATTTGTCTAAATTCTTTGAACAATATTTAGAACATCCAACTATTCCAACCTTGCTTTATCGAGTTAAGAAAAAAGGAAAAGGACTTGATGTTAGTGTAGTGCTAAAGTCAGATGTGAAAAAATTTAGAATGCCAATCTTAATGGGTGATCCTAAAAATTATCGAAGCGTCAAAGTATCTTCTTCCAAATCTAATTATTATTTTCCAGATATAAAGGTGGAAGATTTTAAAATTGCGGATGAGTTATTTTTGATAAATGTGAAGAAATTGTAAACACGTAGCCGTCTGCTTTAGCAGACGGCTACGTGCCTACAAAAAAACAGTTTGCGAATTACTCCACAAACTGTTTTTTTATATATCGAAAAATAAGATATTGACTATCTTCTTTGTTTTTCTTTGATCCGAGCTTTCTTACCGACTAACTCACGTAAGTAGTATAATTTAGCTCTTCTTACTTTTCCTTTTTTCAAGATTTTGATGTCCTCGATTGCAGGAACACCAAATGGAAAAATACGCTCCACACCTATTCCATTAGAAATTTTTCTAACTGTAAAGGTCTTAGTTGCACCTGTACCGTTAATTTGAATTACGTCACCTCTGAATTGCTGAACACGCTCTTTGGCACCCTCCACAATTTTGTAACTTACAACAATATTATCACCAGGTCGAAATGCTGGCATTTCTTTCCCCGTATTTAATTGCTCATGAACATATTTGATGGCTTCCATGATATTGAAATTTTAATTTATTTACTTGTTTTTAAAAATGATTGCAAAGATAGATTCTTTTTTAAATAAAAGGTAACTTTTTCTTAAAATATCTTTTCAGTATTTCCCCTTTGTTTTCAAGGGTTTCAGCCATTTTACTGACAAAAGTTATTCACATTTTAGTTTCTTTGGAACTTTTTACAAAATATTATTTGGTATTTTTTTTATAAATCTTTCAACTCTTGCGTAATTAATTTCAACTCTTCATGCAGTTCCTGCGCCGTCCTCAAAGAGGTACTTTGAGCCATCCTAATAGACAAATTACTAATCGTATCTATATAGGTCTTCGTATAATCAACATCGGAACGAAGTTTTTCAATGTCCGCCAAATCTTCAAAATGATCTTCTTGGAGTTGCTTGAGTCGTTCTCTTTTGTTAGCCACATCATCGGCCAAAGATTGATTGAAATGAATATTATTAATTTTTTCTTTGCATATTTTATAAAAATCTAATTTCGCATTTCTCAAATCTAACTCTCTCTCAAAACCACTAATCAAAAATTCACTTTCCCTAATCGTATCTTCATTAATCATTGATTTCACTTCCAGTTTTTCTTTGAGGTCATAGATATTGTCTTTGATTTCCAAAACTTCTTGTTGATTTTTAATAATCTGTTCTTCGCACAATACTAAATTTTGCCGAATAGAACCTTCCATCGAATCTTTAAAGTTTTGCTCCTTTTTAGCATCTCGAAAATGTTTTACAATAAAAAAAATACTCCCAAAAAACATCGCCAACATCAATCCCATAAAAAAGATAAATGCTACTTGACGAAAAATAAATCCTAAAACCAAGACTCCAAAAAAAACATAAACTAAATGAATTGGATTAAAACCTGAATCATTGTTTTTCATAAAAAAAATTACTTTTTGTAAAGTTAAATACTCTGTTACAAAGTATTAAAATTATTGCATCAATTTTTTGCACTAATCATTGAACAGAATTAAGGCTTTCTTGTTGTACAATTCAAATAACTAATTGTCAGTTTTTTGTTTGTTAATAAATGGGAAGAGGTTCGATATTTTCGGATCTCTTCTTTTTTGACTGTTGAGGCATCTCTAATGTATTTTTTTCCAATATTAATATCCTTTCCCCTCATTCCTATTATCTTTGCTTTCTAATATCTTTTTGGATAAATTTTAATATGAATATACTTCAAAAATTACAAGAGCAATACGTCAACGAATTCAACGCCAATATTCCATTAGATGAATTTCTACTGAATATTTTCGTGGTCGCAATTTTGGTTTCCTTGCTTCGCATTTTTTATATTCGATATGGAAATTCGCATTCTAATCGAAAGAAATTTGCCGCTAATTTTTTGCCATTAGCTTTGTCTACATTGTTGGTGATCATGATTGTCAAATCTTCCATTGCACTTTCTTTAGGATTAGTTGGCGCACTTTCGATTGTTCGATTCCGAGCGGCAATAAAAGATCCTGAAGAATTAACTTACTTGTTTTTTACGATTGGAATTGGTTTGGCAGGAGGTGCTAATCAACCAATTTTAGCAGTCGTCTCATTTTTAGTGATTATCAGTTTATTATTTCTCAATAAAATTTTGACAAACAAAGTCGCCTTTAAAAATGAAAATAGAATGTACGTCAACATCCAAACGGATGAAAATGATTTGAAAAAAATAACGAAAGTACTGACCGATATTTTACCTTATGTGGAACTCAAAAGAATGGATATGATCGAGCAAGGATTGGATTTATCTTACATCTGCAAAACCGAATCAATTGACCAATTAGACCAACTCAAAAATAACCTTTCTGCCCTTTCACCGAATACTAAACTTTCCATCATTGACCAACCTGACTTGATTGTATGATTGTCAAAAACGACACTCCAAAGTCTTCTTTTTTCAAAACCGCAATTATACTGTTATGTAGCATTGGCGGTCTTTGTAGCTTATGGTATGTTCTACCATTTTTAAATTCTTGGAAAACAGCAGGTGTCATTCATTGCGATGCAGAAGTCGTTCGTGGAGCTAATTTTATTTCCTCTGGTGATCAATTTTTTAATGCAAAAACTCAAAGTAAAAAAGCTGCATTCGAGGGAAATTTTTCTTCAAAAATAGAAATAGGCGAAGGTTTTCAATATGGTTTTGGCATTGATTTTAAAAACTTCCACGCAGGTAAAACTTACCTCGCAAGTGTTTGGAGAAAAATGGAAAATCATGGGGGTAAAAGTGCTTTGGTCATCATGGACAAAAACAAAAATATCAACTTCGAAATTTTTGAATCAATCAGAGAGAAGAACGGTTGGGAATTATTGGAAAAAAAATTCACGATTCCGTTTCAAAAAGAAATCGAAGAATTAAAAATTTATGTTCGCTCGGATGGGAAAGGGGTTTTCTATTTTGATGAGTTAAGAATTGTTGAGAAAGAAAATTTCAATGGCAATAGCAATTTCAATGGCAATTTCAATGACGATAACAATACATCTACAAATTTTAAACAAGAAACGATTGAGCTAAATATTTCCGAAAAAGGTTTTCAAAAATTAGATCAAAAACGAAAAGATGCGCTACAAATTGGCGTACTTGAAAGTGCTGAGAATGATTGGGTCAACGGAACTTTAAAGTCATCGGATCACTCCGAAACAATGGATATTGAGATGCGACTAAAAGGTGATTGGTTAGATCATCTGAAAAAAAACAAATGGTCTTTTCGAATAAAAGTAAAAGATCCTTTTGCTTGGAATCAAATGAAAACATTCTCTTTGCAATCTCCCGAAACTCGTGAATTTCTTCAAGAATGGATCTTGCACCAATGGTGGAAAAAAGAAGATATACTCACGCCTCGGTACGATTTTGTAGAGCTAAAATTAAATGGAAAATCCCTCGGCGTATATGCTTATGAAGAACATTTTGAAAAACAACTCCCTGAATCAAATGCACGAAGAGAAGGTGTCATTGTGCGATTTTCGGAGGAAGGATTTTGGGCAGATGTCAAAAAACGCTTGGGAGATATGGAAGGAAATCCAATTGCGCATGTCAATAATTCTGCTCATTATTCGAGTGCAGAAGTGCGAGGATTTAAGGAAAATCAGTTACTCAATAATCCAGTTTTAAAACAACAATTGGAAACTGCACAAAATTTGTTAGTTGATTTTTTAGCACAAAAAAAACCTGTTTCAGAAATTTTTGATACGGAAAAAATGGCCAAATATTTTGCGATTGTAGATTTGATGCAAGCGCAACATAGCGTGGCGTGGCACAATATGCGATTCTACTTTAATCCTGTTTTGAATAAATTAGAACCTGTTGCTTTTGATGGATTCCCGACTTATAATTATCCTTTTTTATTGATGAGTGAAGGCGCATTGAGCCAACATTTTAAAGAAGATCAAGAACCGATTCAATACTTTTTTTCGGACACGACTTTTTTACAACAATACATTTACAATTTATTTTCTTTTTCGGAAACAGCCTATTTAAATAATTTTTTGGACGACATAGAAAATGGAATAGCCTCTCGTTCCGAATTTTTAAGTAAAGAATTTCAATCTTATCAATTCAACAAAGATTTAATTTCCAAACGAATATCGGGCATTCAATCCAATATTTTTCCCTTCAATAATTTATCGCTTAAAGCATATTTCCAAAAAAAATCTACTGGCAAAAACGTGGTTCAATTAGGCAATATTCACAGCCTACCAATTGAAATAATTGGAACTGGTTTTCAAAATAATAAAGTAGATAATTATTTTGAATCTCTAGTAATTTTACCAGCATTTATCACTTCTCCTTTTTATCAAGACCAATCAAAAAAGAGGAAAAAAGAAGCTCCTAGTATCTTAAATTTAATTCGTTATCAAATTGAATACCAACCAGTTACAGTTGTCGATAATTCAAAATACGTTTTTTATAAAGTACTCGGTTATGATCAAATTTTTCATTCAGAGATTTTGAATTGGCAATTTCCGCAAGCCAATTCGGCACCTCCAACTGCTGCCAAAAACTTAACCATTTCCAGTAATAATTTATATACCGTTACCAACCAAAAAGTAGTTTTTCATGCAGGAAAATTTACGATTGAAAAAGACATTATCATTCCTAAAAACTACACCGTTTATTTTTCCGAAGGAACGGAAATTGATATAGTCAACCAAGCTAAATTTCTCTCCTACTCTCCTATTTATATGAATGGAAAAAAAGATAATCCAATAAAAATTACTTCGAGTGATCGCTCCGCAAATGGCTTTACGATTTTGCAAGCAGCAGGCAATTCAAATTTGGAATATGTTATTTTTGAAAACTTAAATACGCATCGAAAAGAAAATTGGAACTTGACTGGCGCAGTTACTTTTTACGAATCGGAAGTAACGATTAGTGATTGCGCATTTCTCAAAAATCATTGCGAGGATGGACTGAATTTGATTCGCAGTAATTTCGAAATCAATCGAAGTATTTTCAATCAAACATTTTCTGATGGACTAGATTTAGATTTTTGTAATGGCTCGATTACTCAATCTTATTTTTTAAATACCGCCAATGATGGTTTAGATATTTCAGGAAGTAATATCTACGTAGTCGATTGTGAAATGAATAATTGTGGCGACAAGGGAATCAGCGTCGGCGAACAATCTCAAGCAACTATTTTAGCCGCAACCATCAAGAATTGCAATATTGCGATTGCTTCCAAAGATTTGTCAAAAGTGTTTATCGAAAATATAAATTTGGAAAATTGCCAGCAAGGATTTGTAGCATATCAAAAGAAAGCGGAGTTTGGAGGAAGTTATATCGAAGTCAAAAATTATACTGCAACGGGAGTAAAACGATTGCATAATATTTTGGCAGGCTGCACATTGAAGTTGAAAGATGAATTAATTGAGCGGTGATTATCATTGATTGGCTTTCAGCTTAATTTTGTCAACTTAGTCTGAAAGTCAATCAATGGTACTAAATACTACAAAAAAAATGGTTCAGAATTATACCATTCTGAACCATTTTTTTTGCTGTTTTTTTCAATTAATTCACTTCTTCAACAACATCAGTATTGACAAGAATTGCTTCATCGATCACAACTCTCTCACTAAAAATTTTCTTAGCATCTTTTTTATATTTTGCCGTTACATTAACTTCAAAACTTCCAGCTGCTGGATACTTGTAATAGGTGATTTTATTTGAAATTTCGTGAGAATCTCCATTACCAAAATGAATCACGTAAGCAACCTCACTATCTGAGGTGTAGCTTTCTAACTCAAACTCAAGGACTTCGCCAGCTTCTTGAAATCCTTTAACATTGATTGGGTTTTCACCAATAACTTCCAAGGCTGCTGCTTTTTCATTATTTCGAGTTGCATCAAGCGAGCTAGAAGCAAAAGGACTTGAATTTGAAAAAGAATTTTCGAGATTGCCATTATTAAAAACGCCATCTCGTGGCAACATAAATACCACTACAAATCCTACAATTCCGATCATAAAAACAAATCCATTAAGCATTTCATTTTTACGTCGATTGTGTTTGTGGGTCATTTGTAATTCTGAAAGTTCTTCGATTTTTTGATCAGAATTTGAATTTTTTTCTTGTTTAATGTTGTAAATTTTACTCATGGGAAACGGGTTTTAGGAAAATAGATTCTACTTTCGGAAAAGCAAAAAATATTTAGGTGAACAATGTTTAGAAATAAATCGAGATTATATTTAGATTCTTAAAATTCTTACAACGGTTTTTTAAATTGATTTTGTCATCAATCAATTGATATAAGTTCATGTTCACAATTATTCATAATTATTTTGGATTCTTTTTTCATCATATTTCATAAAAAAATCCTCGATGTAACACAGGCTATATTTAAGTTTTTTTATTTTATCTGATAAAAAAATAAGCTCAAAATAACTTATGAATAATTGTGTACATGAACTTAATTTAGATAAATAAGACTCAAAATAATTTCTAGTAAAATCTCAAATGGTCAATAAAAATTTATACTATTTATTTTGACGGGTACAAAAACACATTATATATGCAACATATATTGCATGCAAAGAATATACCATATAATATTGGTATTGCTTCATAATAAATTACAAATAGCTATAAATCAGCTAATTATATATTTATTTAAAATATAATTGTGTATTAATATGTAGATGTGAGAAAAAATAGTTACTTTTTTTAAATCACTATTTCATTTTTTAAACCGAAGATAGTACAAAGGTAAAAAATATTTTATAAATAAAAAATTATTACATATGTTTTTTATTAAATATTTAATTTTTCAATAAGACTACTTGTATCCTTGGGGAGTAACAACCAAAGATGACCGAAATGATGTAAATTACTTGCCTCTACTTCAGCTTTTTCTCCGATACCTTTATATAAATCAACATGCCCTTCTCCTTTAATTGCTCCACCAATATCTTGTGCTATTAAGATTCGAAATTCATGATGAGAAAATTTCCTATTTTCATCAATAATTGGAACTGCTGCCAAAAAACAACTTCCTAGTGGCAAAAAACTTCTATCAATGGCAATGGAATAATTGGGGCTAAGTGGAACATGACCTGCTCCTCTCGGCTCCGTGTTCACAGGTCGAAAAAAAACGTAGGAAGGATTTTGAAATAAAATAGAATCAACAAGATCAGGGTTTTTCTTAAAATAATTTTTTATGCTTTTTATGGAAACATAATCAGACGTAGCGAATCCATTTTTGATCATGTATTTTCCAATGCTTCGATAAGGATGTTTGTTGGTTCCATCATGTGCCAATAGTTCTCTTTTCCCATTAGGAAATTCAATATAACCTGATCCTTGAACTTGCATAAAATAAATATCTAATTTGCTTTTTGCATAGGCAATTTCCAAATTAAAACTGTCCAAAGCTCCTTCTCCCTCAATTACTTTGCGAGAAGGTAATCGTCCTTTCCACTTTTTAGGATATTGATATAATGGATATTTGTAGCGAGAATTAGGGCTTTTCCTAACCTTTAAAACGGGGGTAAAATAACCCGTAAATTTTACATTCCCCATTTCGTCATCTCCCCAAATTTGGTGTGCCTCCAAGCCATGCTTCATCCCAAATGAATTATTAAATTGAGCAGATAATAGAATTTTTATTGTTTCATTTAACTGGTCTTTGGTGATTTGCAATCCTGAATATTCTTCTTTTAACCTCTTTTGATATTTTAATAATTTAAGTTGGTGTTTTAATCCAACTGCCAATTCTTGATTGATTGGAGGTAAAACATCAAATGTATCTAAAGATATTTTAGTCAAAATCGAATCAAATAATTCACGTTCTCTTTTGCCGTCTCTAGAACCAGCAACAACTCCTACTTTTACAGTCAATTCTTCTCGATCTAATTCAATATTTTCACCATCTTTGCAACTTCCAATAGAAATACAAAAAATGATAAAGCAACAAACTGAAAAGATAAAAAGATGTTTTTTTGGTAAAAGCATTTTGATTAATTAGGGGAATTTGTGCTAATAATTTTTCGATTGACGGTTGACGACCGAAAAATAAAAAACATATATTAGGAACACTTAAAAATAACTGGTAACAGTTTGGCGATTATGTTGAGTCAAATCAAGGCATGAAGACAGGCGTTTATTTAGATAAATAGCTGTTTCTACCTGCTGACCATAGGAAGGCAGGTTCATAACGTAGAGTTGGCTCAACAGAAGAAGTCAAAGTGTTATAAGCTATTCTTTAAGTGTTCCTTAATTCTCTGTAAATATAATTTTCTTTTGATTCAAAAAAAATATAAAAAAACAATTGCTGAATACTTAAATGTAGATTCGACTCAAATTTCTCTTTATTGGAGAGGTCGAGTAGGTTTATATTGTATATTAAAAGCAATGGATATTCAGTCAGGCGATGAAATAATTTTGCCAGCTTTTACTTGTGTAGTAGTTCCAAGTGCAATAAAATATTTAGGAGCAAAACCTATTTATACCGCCATCGATCCTACTACTTATAATATTGATATTAAAAAATTGGAGAAAAAAATCACTTCAAAAACTAAGGTGATTTTGGCGCAAAATACTTTCGGTTTGAGCTCAGATTTAGATCCTATTTTAGCTCTTGCCAAAAAATATGGAATCAAAGTTATTGAAGATTGCGCTCATGGATTTGGAGGAACTTATCGAGGTCGACAAAATGGAACTTCGGCAACTGCTGCTTTTTTCTCTAGCCAATGGAACAAACCTTTTTCAACTGGAATTGGCGGTATTGTTATATGCAATGATCTATCATTGGCGAAAAAAATTCAAACCATTCAAGCGTCATTCGAAAGTCCTTCTTTCAAAGATGAAACGATGCTGGCCGCTCAGATTTTTATAAGAAAAAATATTTTAAGACCTTCCATTTATTGGGCAGCTTTAAAAGTATATCGATGGGCCAGTCAACGTGGATTTATTTCTGGAAGTTCTGATGCAGGAGAATTGGAAAACGCCAAAATGCCTCCTAATTATTTGAAAGCAGGAGCCAATATTCAAGCGAAAAAAGGACTCGAAGCACTTCAACATTTTGACAAAAATTTAGCACATAGAAAAGAGCTTGCTGTGCTTTATAACAATGCTTTTACAAGATTAAATATTGCACCAGTTTACTGTCCCGAATACGCCACTCATACTTATGTCAAATATGCTTTTTTGGTAAAAGATCAAACTTCTTTTTTAAAGATAGCGCAGCAAAATCAAATCCCTTTGGGTGATTGGTTGAATAGTCCAATCCATCCAATTCGAGAAAACTTAGAACGTTGGGATTACCAAGAAGGGAGTTTTCCCTTGGCAGAAAAAATTGGTTATCACATCTTGAATTTACCAACCGATGAAAGTGTTTCGATCAAAGAGGCGAAACGAATTATTCTTTTTTTAGAAAAAAATAAAAATGAAATAGTGCGTAGTTGGGAAGATTTATAATGAGTTGTAGCACCGCACATTTTTCAGAAAAAAACGAATTATTCCTTTCATCTACTGATAATTACCTCTTCTCACCATAAAGATTTACATTTTAAAAAAAATTTAATAAATAGAAACCAAGATTTTTAATTTCACTTAAATTCAAAAGAATTGAGTAACTAATTTATTATATTGGGAAATAGTACAATGTAATACAACTTTATTTCTTCACTAAAATGATATTCAAATACCATGAAAATTAGATCATTTCGAAACGAGAAAAAAAAACAATACTACTTTAAAATTTTTAATGCGAATGAGGAACAAGTCTTAAAAAGCGAAGCCTACGGAGCAAAAGCTGGACGAGACAATGGAATCAATTCATTTAAAAAGAATGCTCCCATCCCTGAAAGGTATGAGCGTCTCACCTCTGCAGATGGAAAATTTTATTTTAATATAAAAGCTGATAACCATCAAATCATCGCTACTAGTTTAATGTTTGATTCTAAAGAAAAAAATGAATCAGTCATTGCTGAAATTATTGCCTACGCCTCTTCCGTAGGTGAAAAAAGAAATACTAATCTTGCTGCCACGCCAAAACCAACTGATGAAAAGAGCGGAAGCGATGTAGGTAAAGAACAAGACGATTATAATGACTTATCTTTTTATGAAAATTCTGGAACAAAGACAGGAAGTGGTTTTGATCGTTTCCAAAAAGGAGCAGACAATTATTACTATTTTTCTTTCAAATCTGATGACGGAAAAGTATTGTTATTAAGTCAAGGTTATAAGGCAGAAGCAGGTCGTGATAATGGAATTGCTTCGGTAGAAAAAAATGGTAAAATCGAAAAAAGATATACTCATCATACTACTGATGCTGGTAAATTCTTTTTCACATTGAAAGCTGGTAATCATCAAGAAATTGCAAGAAGTGCGGATTTTGATACGGAGGATGAAATGAAAAAAGCCCTAGCTATTTTGATGAATGGCGGTGGAGCGATGGTAAAAGCTGAAGTGGTAAAGGCTGCACCTAAATCTTCAAAAGATGGAATGGATGATTATAGAACTTTCGGATTTTATAAAGATTCAGGAACAGATGTTAAAAATGGTTGGGATAGATTTCATTCAGAAAAAAATAATGAATATTACTTTAGTTACAAAGTAGATGGCGAGCCAGTTTTGATTAGTGAAGGATATACTACTGAAGCTGCTCGTGAAAATGGCATTGCTTCTGTTGAGAAAAATTGGTCTATTGATAAACGATATAAACATCATGAAACTCCTGGAGGAAGATATTATTATACCATCAGAGCTGGAAATCATCAAGAAATCGCTCGTAGTAAATGGTACTCTTCTGCTAAAGATCGTGATGGTGGAGTCAGTTGGTTATTGGCAGGTGGACTAGCTGGAGCATCGGCAATTAACTTAGCAACTTCTGCTCCTGCAACTCCTCCTGCTGAAAAAGTAATTAAAAAAACAGCCGAAGCAGCTCCTGCAAAATCTGTTGAAGTAGAAGATGATTATTTACCCTGCAAAGAATATGAAGGGCATGAAGTAAATGACAAAAAGAATAACATTGCATTTTTCAAACATAAAAATGGACAGTTCTATTTTGTAGTTTACAAATCAGATGGAAGTGTTCGATTACGTAGTGAAGGTTTTCAATCAGCGAAAGTTCGGGACGAAGAATTGTCTGGAGTTTTGAAAAACTTGGACAATAAAGAAATGTATGAAACAACTACTCGTGGAAAATATTCCATCTATGTCTTGAAAGATAAAACGGGTCGAGAAGTTGGACGATCTTGCTTAGAGGCAGAGAAAGAAAAAGTTGCCACAGCTATTGTCGAAGCAGTTGCTGCTACAGCGGTTGCCACAGCTGTGGTTGCTAAAGTTACTGAGGTTGAACCAGCAGCACCAACACCAAAAAAAGTAGAAGATGATTACTTACCGTGTAGAGAATATGAAGGACACAAACTGGATGACAAAAAAAATAATACTACATCTTTCAAACATGAAAATGGACAGTTCTATTTCGTAGTTTATAAGTCAGATGGAAATGTTCGATTGCGCAGTAAAGGATTTGCAACGGCAAAAGGTCGGGACGAAGAATTGTCTGGAGTTCTGAAAAACTTAGACAATAAAAAATTGTATAAAACAATTTCTCGTGGAAAGTATTTTATGCATGTTTTAAAAGATAAAACAGGTCGAGAAGTTGGACGATCTTGCTTAGAAAAAGAGAAAGAAAAAATTGCTCCACCTCCACCTATTGTCGAAGCAGTTGCTGCCACAGCGGTAGCCGCAGCTGTGGTTTCTAAAGTTGCAGAAGTTAAACCAGCTGCTCCAAAGGAAAAAGCTGATGATTATTTACCATGCCAAGAATATGAAGAGCATAAAGTAAATGATACCGTAAATAATGTCGCTTTTTTCAAACATAAAAACGGGCAATTTTACTTTGCAATTTATAAAGAAGATGGAAGTGTTCGATTACGTAGTGAAGGTTTTGAAGAAGTCAAAAATAGAGATGTTGAATTATCTGGTGTACTTAAAAACATAGATAATCCTGAAATGTATGAAACTCTTTCAAAAGGTAAATATAGAATTCACATCCTCAGCGATGCAACTGGACGAGAAGTTGGTCGTAGTTGTTTAGAAACAATTGAAGAAAAAGTTACTGCTGCACCTCCTGTGGTGGAAGCTGTTGCTGCAACGGCAATTGCTGCCGCTGCTGTTGCTGCAATTGAACCTGAACCTAAACCCGTGGTCGAACCAGATCCAGAACCAGATCCAGAACCAGTAGTCGAAGTAGATAAAGAAGATGATTACCTTCTATGCAAGGAATACGAGAACAGAAAAATAAGTAATAATAAAAATAAAGTAGCTCTTTTCAGACATTCCGATGATCAACTCTATTTCGCCATTTACAAATCAGATGGAACAGTTCGATTGCGAAGTGAAGGATTTAAAAGTAGTAAAAAAAGAGACCGTGAATTATCTAGTGCATTGAAAAATCTCGAAAATGCAAATATGTATGAAACTGTTTCGAGAGGTAAATATTCACTTCACATCTTAAAAGATAAAAAGGGTCGTGAAGTAGGAAGAAGTTGTTTGGAAACAGAATCTAATCCTCTTGCCATGCCTGTGGTTGCAGCAGCAACGGCAGCAGTTTCAGCAGCGGTGATTCCTGATCCTGTTCCTGTAATTAAGGTAGAAAAAGAAGTGATTACACCTGTTGCTCCAGTTGCTGTAAAAAAACCAGCAAAGAAAAAAGCTCCACCTGTTGTAGCGGCAGCTACTGCTGCTGCCGAAGGTGGTGCTGGAGGATTTAATTGGAAATGGTTACTACTTTTACTTCCACTTCTACTTGCATTTGTCTTTTGGAAAGGCTGTAATGGTTGTGCTAATACTCCAATTCCTCCTGCTGCTGTTACTGATCCGACTCCGACTCCTGAACCAACACCTGCGCCTGCGCCTGTTGATACGGCTAAGGTAGAAACAGTTCCAGTTCCAGTTCCCGAGCCAGAACCTCAACCACTTTCTTGTAACTGCACAGGATCAAGCAATAAGATTTTCAATATTCCTTCTAATAAAACACCGAGAGTTTTAACACGGTTAGGAACGAATCCTGAATTTGGAAATTCACATAACCTTGATGCAGCTGGTTTTTACAATAAACTAAAAAATGCACATGCCACTAATAATGTTGACAAACGGTTCTTAAATGATCTATTCAAAGCAATGGGCTACGAAAATGGATTTGCTGGAGCAAGTGCAAATTTGTTTAGTGAAACCAGATTATCCAGAGGTACCAATGGAAATATGGGATCTAGCAAACAACATTTAAGTAAATATTCAAAACTGAATACTTCAGGTAAAGATCTCGAAGCATTCAAAATTAAAGCAGCCAATGGTTGTGATATTCATTTTATGAAAACATGTGGAAATCACTTCTTTTTCTGTCCCAAATAGTCAGAATTAGTTTTCTAATTTGAAAATAAAAAGCAGTAGTAAATTAAATTTTACTACTGCTTTTATTTTTACTAAGGAACACTTAAAAAATAACATCCTAAAACGAAACTTACTTTTCATATTGAAGTTTAATAGTATTAGTATAAACAATATATAAATTCTAGTAAGTTCATGTTCACAATTATTCTTAAGTTATTTTGAGTCAAATCAAGGCATGGAAAAAAAGCGATTATCTAGATAAATAACTGCTTTCATAATGCAGAGTTGGCTCAAAAGAAGAAGTAAAAGTTTTATAAGTTATTTTTTAAGCGTTTCTAAACTCTCCATCATATACTATTTTCAAAAAAAAAACTTTTATCCAAATGACTCAAATGAGCTATTTTCAATAAGCCTAGCCCTATTGTATATACGTTATAAATTTTATTAATTGAACATATCAAAAATACCTAATACTTTAAAACATTTTTTTAAATAATCCTTAATAACATGAACATTATCCCAACCGTAAATTCTTTGAATTTAAATTCAAAGGTTAAAATCCTATTCATTATTTCATTATTTTTAAACCTAAGTTCTTATGGGCAAAATCTAACTAACGGAGGAACCATTGGCTATGACTCTTACATTTGCCCAGGCAAAACACCTCCAACAATTGTTAATTTGACTTATCCTTCAGGTGGCGGCACCAGTACTATTGAATATCTTTGGATGACTACAACTAATGCCTCCCAGCCTGTTTCGAATTGGAATATTGCTCCTGGAGTCAATAACGAAGAATCTTATTCTCCTCCTCCCACAGGAATAACAACTTACTATATTAGGTGTGCCCGTCGTAATGGATTTACCAATTATCCTGGTGAAGCAGGTATTGTTGCAGTATTCGTTCTATCTTCTCCAACTGCGAATATTAATGGTAATCCTGGATCAACTTCAGTAGGTTCTACTATCAATTTTTCTGCCGCAACTTCTACTAATTCAACTTACTCTTGGGACTTTGATGGAGATGAAATAATTGATTGCATCGGACAAAATTGTTCTAACACATATAATACTACAGGCACTTTTAATATTTCTCTGACTGTAGATAATGGATCTTGTTCTTTTACTACTACAGAAGAAATCACGATAATTAACTCAACAGTTATCAATAGTTCTAACCCATGCAGTTGTAACAATAGTCTAGATTTTTCTACTTCGGATGGTTATTATGTACATGATTACATATATATAACAAGTGGCACTTCAGAAATTTGGCAGATTTCAGGTACAAACTCTGGTGCAATTTACAATGGTTCAGCAACTCCAATTTCATCAGGAACACAAATAAATGAAGTGACGAATTCTCCTGGGTCTTATTATATAAATTTTTGGTTTAAATCAGGAGTCGGTTATGATATTACTTTTAGTAATGGAGACAATTATATTAGTGCAGCCACAATTAACCCTTGCAGCTGTATTAGTGCATTGCCTGTCGAAATGGTTTCCTTTGAATCATTTTTAAATGAAACAGAAGAAGAGGTTACTTTAAAATGGGCAACTGCATCTGAAATAAATAATAGTCATTTTGAATTGCAACGAAGCTTAGATGGAAGTCGATTTGATTATTTAAAAGTGATTGGAGGTCAGGGGAATTCAAACCTTCTTCAATCTTATTCTTTTGTTGATAAAAATCCAGTTCCAGGAGTGAATTACTATAGACTTAAGCAAGTTGATTTTGATGGAACACAGACTTTCTCTAATATTGTTTCCGTAAAAATTTCTACGGAATCTGTGATCGCTTCAGTTATTCCAAATCCTGTAAAAGATAGAGCTATTGTTCGTTTTGGAGAAAAACTTCCTGCCCGAACCAAGCTACAAGTCCTTTCTTCTATGGGACAAGTCCTTGCCACTTACTTAGTTGAAAATACACTTTCACAAGAAATAAATTTAGACAGATACGAAAAAGGTATTTATTTTTTAAGAATCAAAAATGCAGAAAGAAAGGATAACGCATTTTTTAAAATCGTAAAATTTTAAAAAACTTCTACTTAAAAAAAGAGTAATTCTGTAGGGGGCAATCCCTTGTGCTTGACCAACATTGTATAATTTCCCAATGGGTTGAGCAAGCACAAGGAATTGCCCCTAAAGGATTGCTCTTAAAAAAAAACGTTCTTTGACAAATCCTGTGGTCAGACCAAAGTTGAAAATAAAAACGACAGAAGGAAGTATTATTTTCGACTTTGGTCTGACTTAAAACACGGGATTTGTCAAAGAACTAAAAAAATTATTTTTTGAAA
>Ga0114956_1000800_pt1 | contig 23870 bp, 14 predicted proteins | sample MaitaG_FD_87304 | JGI IMG/M metagenome (GOLD analysis project Ga0114956, IMG submission 87304) | Marine algal microbial communities from Maine, USA - Maine_Asex2 metaG | ecosystem: Host-associated > Algae > Red algae > Unclassified | place: Maine, USA | collected 2015-01-05
GGCTTGGTGGATAGCTCGCCTCTGCTGGCGGGATACATCTCGTTGACAAGTTCGTTGCGTCTGCCCAGGGGAGAGCGATCGATCACTGCCACCTCGGCGTAGATGAAGTGATCCGACAGCATCGCCTCCTTGAATACCTGGTCCAAGTTCTTCTGCAGCTCGGATCGTTCTGGAAGGGGCTGATCTCCGTGCATGGCGACGAACGGTACTTCTGCGACGCTGTCTGAAGCGGTGATATTCACCGCGAAACCCGTCGTCAGTCAAGAAAGAGCTTGCCGAGCCAGGGAATGTGGCCAAGCGCTCGCTAGCGGACAAGGCGCTCCCACCCGGGAGTGCGAGCTTCTCAGAATGGTCCGTATCATCGCTCGGATGTTGAATCCGACGGCCTGCCTCTTTCATGGGGAATCGGCGAAGTTTGCATCGGGCGTTTTCGTGTCGGAGGACGATGGCCTTGCTTGGGCGCTTCGACACAAGGTGAGCGGGATTCTCACCGAATACCTCGAAGGCATCGGGTGCTATGACGCGGCGATCGATAGTGGCTCGTTCACGCCATCAAAACCACACCATGGTTCGCCCGAACATATCGCTGGGTTCTCGCCCAGTCGGAAGCACGTGCATCTTCAAGACGGCTTGCCGTATTTTTCGACAAGGAGCGCTTAGATCAGAAATTCTGCGAGAACCGCAGAATCCCAGGGCTAGATCACGCGTCCGCGGGCTTCCGCACCCACTGGCGCGCTGAATGGGTTTGGCTAGACCCCGTTACCGTCACCCGTGCCAGAGCAACGCAACTTTAGGTCTAAGGAGGAAGCCATGGCAGATGACACTGATGCGACAGGGCCTGACCTCACGCAGACAGCGTTCCGCACTCTGAACCGGATCGTGCGTCCGTTGGTCAAGGCTGGCGTGGGCTCGCCCTTGCCCATCGGCTTAGGCGCGGTTGTCCTTGAATCGACCGGGCGCGTGAGCGGCAAGACGCGGGAGGTCCCGGTTCTGGGATTGCGCCTGGGCGGCAAGGTGATCGTCTCAACAGTGCGGGCTGATTCGCAGTGGCTCAAGAATCTTGAGGCCGATCCCGATGCTGGCGTCTGGTACTGCGGAAAACGCCATGGCGCTCGCGCGTCGGTGCGACGCGGCCCGCTCAACCTTGTGACCCTCGACAGCTCGGGCGCAGCGGATTCGGAACCCTAGAGCGCCAACGTGCCGACTTCGCCGAGACCGACATAGTCCTGGCCTGAAGCGCTGGCTATCGCTTCTGGTCGTGCTCGACTCACCAACGTCACTGCAAGCGAGACCGATCAGGCGATGAAGTTCGGCCGGTAGCTCGGATTCGCCGCGGCGATCATGGCCTCGGTGAGCTGCTCGCCGAGGTCTTGGCGTAGCTCCTTCGCCGACGGGTCGTCCCAGCGATTCTCGAGCTCAAGTGGGTCGTTGTCGAGGTCGTACAGGTCGTGGAAGTCGAGGTTCTGGTATCGGGTGATTCTGGCGGACTTGGTCAGTAGCGTTCGCATGCGGGGCTGCACGCCAGCCTGCAGTCCGTCGCGGATCTGATCTTCTTCGATCAGTAGCGAATCGTGCACCTCAGCCACCGGGTCGTCGAGCACGGGGCGCAGCGTGGTGCCCTGTGAGCCGTAGAAACTGTCGACGTCGCACAAGTCGAGAATGGTCTCGCCGATGTCGAGCGAGCTCACCAACGAGTCTGAGGTGCCGGGTGCAACGTCGGGGCCGGCCACCGTGAACGGCACCCGAAGCACGCCGTCATAGTGGGTGAACAGCTTGAGGATCAGGCCGTGGTCGCCGAACATGTCGCCATGGTCAGAGGTAAAAACCACATAGGTGTTGTCGGCCTGGCCCGAACGGTCGAGGGCGTCGAGAACGCCGCTTACCGCATCGTCGATCATTGAGATCGCCCCGTACTCATAGGCCATGGCGTGGCGTAGCTGGCGTTCGTTCACCGACTTGAGCGCAGGTGTGTTGTTGACCTCGCCCCGGCGCGCGGCGAGGCGTTGCAGGTGCGCCGCCGAGTTGGTGTGCGGATCATCGAACGTCTCGGGCACGAGCATGTCGGCGGGGTCGTACATGTCGGCGTAGTGGCCGGGCGGCGTGAATGGGTGATGCGGATCAGGAAACGAGCACTGCAAGAACCATGGCTCTGCGTCGTCGGCGCGGGCCTCGATCCAGTCAGCCGATCGTTCGGCGACAAACGTTGTCGGATACAGGTCGGGAGACATCGATGGCTTGCGCACCTCGCTCCACTCGTCGAACACCCACGCGGCGTTGTCGGGGCCGCTGATGTCGTTCCAGTCAACGCCCTTGTCTCGCAGCCAGGCGACGTAGTGGCCGGTGCACAAGTCACCGTGGCCGGGCACGACTTCGACATGATCGAAGCCATAGAAATCGTCGGGCACGGTGACGTCTTCGTCGAGATAACGACGGATCGATTCGTAGCGGTCCCAGCCGTCGACGCCGGGCTGTCCGGTGGTGCGAGCCTGTTCGTCGAGCGAGAAGTCGAACTGCTCTCGTGCGACCTGTGGGTACACCTCGAAGTTCTGGAAGTGCCCCTTGCCGACCAGGCCGGTGCGGTAGCCCGACGACCGAAGCCGCCTGACGAACGTGTTGGCGTTCCAATCAAGCGCGATGCCGTTGTGGCGGGTGCCGTGAACCGACGGGTAGCGCATCGTCAGGATCGAGCACCGGTTTGGTTGGCACAGTGGGTTGGCGACGAATGCGCTGGTGAACGTCATGCTTCGAGCTGCCAACGCGTCGAGCGTGGGGGTCTGAATGATCGAGTTGGCGCCGAACCCGAGATGGTCGGGTCGGTGCTGATCGGTCATGATCATCAACACATTGGGCTTGTTGCGCGCCATCGTGCTCCTGCCATCTGTTCGGTGCGGGTGATGCAATCTAGTCCGTCGATGCGCGTCGTGTTCTAATGTCGGGCAGCGGACGCACGGCCGCAATGACACCGCGATGACACGCAGGGGGATCGGCAATGAAGCCACTTGAAGGAATCCGAGTACTCGAGTTTTCGACCATGATTACGGCGTCATTCGCCGCGATGATGCTCGCCGAGCAGGGCGCAGAGGTCATCAAGGTCGAGCCGATGGAACTTGGCGACCCGATGCGGTATCTCGGTTCGAGCAAGGGTGGCATCTCGGCACTGTTCGCCAACTGCAATCGCGGCAAACGTTCGTTGCGCATCGATATCAAGAGCGACGAGGGACGAGCGGTCATCGAAGAGCTGGCCGCCGACACCGACATCGTGCTGTCGAACTATCGGCCCGGTGTTATGGACGGTTTGGACCTCGGCCCCGACCAACTGCGAGCCATCAATCCGCGGTTGATCTATGGCGGGGTCTCCGGCTTCGGTACCGAGGGGCCACATCGCAACGCTCCGGCGTACGATCCGATCATTCAGGCCCAGTCAGGCTTCGCTGCAGTGCAGGGTTCAGGCAAAGACGGCCCCGAGTTCATGCGCAGTCTGATGTGCGACAAGGTCACCGCCTACACGATTTGCCAGGCAGTTACGACTGCGCTGTACGTACGCGAGAAGTCGGGCGAAGGCCAGAACATCGATCTGTCGATGATGGACGCCGGCTTGTACTTCATCTTTATGGACGGGTTCATGCACAAGACGCTGCTCGATGACGATGTCGAGCACCAGGATCCGCTCAGCGCAATGCTCTACGACATGAGCGCTACCAGCGACGGAGCCATCACGGCCTCAGCCGCGACCCCCGCCCAACAGATCGGGTTGCTGACCGCGGTCGATCGTCTCGACCTGTTCGCTGATGAGCGGTTCAACAGCATCGAGAACATCATCAAGAACGTCGAGGCGTTTCGCGGTGAGATCGCTGACTCGATCGCTCAGTTCGAGACCGAAGACCTGCTTGAGAAGCTGCATGCCAACGACGTGCCAGCGGCACGGCCACTCGACTACGAAGAGGTCTTCTCGCACCCGCAGTACGCGGCGAACGAGAGCGTCGACGTTTCGACCCATGCCCGGCTGGGTTCAATGCGCCGAGTCAAGCCGCCAGCCAAGTTCGGCGGCGAACGGCTCGCACCTGCCCATGATTGCCCGGCCCATGGTGAGCACACCGCCGAGGTCCTCGCCGAACTGGGCCGCTCGCAGGCCGACATCGACGCGTTGGTCGAGCAGGGCAAAGCTGGCGATGGGCCGGCCAACGGGTAATCCGGCATCCTCCGCTCGGAGGACCCCCAAGTTCGGCCGAGCGGCGGACTACCAGAAAGACCAGCTGTTGTACCGTTCAGGAATGGAATGGCAGCAGCGTGTCGCAGCGTGGTCTCGAGCGCATCAACGCGAGCTCAACGCTGCTCTGGTCACGGTGATCGCCGTGGCCACATGCCTCGCGACGCGCTTCATACCAGTTAAGGGCAGCGAATTTGAGGCCGACTGGCTCGCATATGCCCTGCTCGTCGCCGGTGCGGTGACCCTTTGGTGGTGGCGCAGCAACCCGTTGCCAGCGCTCGCGGCCTGCACCGCAATCGTCATCGTGTATTGGGTCCGCGACTATCCCGGTGAACCCTGTCCAGCGTTGTGGCTCCTGTTCTATGCAGCTACTCGCCACGGTGGAACAGACCGTGGTCGAGTGTGGCGATACGTGGGCCTCGCTCTGGCCGCGATTCTGATCGTTGCCACCATCGGCGTGATCGTTCCGACCGAGGATCTGCCGTTGGTGGCGATTCTCGGCATCTTTTTCATCCATGGCACGGTTGCTGCGATTGGCGAGGCGCTGTATCAGCGCAGCAAGTACGTCGCTGAGCTCGAACAGCGAGCGGCCGCGCTCGAAGTAGACCTCGAGAACAAGGCTGCTCTGGCGGCGTTCGAAGAGCGCACCCGCATCGCCCGTGAGATGCACGACATCATCGCTCACGGCATGAGTTCGGTGGTGGTGCAATCACTTGCGGCCCAGAGTGTCGTCGACAGCGATCCATCCAAGGCCCGCGAGGTGTTGCAGACGATCGAGGCGATCGGTCGCGACTCAGTCGACGAGATGCGGCGGATGCTCGGTGTTCTGCGAGCCGACGATCCTGGCCTTGAGCTCGAACCTCAACCGGGTTTCGAAGACCCGGCCGAAATCGTCGGCCGGGCCTGCGATGCGGGCGTCGACGTCACCATGCACACCAGCGGTGAGCCGCAGGTGCTGCCTCCCGGTCTTGAGCTCACCGCCTATCGGGTGGTGCAAGAGTCGCTGACGAATGTCATACGCCACGCTGGCCGGCCCGTGACCGCAGAGGTGCGCATCGCCTATAGCCCTGGCGAGCTCGACATCACGGTGACCGACGATGGGCTCGGTGCCGCAGCGAACGCAACGAGCAACGGCACCGGGCATGGATTGCTCGGAATGGGCGAGCGCGTCGAGATCTACAACGGAAGCCTTACCGCTGGTCCCCAACCGGGCGGTGGGTTCCGAGTTCATGTCTCGCTGCCGCTGTCCACTCGGGTGAGCGCATGATTCGAGTCGTCGTCGTTGACGACCAACAGTTGATGCGAACAGGGTTCGAAATGATCCTGAGCGCCCAAGACGACATCGAAGTTGTCGGAACGGCAGCCGATGGCCGCGAAGGCATCGAACTCGTTCGTCGCTCGATCCCCGACGTTGCGTTGATGGACATCCGCATGCCCGAGATGGACGGCCTCGAGGCGACCCGCCAGATCTCTGATGACGAGCGCATCGACACCCGAGTGCTCATGCTCACCACGTTTGATCTCGACGACTATGTGTACGAGGCCATTCGGGCCGGTGCGAGCGGGTTCCTGCTCAAAGACAGCCCGGCTGACGAGTTGCTCAGAGCGGTTCGGCTCATTGCAAGCGGCGAGGCGCTGCTCGCGCCGTCGGTTACCCGAACGCTGATCGAAGAGTTTGCCCGCCACGATGTGGCCGAGCCGGTCGTTGCGACCGACGCCATCGAGTCGCTTACCGATCGCGAGGCCGAAGTGTGGTCGCTGATGGCTAAGGGCCTTTCGAATAGTGAGATTGCCGAATCGCTGATCCTTGGCGAGACGACCGTAAAGACCCATGTGAGTCGCGTGTTGATGAAACTCGGGGTACGCGATCGGGTGCAGGCGGTCGTCGCCGCCTACGAAACGGGTGTCATCCGGCCGGGTGACACTGGTTGAGGATCTGGTCATCCGCTCGGATGACCAGATGCCCATGCGCTGACCGTCGCACGGGCTACGGCTCGTTCATCACGCGGCCTGACGACCCGAACGGGTGTGATCCGTACCTTCGAGTACATGAGCAACACTGTTGAAATCACCCGAGAAAATCCGACCAGGCGCATCGCCGCATCGGCCTTTCAAGCCACCAAGGTCTACGGCCAAGGCGACACGCAGGTCGTGGCCTTGAACCAGGTCGACGTGGCGTTCGAAGCCCAAAGCTTCACCGCCATCATGGGCCCCTCGGGCTCAGGCAAGTCGACCCTTATGCACTGCCTCGCAGGTCTCGATCGACTTACCGACGGTTCGACCTGCATCGGCAGCACTGAGATCAGCTCGGCGAGCGAGAGCGATCTGACCACCCTGAGGCGCGATCGCCTCGGGTTCATCTTCCAGGCGTTCAATCTGGTGCCGACGCTGTCAGCGCTCGAGAACATCACCTTGCCGTGCGACCTTGCCGGCCGCGAGGTCGAGAGCGAATGGCTCGCCCGAGTGGTTGCAGCCGTTGGACTCGGCGACCGTTTGGATCACCGACCTAACGAACTGTCAGGCGGTCAGCAGCAGCGAGTCGCAGTGGCGCGGGCACTAGCCGGGCAACCAGAACTGATCTTTGCCGACGAACCAACCGGCAACCTCGACAGTCGCACCGGCGCCGAGATCTTGGCATTCATGCGCCGGGCGGTGCGCGAGTTCGGCCAGAGCATCGTGATGGTGACCCACGACCCGGTGGCCGCTAGCTACGCCGATCGTGTCGTGTTTCTCGCCGACGGTCGGGTCGTCGGCGACATGGCCGACCCGACCCCTGACTCAGTACTCGACCGCATGCGCCGCATCGGCGCCTAAGGAGCAAGACAATGATCGCCAAACTCACCATCAGAAATCTGCGAGCCAACATGGGCCGGTTCGCGATGACCACCTTCGGCGTTGTCCTCGCCGTCAGTTTCGTCGTGTCAGCATTCGTGCTCGGCGACGGGCTGCGCGAGACGTTCGGCAGCCTGACGACCGAGATCGTGTCAGGCACCGACCTCGAGGTGCGCACGATCGACGAGTTCGGCTCGACCGAGACGCTCGACGACAGCGATGTCGCCGCCGTGCTGGACATCGATGGGGTCGCACGAGCGGTCGGGTCAACCGAAGCGCCAGAGAACTCGGTGCGTCCGATCACGGCGTCGGGCGAAGAAATCCCCACCGTCGGCCCACCGCAGTTGGCGTTCAGCTGGTCTGATGAGACCGGGCTATCAGCGTTCACGTTGATCGAAGGGGCATCGCCGGACGTCGGCGAGTTCGTGATGGACTTCGGGTCAGCCGAGCGCTACGACTTCGTTGTCGGTGACACGTATGCGGTGGTGACCTCGACCGGTCGCCACGACCTGACGCTCAGCGGCCTGACCCGCTTCGGCGATGCCAATCAGACCCTGGGTGCAGTCCTGATGGGCATGAACACGACAGAGACCGACGCGTTGTTCGGCACCACGGGTTTCGACAACATCGCTATTGCTCTTACCGATGCTGCGCGGGTTGATACCGCAGCAGCACAGGCGGCAGTTGCTGCGGCGCTTCCGGGCCTTGAGGTACGCAATCAAGCGACAGTTGCCGATGAGACAGCTGCCGATTTCAACACCCAAATCGACATCATCCAGAGCATTCTGCTCGGGTTCGCCGGCGTGTCGTTGCTGGTATCGATCTTCATCATCGGCAATACCTTTGCCATCGTCTTGCAACAGCGAACCCGCGAGATGGGGCTCCTTCGCTTGATCGGCGCCGACGCTCGCCAGCTGCGCCGGGGAGCAATGGCCGAGGCCGGCGCAATCGGCGCACTCGCTTCGATCATCGGCATCCCCGGCGGCATCGGCGTGGCCACGGGTCTCACTGCCTTGTTCGGCGCGATCGGTGCCGACCTGCCGGCCTACGACATCATCGTCTCGACGCGGACCATCGCTGTGGCGCTGGCAGTAGGCGTTGGAGCAACGCTTATCGCAGCCTGGTGGCCAACGCGTGTGGCGACCTCGGTCGCTCCGATGGCCGCGCTGCGAACCGGCGAGTCGGGCCGGGTCGAGTCGCATCGCACCCGCACCCTCGTCGGCGTCGCAGTTGGTACGGTCGGTGCCGTCATGGCCGGGCTCGGCGTTGTGAGCACCGGGTCGACAACGGCAACGCTGGTCCTGATGGCCGTCGGCGCAGTCGTGCTGTTCGTAGCCATCACCATGGTGAGTCCTCGCTTGGTTGCGCCCGTCACGATCGCATTTGGCACCGTGCTCGAGCGGCTCGGCATGCCAGCGCGTTTGGCGGTGCGTAACGCACGGCGCAAAGCGGGCCGCACTGCTACCACCGCAGCGGCGCTGATGATTGGCCTCGCTGTGGTCTCGATGGCGTTGGTCGTGGGCGAGTCGGTGAAGTCACAGCTTGGTGACAGCGTCGAAACGGCAGTCTCCGCCGAATATTTGTTGACCGATCAGGTCGCAGACGCGGGCTTCCCGACAACCGTCGTCGACGAACTGACCGCCGACCCGACGTTTGATGCAGTCACCGGCTTCCGTAACTCAGAGATGCAGATTGGTGACGAGGTCGTCGAGGCAACGGCAGTGCGGCCGCGGGCTTTGGGTGACCTTGTCGACATCGGGCTTACCGGCGGGCAGATCTCGTCGGGTGTCAATGACGCAGTCGTAAGCGCTGACGCCGCAGAGGCGGGCGGGTTGAGCGTCGGCGACGTGGTCGCCGTGACGTTGAACAACGGGGTAGACACGAACCTGGCGATCACCGGCATCTTCGCTGAAGACGTCGTTGTCGAACAGGACTGGATTGTGAGCAGCGAGTTGTTTGACCAGGTCGGCGTCATGGCTCCCGAGTCGTGGGTTGCATTCAACCTGGCCGAAGGTGTCGACGAGTCAACGGCCGCTGCGGCTGTCGAGAATCTGCAGCAGCGCTACCCCCAAGGTGAGCTAGAGACGGCCAGCGAGTTCCGCGAGCGGATGGAAGGCATCATCGATCAGATGCTGTCGGTCCTTAACGCACTCGTTGCGCTGGCCGTGATCATCGCCCTGATCGGCATTGCGAACACACTGGCGCTTTCGGTCAGCGAACGCACTCGTGAGATCGGTCTCATTCGAGCAGTCGGCATGAGCCGTCGGGGCGTGCGTCGCATGATCCGCTATGAGTCGGCGATGATCGCAGCGTTTGGTGCGCTGCTTGGCACGGCCATGGGCGTCGGCCTGGGCTGGCTGATGGTCGAGGCGCTGCCGTCGTCGTTCGCCGACTCGCTGGCGGTGCCTACAGGCCAGATCGTGACGCTGGTGATTGTTGCCGCAGTCGCAGGATTGATCGCAGCGTTGCTTCCGGCCCGACGAGCTGGTCGCATGAACGTGCTGGCCGCGATCGCGAGTTGATCTACAGGTTCGACCCGTACCGGAAGTTCAAGTTTCGGGTGAGGTGGGATGGCCGCTACGTGGCTGGCGTAAGCAAAGTCAGTGCGCTCACTCGAACGACCGAAGTTGTCGAGTTTCGCGAGGGTGGAGATTCGAACAGCGTCCGCAGGTCTCCGGGCCAGAGCAAGTTCGCCCCGATCACGCTCGAGCGCGGTGTCACGCACGACCTCGACGCCAACGGCAACTCGGTAGCCATCCAGTCATTGACGTTGCAGAACGAGGGCTGGGAGCGCAACCTCGCGGTGGTCGAGCCCGTCGAGCCGAGCTTCGAGCTTCCGGCAGACTGACCGGTCGTTGGCGCGCAATACTCGTTGCGTGTCGTCGACCAGCGAGCGAGCTAGATCTGCGGTTGCAACTCGCGCCGCAGCGACGAAAGATCGAGACGAGGCTCGCCTGGCGGCCGTGGTCGGGTCTGAACGCTCGGTCGGCTCACTGGTTGCTGCGCTGCGTCGCAACACACGCACCACGGTCAACTTTCATCCCGATCGGCTCGACCGCAACGGGCGAACCGTCGCCGAGGGTCTGCTTGCAACCGGTGCGTACCTGCCACAGCAAGAAACCGGTATCTCCAATGGCATGCGCTTCGCGTTCCCCGGCGGCGCTCGCACTACGTGGGAAGCAGCGATGTTCGGCGATGCCTACGCAGCAGGCTCGGGCCCGACGCCGATCTACGGCGTGCTCGACCTGACCCTCGACCCGCACGGCGGTTCGCCCCGGTTCGGATCGTGCTTTGTCGAGCTAGCGCCACATGTCTTTGACCGGGCCACGTTCTGCTTTGGTGACAGCCACGTCGGGCCAACCGACGTAGGCACGGTCGAACAACTCGGCGGGGTGCTGGCGGCGCTGTTCGAGCAGGCCGCCGAGGGTCATGGTTTGAGCCGCGGACTCGACGTCGACACGTTGCTCGCATCGATCGACGGTCGGTGGCAGGCCCCAACCCCGGCCCGTGAGCTCGACGGCTATGTCGAGGCGCAGATCCATGGTGGCGTGTCGCTACAAGACGACGTCGATGCAATCGTTCTTGACCCAAGCTTTGAGGCGACCGACGTTCACCATCAGCTGTCTGAGGCAGCAGCCACGTTCGGGTTCGAGTTGCGCTGGCACGGTGGCTCAGAACTGCGCGCGTCCGACGTGTCACCTGACGTGCGGGGTCCGACGATGCCAGCTCTCGCGATTCAGGCGGCGCGAGCCGACGGCAAGCTCGATGCTGCAGCACTTGGCCGACACGCGCGCACGATCACTCACACGCTGCCGTCGCCCGACGGGGACCCACCTGACAGCGACCTTCAGCAGATCAAGTACCTGTGGCACTGCTTGGTGCTGCTTGGTGCAGACGCAGCGCTGAGCAGCTAGCCCGCGACCCATTCGCCCTTGCGCATGATCGTGCGGCCTTGAATCTCGGCGACGCCGCGCCATGCGCGCACGGTCTGCGGTGTGATGATCAGCAGTGACCAATCGCCGCCTTGTTCGGCCGGGTTCCAGCCGACCCGGTCGACGTAGGCCGTGACCATGGTTCGGTCGGCAGCTGCGAAGTCGACGACCGCGGCCGACCCGGCGATGAGCACCACGTCGTCGGCGTCGTCGAGGTTCGCTTTGACCGCTGGCGATGTGACCGCGTTTCGCACGGTTGGCGAGTCGGTCGGCGTCGCCACCAAAATGTGCGTGCCGTCCCATGCCAGCGAGAGCGGCACGAGATGCGGCACGCCGGCAGCTGACGCAGTCGCTAGCCACACGTTGTGGTCGCTCTCGAGACGGGTGCAGACGTCGGCGATTCGTTGCTCTGCGGGTCGCATCACCGTCAAGCTACTCGCGGCCGAGTTCAGCTTGCCCGGCGGCGTCGTGGTCGACGAGCTGGTCAGGTTCGAGTTCGACCGTGACCTTGTTCAGAGTGCCGGTGAATCGGAAGGGCCCCATGTGGCGGCCGGTGCCGTCGTAGTCAGAGACCGTCGTGCCTCGATCAAAGCCAACGTCGAGCCCCGACCACGAGATCATGAGCCAGAAGATGCGATCGGTCTCGATAACCCCGGCAGGCTCGCCGTTGATCAGCAGCGTTCCGGTGCCATGGGGGAATGGGCCTTCGCCTGCGGAGCGTTGCATCACGAACCCAAGCGTGCAGGGTTGACCCACAGGCACTGGTCGGCCCGACGTCACGAGCTGGTGGTGGCCGCCAATGCTCAGGTCGTGCACCAGATGCCCGTCACGGACGAAGAGCGAGTAGCCACACGTTGCGTCGCCGTGTGCGATCAATACACCTTCGGCGCCCTCGACAGGCATTTCTACCTCCGCAGTGATCGAGTAGCTGCGGCTGCGCAGGTCGGGAGCAACGTCTGAGGGCAGATGACCCATGCCAGCCCAAAAGGTGTAGGTCCGACGATCGCCGGTGTGGCGTTGGGCATTTTCGCCAAAGCGCTCAGCGAACCTGTCGTCGAGTGGCAGGACCTGGTTGGCGCGGGCCTCGACCCACCAACGCTCGACCATGTCGCTGAGTCGTGCAGGTTGTGATGCAGCCAGGTCGGTCACTTCGTTGAAGTCTTGATCGAGGTGGTACAGCTCCCACGTGTCGTCGTCGAAGGCGGTGCCCGACTGGTGAAACGCGACGGCCTTGTACCCGTCGTGCCAGATGCCGCGGTGACCGAACATCTCGAAGTACTGGGTCGTCTTGGGCGGGCGCGCCGAAGCGTCGGCGACCGTCGAAGCGAAACTTACGCCCGTCATCGGTTCGGGCCGGTCGATCCCAAGTAGCTCGAGCACGGTCGGCGTGAGGTCAGCCACATGGCAAAACCCGTGGCGCAGCCCGCCCGGGTCGCCAACCCCGGGTGCGTAGACCACGAGCGGATCACGAACGCCACCGCCGTGGGTGTTCTGCTTGTAGCGCTTGAGCGGCGTGTTGGCGGCCATCGCCCAACCCCACGGAAAGTTCGAGTGGGTGTCGGGGCCACCGATGTCGTCGATGCGGGCAATCTTTTCTTCGAGCGGCTCGGGCACCATGTTGAACACCGACATCGCGTTTACGAAGCCGAGTGGTCCGCCTTCTTGGCTCGCGCCGTTGTCTGACAGCACCATCACGATGGTGTTGTCAAGCTGACCCGAGGCCTCGACGAAGTCGATGAGACGGCCGAGATGGGTATCGGTGTGTTCGAGCATCGCGGCGTACGCGCCTTGGAGCCGGGCGAAGAGGCGTTGCTCGTCGGGGGAGTGGTCGCTCCACTGCTGCACTCGGTCGTTGCGATCGGGCAGCACCGTGCCGGCAGGCACGATGCCAAGTTCGGTCTGGCGGGCGAGTCGCTGGTCGCGTGTCTCGTCCCAGCCCTTGGCGAATCGATCCGCGTACTTGTCGATCAGCTCACGCGGCGCCTGGTGTGGGGCATGACATGCGCCAGGGTTGAACATCAAAAACCAGGGGACGTCGGGCGTGCTGGCGTGGTGGCCTTTGACGAAGCTCAGCCCCTGGTCGATCAGGTCTTCGGTGAGGTGGTAGCCGCTTTCGTAGTCGCCGGGCGCAGTGATGTGGGTGTTGTCGCGGACGAGTTCAGGGCTGTACTGATCGGTTTCGGCGTCGAGGAACCCGTAGAACCGATCGAAGCCTCGGCCGAGCGGCCACCCGTCAAACGGCCCACTCGGGCCAGTCTCAGTCAGATTCGTCGCATGCCATTTGCCGAGCAGGTAGTTGCGATACCCGGCCTTCCGCAGCACCTCGGCCAGCGTTGTTGCATCGGCCGCAATCTTGCCGCGGTACCCGGGAAACCCGCTGTCAAAGTTCGCGAGGCAGCCCATGCCGACGTCGTGGTGGTTGCGGCCGGTGAGTAGCGCGGCTCGGGTGGTCGAGCACATCGCGGTGGTGTGGAACGACGTGTAGCGCAGGCCGGCGCCGGCGAGTCGATCGATGACCGGGGTATCGATCTCAGAGCCGTAGCAACCAAAGTCGGCGAACCCGACATCGTCGAGTAGCACGATGACGACGTTCGGGCTCGCGACCGGGGTCTTGTCAGGCCAGAAGGGTGTGGACTCAGCGACGGTGGTGCCGATCGTGGCGGCGTCGGGCGATGAAGTCATAACGCAGGACTATCGCCGTTCACGGTGGCGTCGTCAATTCCCACCGAGGTGTGCCATTTGCTCTAAATAGGGCAGAGGCGTAGTGTCGGTTTAAGGTCTTGGGTGCGGAGCCCAAGTATCAGGGTTAGCGGGGCATTCATGGCAAAGCGGCAGTTGATTAATGGCACACCTTCGGGCCTGATCCCCAAGGTTGGCGAGTACTCAGTGCACAACGTGGCGACGTACCAACAGCTGCTGATCACCGATGCACCGGCAGACGCGACCGACATTGCCACGCTCGTTGTGCAAATCGATCCCTTTGCTGCGAAGACTGACGATGCCGATCCAATGCCAGCTGTAGGCGTGCTGTTGACGTTCGAGCAGGGGTGGTACCAGAAAGGCGTTGCGCTAGGCGAGCTGCGCAAATCGATCACGCTGGCCCCGGGCGAGGTCACCAAGGTCGCGACGGTTGACTGGCGACGAACGATGCGCAGTGTCGACGAGGCCACCCGGTCCCAGCAAGAGACAACGAGCGCTGACACCGACGACGCATCATCAGCCAACTCGGTTCAGCGAGCCGTACTCGACGAGGCGACGCATGGCGTCAGCACCAACTCCTCATTCGCAACGCAGACCGAGGCTTCGGGCAGTATCGGCGGGTTGTTCGGAGGCGGATCCATGTCGGGCGGCTCAAACTTGCACCTGGGCCACAGCGCCGCGGCGTCGACCGGATCGCGCGACGCATCTTCGACGGCTGTCGCCAACATCGCGCGCACTACCGAGAAGCACGCGCAGGCGGCGCGCTCGACGCGCGCAACACAGATCCGTGAGGTGACCGAAGACGAAACCCAGACGACAAGCGTGCGGGTCCTCGCCAACTACAACCACGCACACGCATTGACGATGCAGTACTACGAGGTGCTGCAGATCTATTCGATTGAAACTCGGGTGGCTCGGGCCGATCGGTGTGTGTTTATTCCCATGCAGCTCTTTAGTTTCACCAAGGAGAACATGGATCCGGCGATCGAGTCGCCTGACCCCAACTTGGGCCAGTTCACCGACAAGATGATCGAGTTGCTGCGCCGAACGCTTCGCGAGCTCGACATGCGCGAACTCGACGAATTGGTCGGCCTGCACCGTATGGGCTCCTACGTCGTCCCGGACACCTCGTCGGCCAGCGCTGAGTCCACGACCGACACTGGTCGGGTCTCTGTCGAGGTCGCAATGTCGCCATCGCTCGGTACAGCCGTGTCAACGAGCCGCTGGGGTGCCGCTGTCAGTTCGACAGCGGGGGTCGGGCAGTGGTCGTCGGTGCCGGGCACCACCGTCGATATTGGTCGTGAGGTACTCAAGGCCCGAGTCGCTGCCGCCGAGACCCCGGTCACGGCGCTCGGTGACGAGATAGAAGCGGCCGACGGCGCGCTCGAGGCGCTTCGTCGAGCCCGTAACGCAGCGGTGCGCGCGATTCAGAGCGTCGAAGCCAAGATCACAGCGACACAACAGCAACGCACCGAACGAGCTGCCAGTCTCACTAACAACGCTCCGATCTGGAAGTTGATCGGCGTCACCGGTCTCGATTTCGAGTCGAGCGATCCCGTCATGGCGCAACTGGCCGCTGAACAGGTGCAGTTCGAGTCGCAGCTCGATGAACTGAACGATGATCTCAGGGAGCTCGCCGCCGATCGAGTTCGGGTCGAGGGTGTCCGTGCTCGGTATGAACGCGATAGCGCAGTCGCTCAAGTAGCACTCGATCGCGAGGTAGCGCTGCTCGAGGCCTATCCCCGAGTGTTTGGTCTGCTTGAGAAGCAGAACCTGATGTTGAACCAACAGATGTGGATGCGCATCAACGCTCACACGTGGCACGGGCTCCTCGCCGACTATGAGTTTCCAAGCGGGGCCGACGTGGCCCGCACCGAGACTGACGAAGACCACGAGTACGCGGGGCACCCGATCGGCGGGCTCGTCAACCCTGAGCCGATTGGATTTTTCGGTAGCTACGTGGCGTTCATGTGGGACTTTCCGCCTCTCGGCGCCGAACACGCCGGCAGACTCGATCCCGCAGTCGAGTTCGAGCGCCGCTATATCGACAATTCGCACAAGTCGGCCGCCAAGACCGTGACCCAGTCGACGATCGCGCTTCCGACCGAGGGTGTCTTCGCTGAGGCGGTGCTCGGCCGTTCGAACGCCGCTGAGAAGATTGACCTGACGCGCTTCTGGAATTGGCAGGACTCCCTGATGCCGATCCGGCCGCCCGACATGGGCCCGGTCAACGCCGACACGCGAGCCCGCGATGTATTGCTGCCAAAGGCGCTCGAGTTCGAGAAGGCGATTGCGCAGCTCCAGGACATGGCGGCAGAAGACCTGACCGACGACGCGAAGCTGTTGGCGGCATTGCGCAACTCGGTCGGCCCAGATTTGCGAGCCCTATCAAAGGCCGCTACCGAAGCCGGCACGACTGCGGCCAAGAACTCGGCCGAGGGCGCCCACCGGGCTCAAGAGCGAGCACTAGAGCATCAGCGCAACATGCACGAGACGGTCGTGGGCTTGGCTAACTCAGAGGTCGTCAAGACTGCAGGTGCCGCGGTTGGCGGCGGTGAAGGATTGGCTGGTTTGCTCGGCGGCGGCGGTGGCGGCGGCGCAGGGGCCGGCGGGCTTAGTTCGCTCGGGGGTCTTATCAATCAAGCCGATGGTGGCGATGAGGGCGGCGGGGTCATCGACCTTGCCAAGAAGCTCGTCGGTGGCGCCGGATCAGCAGGGGGTGCGTGATGTCGGTCGTAGACGCCGAGAGCAGCGAGATGGTCGAACCGGGGGGCGACGTCGATGTTTCGCTGTCGAACTCCGAGATGGCCAACATGCAAGAGGTTGCGGCCAGTCTGGCCATTGACCTGACCGACGGGGCGGGCGCCGACGGCCTCGCTAGCCCGACGGTCGATCCCGACCACCCGATCTCTCGGTTGAACGAAATGGCGGCGCGCGCTGAGGTCTTGCGCGAAGGTTTAGCGCAGGCGTCAACGAACCGTTTCGAGGCCGAAGACCTCTATGCGGCCGAGGTTGAGACGGCCGATGGCGGGTTGTTGTGGTACGTGAACCTGGCATCAGTCTCTGAGCCCGACTGGGTTGTTCTTGACGGTCCGAGCACCAAGGTGTCGTTGGACTTCCGAGGTCTCGATCAGTGGTCGTGGCACCTGGCCTCTGATGACGCGGCCGTGGGAGCCGCTCCCGACCTGCAGCTCGACATGTGGCAGCGGGTTGCCAACGCAGGCGGCGAAACATTCGGTTCGGTCGTCGCACAGTTCGGCAACCAAGCCGACTTCTTTGCCCACGTTGGAGCTCGCGGCGAACTCGACGCGCTCGAAACTGCGTACAAGAAGGCGCGTCGCGAGTTTGACGGGTTCGGTCGATTGTTCGACGACCCCACCGATAACGACCTCGATGACGATGACAACGACGTTTGGTTGCGCGATACGCCGAATGGGCTGATTCCCAAGATGGGTGAGTTGCCGGTCTCGAGTGCCGCCTACTACCAGAGCCTCGTGATTACCGAGGCGCCTGGGACTGGCAATGAGCAGTTCACGGGACCACTCGACACGCGTGTGAATCCGTTCGTCGATGCATCGGTCACCGAGATGCACCGCCCAACGATTGGCGTGCTGCTGACCTTTGAACAGGCCTGGTTTCAGCGGGGTCTTGCATTAGGTGAATTGCGCAAGTCGTTGTGCCTCGCGCCGGGTGAAGTCACCCAGGTCGCAGTAACCGACTGGCGGCGAAGCACTCGCAGTCGAGACGACAGCGAGGCATCACAGGTCGAGCAGCTGGCGGCGCAGACGCGCGACGCCTCAGCTGCCGTCTCGATTCAGCAGTCCGCGCTCAAGGAGAGTCGCAGCGGTAGCTCGTTCTCGATGGGTGGCGGATCGCATTCCCAAGCCGGTGCTTCGTTTGGTATTCCACTTCTCGGGTCGGCATCGTCGTCGACGAGCACCAACACTTCGTTTGGCATTGGGGCGGCGAGCAGCGCTGGTCGGCGTGACGTGGCTGCCACTTCTGCCAAGAACATTCAGCGGCGAACTCAACAGCTCGCTCAGTCGGCGCGCTCTGCCAGGGCGACCCAAGTCCGCGAGGTCGAAGAGTCAGAGACCCAGAGCACCCAAACGCGAGTCGTGGCGAACTACAACCACTCGCATGCCATGACCATGCAGTACTACGAAGTCGTGCAGATTTACGGTCTGCGCACTCGTGCGGTTCGTGGCGATCGGTGCGTGTTCGTGCCACTCAAGCCGTTCATGTTCGACGAAGAGTCGATGCTGCTCACGCCTGACGCGACGCTCGAACTGCTGCGAGAGGTGCTGCAGGCCTCGGGCAATCACGACGTCGACAAGCAGGTCCAAGAGTTCCAGATTGAGCGACCGAAACTTCAGGTCGAGGCGTTCCAAAAGTTGGCTGCCGAGAAGGCGAGCTTGCAGGCGAAGCTCGCCGAGCAGGCCAAAGTCCGCTTTGAAGCTCGAAACATTCATGCCGTCGACGCGCAGAACCCCAGCGGCAGCATCACCCGGTTCGTCAACAATGGCACCACCGCAGCGCCGAACTGGATCCGCGAAGATCCAGGCGGGGGTCGGGTACCGATGGCAGTTCGCGGTCAAGGCTATGACCAATGGTCGTGGTACCTCACCGACACGACGAATCAAGCTGAGTTCATGGTCGACATGTGGCGCCGGCGGGTCAAGAGGTCGTCGGCCGACATCGCAACCATCGCTGCTCAGTTCGACCGACCTCGTGCGGCTGAACCTGAACTTGAACTGCCACTTGCGGTCGACGCCTACACCACACCGCTCGCGCTTGACGTCTACGACGCGATGAAACGCAGGTTGGCGGCCGCGGCCGCCGAGTACAACCGACGCAGCGTGGTGCTCGAACAGTTCCGCGAACTCTTCGGCATACTCGCCGATTCCGCATTGGCGATCAACCAACAAATGTGGATGCTGACCGACAGCCATGTGTGGCGCAGCCTGCTTGCGGGCCGAACGTATCCCGATGGCCCCTACGCGGGCCACGACATCGGCGGGCTCGTTGACCCCGCCCCGGTCGGTTTCTTTGGCAACTATCTGGCCTTCAAGTGGGATTTCCCAAGTGATCGGCCCGGCGAAACGTACTACGCCGACCAAGCCGCGGCATTCGAAGCAACCTTTGTGCCGGCCAGCGACGAGGCGTTGGCAGCTGGCAGCCAGCCCTCGTTTGCGCGAGATCGTGAAGACGCCACCATCGCGATTCCTACCGAAGGCATCTTTGCCGAAGCGGTGCTCGGTGAGTCGAACAGCTCCGAAAAGATCGACATGACTCGCTTCTGGAACTGGCAAGAATCGCCAATTCCGATCTTGCCGCCGGAGATCTCTGCGGTGAGCACCGAGAGCCGAGCGCGATCGGTCGAAGCACCGGCCCGCCTGCGCCTCGCTCAAGCGCTCGTCGAACTGAGAAGCCAAGGCATAGACAAGGACCTCGTCGGCACGGGTGCGATCCTCGACATTCTCAACGAATCAATCGACAAGGGCGACAGCATCGCGTTGTTGCAAGACGCCGTCATGGCATCGACCACTGCGTCGGGCCTTGCCTCTGAGGGTGCCGGTAGTGCCGGTCAAGCGTCGGTCGACATATCGAAGATCATGGGCGACTTCGTTGTCGACATGGCCAACTCTGAGCTCGCCAAAATCGCTACTGAAGCAGCCATGGCGTACGCCACCGGGGGAGCAACGAAGTTTGGCGGTCTCGCGAACCTCGCCAAGAAGAGTGGCGCCAAGGCCAAGCGCAGCTCCACGAAACGCAAACGCGGCGACGTGGGCGCGTCGAGCGGCAGTGGCGGTGCGCGTGGTGGCACGGCCGCAAAGCAAACCAACGGCACCGGCACGAGCAGCAACCTTTCCGGTGGCACGGGATCGCGGGGCGCGACACCGGGAGGTTCGCCGTCCGCGTCGACGGGTACGCGCACCGGCGATACCCGCGGCGGCGATTCTGGCAGCCCGAGCTTGCGAACGACCGGCTCTGGCACGACAACGTCTGGAATCGGTACAACCGGATCCACCGACCCAGACGGAACCGGCCCCGACGGCGGCGGAGCCGAGTTACCCGTCGAACCGGCGCCAGCAACACCGAGCACGCCCAAAGCCATTGCGGCGACGATCGGCGCAGACGGCCTGCTCGACGCTGCGCCTGCGACGGGCGTATTGCCGGTGCCGCTCGGCCGAGAACATACCGGTCGCGATGTAACCGCATATCAGTCGGGGGCCGAGCTCAAGATCGTCGACCGCCAAGGCGGTGCAGTTCTCGGCCAGTTTGTCGTGTTCGGTTCGACGGCAGAGGGTGAGCAACGACCTAGCTCAGCGCTTGTCATTGACGCTGGCAGCGAAACCACGATGCTCTTCGACGGTTCCAGTCGCTGGCGCCCGTTGCCTGATTCGGGCGACTCAACGGCTGCAGGAATCGCAGACTTTGTGACCGACCCTGCGCCACCGACTCAACTCACCGTCGACGACGATGCCGATGTCTGGTTGCCGTTGCGGGGTGGCTGGGTGCCGGTGCGGTTGGCAGATTCGCACGCAGGCGCAGTCGTTCAGCTCGATGTCGAAGGGTCGCAGTACCGCCTGTACGAATCAGCGGGCGATGATGCCCCGATTGCCGTCTACCGAGTCTTCTTGGCCGTTGTCAACATCGACGGCACGCTCGATGTTTCGTTCGGTGACCGTCAAGGGCGGTACGAGTCGAGCGCCATCGTGGCTAGTCAAGTCGTGCTGGTGGTCATCGACGAACTGTGGGAATTCCTCGAGATCTTCGATGGCGAGACGACCTCATGGCTAATCGGTGCCTCGCTTGAGGCGCCATCCAACGAACGGCAAACCAACCTACAGGGGGAGCGATGACCGCAGTAAGGCGGCAGCAGATGGAGCGGCTTCGGGGTTTGCCGCGCTTTCGAGAGGAACGCAGGTGCCAGGAACCCGGTTGTGCAAGCCGACAGCTCACCCATATCTGGGATCTCCGTTTGACCCGTGGGCGGATCTCTGAGTACAAGGTTCGACTCTGTTCGACGCACTACCAGGCGATCCGGGCCCGGATGTTGAACGGGTCCAACGGTCAAGAGTTCGTGGCTGACGTCGACCAAGCTGTTCTCGACAAGTGGGTCGACCGCTACTGCTTACTTGTTGCAATCATGCGAAACGAAGAGCTCTTTACCCTTGCAATGCACGACTTTGATGACGAGACCCAATTCCGGCTGGAGCCTGGCCAGGACCTTCGCGCCCGATCCTTGGCGCGCAACAAGGGGTTTAGGATTGCGCCTATCACGCCGACGCTGTCGACGTACGAAGGCCTGTGCTGGTTTGGCGTGCAACCGCAGATAATGTCTGGTCTCCTCAGCGAAGAGGAGTTTTTCGAAACTCTCGGCGGCGGTTACATGGTGAAGGACCCGGGCCCGGGTCCGCAGCACGGTGAGGTCAGTCACCGCATCCAATGGCACTACATCATGCGCATCATGACCGATTCCTTCCACGTCCCGTACACCGAGACGTGGGGCTGTTCGCCACTTGAGCTCTTTGTGCAAATGGTCAAGATAGGTCTTAAGCGCAATGTGTGGGGGGTGTGTCTTGAGGGCACGGGGAACGTGGTCAGCCGCGCAGGCGTTTCGTCGTCAGCGCCAGGATCGACGGTGCTCACGCCCGGCGATCCGAACTGGATCAATCGAGCGTTCATTCCGGTAGGCGTTACCGAATCTGCGTTCAATTTCAAAAAGCAGATCGAAGAAATCAATCCTGAGCTCGACAAAGCCTCTGACCCTCAGCGTGCCAAAATAGCGGCGGCCGAGAACGGCTCTGGACGGTTCGCTGATACCCCGTTTGGCCGAGCTATCACTGCGCGGTTCGGCAAACGTCAGGACCTGCACGAAGCAATCGCAACCTTTGGAAGCGAATGGGCGCACGAGCTTGGTATCGCAGGTCTCCACTCGTATGTGTCGAGAGCCCGCAGCAACAGAATCACCGAGGAAAAGGCTGGCGTCGACTACGCGGCAACTTTCATCGTCAATTGGCTCAAGACCGGATTTCCCGCAGACTTGCAGCAAGTGGTCGAACAAGCTCTGAACATCCGTGGGGGCCCAGCCCCATCCAATCAGGAGAAGCGCGACGAGCCACTCTGGCTCGCATATCGATGGTACGAAGACCGAGAGACTCAGGAACGAAAAACAGCGTGGCTGGCCGCGAACCCGACAAAGAGGCTGCCCCAGTGGGTTTCAAAGCCCAACTTTGACAAGCGCCTCGCCTTCTACTTCTGGTTGGAAAACTATTCGGGCGACTACGACGAGACAGACCCTCGGCGCTACAGCCGGGCAAAGGTTGGGGACACCCAAGCGAACAATCTTTTGCGTGGTGGTAACACTGGGCTTCTCATCGATCTCGATGTTGAGGATCGCCGTGACCGCAGCGGCTATGGGCTCAACCCCCACTACGTGTTCGTGCCTGGCCAAGGCGCGAGCGAAGTTAATCCTCAGCCGCTCGTCGCCGACGCGCCAGTTGACGGCGACGGACCCGACGATGACGTACTCGAGCCGCTCGATCGTGACGAGGTCGATGCAGAGATGCAGAATTTCCTGTGGCCGCGAAACCCGCTCATGAAGGGTTGACGTGCGCGCAGTACTCTGCACGTGAGCCGCAAATCGAGGGGGAGTAATGGCAGAGGTTCGATGGATTCCTGACAATGAGATGACGGCCAAGTGGCCGTTTTGGACTCGAGCCAACGTGGGCGAGGTGCTGCCTGAACCACCGTCGCCGCTCGGCTGGGACTTGGTTTGGGAGAACGGCACGTTGTCGGGGTGGTACGACTGTGCGATCAATCGCTTGGGCTACAACGAGACAGGCCTCGATCCCGACCGCCCGCAGGTCGCTGGGTTGTTTGGCGGATTTTCGTACCTGTGTGCGACCGGCATTCGGCTCTTCGGTGTGCGCACGCCGGGCATGACGGCCGAAGACATCGATATGGCCTACTTCGGCGATCATCCTGATGTGCCGCCCTATGTCGCCGAAGACTGGCACGAGAGTGCCGAAGGCAGTGCGGTGCTCGAAGGCTGGCTCGGGTGGGTCATGGGCACGATGGAACAAGACGAGCTTGAGGCCGACCGAGTCGCCGGGCACGAGGCGCGTGCGAGCCGACCTGATCTCACCGCAGCAACTGATCGCGAGCTGTTCGATCGCGCCCGCTCGTTCGAGCCGCTGATCCGGCGTATGTTCGACCAACACATCAACCAAAGCGGCGCGGCCTCGGTCGGGCCAGGTGTGATCGGTGCGGTGTGCGCGGCGGTGGGCCAACCGACCGCGGCCATGCGATTGTTCGCTGGGCTTGGCGGCGTCGACTCGGCAGCACCGTCGTACGACATGTGGGAGATGTCGCGCACCGTGCGAGCTTCAGAGTCGCTGATGGCGCTCTTCGATGCCGGTTCGTCGGGACTGAACGAACGGCTCCATGCGTCGAGTGAGCCCGATGCCGCCATGCTGGCAGGCGCGCTGACTGACTTCCTTCGCGAGTACGGCTCGCGTGGACCTAACGAGTGGGACATTCATGCCCAGACGTGGGAGACAAACCCCGATCTGGTCTGGGCGGCCGTCGACCGCATGCGGTTGACCGACGACAGCGCCTCGCCGCTGGTCGAGAACAAGTCGCGCGAGTCCGAACGCGAGTCGCTTTCGGCTGACCTGGTGGCCACGCTCGCCGCCGACCCTGAGACTCAAGGCCAGTTCCAGGCGGCGTTGGCGTCGGCCAAGGTGTTCGTGCCGGGTCGTGAGCGATCCAAGACCACGATTATCAGGGTCATTCAAGAAGTGCGCATGGCCATGTGGGAGCTAGGCGGCCGCATGGTGGCCAAGGGCCTGATCAACGAACCCCGCGACATCTGCATGCTGTTCGGCGATGAAGTCGAGACCTACGTCAATGGTGGCGAGGTCGAGATAACTGCGACCGTTGCTGAGCGCCAGGCTCACCACGCGTGGCTTGAGACGCTCGAACCGCCGTTCATCATCAACGGCTCGGTGCCACCCAACACCGAATGGCCGACCAAGGGATCTTCGAGCGTCGAAGTGGCCCAGCCAGGCGACACGCTCGTTGGCAATCCTGGCTGCCCCGGGGTCTACCGCGGCACCGCTCGGGTCGTGTTAGACCCTCTCGATCCGTCGGCGCTCGCGCCCGGTGACATTCTTGTCGCTCCGATGACC
>Ga0114956_1000805_pt1 | contig 23809 bp, 20 predicted proteins | sample MaitaG_FD_87304 | JGI IMG/M metagenome (GOLD analysis project Ga0114956, IMG submission 87304) | Marine algal microbial communities from Maine, USA - Maine_Asex2 metaG | ecosystem: Host-associated > Algae > Red algae > Unclassified | place: Maine, USA | collected 2015-01-05
CCGTCATTCCCATACTGACCGTCATTCCCATACCGACCGTCATTCCCATACCGACCGTCATTCCCATACCGACCGTCATTCCCATGAAAATGGGAATCTCAGCCAAATAGTAATCCCCAATTTGTAGCGACTTGAGTACCTAAGTGCGTAAGTCCAATATATCTGACTAGCCTGTGTAAGTGAAAATTAATCAAGAGATTATTGCAAAAGATGGGTCAGCTCGTGTAACTGTCATCACAACAAATCGTGGGCAAATTGAGACACCTGTTTTTATGCCTGTTGGTACACGAGGCACTATAAAAACCATCGATACCACCGATATCGAGAATCTTGGTCCAAAAATAATATTAGGTAATACATATCACTTATTGGAACGCCCGGGTGCGGATTTGATCGCTGATCTTGGCGGGTTGCATAAATTTATGGACTGGGGTGGCCATATTTTAACAGACTCTGGGGGTTACCAAGTTTTTTCTTTAAAGCCAAAAATTAGTGAAGAAGGTGTGGTCTTCAAGTCTGTTTATGATGGTTCAAAAGTCGAGATGTCTCCAGAGTCTTCGATGGAGATCCAACAAAAACTAGGTTCAGATATTGCTATGGTCTTTGATGTCTGTTCAGCTTTACCTGCAACTAAAGAATCATTGAGTAAAGATATGGAAATGACGCTTCGTTGGGCGCAACGTTGTAAAGATTTTCATAATCATCCTAAGCAAGCTTTATTCGGAATTGCACAAGGTGGCGTTGATCTGGAACTGAGGGCGGAGTCAGCGCAGCGTACTGTTGAAATTGGTTTTGACGGGTATGCAATTGGTGGTTTATCTGTTGGAGAGAGCCGCGACCAGATGGTTCCTGCTTTGCAGGCTTGTATTTCTAATCTGCCAGAAGAGAAACCCAGATATTTCATGGGTTTGGGTGATCCTGTTGGTTTAATTGAAGCTGTAGCTAATGGGGTCGATATGTTTGATTGTGTTTTGCCGACACGTTTAGCTAGGCATGGGACTGCTTTAACTACAGCAGGTCGAATTAATCTTAAAAATCTGAAATTTGCTAAAGATGATTCTGCGATTGATCCAGAATTTATTACCGACAGCTCAGGAAGATACTCTAAAGCGTATCTTAGACATTTGCTAGTTACTGGTGAACCTACAGGCGGCAGAATTTTAACATTACACAACTTGGCTTGGTTGGCAGATTTTGTAGCAAGGATGAAAGTAGCGATACTCGAAGGGAATTTCTCAGAATTTAGAACTAAAGTTCTAGATGTTTGGAATTAGTTAACAGAGTTATCGGGTTTATTGCTTTGGTGGGGTAAAGTCAATACTTCGGAGGTTTCAAAATGGAAGAAATAGGACAATTTTTACCTATTATATTAGCTGTAGCAGCAGTATTTTTGTTTTTAATATTACCGCAGCAGCGTAAGGCCAAGCAGCACACCGCTTTACTCAATTCTTTATCTGAAGGTAGTGAAGTCATTTTAAATTCTGGCGTCCATGGTTTTGTAGGTGCGGTGGAGAACGAAATAGTTTGGCTCGAAATAGCTGAAGATACTGAAATAAAAGTGTTAAAGTCTGCAATAGCTTCAGTTGTAAATAATACTGAACAAGATTAAAAGAGAGATATGCAAAGAAAATATATTTATTCGATGCTGTTTGTAATTGCTGTGGCAGCTGCAGGAATTAGCTATACCTTCGCAAACAATAATAAACCATTACTTGGTTTAGATTTACAGGGTGGGGTATCAGTTGTTTTAAAACCTACAGAAACTGCAAGTGACGGAGCCTTGAACCAAACCGTAGAAATTTTGCGTGGACGAATTGACGATATTGGTGTTGCTGAACCAGAAATATCAAAACAGGGTCAAAACATTGTAGTTGCTTTGCCTGGGGTTATTGAAGATCAACAACAAGCGCTTGATCGGCTTGGTCGAACAGCAGAATTACGATTTAGGCCCGTAATTCTTGATTTGGGTTCAAATCCTGAGCTCAATCTTTCTGCGCCAGAAGTTGAGACATCAGATCCAGTAACAGAAGATATCGAGTTAGAAGAAGGCTCTACAACCAGCGTTACTACAGAAGAAGAACCTGATTCTGATGAAAACGCTGTTTCTCTTGGGGGAGTTGTCGAACCCGCAGCCTTTTTCCAAGATCCTGTTATTACAAGCACTATTCCAGAATCGCTTGATGAAAACAGTGAATCAACCTTAGCCGGGGACTCTGAAGAAGGTGCGGTTCTCTCAGAAGAAGATATCCAACAAGCTTTAGAGCAGCAAGCTCTTGAACAACAGGCTCAGTCTCCGATTTTTGAAAGTTGTCTAAGTGGCCTAACTCCTACTGACTCTATAAAAGCTGAAGACTATATAGTTGTTGGAAATGGCGATGAAAATTTTCCACTCTATTATTGCTTAGGTCCAACTTTACTTACAGGTGATGCACTCGAAACTGCTGTGGCTACTTTAGGTGGCGGTGGTGACAGCACTGGTTGGAGCGTAAACCCAACTTTCAAAGATGGCCCAGATGGAATAGATTTATTTAACGCTGCTTCTGCAGCTTGTTTCAACGCTGATCCAAATATTTGCCCAAGTACTAGCAATGATGGTAGAGGTCGTTTAGCCGCTGTACTAGATTTTAGGGTTATCTCAGCTCCTACAATAAATGCTGAAGTTTTCCGTAGAGATCAAATTGTGATTTCTGGGACCTTTGACAAAGAAGAAGCTGAAGAGACAGCTGAAGCTTTAAGATTTGGCGCTTTACCGATTGAGCTTGAGGCACAAGAAACAAGGACAGTTTCTGCTGCGATCGGTGGTGACGTTCTTAGAGCTGGTGTTATATCTGGCTTAATAGGCTTGTCCTTAGTTGCAGTCTATCTATTGTTGTATTACAGGCTTGCTGGCATTGTGGCAATTAGTGGTTTACTTCTTTCAGCCATGATTCTTTGGACAATCGTTGCATGGTTTGGTGAAAAGTATGGTCTTGCTTTATCCATATCAGGTGTAGTTGGCCTGATTGTTTCAATCGGTGTTTCAACGGATTCTAATATAGTTTATTTTGAGAACGTCAAAGAGGCTTTTAGTAGGGGTTCTAAGTTAGGAACTTCGGCTGAACGGGCATATCAAACATCAATTTCTACGATTATTAAAGCTGATGTTGTTAGTTTGATCGCTGCGGTTCTGCTTTATTTCTTAGCTGTAGGTGCTGTTCGAGGTTTTGCTTTTTATCTTGGTCTAGCAACTTTGCTTGACTTATTTATATCCATGTATTTTATGCGGCCTGCTTTAATTTGGCTTGCGAAAAGGAGTGCAGTGAAAGCTAATCCAAGACTTCTTGGTATGCGAGCAGGGAGTGAGTCATGAGTGCCATTAGACAAATTTTTCAAGGTACCTCAGAAATTGATTTTCGTCCTAAGTGGCGTGTCTCTCTTTTAACTTCTGGCATTCTTCTTACAATTGCTTTAGCTTTTGTATTGTTGCGAGGTCTTAGCTTGAGTATTGATTTTGAGGGTGGAGCTATTTGGAAGGTTCCTGTTGAAAATTCTGAAATTTCAATTGCTGAGATCCGATCAACTTCTGAAGATTTAGTTGATGCAAGAATTCAAGAAGTATTTGACCGTGAAGGTAATCGAGATGAGATTACAGTTCAAGTTGGTACAGACAAGCTAGAAAATAGTGTTCAGATCCGTCAAGATTTAGCTACCAAAGTAGATTTATCTAGTGATGATATTGGCGAAGACACAATCGGTCCTACTTGGGGTGACGAAATTAGTTCCCGAGCTTTCCGAGCCTTAATAATTTTCTTTATAGCTGTTGCAATCTATTTAGCGTGGACTTTGGAATGGCGCATGGCTGTTGCAGCTCTTGCAGCGGTTGTGCATGATTTGCTTATAACTGCAGGTGTGTATTCGGTCACAGGTTTTGAAGTAAGTCCGGCAACTGTGATTGCTTTATTGACTATTCTTGGTTACTCGTTATATGACACTGTTGTAGTGTTTGATAAGGTCAAGGAAAATGAAGTAAATCCTTTGATGGAATCTGTTAAGTATCCAGATTTGGTGAGCCAATCAATGAATCAAGTATTGATGCGTTCTATCAATACCACGATTACAACAGTTCTTCCCGTCCTTTCTATGTTGGTTATTGGTAATTTCTTTTTGAATGCTCCAAGTTTGTCGAACTTTGCGCTTGCCCTGTTCATCGGTCTGATTCTGGGAACCTATTCTTCAATTTTCTTGGCAGCACCGTTACTTGTTTGGATGCACCGATTAGATCCTGAAGTTCGCCAACACGAGTTAGTTGAGAAAAAACGTACAGAAAGAGCTGCAGCTAGAAAATCTGCAACATCTAGTGATTCTGATGACGATGGGTATAAAGTTTCTAATGCCACAATTCAACCAAGAGCCCGTAAAAAACCTAAAAAGTAAACTGGTCTAATGGCCATCAAAAAGTATAAAATTCCAAGTATCGTTACTCTTAGCGCTATCTTTGAATACCCAGAATCAAGTAGCGCTGATACGGCTCTGCTGGTTCTGCTTCATGGGCATACGGGTTGGAAAGAAGAGCTACATTTAGAATCTTTGTCGAAGACTCTTACTGAACATGGTATTTCATGTTTAAGATTTGACTGTCCAGGCATTGGCGAATCTGATGGAACAATAAAAGACAGTTATCGTGTCAGCAATTACATCACTGCTTGTAACGATGTTATCTCTTGGGCGATGGATAATTTGCCAACCAACCCTAAGAAGATATTTATAGCTGGTCACAGTAAAGGTGGTTTAGTCGCAATCCAAGTTGCCTCGACAAATCCTGTGATTAAAGCTTGCGTTGGTATCCAAGCTAGTGGTGCTGTTCCAGTCAAAGCTGCCGAGCTGGTTGATACTGTAATGCAAACGGAGATTTTTGGGAATGTGACTATTCCGAAAGAATATTTTATCGACAGGGCAAAATATAGTTCTGTTAGCATTGTTAAAGATTTAAATATCCCGTTGCTGCTAATTGCTGGATCTCATGATTTAATTGTTCCGGCTGAGCAGGTTCAACAAATATTTGCTGCAGCCAATGAACCTAGAGAATATAGTGAATATGCTGTAGACCATGACTATAAAAATGACCCGAAAAATCTCGCAGAAATAAATTCAGATATTGTTAACTTTTTACTAAAAGTTTAATCAATTATTTGATGGCTCATTGCAGTTTCTGGCATCCAAATCCTTGCCATCAGTATGAAAGTGGGGATATAGATCTATTTTTGGTTAGATTTGCTTTCTATACTAGAATACATGTGGGGTCATAATTGTTTGGAGTATGTCTAAGTTGGTCAATATCGTTGGTTTTCGGCCGAAATAAAGACTAGATATGGTAACTGTTGAACGGGCGCTTCCTTGGCGTAAGAAGAAAAAGAATATTGATCCGGCTTTAGAACCTTTATTGGCTCCTTTTCAGGGTGATGATCGTAAAAGTCAGGCGAAACTAATCGAGAAAGCTTATTCAACTGCGTTTGAGGCTCATAGCACTCAACTCAGAAAATCAGGTGAGCCGTACATAACACATCCACTCGCTGTTGCTACTGTTGTGGCTAGCCTTGGCTTAGATCATTTGAGTATCTCTGCTGCACTGTTACATGACGCAGTTGAAGATACGCAACTAGAATTAGGCGATATCGAACGCTCATTTGGCTCAGAAGTAGCGATGATTGTTGATGGTGTAACAAAACTAGATCGTCTGTATTTTAATTCTAAAGAAGATCAACAGTCAGCAACTTTCAGAAAAATGATTGTTGCAATGGCCAAAGACTTAAGGGTTTTGATCGTAAAGCTATGTGACCGTCTTCATAATATGCGAACTATTGCGGCGTTGCCTGAAGAGAAGCGGATGAGAATTGCCTCAGAAACTTTAGAGATTTACGCTCCGCTTGCTAATCGTTTAGGCATGCAATATGTGAAGATGCAGTTAGAAGATTTGTGTTTTGCAACTATGCACCCTAAATGGTTTGCTGAGATTGAGCACATGGTTGCAATGAGAACTCCTGAACGTGATTTCTTTATCACTCAAGTTCTCGAGATGATTAACACTCGTTTGGAAGAGCTAAATATTAGCGCTCAGGTTATAGGCCGAGAGAAGCATTATTATTCAATCTATTCAAAAATGATTCAGAAGGATAAAGAATTTGATGAGATTTATGACCTTGTTGGCATCCGCTTAATTGTTGACAGTGTCCGCGATTGTTATGCAGCTTTAGGTACTTTGCACTCAACTTGGAAGCCCGTTCAGGGTCGTTTCAAAGATTATATTGCAATGCCGAAGTTTAATCTTTATCAGTCTTTGCACACAACTTTGATAGGACCTCAGGGTAAGCCTCTAGAAGTTCAAATTAGAACTCATGAGATGCATGAGCGTGCTGAAACTGGAGCTGCGGCTCATTATCTGTATAAAGAGAAGTCTGATTCTGATCAGAACATTGATTTGCCATGGCTCGCTAGATTAGTTGATTGGGAGAAAGAAACTTCTGATCCTTCAGAATTTATGGCTAATCTAAGAATTGACTTAGACCAAGAAGAGGTCTTTGTCTTTACGCCAAAGGGGCAGGTGAAAACTTTACCTGCTAATTCAACTGCTATCGATTTTGCTTATTCTATTCATACCGAGATTGGGCACCGTTGTGTTGGTGCAAAAGTTGATGGCCGTTTAGTTTCTCTTTCTGAGCCTTTAAAATCAGGTGAGACAGTTGAGATCTTTACTTCTAAAGTGCAAGGGGCTGGTCCTTCTAGGGATTGGTTGAATATTGTTTCGTCTCATAGAGCTGCATCAAAAATTAGGCAATGGTTTTCTAGAGAGCACAGGCAAGATTCTATTGCATCGGGCGAGGCTAAAGTTAAGCAGGCTTTGAAGCGTGAAGGTCGTTCTCCGGCTGAGTTTGGTGGTTTACGATCTGCGATAACTGAAATTTGTGTTGACCTAGATTATTCTGATGCTGAATCTCTTTTTGCTGCGATAGGCGATAACCGAATTTCTGCAGAGTCAATTGTGGCTCGAATTTTTAAAAAATCTGACCAACAAAAAGTTGTTACTGCAGGCCCACAAGATCTTGAGATATCTGATCCGATTACTGTTGCCAAGAAATTTGAGCGTGGCACTGGGGGAGTATCTGTTGAAGGTCTTGATGATGTATTAGTTAGGCTTTCACGCTGTTGTAACCCTGTGCCTGTTGATGAAATTATGGGGTTTGTAACGAGAGGTCGAGGAGTATCGATCCATAGAACTGATTGTGCAAATGCTGAATCTTTGATGACTTCACAGATAGATAGACTCATAGATGTTTCTTGGAATCAGTTAGCAGAGTCAGAAGGCTTCATGGCTTCATTGGCTATTAAAGCTTATTCAAGGTCTGATTTATTGGCTGATGTTTCCAGAGCATTTGCTGATCTAAAATTGAACATAGTTTCGAGTTCTTCTTCAACTATGGATGATCGAATCTCTCGCCTTAAATTTGAGTTCGAGATAGCTGACGTGATCCATTTAGAATCGGTGATGAGGTCATTGCGCACAGTCGATGGCGTTTATGACGTCTCAAGAATTGTTCCAGGCCAACAGTAAACCTGCTCACCCTAATGAGTTAGCTAAAATTGAATAATAGAGGTGCCGTTCAGTAAGTCTTGGTAGTCTTGTAAGTCATGCTAAGAACACATTTATGTGGCGAGCTACGCTCGTCTGATATTGGAAATATTGTTACTCTTACTGGTTGGGTAAAAAAGCGACGGTCTCACGGCGAACATCTAGCCTTTCTAGATCTGCGAGATCATTCTGGAATTACACAATGTGTAGTTGATAATACTGTAGATGTCAGAAGTGAATATGTTGTCAAAATTACTGGAACAGTTCAGCAACGGCCTGAAGGTACTTTAAATACTGAAATTCCAACTGGCGAAATAGAGATTACTGATTCTTCAGTAGAGATTTTGTCAATTGCAGAGCCACCACCGTTTCCTCTTGACGATAGAGCTGATGATGTTGACGAGATGGTTCGGCTAAAACATCGTTATTTAGATTTACGTCGTGAACGCATGCAAAAGAATTTGCGAATTCGTTCAAAGATAAATGCTTCTATTCGTAACGCAATGGTTGCTCAAGATTTTGTTGAAGTTGAAACACCAATGCTTATGCCGAGCACTCCAGAAGGGGCTCGCGAATTTTTGGTTCCTTCTCGTCAAAAACCTGGTAATTTTTATGCATTGCCTCAATCTCCGCAGCTATATAAACAGCTTTTGATGGTTGGCGGTCTAGACCGTTATTTCCAAATCGCAAGGTGTTTGCGTGACGAAGATTTACGTGCAGATCGACAATACGAATTTACTCAGCTTGATATGGAAATGAGCTTTGTTGAAGTTGACGATGTTCTAGATGCTGCTGAGAAAACTGTATTAGATGCAGCTGAAGCTGTAACGGGAGTTAGACCAGATGCCGTTGAGCGGATTACCTGGCAAGATGCGATGGAACGTTTTGGATCTGATAAACCAGATCTTAGATTTGGTATGGAACTTACAGAACTAACAGATGTTTTTTCTGCAACCGAGTTTAAAGCGTTTAGTTCAGCTGAATCTATTAAAGGCATTAATGCCGTTGGCTTAGCTTCTGAATGGAGTCGCAATAAGCTTGACGTTTTGACAGATGAAGCAAAAAGTTTCGGAGCTAAAGGTTTAGTTTGGATGAAAGTTGCTGACGACGGCAAGTTTGAATCTCCGGTTGTTAAATTTATGTCTGATTCAGAACAAGCTCAACTTACTAAAAAGTTCGATACTAAACCCGGTGACTTAATCCTTATAGTCGCAGACGAATGGCATACAACTTGTACCGTCTTGGGTGAGGTGCGTAACCGTCTTGGTCGGCCTCCAGTTTTCGAAGGGCCTTATAAATATCTTTGGGTTGTAGATTTCCCATTGTTCGTTGGTAAAGATGATGCTGGTAACCCAATTCCTGGCCATCACCCGTTCTGTCATCCTCACCCTGAAGATCTCCCTAAGCTAGAAACTGACCCAATGTCTGTGCGTGCTTGGGCGTATGATTTAGTCCTAAACGGTTGGGAACTTGGTTCGGGCAGTATCCGTATCCATGAACCTGATTTGCAGAAACGTGTTTTCTCACTTCTTGGTATCTCAGATGAAGAGGTTGATAAACGGTTTGGTTTCTTCTTAAGGCCATTTGAGTATGGGACTCCTCCACACGGTGGGTTTGCTTATGGAATTGACCGTCTTGCAGCCATCCTTGCTGGTGAAGAAAATATCCGCGAGGTTATAGCTTTCCCTAAACCATCGTCTGGTGTTGATCCTATGACTGGGGCTCCTGGCGAAGTGGATGCTTCAGTTCTTGGCGATGTTGGTGTAAAAGTTTTGCCGCCAAGTTTAGACTAGATATATGCTTAAACGCCTACTAAAGATTTGTTTAATATTGCTTTTCTGCCTGGTGTTAGCTTCTTGCGCTGCAGGTACTTCAGAGTATATTGATAACCCTGCAGGGTTTTTCTCTGGAGTTTGGCATGGCTGGATTGCCCCGTTTTCAATAGCTTGGCATTTCTTATTTGATCCAGAGGTCAGAATCTATGAAACTCGAAACGATGGGATTTGGTACGACGTCGGTTTTTATTTTGCCGTGATTTCCGGTTTTGGTTCGTTGAGCTTAACAAGAAGCAAGAAAAAGCGTAAAAAGAAGTAATAAGAAAAACAAAGAACAATTGCTTTATGTGCCGAATATTGTTCCAACAGCAATAGTCATAGCACAAGCCAAAACAGCAACGGCAACTTGTCGGAATGCAGTTTTTAGGATAGATCGTTCTGTAAATTTCGCTAGCACAATTCCAACAATTGCTGCGGTTGCTATAGCTAGAAATAATGATGTGAATATTGCAATGTCGCCATCAAATAAAGTCCAGGGGAGCAGTGGTATCAAAGCTCCAAATGTGAATGCGCTAAATGACGATACCGCTGCTGAGCTAGGGCTTCCAATATTGTGAGGGTCGATTCCAAGTTCTTCTCTAGCATGAACTTCTAACGCTATCTGAGGATTTCGATGGATGGTCTCTGCCAATAGCTTTGCTTCATCATTGGATAAACCTCGGCTCATATATATTGCTTGTAGTTCTTTAATTTCACTTTGGGGGTTATTAGTTAATGATTCTTCTTCTACTTTAAGCTCTCGTTCTATTAGCTCGTTCTGTGCTTTCATCGATAAGTATTCACCAGCGGCCATCGAAGTTGCACCGGCTAGTAAACCTGAAAGGCCTGCTAAGAAAACTGTGTCAGAGGCAAGGTTAGCTGCAGCTATACCTAAAATTAAGGCAGAGTTAGATACTAGACCATCGCTAATTCCAAATATAGCTGCTCTAACCGTTCCACCATTTATGTCCCTATGATCATGAACCATAGTGTTTTCATGAGAATGGTTATGAGTCATATGTAAACCATCGAGCTTTTAGTCATGCAAATATTTTACCCGATTTATTAAAGGGATCTTGTAAAGGAGTCCTTTAATAATTGATTCTGTTTGAACAATACTTTTAGTTCAGGCTAGGATTTTCTGGCATCCATATTTCAACGATAACAAAATCTTCACTAATATCTGGATACTTTATTGCTCTCTCATTGTTTGTACCGGCCTCGGCAGGTTCAATCGCAAGCATTAATGTAGTATCGCCACGACTAGCTTTTGCTTGTTTAAAGTTTACAGGGCTTATCTCATAGCCAATTCGTTCGAGCTCGTCAGCAAATGCAGAGCCAACCTCTTCAGCGTTCTTGTTATCTTGAGTTAAATAGACTCTGCGAGTATCTTCAGCGATGTTTGATTGAGATTTAAGGTGTAAGTTGTAAGGGAGGTTTAGACCATGAAGTAAAGCATCAAGCTTGAGTTGGGAATTGGTTTCTACTTGCTCTAGATCAGAATCTTCTTGATCTTGGTGAGTCGGCTCTGAGTCTTCTTGGGAATCGAACCAAGTTTTTGTTTCTAGTTCTTGATCATCTTGAACACTATCGGGTGCTTCTTCGATGTGTTCTACGAAGGTTTCTTCTTCAACATCTGTTACAAGGGTTTCCGAGATTTCTTCGTCTGAGATTTCTTCGTCTTTAGTTTCATCGCTGTGCTGGTTGGGTGCTGGCTTTGCTTGAGCTTCTTCTTCACCGCTAAGAATCTTAGAGACAGTGTCTTTAGAATCTTCTATGACCTTTGGATTAAGATGGGAACCTGCGACCTCGTCGTCTGCTTCTCTCATTGGAGTAAATGTTGATTTAAGTACAACTATTGTAAGAATTATCCAAATTGAGACAACAGCAATAATAACAGTTTGTTTAGTATCAATTGCTAGTAATATTTCTAAATTAATCATTTTTGCCCCAATAAACACGGGGTGTGTCTAGACGTAACGTTGCTGATCAATCGGATATATATTGATATTATTTAGAACTATTAGTAGATATTCTAGATTTTTTTCGGACTATATTGATATTCGTAGGTTTGTATTGGAGTTAGATTGCGATTCTTTTATTCTATTTTTAGATATATATTTAAAAATCTTTTGAGTTCTGCTAGTTTTGCAATTTTTTCTTTACTTATTCAAAAATTTATTCGTTCAAAGGTTTCTAAATCTGCAGTGAAGGAAGCTGGCGAACTCGTCAATAATTCTTCTCCATGGGTTTCCAAGACTGTGAGCGCATTACCTAAGAACTTACAACATGTTTTAGGCTCTCTTTTTGCTACTAAAAAGACTTTTAAAAAAGTTGCAGATGCAGCTAAACATATTCAAAAATAGATTTATGTAGATCTCTGTTCTAGAGATCTCAGTCAATATTTGGTTCTTACATCTTGTTATAGCCAGTTTGAGATAACCTTGGTCTAATGAGAGCCAATGAAGTTAGAGAAATATTCACAAAGTTTTTTGTTGACAACGATCATCAGAAAATTCATTCTGCAAGTTTAATTCCTCATGATGAAACACTTTTGTTTGTTAACTCTGGGATGGTTCCGTTTAAACCGTATTTCCTTGGTGAAACTAAACCTGATCATAATCGTGCGGTAAGTGTTCAAAAATGTGTCAGAGCGGGTGGAAAACACAATGATTTGGATGAAGTTGGTAGAACCGCACGGCATTTAACATTCTTTGAGATGTTAGGCAATTTTAGTTTCGGTGACTACTTTAAAGATCAAGCAATTGATTTTGCTTGGGAATTTGTTACACAACATCTCAAATTTGATGCTGAACGTTTGTGGGTAACCGTTCATGATTCTGACGATGAAGCTGAAACTATTTGGCGCGAAAAAATTGGCATACCTGCAGATCGTATCCAAAGGCTTGATGAAGACAACTGGTGGCGCATGGCAGACACTGGCCCCAATGGTCCGTGTTCTGAAATTTTTTGGGATAAAGGCCCTGAGTTTGGTAAAGATGGTGGTCCCGCGCACGGAGACGAAGACCGATTTATTGAATTTTGGAATCTGGTCTTTATGCAGTTTGAAACAAAAGAATCAGGTGAGTCAGTTCCTTTAGCCAAACCCTGCATTGATACAGGAGCTGGGCTTGAGCGAATTCTTTCGATACTGCAGAATAAACAGTCAGTTTTCGAAATTGATGAGATGGAGAGGCTTGTCCGATCGGCTGAACAAGTAACTGGTTATAAATTAGGTAAGTCTGATAATTCAGATTTAGCTTTACGGGTTTTAGCGGAACATGCTCGAACCATGACTTTTTTAATTAGTGATGGAGTTTTCCCTTCAAACGAAGACCGTGGGTATGTTCTCAGAAGAATTATGCGTAGAGCAATCCGGTTTGCTTATCTTTTGGGCGTTGAAGAAATTGTAACCCCGACTTTGGTAGAATCTGTTGTTGATATCATGGGTACCGACTATCCAGAGTTAGTAGAATCAAAAGATTTGGTTTTGTCAACAGTTGAGCGAGAAGAGATTCAATTCAGAAAAACGTTAGCTACTGGATCAACTATTCTTGCTGATCATTTAGACCAGGTTCCTAAAGATGAGCAACTGCCTGGTTCGGTTGCCTTTCTCTTGCATGATACTTATGGTTTCCCTTTTGAAGTTACTGAAGAGGTAGTTGCTGAGGCTGGTATTAAAGTTGACCGTCCTGGTTTTGAAGAAGCCATGGCCAATCAACGCGAACAATCAAAACAAGGTCGTAAGTCTGTTAATCAAGAATCTGATTTTGGGTTAGTGCAAGAACTTATCTCAAAAAAACAGTTTACAGAGTTTGTAGGCCGTGGTCAGCTAGTTGATGTAGCTGCAAAAGTTTTACTTGTCACAGAATCAGACTCAGGAGAAGAGGTTTCTGTATTTGTTGATCGTTCACCTTTTTATGCTGAGTCTGGTGGCCAGATTGGCGATGCCGGGACAATCACATCTGAATCAGCTACGGGTGAAATCATCGATACAGTTTATGCAGCTCCAGACATACACCGTCACATTGTTAAAGTAACTTCTGGAAAATTTGAGACAGATCAATCTGTTACTCTGAGCGTTGATGTGCAAAGACGTAACGCAATAAAAAGAAATCATACTGGTACACATATTCTACATTGGGCATTACGTTCGGTACTAGGTGATCATGTAAAACAGCAAGGTTCTATGGTTGGACCTGATCGGCTTAGATTTGACTTTAGCCATTTTGAATCTGTGACGGATGAACAAATTGTTGAGATCGAAAACTTAGCCAATTCTGAAATCCTAAATAACCCGAGTGCCTCACATGTTGAAGTAACAAAAAGCGAAGCTGAAGAAATGGGAGCTATCGCCTTTTTTGGTGATAAATACGGCGATACCGTTAGGGTTCTTACTGCTGGTCCATCTTTAGAATTCTGTGGTGGGACCCATGTAAATGCTTTAGGTGATATTGGTTGTATCAAGATTATATCTGAAGGCTCTATTGGCTCTAACTTGCGCCGTATCGAAGCTGTAAGCGGTTTTGAGCTAGTTAACCTTTTGAGAGATGAACAGAATATTATTTCCCAGGCTGCTACTGAGTTGAATACTTCAAAACCAGAGTTGCTTTCTGGAGTTCAAAGAAAAAATTCTGAAGTTGATCAATTAAAAACAGAGTTAAAACAAGCTAAGAAACAATTGTTAAACTCTCAAGTTCCTGAGCTCGTGAACTCGGCAAAAGACGGTGTGATTATTACTCGCATAGATGATTTAGATAGAAATGATATTCAAGAATTAGCTAAATCTCTAAAATCTAAGGAATCAATTTCTGCGGTAGTCATTGGTGGTGCTCCAGCTTCTGGAGGTGCATGCCTAGTGGCTGCAGTCGAAGCAGAGTACAAAGTTGCTGCGGGAGACATTATAGCCTCTGGGGCTAAAGCAATAGGCGGTGGTGGTGGCAAAGGCGCTGAGTTCGCTATGGCCGGTGGAAAAAACCCGGCCGGTATTGATGATGCTTTAGAAGCTGCAAATAAATTGATTCATGGATAGTTCAGATGTAATAATCCCAGCTGAAGGCAGAGTGATTGGTCTTGACATGGGTTCTAAACGAATTGGAATTGCTGTTTGTGATGACACCAGGTTTCTAGCTACACCTTATGGTGTTATTAAACGTATTGGCGATCAGGTTAAAGAGCATGCAGAGATTTTAAATTTGGTTTCTGAGACTATGGCAACTTTGATTGTTATTGGTCTGCCTCTAACAATGCAAGGTGAAGAATCGATTGCTGTTAAAAATGTAAAATCAGAAATTAAAAATCTGCAGAAGAAGACTAAAATTCCTGTAATTTTTCATGATGAAAGATTAACTACAGTTTCGGCGAATTCGCTTTTAGATTCAGCTGGAGTTGCCAGGTCTAATCGAAAAGATAAAATAGATTCTGTCGCTGCATCAGTTATCTTGCAGTCTTGGCTCGATTCTAAAAATATAGATAAGATACACAGTAGAGAATTGTAACGGATCTTTAAGAACGTAGATATTCCTTGTCATTACATCTAGTATAACTAAGTGACTAATATTGATAATAATTCGGATCAAAACGATGGACAAGAAATTGAAGACCTCGATAATGATGATGAATTTGTAATACTTAGATCTCCGTGGGTTAGAAGATCTCGTATTCTCACGGTCCTGGGTATCTTAGCGGTAATAGGGCTTGTTCTAGCTGTTTTTGTTAGATCTTGGCTGATTGATCAGATAGATCCTGATGGTGAGCCTGGTGCAGAAATTGCTGTTGCAATACCACAAGGTTCTACTCCAGGTGATATTTCGGCAATTTTAGCCTCAAACGAGGTTGTGCCAAATAGTACTTTCTTCAGGTTGTGGTCAACTTACCGATCTTATGATGATCAGTACCAGGCGGGGACCTATAACTTTAGAGTAAATATGTCTGCTGATGAAGCTTTGGCTGTATTTAGGGAAGGTCCTGAAGCACAAGATGTTGTAAGCTTTACAATTGTCGAAGGTTTATGGTTAAAAGAAATTGTTGCCGATTTGGCTGAGCAGTTACCAAATGTTTCTGAGCAAGATCTCTTAGATGTTTTAGACTCAGATGAATTTAGTCCAGACACTTATGATGGCCAAGTTAATTGGGAAGGTATGTTGTTCCCAGATACCTATGAAGTTAGCGCTGATGCAACGGCTGAAGAAGTATTAAAAAAGATGCATAAACAGTTTGTAGATGTCGCTGCAGAAAATGGTTACGGATCCGGCCGAGCTGAAAGAGATTTTGATTTAACTCCTTACGAAGTAATGATTATTGCATCACTAGTCGAATTGGAAGCTAAAACTGATGCTGATAGACCTAAAATTTCACGAGTTATTCATAATCGCTTAAAAGATAACCAGTGGTTAGATATCGACGCAACTTTAATTTATAGCGCAGGAGAACGTGGGGCTAGAATTACGGCAAGCATGTTAGAAAATGGGAATGATCCATACAACACAAGTGTCAGAGGAAAATCGGCGACAATAAACAGGTTGCCGCCTACTCCTATTGGGGCACCTGGAAGAAAATCTTTAAATGCTGCGATAAACCCAGCTGAAGGTGACTGGTACTTCTATGCAAAGAGCAGTAACGCTGGCGATCACTATTTTAGTGTGACTAATGATGAGCACAATCGGGCTGTAGCTAGAGCAAAAGCTGCTGGAGTTGAAGGTTATGGCGGCTGATCTTTTTAGTAAAATAACAGGTGAGACTTCGTTAGCTGCTGTTGTAGGTAGTCCAATAAGTCATTCTTTGTCTCCTGCGATTCATAATGCAGGTTTTCAAGCTCTTGGAATTGACGCTGTTTATCTAGCGTTAGAATTTGCTTCTGGTGATGCTGAAAAAGCTATTTCGTTTGCGAGAAGCCTTTCAGTTATTGGCTTAAGTGTGACAATGCCTTTAAAAGAAGAAATTTGTGATTTTGTTGATGTGTTAACTCCTGCTGCGAAGGCTTTACGTTCTTGCAACTGTATATATAGAGATGGCGATAAATTAGTTGGTGATTCAACAGATGGCACGGGGTTTGTTTCTGCATTTAAGACTCAGTTTCCAGATTCTCTGGATCGGAAAACGGTTGCATTATTGGGTGCTGGTGGAGCGGCACGTTCTATTGCTTACTCATTAGATCAAACGAATATTTCAGAAATAAAAGTTATTAATAGAACTGTATCTAGTGCTGAAAAAATCCTTGGTCTGGCAGGAAAAGCTACCCTGGGCAGTATAGATGATATCGAAAATTGTGATGTTATTATTAATGCAACTTCGGTTGGGATGTCGGGCGGTGCTTCAGCTGATAAGTCTCTTGTCCCAGAGACTATGCTACGTTCAGAACACATTGTGGCTGATATTGTTTATAACCCGCTGGAAACCAAACTTTTAGCTGATGCTAGGGGGGTTGGAGCTCGAACTATCGGTGGTGTTCCAATGCTAGTACATCAGGCAGCAGAGGCATTTTTCCTTTGGACTTCTAAAAAGGCTCCTTTATCTGAAATGAATCAAGCTGTTAGTACAATGGTTGTGTAAGCAGCCGCTATGATAAATATTATTAAATTCGGTTAGTTTTGTGCCGAGAATTATAAAGAAGATACATGGCGGAGGTTGTCAAAATGCTTCAAGGTTCACTCGAAAATTTTGCTTTAGATGAGGTTCTAGGTTTTTTATCTAGTGCTGGAAAAACAGGAAAGCTTGAGATTACTGGCGATAGAGGTACCGGTAACTTACTCTTTAGTGATGGTTTGCTAGTTGGAGCATCAGCGACTCAAACACCTAATGGTGACTCAACAGAAGATGTTATGTTCGAGTTGCTTCGTTTCAAGAACGGTAATTTTGCGTTTTCTAGTGAAGAGGTTGCTTCTTTAGAAGACGAACGTGATCTGTCATCAGTATTGGTAGCAGCTGAGACTAGGCTTAATGAATGGCGTGACATCGAGTCTGTTGTTCCCAGCCTTGGCCATATTGTTACTCCTATTCCTGAGCTGCCTTCAGAAGAGGTTACTCTAAACCGGTCTGAGTGGGCATTATTAAATGTTGTTGCTGCAGGGTGTCCGGTTTCTTTAGTTTGCGAAGAACTTGGTTTGGGCGAAGTTGAAGGTTCTAAGAGAATTAAAGATCTTGCTGAACGTTCATTGGTTCTTATTGGTCAACCTTTAGGATCAAATATTATTTCTGATTCAATGCCGCCTTCGCTAGAACCTAGCTTTGATGAGCCTATAGATAGCTTGCCTACTTCTACCGACTTTTTGGACGATGTCCCGCCGCCACCTATTCCCGATGATGCGTCAGTCTTAGATTCTTTTGATACAGCTGTTCCGCCTTCACTTTCAGGGATTGAAGAAGTTGGATCTGATTCTGATAAAAGTAAAAATGGTATGCTTAAGCGATACCTAAGCAGTGACGACTAAGAGGTTTTATTTAAAACCTGCGGTGCTTTGCCGAATAAAATACTATGAATATAGAAAGACTAATCATATTCTTTATTTTTGGATTAGCTTTTGGCCCAATTCTATCTATCCTAGTTGATCGTGCCGTTGAGAGGTTGAACCCCGAACCAGAGCTTCGTTGTTCTAGCTGCAAAAAGGGCGCAGGCTTAAAGTCTTTAATTCCTGTTTATCATTGGTTCCTGAAATGTTCAGGATGTTCAAAGAGCCTCGGTGTTCGCTATTTGTTTACAGATCTGTTAGCAGCTGGCAGTATGGTCTTGGCTGCTGGTAAGTTCGATGAGCCTTATTATCTAATACCTTTTATGTTATTTTTTCTGGTATTAGCTGCATTGAGTGTTATCGATGTAGAGACTCATTTGTTACCTAATATTATAGTTTGGCCAAGCATTTGGATTTCGTTAGTCCTTGTTGGCTTATTAAGTTTCATATTTCTAGCTTTCGATAACTATTTATATGCATTGCTTGGTGCTGTAATATTTTCTGGCTTCTTATTTATCTCATTCTTGGTTTACCCAAAAGGTATGGGTCTGGGCGATGTTAAATTGGCAATTTTCTTAGGTTTATATATCGGATGGTTGCAAGACTCAACAATTGTTGCTTTGACCGCAGTCTTATATGCCTTGGTCATTGCGAGTGTCCTTGGTGGTGTCTTAGGTCTGCTATACAATTTCATTATGAAAAAGGGTCGTAGCGAAATTCCTTTTGGTCCTTTTCTAGTTGCTGGATCACTTGTAGTTATAATGGCTTCGTGAACAAAACAATTGTATTAGTAGGCCAGTCTGGTTCAGGTAAATCTTCGGTTGCAAATTTATTTGCAAAGAAGTTTGATATTTCTTCTCTTGATTTAGATTCTGCGATCGAAGAACATTCAGGTAAAAAGATATCGGAGCTTATTGAAACAGAGGGTTTAGAAAAATTTAGGGAGCTAGAAACCGAAGAACTTGAATCAGCGTTGTTGTCAGATTTTTCTATTGTTGCAGCTGGTGGGGGAGCCGTGATAGCCGAGAAGAATCGTAAACTGCTTTTGGCGGATGCGTGTGTGATCTGGCTGGATGCTCCACTTGATCAGCTAGTGAAACGATTAAGTGGAAGCTATAAGCGTCCTTTGCTTGAAGAGTCTGATGATATGCGGGGCAACTTGTTTGATCAGAGAAGCCAGCGTATGAAATATTATATGTTGGCTTCGGATTTTCGGATTGATGTTTCAAACCTAAGTCTAGAAGAAACCGTTGAGCAGATTGCTAGCGTTGTGGCAAATTCTGGGTCTAGTGAAAAGCCGATGATTGCTCAAAGCGTTAAGGTCCCTTCTGGCCATGAATATCATATTTATGTAGGACGTGACATTCTTCCTAATGTCGCTGAGACCATTGATCAAAGTGTAAAAAAAGTTGCAGTTGTTACTCAAGAAAATATTGGAATTCCCATTGAATCTGGGGTAAAACAAGAAGTATTTTTTGTAGAGAATGGCGAGAATGCAAAAAGGCTTAAAGTTGTAGAATCTTTGTGTTCAAATTTCTCTAAATCAGGTTTGACTAGGAACGATATGGTCCTAGCAATTGGTGGTGGTGTTGTTACCGATTTGGGTGGCTTTGCTGCTGCGATGTATCATCGTGGTATCAAGGTTATACATGTTGCTACCTCGCTTTTAGCTCAGATTGATGCTGCGATTGGGGGCAAATGTGGAGTTAATTTGCCTGAAGGTAAGAACCTAGTAGGAGCGTTTTGGCAACCGGAAGCTGTATTCTGTGATATCTCTTCTTTGGATTCGTTACCTGCAGAAGAGTTTCTTAATGGGTTAGGTGAGCTTGCTAAATATCACTTTATATATACCTCGGTTCCGAGTTTGTCTGCAGACCAGCAGTACCTTTCAGACGCTTTTAATAGCTTAGGCATGTTTGATTTAGTTAATGCTTGTGTGAAAATTAAAGCGGCGGTTGTTTCAGAAGATGAAAAAGAAAATGGGTTGAGGGCGTTTCTTAATTATGGCCATACTATGGGCCATGCTTTAGAGAAGGTATTAAATTTTCAAATTCCTCATGGTGAGGCTGTTGCTAGAGGTTTGATATATGCCGCTGAGTTAGCTTTTGAATTGGGTAGAATCTCTGAAGACAGACTTGCTGAGCATTATTTGGTCTTGGAACGTTACGGTCTTACTCCATGCTTGCCTGCGAAGATAAATCCGAGTGAGCTAATTGAAAGTTTTAGCAAAGATAAAAAAGCTATTGATGGTGTAACTTTTATTCTTGATGGACCAAATGGTTTAGAACTTGTGGTCATTGAAGATAAAAAAGTTTTATTAACCGTTTGTGAACGCCTCATAGAGGTTGAATAAACTTAAAGAGCTCTGTCCAAGTTGATCATTATTTTAGGAATTCTTGGTAACCTTCATTTTCTGTTTCATCCCAGTATTTGTAGCCAAGGGTATTTAGATGATCTTGAAATTCTGCTAATTGCATATCTGGGACTTGAATGCCTGCCAGGACTCGTCCATAGTCCGATCCATGATTTCTGTAATGAAACAGTGTTATATTAAAGTCTTCTCCGATTGCTTCTAAGAACTTCCTTAATGCACCCCTGCGCTCAGGGAATTGGAACCTGTAAAGCCGTTCATCTTTTATATGTTGATCTGAGCCTGGAGTTAAATGACGTAGGTGTAGCTTTGCTAGTTCATTTTCTGTGAGATCGGTTGCTTTATAATTCGAGTTTTCAAGATGATTTATGATTTCTTTTCTTGTATCAGCTGATCCGCCGTTTTCTATACCAACAAAAATTCTTGCAGTTTTATGGTGGCCAGATCTGTAGTTAAATTCTGTGATGGCACGGTCACCAATTGTTGCACAGAAGTTTAAAAAGCTACCCCTTTCTTCTGGTATCTGAACAGTGAATAAAGCTTCTCGGTCTTTACCAATAGCTGCTCGTTCGCTAACGTGGCGTAGTCTTTCAAAGTTCATATTTGCACCGCATACTATTGCTGCAATAGTTTGGCTGCTAGACCCGAGAGGGCTTTCGGGGTTTTCTTTAAAATATTTTCTTATTCCGGCTAAAGCTAAAGCACCTGCTGGTTCAACCACAGTTCTTGTATCTTCAAAAATATCTTGTATAGCTGCACAAGTTTGATCTGTAGTAACTGTAATTATTTCATCCAGATGTTCTTTGCAGAGTCTGTATGTCTCTTCCCCGACTTTTTTAACTGCAACTCCATCTGCAAATATTCCTACGTCCTCAATTTCGCAAGGCCCGTTTTCTTGGAACGCTTTTTGCATGCTGGCAGCTTCTTCTGGCTCAACGCCAATCACTAATATGTTTGGATTTAGTGTTTTAGCATAAGTCGCTATACCTGAAGCCAATCCACCGCCTCCGATCGGCACAAAAATTGCTGCGATCTCGTCTGTTTGTTCTAGAATCTCTTTTGCTATTGTTCCTTGGCCAGCAATCACAAGTGGATCGTTGAATGGATGAATAAAGCAAAGGTCTTCTTTTTCAGCGATTTCGTAAGCTTTAGTTTGGGCTTCGTCGTAGTGGTCGCCGTGGAGAGTAACTTTGGCTCCGAATGATTCTACTGCCTCAACTTTTATAGCGGGAGCTGATATTGGCATAACAATATGTGCAGGTATCGAGCGTGCTGCTGCAGCCATTGCTACGCCTTGGGCATGATTGCCAGCTGAGCTGCAAATCACACCAGATTTTAGCTCTTCGGGTGTGAGTGTGAATATTTTGTTGGCTGCTCCACGAATTTTAAACGAGAATACTGGTTGTTGGTCTTCTCTTTTAAGAAAGATTTGTCTGTTCAGCTTTTTTGATAGCTTTGGTGCATGTTGTAGTGCTGTTCTGTGTGCTGCTTGATACACCTGTGCAGTGTTTATCATTTCTACGTATTGTTCGTTTGAGAGTGGTTTTGTCATTGACCCTGGTTCTATATAGCATTGGCGGGCCAAAATTTGTTTATAGCCTTTTAATATCTTATACAGTTCAGCTCTATTTAGGGATGTTTACTTGCCGATTTAGGCAATGAACTATATTTATAGAAAATGAAGATAGTATTTGTATCCGGGAGATCCTAATGGCATCAGTAAGTACAAGCGATTTTAAGAATGGGATGGCCATTGAGCTGTCTAATGATTTGTTTCATATAACAGATTTCCAACATGTTAAGCCAGGAAAAGGCCCCGCATTTGTTCGGACAACGTTAAAGAATATTAGGACAGGTGCCGTTCTGGACAGAACGTTTCGTGCAGGCGAAAAGGTTACGCACGCCTATATAGAAAAGACCGATATGGCTTTTCTATATCAAGATCCTACTGGCTATGCTTTTATGGACAATACTACTTTTGAACAACGTAGCATTGCACCGGATACTTTGGGAGATAGCAAAAATTATCTTATCGAAGGTATGACAATTACTTTGTTAATGTTTGGCGAAGAAATTATTGGAACTGATTTACCAGCTTCTGTTGAACTTGTCGTAACTGACACTGATCCAGGTTTACAGGGTGATCGTGTTTCAGGTGCGAGAAAGCCTGCAACAGTAGAAACAGGTTTAGTTCTTCAAGTTCCATTATTCGTAGAAATTGGAACAAAAATAAAAATTGATACTCGCACTGGCGAGTATATGACAAGGGTTTAAAGCGTGGGCGATTCTGTAACTAGGCGAGAAGCTAGAGAACGTGTTATCGAGCTAATTTATGAAGCTCAGGCAAGGGATGAAACCGTCGCTCAGCTCTTAGAGTCTCAGAGCGTTGACGTAGACGATTTTGTCGTTGAACTAGTCACAGCAACTGAGAATGAGCATGAAATGTCTCTTAAACAGATCTCAGAAAAATCTGAAGATTGGGCTGTTTCTAGAATGCCAATGATGGATGTAATAATTATGAGAGTTGCCATTGCTGAGTTGAATAATGGTTCTACTCCTACGGGTGTTGTTCTTTCTGAAGCTGTTAAGTTAGCAACTGAATACTCGACTGAACGCTCAGGCAAATTTGTTAATGGAATATTATCAGCTATCGCATCTGATATAGATTCTTGACAGCTGCAATCATGTTTAATTAGATCTGCAAAACAAATAGATCCACCTAAATTGAATTAGGACTCTGCCGATAGAGCGGTGTGGGGTCCTCTAAACTACGTATAATCTCCCAAAGTTTGTTATTCAGCTTTCTAACTTTTAGTAGCCTGGCTGCTACTTCAGATCCTGTTGCAAGTGATGTTCCAATTAATTTGGCGTTTGTTTCTACAAGTCCTTGGATTGATACTTCAGATCGCCAAGCTGTATTAGACCTTTTTGAAGATAATTTCTCGATGGAGCCTTCACAAATTGCTTGGACAGGATCTCACCAATCATGTGAAACTGGTACTAGCTCGCAGAGTCTGAAGGATCAGTCGATCTCTCGAGTAAACTTTTACCGTGCGATGGCTGGGGTTCCCGCTCAAATTGTTGAAGAGCCAGTATTTTCGGCTAAAGCGCAGCACGGGGCTTTGACAATGAGTGCTCAAGGTGTTTTGAGCCATGAGCCTGATGATACATTTTCTTGTTTGAATGATTTTGGCAAAGAGGCTGCTGCGAATAGTAATTTATATTTAGGCAGAGTAGGGCCTAATGCGATTGATGGGTACATAGAAGATCCCGGTGAAGGCAATAGCGATGTTGGTCATCGCAGCACTGTGTTACATCCTCCTACAAAGTTGATGGGAGTAGGCCATACTGAAGCTGTTGGGGAGTTATATCAATCTAATGTTCTTTGGGTTTTTGATGAGTTTGTTTTTGATGATTGGCCTGAGATACGAGAAGCTGAACAATTCGTTGCTTGGCCACCTCGTGGTTTTGTGCCCAGCGAAATTGTGCATCCTCGTTGGTCGTTTAGCTTAAAAGATGCAGATTTTTCACAGGCTAAAGTTCAGATGTTTGAAGATGGGGTAGAGATTGAAAC
>Ga0114956_1000807_pt1 | contig 23807 bp, 18 predicted proteins | sample MaitaG_FD_87304 | JGI IMG/M metagenome (GOLD analysis project Ga0114956, IMG submission 87304) | Marine algal microbial communities from Maine, USA - Maine_Asex2 metaG | ecosystem: Host-associated > Algae > Red algae > Unclassified | place: Maine, USA | collected 2015-01-05
CCTTCAAAGAAGTTAATCTCTGATGGGTCTTCATAAGCAAGTATGTGGGTTGCCACACGATCAAGAAACCATCGATCGTGAGAGATAACAATTGCGGCACCGGCAAAATCTAACAACGCTTCTTCAAGCGCCCGCAAAGTTTCAACGTCAAGATCGTTCGAAGGTTCATCGAGTAACAGTACGTTTGCACCCTGTTTTAACGTTAGGGCTAGATGCAATCGGCCACGTTCACCACCCGATAAATCCTTAACCACTTTTTGTTGATCTGCGCCTTTGAAATTAAAGCGCCCGACGTAATTTCTCGATGGTATCTCATAGTTACCAATAGTTAGCACGTCCGAGCCACCCGATAACACTTCAAATACGGTTTTGTCACCTTCAAGATCGTCGCGACTCTGGTCGACATAGGCAAGCTGCACCGTTTCACCCGTGGTTATGCTGCCTGAATCTGGCTGCTCCTGACCCATGATCATTCTGAACAAGGTGGACTTACCAGCGCCATTCCCGCCGATAACACCAACAATGGCACCTTGGGGAATACTGAATGACAAGTCTTCAATCAGCACTCTTTCGCCATACGACTTTGACACGTTTTCGAAGTCGATAACCTTGTCACCCAACCGCGGACCAGGTGGTATATAAATTTCATTAGTTTCAGAACGGCGCTGAAATTCCTGTGTTTGCATCTCTTCGAATCGCGCAAGGCGCGCTTTCGACTTCGATTGTCGGCCTTTCGCGCCCTGGCGTACCCATTCCAGTTCAGCCTTCATTGCCTTGGCATGTGCAGACTCTTGCTTCGATTCGGTATCCAGTCTTTGTGACTTTGCATCAAGCCAGCCTGAATAGTTGCCCTCGTGCGGAATTCCGTAACCACGATCAAGTTCAAGTATCCAGCCAGCGACGTTATCCAGAAAGTAGCGATCGTGCGTAATGGCTACCACCGTACCGGAGAAGTCATGAAGAAATTGTTCAAGCCAACCGACTGAATCGGCATCCAAGTGGTTGGTTGGCTCATCGAGCAGCAACATGTCTGGGCCCGACAATAGCAATCGGCACAGAGCAACACGGCGTTTCTCACCACCAGACAGGTTTTCTATTTTAGCGTCCCAGTCTGGTAGCCGAAGTGCATCTGCAGCAATTTCAAGCTGGTGATCTAAATTGTGCGCATCGCTGGCCTGCAAGACTGCTTCAAGCTTGCCCTGCTCTGATGCCAGTGCATCAAAATCAGCATCGGGTTCAGCGTAGAGTGCGTATATCTCTTCTAATCGAGTTTGCGCTGACTTGATCTCGTCGACGGCTTCTTCCACAACCTCACGCACTGTTTTATTCGGATCGAGATCAGGCTCCTGTGGCAAATATCCTACGTTGATGCCCGGCATGGGGCGGGCCTCGCCTTCGATTTCTGTATCGACGCCTGCCATAATTCGAAGCAGGGTCGATTTTCCGGCCCCATTGAGTCCCAAAACACCGATTTTTGCTCCAGGGAAAAACGATAGCGAGATATCTCGAAGAATCTGACGCTTAGGTGGAACAATTTTTCCCACCCGGTTCATTGTGTAAACGTATTGAGCCATCGTGATACGTACCCTCAGACAGTAGGTTGTGCAAGCTTGGGTGCATTGTATCTAAATAGAGCGCTGTTGCCGCTATCTCAATGGCGTTTTTTGACCCAAAAACAACCGCGAAGCCGCACCAAAAGCCGTCATTTTCGACCAATTGGCAACAGCCATATCCATATGGCAAGGTTCCTGCGGCGAACTCTCTTAAAGCGCACTAAACTAACCAGATAACTATTGATTTATCTGGCCGCACTTTTTTCATGTCGCTGCCCTCAACCGATGACTCACGATTATGTTTGATTCGTTTTTTCCCCGACCTAAGGTGTTTTTCTTTTCTGCGTTTCTGTGGTTTTTGCTGGCTCTGGCAATCTGGCACCTGGGTGCACAGGACTTAGCTGAGAAATTGGCGTTATTCGGCAAAGATCTTCCCGAATTACCCGAAGGTGAGCGAGCACCCTTTTTAACGGCAGAAAAAAGCTGGGTGTATCAATTCATTATCGGAACATCATTTCTGTTCTGTGTGGTCTGGGTATTTCTGGGTCGCAATCGCTGGTTTACCTGGTCAGTTGTCGGTTCAACATTCATTCTTGTGTTCACCTATTTTATGGTGCAGATCAGCGTCTGGTTGAACACGTGGTTCGGCGATTTCTACGACATGATTCAGGTCGCACTCGACCCAAGCACAGAAACAGGTACAGTAACCTTCGAAGATTTCTACGGCAAAATCGCAACGGTCCTGTCGATTCTAATAGTGACCATTCTGGCTCGAGTCGTTTTTAGCTTTTTTGTTTCTCACTACGTGTTTCGCTGGCGAACAGCGATGAATGAATACTACATGTCACATTGGGGAAAGCTACGAACAATCGAAGGGGCAGCGCAGCGTGTTCAGGAAGACACCATGCGATTCGCCGGGATTATGGAAGGGCTCGGTGCCGCTTTCGTTAGCTCGATCATGACGCTGATAGCATTCCTGCCTATCCTGTGGACTTTGTCAGAGCAGGTAACCGAATTACCATTGATAGGACCTGTGGTTGGCTCGCTCGTCTATGTCGCAATATTTTCTGCTTTGTTCGGTACCGTTTTGTTGATGATCGTGGGCATAAAGCTTCCAGGGCTTGAATTTCGAAACCAGAAAGTTGAAGCCGCCTATCGAAAAGAGCTAGTTTACGGCGAGGACAGAGTAGACAGAGCGGCACCACCGACAGTTACAGAGTTATACGAGCATGTGCGTAGAAACTATTTCAAATACTATTTTAACTACTTGTACTTTAACGTATTTCGCTATGCGTATTTACAAGGGGCCATTTTCATACCACTGGTTGCGCTTGGCCCAACTATTATCGCCGGGGCAATTACCTTCGGTGTATTCCAGCAGATCAGGAACGCGTTCAGCCAGGTAGAGAACTCATTCCAATTTTTGGTTAACTCCTGGACGACCATTGTTGAACTGATGTCTATTTACAAACGTCTGCACTCGTTTGAATCAGTCATTCACGGTGGCACAGTGGATGAGAGCCGGGTCCAGGTACTGGACTAAACTAAAAATAGTACCGAACCCTGTTATTCAAAAAGGGTTCGGTCACTAAATAGTATTAGCAACTTCGAGCTAACGGATTCGACCCAGCCCATCTCGATAAACCGAAATTTTATCGATGTAGTGTTGCGCTCCAGACTCCATCATCGCTAGTGCTTTGTCATCGAGCTGTTTGACAACTTTACCTGGCGAACCCAAAACCAGCGAACCATCAGGTATTTCCGTACCTTCCGTAATCAGCGCGTTGGCACCGATCAGGCAATGCGCGCCAATCACCGCATCGTTTAACACCACAGCATTCATTCCGATCAAACTGCCATCGCCAATACGACAACCGTGCAGCATGGCTTTGTGGCCCACACTGACTCGCTCGCCCAATATCAGCGGATGACCCTCGTCACAATGCAATACAGCACCATCCTGAATATTGGTACCTGCCCCGAGCTCAATAACGTCGTTGTCGCCACGCACTACCGCGTTGAACCAGATACTCACGTCTTCGCCAATATGAACGTCTCCAATTACGGCCGCACCCGGCGCAATGTAGTAGTTGGAGCTGATGACTGGCTTTTTGTCGCCTAGCTTATACATTGGCTTTCCCATTCCTTTTTATAACTGCCTCACACTATACCGCAGAGCGTTGATTATGGCGCCTGTGATGTACCTCTCAGATCAGATTACCTGTTAGCGCAACACTCTGGTACTCATCGTCACTAGTTATCAACAGGGCTAAGGATTCCCCCTGCCAACCCGATACAAACACTGTAATAAACAGGATTTAGCCGTTATGAGTGCATCTCAAGCCGTAAAGCAAGAGGCAGCAAAGGGAAAACCCAAGCATCAGCGAAAACTGGTGAATGCCGTGTGGGAACCGTTTCTGCAATTCAAACTCCTCATGTACATGTTGGGATTGACCGCTTTTGTTGCCGTTCTGCTCGGTGCATTCCTGTATTTCGCCTTCGGTAACCTGATTGACAGCGTCTCAACTGCCGGCGGTGGCACCAGTTACTACGAAGATGAAATCAGCATGCAGTTGGTTTATTTGTTCCGATACTGCGGTGCATTGTTTGTTTTATATGTGCTGTTGCTTGCTGCCGTTTGCGTAGCCTACACGCATCGTCTGGTAGGGCCGTTTCAACCGTTCACCCGACACGTTAACGAGCTTTCCAAAGGCAACTACGCACACCGCGTTACTCTGCGAAAAGGTGATGTAAGAATGCTGAACGAGTATGCTGACAAGTTGAACGAGTTGGCAGTACACCTGGAAACTAAGGACAAGTACAACAGCTAGCCATAGCAGATCGCAAGCTTTACGATTGCGACTTATCAAGTACCCAGCTAATCCGAAAAAAGCCCGAGTCATCGGGCTTTTTTTTGGGTTAAAATCGACATCGAATACTCTGCAATTTTTGCTTGTTGTCTATGCCAACACAAGAAGTCATGGTTCGTTCAGCAACCACAGAAGACCTGCCCAATATTAAGCACTGTGCAAAGCTTGCGTACCAAAAATACATTGAGCGTATGCAACGTGAGCCTGCCCCAATGCACGCTGATTTTGCCAAACTCATAGATCGCAATGCTGTTGCTGTCGCAACAAGCGGCCACAAATTTGCAGGTTTTGTCGTTTTCTATAAACGAGATAACCACACTCATCTAGAAAATGTGGCTGTTCAACCTGAACTAGCTGGGCAGGGTATCGGTAGAATACTCATTACGCATGTTGAACAACAAGCGATCAAACACGGGATTACCAGAATAGAACTGTATACCAATGAAGTGATGCACGAAAATTTCGGGCTATACAAACACCTTGGCTATACGGAAACTGATCGACGAGAAGAAGACGGGTTTAATCGCGTGTTCTATTCGAAGAAATTATAATAGTTGAAATAAGTCAAACAAAAAATCTAAGCAGTCAAGTTAAATAGCCTCAAATACATCCTGGTTATAGTTGTTACCCTTTTCCAAATTCATCAGTATATCGTCCAACCAGACCGGCATTTCCAACTCTGCCACTGGTGCTTTACTAAAATACTGTCAAACAATTCTCCAGTTCCATCAAGTCCGGGGAGCAGGAATAGTTTCAATTACGCTTATATCCCGGAACGATATTCACACTCAGGATATTCAGCCAGCTTATTGACAAACTTACCAGTATTCAAATAACTGATAACTTCTGCAATCACTGCCTCATCTTCCATGATAAACGGATGAGAGACATCCAGTTGCAAATGTGCACACATGCCATCGAGTCTTGTGCTTTCAACGGATACTTTTCCATCATCCGGGTCGGGTAAATAGGTTGATAAAACAATATTAATACTAAACGTGCCAGCTATCACCGCAACATCGCTCAACGCTGGGCCGAGCTTCAAAGGAACGCTGTTTCCATCAGTACCCATTTGCAGACCGGCTGGTCCATTCAACCACTGGAAGCCAGGTACATCTCGTAATGCATCGACAGCCTCGCTACCTTTATTTGGTGGCGCAAGCATGACGGTACGCTCGAACGCATCTGTTCCATTAACCGATGAGTATTGTCTGAACAGAATTCCTCCCATTGAATGCGTAACCACGTGAATCTTTCCAGCAGTTTGTAAACGACATTGCGACAACCCTCTTTCAATGGCAGGGCCAGCCAATGCTTCAATAGCTTGAGTTCTGGACGGATAGTCAATTTTAGCAACCACAAATCCGGCTTCGATTAAGGCGGATTGCATGTCATCCATTGACGCAGATGTACGGGCAAGCCCGTGCAATAAAATAGCGCAATCAGGTCCAGTCGATGCGTCAGTAGACGGATCAGTGAGTGTGTCCGCCCACAAAGGCATTGCGCAGACCAACCAGAAAAGAGAAATTTTCACTATCGAATTCATGACTTAGCACAGCCTTTACAGAAAACAGGAAAAATACAGACTAAATGTAGCAGCTTGACCAACTAGGTATTGTGAAACCCGCGCGCTCCTGGTGCTCTGGTGAGCGCCTGATTACGTTTAGATTCTCGATAAACCGTAAAAACAGCAGCCACAATAATAATTGCCGCTCCAAGCCAGGTGGAAAACTGCGGTAACTGCTGAAACAGAAAATACCCAAAGATGGTAGCAAATAGCAGGCGTATATAATCCAGCGAGGCTAATAATGATGCCTCTCCATGTTTATAAGCGTAGATATTCGCTTTCTGCGCAAAGAAAGAAACAAAACCAATTGCTAGAATAATGAGCCACTCCGTAGATGTTGGTGGAACCCATAACATTATCGCCGGTACCAACGTAACCAGCCCCACTCCAATTCCCTGATACCCCAGAATGGATGTTGAGGTTTCAGTTTTGCTGAGCAAGCGAATAATGACCATGACAAGACCGGCTGAGGCCGCACCAGCAATTGCGTAAATACCATAGATGCTGTAGCCACTGGTTCCGGGTTTTAGCATCACGGCAACCCCGATAAAACCAATTACAATCGCACCCCACCGATACGGTCCAACCTTCTCATGCAAAATAAAGACAGCAAACACAGTTACAAAAAAGCTTTTGGCAAAACCCAAAGCTGTAGCCTCAGCTAATGGCATGTTAACAACTGCGGTGAATCCGCCCAGCAGCGCAATCAGTGCAAACACAACGCGAGTGAATTGTAACCAGGGACGCCTGGTTTTTATGTTTTCGGGAAAATTGCTAACCAGTGCCGGAGACAACATCACCAGCATGCCAATTTGTCGTAAAAACAACAATTGAATAACCGGGATACGCTCTCCGGCATACTTGATTAACGCAACACTCAACGTAAAGAGCACCGCCGCTAAAACAAGAATAGTAGCGCCTTTGAGGTTATCTGGCAGAGAATCGAAACGTTGCAAAACATCTACTCAGCAAAGGTATGCAAAAACAGATGCTTCAAAATAAGTCACAGAAAACCAATATTGGTCTCATTGAAGTTTTGCAAGTTCGGAAAAACATCCCGCATGTTTGATTCAGGCAATCCATACCAACGCGCAAGCGTTGCCGCATACTGATCGACCGATGTTGTTGGAATGAGTCGGCCTCGTCCTGAATCCTGTGGTCCTTCAATTTGAATTTCAGGCATTTTCCCGTATATGGAGTTTCCCTTAACCGCACCACCCATGGCAATTTGATGACCTCCCCAACCATGATCGGTACCATCACCATTCGTCGTCAACGTTCTACCAAAATCAGCCGCAGTAAACGTGGTGACTTTAGAAGCCACTCCCAATTGTTCTGTTGCTGAGTAGAAGGCACCTAGTGACTCGCTTAACGATCGCAGCAACGCTGGATGTCTTGCAGCCTGATCTCCGTGGGTATCCCAACCGCCAAATCCAACAAAAAATATCTGACGGCGCAGATTGAGAGAATTGCGATGCGAAATCATTCTGGCCACCATCTTCATAGCGCCACCTAAATCCGTTGCCGGAAAACCCACTTCTACCTCGCTACTACTATCCAGTACACGACCTAATTCCTCACCCACCACTAATGATCGTCGCATAGTGTCACGGTAGTGATTAGCCAAAAGATGCCCGGCATCGTTATTAGTGATCGCAGCAATGGCTTTTTGCCGCCTTTCAAGACGACCATACCCGGTAAGAAGCGAGCTCATTTTCGGATGAACAACACCACCTGGTGATAAATTATAGGGAATGCTGTTGGCTCCAGTTTGCATCAGGTTACTGCCAGCCATGGAGACATTCATGGACAGTTCGCCGCTGATGTACTGCGCTTGCATAGCATCAGCAACCCGACCCGCCCAACCCGATGGTTGAGGCGCAGCTGATTGCAAACTTTGCCAAAAATCCTGTTGGTCGTTGTGCGAAAACAGTCGCGGTGGCAATGGTACGCGTTTGGATTGATAGTCTTCTCTTGATGTCGGTACGACCAGTGGTCCGACATTACCAACAACGGCCAATTTACCTTTGTTAAATAAATCGGCCAGTTCAGGAGCAGATGGATGAAACCCGTATTGAGCACCGTCAGACGCGTTGGGAGAAACACCGATCAAGCTGTCTTTCGACACTGCCAAATTTCTACGTGCTTGCGCATACAAATTGTAAGGCTCTGACGTTCGCGGCACAAACATGTTAAACGAGTCGTTGCCACCATATAGAAACACACAGACCAAAGCGCGATAGTCACCCTGCTCTTGAGCAAATGCATCTATAGCCGATAGCCCACTAAAAGTTGAGGTTGCGCCAGCACCAGCAATCAATGATGCTTTCTTCAACCAAAATCGTCGTTCACGCTGGAATCGATTCATTGGTGACTCATGTTATCGCTGGACAGAAAATTCAGGGGAAATAAACAACACAAATAGAAGCTCTCGTACACGCTGCTCGCCGTTATCAGTCATCGGCGTAGCCTCACCGAGTTCCAGTAATGTTGAACGCAAGCTATCAGACATAACACCAACCAGCAATTTGTCAGCTAGATGATCAATAAGTGCAGGAACATCATGCGCCAGAGCTTTCTCGGCATCAATGTTCAACAGGATACTGTGCTGATTGGAATTATTCGCACCACCTAGAGGTATTTCATGTGCATAGTCGAAGAGCCTGTCGGCAGCGCGAAGCACGGTGGTGTCGTGGAGTATTTGTGCCTCGGGTGCAACCCTGCCCTCATTGCCAATGGGACCGGGTGGCTTGTAGTTCGCAGAATAGAAGTTAAACACCGATGGCGCGCTATAGGGGTTTTGTTGAGAATCTGCGTCAATTCCAGAATAGCGCAGTTTTCCATACTGACCGCGGGCATCAAACGCCCGCCAGATGGAAGCAATTTTTACGACTGGTTCTTTTAACTTACCAAACCCCCAATGATCTTGTTGATGACCATTTATTGCTTCATCATCAAGTAGTATTGCCGGCACCACAGCAGAAAGATCTCCGCGAAGACCTTCGCCATTGTCAATGAATACACTGGCTACACGTTGTACATAACCCGCGGAAGGATTGCTGGTTACCAGATGTTGAATCAAGTGTTTTGAAACAAAGGGGGGAACATTGGGATGATTAAAAATCGCATCTAATGCCAGTGACAGTTCAGCTGCGGCATTCATTCCTGCAGGAATCTCGACACCGCCAACTATTGTTTTTTGCGTTTTATCATGGAATTCTTCAAACGACTTCATTGGTATGATTTCACTTTGAGTACTGCGTTCGCTAGTTCGCATTGAACCTGCGTCGCCATAGTTCCAGCCGGTAAAAACACGCGCCAGGTTAACCACATCGTCTTGCGTATAAGTAGCAACGGCCTGGCCATCCGCGCCAAGAACCGGTTCCCCATTCGTCTGCAATTGAGACAATCCAATGGTGAACAGCTGCATCATTTCACGCGCATAGTTCTCATCAGACTGGATATTGTTTTCGATATCAGGCTTTTCGTTTCTGCGCATACTTAAGAAATCACCCATCATGGGATTCAGGCTAACCTTGCCAAGCAGTGAGCGATAGTTGCCAAACGCTTCACCAGCCAGTAAATCGTGATAGTTCGCAATTCCACGCACGCGATTATCCAGTCCGGCATCTTTGTCCGAGACCACCAATATTTGTCCCAGCGCAAAAGCCACTCGCTGGCGTAACTGATCTGGCGCACTTACAGCAATATTCCAGAAGACATCACTTCTTATTTGCTGCCTGTCAAACTGTCGCCTTCCATCGGTTATGTTGAGCAAACCGTGTTCGCGCAATACCGAATCCACACCGTCCAGATAACGTGTTTGCGCAATGTTCATTTGATCATTGACCCAATCAGCATAGGTTTGCTGCATTAGCCTGTCTATGGATGCGGTATGCGGGCCAAACGTTGCACGTTGCAGAAAGCGCGCAGCTTCGGCTTCGTTGCTCGCACGCCCTCCGGAATTTAGAACCGGCTGTGCTGGTGTAACCGAATTGTTGTTGGAATCAAAGACTTCTACCGCAATGGCCATTGTCGCCGTTAGCGCTGCATCCATCTCATCAGCTGCAACAACATTTAGATCGTGCTCACCAACCTGTGTCGAGTTCGGTGTCCAGTAAAATTCGCGAGAACCATCGCCGTTGTCTTCGAAGCGAACATTTTCTGGTGCGTTTTCAAGATATAAGGAAGGTATTGTTCCATCGCTGTCGAGTGCTACAACCCGAAAACGTAGGTCGCCATTAACCGCAACTCTTTGCGGCTCTACTGGCAACAGCTCTGGTGCAGTATTGCTTCCGGTTGTCGATTCCGGTCTGGTACCAGGTGCAGCCGGGTCACCAACAACAATCAGAACTTCAGTTGAAATTCGTTGATTTACATTACTGTGATGTATCGCTGTGAAGCGAAAGATATGTTCGCCCTGATCGGAATCGCTCGTTGGCCAGTAAAAAGTTCGGGTACCATCACCGTTGTCGTCAAAGCTACCGGATGGCGGCAAGCGATCAACATGCAGTATCGCCGCAGATTGATCCGGCATTCGGGGTACAACGCGAAAACTGACTCTTTGACCTGCACTAACAACAACTGAAGACAGCGGCTCAAAATAAGGCTGATTGTCTGCGTTTTGCGGCGCGTCAGCGTTGCTGGAAACGGCTTGAGTATCTTCATTAGAATCAGTGCGGTTATCAGTTTCAGTTGATGGTGCTGAATTTTCAGTAGCGACACTTGAACTATCAGTATTTCCAACGACGAAAATGATTGCGCGTTCGGTTGTTATCGACGAGTCTTGCGCATCCGTTGCCACGAAGACAACTCGGTGCTCACCAGCTTGCTCAGCAGTTGGCCGCCAACGCAAAACACGACTGCCATCAAAACCATCCTCTAACACGGCACCACTTGGCAGTGAGTTTGCGCTTAAGCCGGCAACCGCACCATCAGCATCCACTGGCTTAATATAGAGTTGGTAGTCTTGATCTATTTGGATATATTGCACACCAATATCGGGGAGTGCCGGCGGACTGTTTTGCGCCGCATTTGAATTTGTCGGAGCAGTGTCTGTATTGTTCTCACCGGCTTGCTCGTTAACTTGCTCACTAGTTTGTTCGTCTGAAATGGCCGCAACGGGATCGGCTCGCTGCAGCAGCATGCGTTGAGTGCTTACCAGGCTTTGATCTAACGCATCAACCGCCTGAAATATAATGACGGTTTCTTGCGAAATATCGCCTGGCGGGAACCATCGAAACGTGCGAGAGCCATCGCCATTGTCGTCCAGAGTAGCGCCACTTGGCGAGTTGATTACACGTATTCCGGGAATGGTGCCGTCGATGTCTGTAGCAACAATTCGGTAGACAAAGAATTGCTCAGGAAAAACGGTTTGAGCCGGAATGGGAGGTAATTGAGGACTGCTGTTTGCGTTAGCGTTACCGACAATACAAAGCGCAATAAAGCCTAGCAAAAACAATGCTTTCAGATCCAGCGCTAGGCGAAATACGAATGTTGGCACTAACGATCTCATGTTTTTATTGCTAACAAGATATGTTAGTCCACTGTGCATTTCTCGTCAATGAGATGACGAGGTGTTATTACCTGAAGACAAAAAATGTAACGAATGGCCAACTCAATAAATGTATTTTTTCAATACAGAATGTACAGTCATTGCGCAACTCGAAACGTCAAATTCCAACGCGTGTCACCAGTACGTGGATGCATCGAAGCCTTTAATTTTCTTACACCGTGAAAAAAGCGTCGTGCCGTGCCACCAAACACAACGACATCACCATCATGCACATCGACTGACGTAGACGTACCACGTTTCTCTTCACCCAAAACAAAAAACCGAGCGGTTATTCCTAATGACACCGAAACGATGGGTTGATCATAATCACATTCGTTGCGATCTTGATGCGCGCCCATTTGGGCACCCGGTTTGTACTGGTTAATCAAACAGGCGTCTGGATGAAACCCTGGAAAGCCAGCCTCCTCTGCTGCGGTTGTAGCAAGCGTTTTGAAACCGGCTGGTATTGCAGGCCATGACTGACCAGATTCCGGGTCGGTTGGGCTGTAGCGATATCCGCGACGATCAGATGTCCACCCGACATCCCCGCAATTTGTCATCGCAACCGACATAGGATGCCCGCGCTGTGTCTGCATATGCCGTAAAGGTGCCAATTCGATAATGCGATCAATTTCCGGCTGTAGCTGCTCACCCGATGCAAAGCCCGGCAATAACCACATGTCAGGCACGATTTCGACGGGCTCAGTTAATAACGACATACTGATTTATCGCCAAATCACCCATTTTCAGATATTATCTCTCTATTTTTGCCCGCATTCGGGCAGATATATTGTCAAAAAATACAAATTCGACTGAAATGCCCCGCATGAACAACATTGAAGTAACCGAAAACACGCCTGCACTGTTGATCGACCAAGAACTGATCGACCACCTTTGCAGGAGCAGCCAGCTTACAGCCAAAGAGGCAGTACATCTGGTTACTGAGGTGCTCAGCTATTACTCACGAACACCGGAGGAATTTCTGCGCACACGACATCAGGAACTTCAAACTCAGGGCTACGACAATTCCGCCATCTTTTCGGCACTACAAACTGAATTAAGCAGCAGGCGATTTTGTGCAAAGCCATTTACTACGCGACAGATTAGGCGAGCTATTTACGGATAGCCACCCGAATCTTGCGACATACCATTTAAGAGACTTATAAATCATGTGCGGCATCATCGCTTATACCGGCAAACAAACTGCAATGCCCGTGCTACTCGACGGATTAAAACGTCTTGAGTATCGCGGTTACGATTCTACTGGTATTTCCATCATATCCAGAAAACGCATCAAAACGGTAAAAGCCGCCGGAAAACTGAATGTGCTGGAAAGTAAAATCGACACACCTATAACTGGACATTGTGGAATCGGCCATACACGGTGGGCAACGCACGGAGCACCTACCGATGAGAATGCACACCCCCATGTTGATTCGGCGAAACGTTTCGCGGTAGTGCACAACGGTATTATTGAAAACGTCGATGCATTAAAAGCCATACTCGGCGATGATATAACGTATACATCGGAAACCGACTCTGAAGTCATCGCTCATCTGCTCGCCCAACACGAAGGCGACTTTATTGACGCGGTTCGCGATGTACTTGCACAAATCATAGGCACTTACGGACTGGCTGTAATTGATCAACAGAACCCGGACCAAATTGTTGTTGCGCGTAACGGCAGCCCGGTTATTCTGGGTATTGGCGATGGAGAGATGCTGGCAGCATCTGATATGTCTGCATTGAGTCGTTACACGAATCAGGTCATTCACCTCGATGACGGCGAGTTAGCGCTGATAGAGCCAGAGAGTTTCAAAGTTGTACGCATGGACGCAACTTTGGCTCACAAAGAGGCCATAACGTTAAGCAACCAGGCTGCAAACTATGATCGTGGCGGTCACCCACACTATTTATACAAAGAAATTGTTGATCAACCTGAAACAGCACAACAAACCATAAACGGACGACTCGACGAACGATTTTCAACCGCAAGACTGGGGGGCCTGAATCTGTCTGCCCGCGACCTTATCGGCATTAAACGTATCACCATACTCGGATGTGGTTCAGCACTTTACGCCGGCATGGCCGGTGCCAGCATGATTGAGTCGCTAGCTCGCATCCCGGTTGTTGCCGAACCCGCAGCCGAGTTCCGCTACCGCAACCCGGTAATAGAACAAGACTCTCTCTACATTGTGGTTAGCCAGTCGGGTGAAACATTCGATTCGCTAGCCGCACTTCGCGAAGTACAACGTAAGGGCGGATTTGTGCTTGGCATTGTGAATAGTGTTGGCAGCACCATTGCGCGCGAGGTAGACGGCGGGATTTACATGCATGCAGGACCAGAAGTTTCGGTGGCATCGACAAAGGCATACACTAGCATGCTGACTGCATTTGCATTACTTGCTTTGCTTTTAGGCCGATCGCGCGATGTGTCTCCACAGCTAGGCACAAGCATCATTAACGAGCTCAAAGCACTGCCCGAAAATATAAGCAAAGTGCTAACACTGGAAACAGACATTGCAAAAGTTGCCGACCGATACAAGAATAGCCACAGTGCATTTTTTATCGGTAGAACCAATGGCCTCCCTATTGCATTGGAAGGTGCGCAAAAGTTAAAGGAAATTTCTTATATACATGCAGAAGCCTACCCGGCTTCAGAGTTAAAGCACGGGCCTTTAGCATTGGTTACGGAGGAAACACCTTGCATTGTTATATTGCCTGATGATGACCTACTGCCTAAAACGATTTCATCTATGGAAGAAATAAAGGCTCGCAGCGGACCAGTCATTGCGGTGACGAGTTCAGATAGCAAACGCATTGATAAACTGGCTGAAGCCGTGTTAAGGGTACCGGCATCCGGGCCTTTGACGCAACCCATTCTGATGGGAGTTGTTTTGCAGTTACTGGCATATCATAGCGCGGTGAGTTTGGGTCGCGATGTTGATCAGCCGCGTAATTTGGCCAAGAGTGTGACTGTTGAGTAATGGCGGTATTAGGTGCGCACAGTGCTTTTAGCAGAAATAAATTGTGCGCCCAAAACCGTTTCTAAGACAAAGCTAGAATACATTCAACAATTCGCTTTGCCGACCTGAACTCGTCATCTCGCCATTCCAGCGATTCGTTCATTCTAAACAACGCCTTCCAAAGCGCCCAGGCCTTCCCTCTGTCCCATGTATCACGATCAATACCAAGATTCGCTTGAAAAACTTCCCGTGCTTCATTATCAAAGTAGGTCCATGCCATGACCAGATCGCAGGCTGGATCACCAACAGCGCAACTACCGAAGTCTATAACTGCGGCGAGTTTTCCGCCGGACACCAGAATATTTGATGCCTCCAAATCGCCATGCACCCAAACCGGACTAGCTGTCCATTCGGTTTCCAATGCGCGAGTCCAGATACACAGCGCTGTTGCAGAACAGATTTCATCGGCTAACAGAGATAGGTATTTTCTGGCGTCTTTGTCGTATTCAAGCAGGCTGCCACCACGATAATAATTGTGCAAACCCGGTGGTGGGCCGGTTAATTGATCAACAGTGTGAAGCTCACTAAGAAACTGCGCGACAGATTTCGCAAGTTCCACCTCGTGTACGTTAATGCCTGGTTCAATATCGTGTGCATCGATCCATTGATAAACGGACCAATTCCATGGATAGCCACACCCCGGTTTACCTTGCGCCACAACGCGGGGAATTTGCGTTGATAATTGCTCACCCAGATAAGGCAACCATTCTTGCTCTTTAGGTACTTGAGCAACATAGGACTCAGCACTTGGTAGTCTTATTGAAAAGCCGTCCCCGAGTCTGAACGTTCTATTGTCCCAACCACTGCGGGCCACCGCAACAACGGGGAGTTCAGCCCACTGCGGGAATTGATCAATGACTAGTTTCCGGGCAAGATTCGAATCAATATTCACTTTGATGTACATTTATCTGATGACAAGAGTAATGGTGATCGGAAATGCCGGTGGTGGCAAGTCTACAATGTCCAGAGAACTCTGCATGTTGTACAAACTGCCGTATTTCGAGCTTGATAAAATACAATGGCAGCCCGGCTACCTGCAAACCCCTGCCAAAAAATATAACGAGGCGCATCAATCACTAATAGCAGGCAAACGGTGGTTGGTTGATGGATATGGTTCCTGGAGCTCTGTCTTAGAACGAATGGATGCGGCCGACACAATTATTGTTATCGATCATCACATTTTAATTCACTATTGGTGGGCAACAAAACGACAGTTCAAGTCACTGTTCAACAATGGTGAAGTACAGCCAGGGAACAGCCCTCCGTGGCGGTTGACATTGAAATTATATAAAATGATATGGCAATTACATAGAACTCAACGCTCAAAGCTTATTGATGAAGTTGAGCAACGCTCGAATATTAAACGATATATACATATACAATCACCTTCAGCATTGAAGCACTTTCTCAAGACGCCTGTTTAATCCTGCAACTAAAAATGCAACCCATAACCAATGCTTGCCAAGCAAGCTTCCTGCAAACCTTCACTCATGGTCGGGTGTGCGTGAACGGTTGCGGCAATATCTTCAGCACACGCACCCATTTCTATGGCAATTGAGAACGCAGCTGACAACTCCGAAACGCCGGCACCGACCGCCTGTAATCCCAAAATAATATTAGATTCATTTTGAGTAACCACACGAATAAAACCATCTTCACGTTGCAAACTCATAGCCCGTCCATTGGCTTTAAACGGGAATTGCGAAACTTCAATGTTCTCGCCACCAGCTCTCGCTTCATCTGGTGATAAGCCTGCGGTGACAATTTCCGGGTCAGTGAAACACACTGCCGGAATACATTGTTTATCCCAGCTTTGTACTTGACCAGCAAGAATACGTGCAACCATATCCCCTTGCGCCATAGCCTGATGGGCGAGCATTGGCTCTCCGGAAACATCACCTATGGCGTAAACGCCTCGCATTGATGTTTGACATTGATCATCTATTTTCAAAAAGCCATTCTCTGCAGTCAGACTTAATTCATCAAGACCCCACCCTGATAACTTTGCACGCCTGCCTACCGTTACCAGTACTTTATCGGCTTGAATGTCACGTTCATTCACGTGGCCATTATTTTCGGCAGTCTCGTTATCATTCGCATCAGCGACACGCAGTGCTGCACTATCCTTGATGTAGCTCACCGCCTTTGTTTGAGTCATCACAGCCACACCCAGTTGTTGCAGTCGATCGACAACCGGCTGGGTTAGCTTTTCATCGTATTGCGGTAGCAAGCTATCTGCAGTTTCTATGATGCTAACTTTCGATCCCAGCTTGGCATAACAGGTTCCAAGCTCCAAACCTATGTAACCACCGCCAACGACAGCGAGCGTTTTTGGAATCTCCTTAAGCGACAAGGCTCCGGTAGAAGATAGAATTTGATCTCCGAAAGGCAGTGAGGGTATTTCAACAGGTTCTGATCCCGTAGCGATGACCACATTCTCGCATTGAATCTGAACCTCTCCATCCTGGCAATCAACAATAACGGTTTTACCGTCACGAAAACGAGCTACCCCTTGTATTACTTGTACGTTGGCCTTCTTTAACAACGCACTAACACCGCCAGTAAGGCGATTGACAATACCATTCTTCCAGTCAATAGTTTTATCGAATTCGATTGCCGCAGAGTTTGCACTGATACCCATCACGCCTGATGTATCTTGAGCGTTGCAAAGAGCCGTTAGTTTATAAAATTCATCAGCAGCGTGGATCAGGGCCTTCGATGGTATACACCCCACATTCAAACAAGTACCACCGGGATTGTCAGCTTCAACGATTATGGTTCTCAGCCCTAACTGTCCCGCACGAATTGCGCATACGTAACCACCCGGGCCTGCGCCAATGACCAACAGCTCTGTTTTAAGTGTTTCCATATCAGTTATCCATGAACAACATGGCAGGCTTCTCAAGTAAAGACTTTATTTTCTGAACGAACACGGCAGCATCGTATCCATCGATCACTCGATGATCGAAGCTACAAGAAATGTTCATCATTTTTCTGGGTACAAACTGCTGACCATCCCAGAATGGTCGGACCATCATTTTATTGATACCAACGATAGCGACTTCCGGGTGGTTGATTATAGGTGTTGTAGCAACAGCCCCTAGTGGACCAAGTGATGTAATTGTCATTGTCGAACCGCTAAGCTCTTCACGACTCGCCGTACCATCTCGGCACGCATTCGCAAGTCGAACAACTTCGGATGCATTCTTCCACACTGAATTCATTTCACTGTGACGTACTACGGGTACAACTAATCCGTTAGGTGTCTGCGTTGCTACTCCTATATGAACACCACTGTACAGGGATATTTCACCAGCCTCATCGTCATACAGTGCGTTGAGCTCAGGCTGCTCTTGAACAGCCTCTGCAATCGCTTTCATTACAAAAGGCAATATGGTTAACTTGCCGCGAGACTCACCGTGTTTTTCATTGAGTTCTGTGCGCAGCTCTTCCAAATATTGCACATCGATCTCTTCCACAATGGTGATGTGCGGTATGCGTGATTTTGACAAAGCCATTTTCTCGGCGATCTTGCGACGCATGCCAACCACTTTAACAACATTAATGCTGTCATCCGGTCTTTGATCTGCAGTACCAGGTTGTGCACGCCGTTCGGTAAACCGCTCAAGATCTGTATGCACAATTCGCCCGGCCGGACCACTACCCGAAACCGTGGATAGATCAACACCCAGTTCTCGCGCACGTTGGCGAACTGAAGGTGCCGCGAGTACTTTCATCGCGCCGCTACCTGACTGCGCTGTAGTCTTAATCGAAGTACTCGTTTTTGAATTATCTGATGTCAGACTTGAAGCTTGCGCTGCTGTCTCGTCTGGTGTGCTACTTACAGATGGCACTGCCGAGGCCACTGATGCGTTACTGTTAGCTTGAGTATCCTTAGTAATAACAGAGCTGGCCTTAGTTTGCGCATTAGAATCAACAGTCGCATTGCCAACACCATCGACCTCCAAATGAATAAGATCAGAACCAACCGCAACGACATCACCCACATCAGCACATAGCTTAACCACTTTACCAAGAGCACTGCTCGGTACTTCAACGGCGGCTTTGTCGGTCATAACGACGCTGAGCAATTGATCTTCACCAACGGTATCGCCTACCGCTACATGCCACTCGATCAGCTCTGCTTCTGCAACACCTTCACCAACATCACTAAGGCTAATGACAAACAAACCCATGACTACGTCTCCATCGCTTTTTGCAGAGCTCTGCCCAATCGTTGCGGTCCCGGGAAATAGTCCCACTCCTGCGCATGCGGGTAAGGTGTGTCCCAACCGGTAACACGTTGAATGGGTACTTCAAGATGATAAAAACATTCCTGCTGAACTAACGCCGCCAACTCAGCACCAAAGCCGCTTGTTAGCGTGGCTTCATGAACAATCACACAGCGACCGGTCTTTTGCACCGATGCAGTGATTGTATCCAGATCGAGAGGTAGTAAAGATCGCAGGTCGATAATCTCTGCATCAATACCAGTCTCCTTTACAGCAGCTTCGGCCACATACACCATCGTTCCGTAGGCAAGCACTGATACTTTTTCGCCCGGACGTCTAATCTCGGCTTTGCCAAGTGGCAGTGAGTAATATTCATCTGGCACCTCGCCGGCAGGGTGTTCTCTCCACGGAACTATAGGTGCATCGTGATGGCCATCGAATGGCCCGTTATACAGTCTTTTAGGTTCAAGGAAAATAACCGGGTCGGGGTCTTCAATAGCAGCGGCCAGCAAACCCTTTGCATCGTAAGGGTTAGAAGGCATAACCGTTTTAAGTCCAGACACATGCGTAAAGATGGCTTCCGGGCTTTGGCTATGTGTTTGCCCACCAAATATACCGCCACCCACTGGCATGCGTATCACTAACGGACAAGTAAAGTCACCCGCAGAACGATGTCGTAGCCGAGCCGCCTCTGAAACTATTTGATCGTAGGCAGGATATACATAATCAGCAAATTGAATTTCAACACAGGGTCGCAATCCATAGGCAGCCATACCGATGGCCGTACCAACAATACCGAGTTCGCTAATGGGAGCATCAAAGCAACGCGTTTTACCGTATTTCTCTTGCAGGCCTGCAGTGCAACGAAATACACCACCAAAGAAGCCAACATCTTCGCCAAACACAACCACACGCTCATCTCGTTCCATGGAGCAATCGTGTGCACTGCGAATAGCATCGATCATAGTCATGCTAGCCATGACTAATACCCCGCTTCCTGTCGTTGCCTGACCAGATGCGGTGGCATTTCTTCAAACACGCCTTCAAACATATCGCGAGCCGATGGCGCGTTGCCGGAAATGAGAGTGCCTATGGCTTCTGCCGCTTTTTGTGCAACGATAACGTCGTCTTCAATTTCAGCTTCGGTTTGTGCATGCTTCTGCTCTGACCACACACCTTGCTTTATCAAATGAGCCTTGAGCCTGAGAATGGGATCACCCAGTGGCCACGCATCACCCTCTTCTTTTGGACGATACGCCGCGGGGTCGTCAGAAGTTGAATGACCGCCAGCTCGATAAGTGACATATTCGACGAGAGTCGGCCCCAAATTTAATCTTGCTCGTTCGCAAGCCCATTTGGCAACGGCATGCACAGCAAGATAATCATTACCATCCACACGCAGTGATGGTAAGCCAAATCCGTGACCACGAGCGGCGAAGGTTGCTGACCCACCTTTAGCCATGCCTTGAAAAGTGGATATGGCCCATTGATTATTCACAATATTCAGAACCACCGGCGCACGGTAGGTTGATGCAAACACCATGGCCGCATGAAAATCATTTTCTGAAGTTGATCCATCACCGACCCAGGCGGCAGCAATCTTTGTATCGTTACTGATCGCAGAAGCCATCGCCCAACCAACAGCCTGAGAGAACTGTGTTGTCAAATTTCCGGATATTGAAAAAAAGCCAAAGTCTTTTGCAGAATACATGACTGGAAGCTGTCGACCGTGAATCGGGTCTTGTTCGTTCGAGTAAATCTGATTCATCAGTTTTACCAGTGGGTACTGCTGCGAGATAAGCAATCCAACTTGTCGGTACGTCGGAAAATTCATGTCACCTTTACGCAGCGCTTGCTGAAACGCACAGGCGACTGCCTCTTCACCGAAACTCTGAACATAAAAGGAGGTCTTTCCCTGACGTTGCGCCATCAGCATTCGACTATCAAAGCAGCGCACCGTCATCATGTGCCGAAGGCCAACAATAAGTTCATCATTACTCAGGCTGTTTGCCCATGGCCCAACTGCATCACCATCGCGCGACAACACACGAACGACGGTAAACGCCAAATCACGAATATCTTTAGGGTCGGCATCAATATCCGGACGACGGGTGTCTCCTGCGCTGGGAATATCCACATCAGAGAAATCGGGCGTGTCGCCGGGGCGGACTCCGGGAGCTGGTACATGAAGAGACAAACTATCTGCTTTTGGCATTGTTTGAGTATCCTTTTTTTACCGCAGAACGTGCAAGGGTGCTCACCGTCTACGGGTATGGGCTGTACCTTGTAGATAGACTATTTCCATCGCAAAGACTGAGCCGATTTTCTCCAAGAGTCTGCAAAACGGCTCTAACGGTCGCATTGATTGATGAAACCGTGGTGAATATTGTCTTTCAGCCACAATTCTGAGACAAATTAGCCCGAAATTAAAGACTGCTAATTACACAAATCAGGCACCGCACGCCAGTGCAATTCGGCGATCCTTTTATGCGACAATAAGCCACCAAACTAATATTTTCGAGGAGTCCGCTTTGAGATACCTGCACACAATGGTAAGGGTTAAGGATGTCGATGCATCAATCGATTTCTATTGTAATAAACTGGGCATGACTGAAGTCAGGAGAAAAGACAATGAAGGCGGTCGCTTTACTTTAATTTTTCTAGCTGCACCAAAAGATGAAAAAGCATCCAGTGACATGAGAGCACCAGAACTCGAGCTCACTTATAACTGGGATCCAGAAGACTACGACACTGGCAGAAACTTTGGACATCTGGCCTATCGGGTGGACAACATTTACGACACCTGCCAAAAACTGATGGATAATGGCGTCACGATCAATCGGCCACCACGCGACGGCAATATGGCATTTGTAAAATCACCTGACAACATCTCTATCGAGTTACTTCAGGAAGGTGAGCCATTAGCTCCTGCAGCTCCATGGAAGGATATGGAAAACACCGGCTCCTGGTAATACAGTTGCAAGTAATACAGTTGAGAACAAAAAATGAGTAAATTAAATATTCATCAATACCCCTACATGTCTGACAACTACGGGGTTCTCCTACATTCTCCTGAAACCGGCGAAACCACTTGCATAGACAGCGGTGACGCAGCAGCAACGCTAACTGCACTTAGTGAAACCGGGTGGTCTTTAACTGACATTTGGGTAACACATCATCATGCCGATCATACCGATGGCGTAATGGAATTAAAAAACGCCACGGGGGCGAAAGTGACGGGGCCTGCTCCCTTGTCATCTCCTATTGCAGGTGTCGACAACGCGTTGAACGATGGTGATACATTCACGTTTGCAGGTTTAGGTGTGAGAGCTATTCACACACCAGGCCATACCAAAGATATGATCAATTTCTATATCGAAGATGAAAAACTGGTATTTACTGGCGACACGCTATTTACTTTAGGTTGCGGTCGACTATTTGAATGCGATGCGGCTACCATGCATAACAGTCTTGCCAAGTTGGTTGCACTACCCGATGATACTCAAGTGTACAGCTCTCACGAATATACACTGGCAAACGCAAAATTCGCACTATCTGTCGACCCTGACAACAGTGCCTTGCAAGCACGCTTTAAAACCATAGAAACTTTGCGTGCAGATGGGCAAGCAACCGTGCCTTCAAGCCTGCATGAGGAACTTGCAACCAATCCATTTTTACGGGCATCTGATGCCGGAATACGAGCAAATCTTAATATGAAAGAGGCCACAGACGAAGCCGTTTTTGCTGAGATAAGGCGCCGTAAAGATAACTTCTAATTCGAATATATTCATTGTGTGAAAAATGTAAAAATGTCATTACCAAGCGATTCTGTCGGTTTAAATACCAACGGACTTTGTCGTAGCACTGCAATAGTGCTGGCAAATTTATTTCAATCTATCGTGAAGTAGATAGTTCTCTAAAGCAGACATAGAAAGCGTGTTAAACCTGATTTCGGAACGTGGGCTTAGTTGCTGGTTCTGTCACTCGCAACATCTTAAATCACAACACCAAACACGTATTTCATCCGGCAGCTAACAGCACATAGCGGTCACCCAACGCCCCATACAGAGCGCCATGAATGATAAGCCGACCCTGTTAGACACTGACTGTGCTGCTCCAAAAAAAGCGCAGTCAGTGTTTACCGTTTATTCACAATATTGAGCCCAATTGCACCTGTAAATTCCCGCGATCCACAGTTTGCACAATGGTCTGTGATCCATCCCAGTTAGAAGAGAAGAGTTGCTCCCCTTTTCTATCCCATAACGTGATCGCAATCGTGTCGGCATCTCCCGGTTCCCCGTTGTCGGTTACCCTGAGCTGCAGGGCAGATATTTTGTTAAACTACACGTGGACATTTTCACTCTTTCTCTGTCTTCTTACATTAAAGTAAAGCCAGTCGCCGTAAAACACCTACTCCCATTAACCCAAGACTTGTATTATGCAATCGTATTCCAGAAACTTCTCACAGTAGCGATACTCTTAAAGCTGATCCAGCGTGTGTATCGCGGAGCACACGGACGAATCAATGCGACAGATCTGCACAGTGTACGGGCTCGTTTGATTCCTATTTCCACCGTGCCTGGCGGTATCACGCAGGTTAAGTTCTATTTGAGTTGCCGAACAAGTAGGTGTGGAATCCGTAGATTCAACGCCAGTCAGGAACTCCGAATAAAGGACATCATTGGCGAATATCTCAAAATTACAAGCAACATCCGTTGCGCCGAAGAAAGGCGATGCAGCAAAGTCTACTATCAGTCGCGTGTCATTGGCTCTTCGGCTGTTGACAGCGGATGTGACAAACGATAGCTGTGGAGGTGGTGTAGTAGGTGCCAAGCTGGTAATAGACCTGCTCTTGGAAAAACCAAATCTATTACTAATCTCAGTGTCAATAGTCAATGCCGAAGCAGCTGACTCTAGACTCGAATATGTATAGGTTGAACCAGCTATTTCTGTCCCGTCAATGGTCCAGGTCACATCAAACAAAGAACTATCGACCCCTGGATCA
>Ga0114956_1000815_pt1 | contig 23742 bp, 18 predicted proteins | sample MaitaG_FD_87304 | JGI IMG/M metagenome (GOLD analysis project Ga0114956, IMG submission 87304) | Marine algal microbial communities from Maine, USA - Maine_Asex2 metaG | ecosystem: Host-associated > Algae > Red algae > Unclassified | place: Maine, USA | collected 2015-01-05
CACCAAGATCGCCGAGACCAGAGTGCGAGCCGATGCGATGTTGGAGCATTTGAGTGGCAGGCCGTAGACCAGCCCTGGAATGCCGACTTTGAGTGCGGCTCATCGACAGCTGAGGCGATTGCCAGCATCAGAGGTCGGCAAGACCCGCCAGATGGCGAGGTACCGGTACCGATTCAGGACCCAGACCTCGTGTTCGAGGTCGACGAAATCGTTGTGTGTCTAAACGGCTTCACTCGCGATTGGTTCGATGTTCAAACGCCGGCGGTCGCGGCTTCGTGTCTCACCGACTACGTCGAGTCGTTTGTGGCGCCGATTTACGACTTTGCGTTTGCGGGAGCAGCCGAACCCACGAACTTTGTACTCAACAACCCGAACTCTGTTATCGCCGACTGTGTGCAACTGGCCACGCAGTGTGCCACTGGTGCCAGCGTTGGCTGCATAGCACTCGCTCGCCCAGCGTCGGACGTTTGCATGATCCACAGTGATCTTGCCGAGTTGTACAACGCATCCATAGAGTGCCCGTCCTGGCTCGGCGGTTCGGGCGCAATTCAGGTACTCAACGCAGATAGTTCACCGCTCCTGATCGGTGCTGTTGAGCAGGTACTGCTCGAGGGACCCAATGGGTACCAGCTCGTCGATGCAACGTGCACTATTGAAAACCTCACCCAGGGCGAGGTCGCCGGTGCAGCTGTTGCTTACACCTACGACCTCGTTGCTGTGGGTGCGAACGGTTGTCAAACGATGCCACCTTCTTGCGCGGTGCCAATTGCGCGGACAACGTCGCATCACGATGTTCTCGACTTCATTTGGAACAACTACGCCGACTGTTGATCAGGTTCTCGCGGCGGCCATGCTCCTCGGAACAGCGTGGTCGCCACGAACCTAAAAGCGAGCCGTCGATCATTGGCAACCTCCTAGCAGCGAACACACGACCCCGGCCCGGAGCGACAACAAGGCATGTACTGTTTCTGAGATGGAAGCGCTCTTGTCGATCCCTGTGAGTCTGCGATGAGCGACATGTGGCTCGCCGATGGGTTGGGTGGTCTCCCGTTTCAGCCGCCTATCAAACCCATGCTGGCCAAGGCCGTGGCCGGCATTCCTGATCGCAACGACCTGGCGTTTGAGCCTAAGTGGGACGGCTTCCGCTGCATCGTCTTTCGCGACGGCGACACCGTGCACCTGGGATCTCGCAATAGCAAGCCGCTGACTCGGTACTTTCCCGAGCTGGTTGACCCGATTCGTGATCAGCTTCCTGACCGGGTCATCTTTGACTGCGAGATCATCGTGGCGATCGAAAACCGCCTTGAGTTCGACCAGCTCCAGCAACGTATCCACCCGGCTGAGAGCCGAGTGAACAAGCTGGCCGAAGCGACACCCGCCGATATCGTGGCCTTCGACCTGCTGGCGCTCGATGACCGTGACTTGCGCGAAACGCCGTTTGGTGAACGGCGCGAACTGCTCGAATCGATTTTCGCAAACGTGTCGTCGCCGCTGCATCTGACTCCCGTTACCCGTGATCACGGCGTGGCCCAGAGGTGGTTCATCGACTTCGAGGGCGCCGGCCTCGACGGACTCATCGCCAAGCCGGTAGCCGAGCCCTATGCCGAGAATAAGCGCTCGCAGCTCAAGGTGAAACACATCCGCTCCGCCGATGCCGTAGTTGCTGGCTATCGCATTCATAAGGACGGCAAAGGAGTCGGTTCGCTCATGCTTGGACTTTTCGATGACCTCGGCGGCTTGCGCCACGTGGGTGTGGCCGCAAGCTTTACTGCCGCCCGGCGCTCTGAGCTGCTCGAAGAGCTGGCACCGCTAACGGAGGACGCACTCGACGACCACCCGTGGGCAACATGGTCCGAAGCTGGATCCCAGCAGCAACATCGTTGGAACGCCAACAAGGACATGGGTTGGATTGCTGTGCGGCCCGAGCGAGTGGCCGAAGTCAAATACGGCTCGACCTTGAATGGCCGCTTCCGAGAGGTCACCAAGATGCTGCGCTGGCGGCCCGACAAAGAGCCTTCGCAGTGCGACTACGACCAACTCGACGAACCTGTCCCTATCGGCCTAGACCAGGTGTTGAAACCGTGAGCAAGGTGGGCGAGGCGATTGAGCTAGAACTGGCGGGTAAGACGGTGCGGGTCACGAGTCCCGACAAGGTGTTCTTCACGAAGCGGGGCGAAACCAAGCTCGACCTGATCGATTACTACACCGCAGTCGCCGAACCCATGATGGGTGTCGTCGGCGGTCGACCGGCACTCATGCAGCGATTCCCCGATGGGGCCTCGGGTAAGAGCTTCTGGCAGAAGCGAGTGCCCAAGGGTGCGCCAGACTGGCTCGAGACCACGACCGTGTCCACGCCGAACGGCACGACCAGCGAAGCAGTCGTGCTGGCCGATATTGCCCATGTCGTGTGGGCGGCGCACATGGGTTCTCTGTGTTTCCATGTGTGGCCTTATCCCGCTTCGATGCCCGATATCGCCGACGAGTTACGGATCGATCTTGATCCGCACGGCAAGATCACCTTCGACGATATTCGTTGGGCTGCTCACAAGGTTCGCGAATTCTTCGATGAGCTCGGCCTCACCAGTTGGGTCAAAACCACCGGCAGCAAGGGGCTGCACGTGTTCGTGAAACTGGCGCCCAAATGGGACAGCTACCAAGTGCGCGCCGCTGCGGTGGCGCTCGCTCGCGAACTCGAGCGACGCCATCCCGATCGGCTCACAGCTGCGTGGTGGAAAGAAGAGCGCGGCGATCGAGTGTTCATCGACTTCAATCAGAACGCTCCGCACAAGACGGTCTTTGGCGCTTGGTCGGTCCGGCCCCGGGTCGGCGCCCAAGTATCGATGCCGATTACCTGGCGCGCAGTGGACACGGTCGACCCAAACGAGCTCACGATTGCCACGGTGCCAGCGCTACTCGACGAGCACGGCGACGCATGGGCCGACTATCACTCTGCTGCGGAAACGCTCGATCCGCTGCTGGCGTTCCACGAGCAGGACATGGCCGCGGGCATGATGGACGCACCATGGCCGCCCGTGTACCCAAAGCAACCGAACGAGCCCCCGAGAGTGGCGCCGAGTCGCGCAAAGAAGACATGACCGAGCCAACGAGAACGGGCACTGATCCTCTTTTGGGTGAAGTGATCAATGATCCGGCCGACGAGCGAATGCAGCTGTTCACCGGGTTGCGAGACCAGACACTTCGCCAGATACGTGAGGCGCCGGGCGGCGACATGGAAGGTGTGTTCATCGCCGAGGGCGACGTTGTCATTCAACGCGCGATCGAAGCCGGTCACCAGCTGCACTCAGTGATTGTCGAGGCGGCCCGCACTCGACCTATCGAGTTCGATCTCGGCAACACCCCGCTGTATCGCATGGGCGAACCGGTCGTGGAAGAGATCGCGTCGCATCGCCGCTACCGGGGCGCCATGGCGGCCTTCCACCGGCCCAAGCTGCGCCCACTCGACGATGTTGTCGCCGGAGCGCAGACCATCGTGGTAACCGAGGGCGTCAACAACCCAACCAATATGGGCGTGATGCTGCGCACCGCTGCTGCCCTTGGCGTCGAGGCGCTGTTGGTGGACCCGTCGAGCTGTGATCCGCTCGCACGCCGCACGTGCCGAGTGTCGATGGGCGCCGTTTTTGCGGTGCCACATACTCGCCTTGATCCTTTCCCCGACGGGTTGGACCCCTTGCATGATCGCGGCTTCGCCACCGTTGCGCTGACACCAGACCCGCGCGCGACTCCTCTCGACGCCATTCAGTTTGCGCCCGGCGAACGAGTTGCTCTGCTGCTCGGTGCCGAAGAGCCCGGCTTGACGCCAGCGGTTCAGGAACGCGCTACCTACCGCGGCCGCATCCCTATGCATCAAGGCATCGATTCGCTCAATGTGGCGACCGCGGCTGCCATCGCCATGTGGCACGTGACCCGATCCCGACTCTGACTTTTTGGAAAACACTTCGCTCTACGCCCAGATGACATGCAGCGCATTCTGGCGGTGAACTGAGCAATTCCGAATTTGATCACTCAGGCCGACCCGCAGGGTGATCCAAAGAATCGGTGGCTTCGACGAGTTCAACAACCGCAGTCTCGCGTTCGAGTACCGCCAGTGCCTTGGCAGGTAACCGGTCATCGGTGATCAATACGTCGGCATCGGCCAGCGGGGCAATGGTGCCAAGCCCGGTGATCTCCCACTTTGTCGAGTCGGTCATCACGACGACTTCGCTCGAGGAACGGATGAAAGCTTGATTGGTCTGCGCCTCGGCCAAGTTTGGCGTTGTAAAACCAGTGAGCTCGCCCATGCCGTGAACTCCCATAAACAGCTGGTCTAAGTGCAGACTTGCCAGTGTCCGATCAGCCAGCGGTCCAACGATGGCATTTGAGCGGGTCGGGGTGCCGCCGGTAACGACGACTTGAAGACCCGCCCGTTGGTCCGCACTCAATGCCGTCGCTACAGGAATTGAGTTGGTGACGACCGTGAGGTTGCGGATATCGCGTAGGTGTTCAACGAGCTGGAATGTGGTGGTTCCGGCGGTAATCCCTATGGCGCTTCCCGGTGCGATGCGCTCGGCGGCTACCCGAGCGATCTCGGCTTTGGCAGAGGGCTGGAGCGCCAGCTTGGTTTCGAAGCCCGGCTCCTCGACGCGTCGCGACACATGTTCGATACGGGTGGCGCCGCCGTGCACACGCACCAGCCGCTGAGCCCGAGCAAGAGCATCGATGTCGCGTCGAATGGTCATGGTGCTGACCCCGAATTGCTCGCTGAGGTCGAGTGCGCGCGCCATGCCCTTGTCTTCGACAATGCCTGCAATCAGGTCGCGGCGATGATGGCTAAGAAACTTCTGCGCGGTTTCGCCTGTCACTTTGTTCGGATCCCGATCGATAGAAGCCACATATCTGCACAAAAAGATAACAGATGATCACACTTCAGGACGTTTTGAACCCGCTTCGCTCATGAAGTCGTTCGGATTCCGTGCAAAGCTGTTCGTAAGGTAATCCGATGCCCTGCCAAAGCTCACAAAGGTGGACTACATTTGAATCACAAGTTCCGCCACCAGAATTGGTGGTGGGTAATAGGAGGGGAACCCTATGTCTGAGTCTCGTTATCCGGCGCCCACCGAGTGGGCAAAGATGTCACGCCGTGACATGATCCGTAAGTCGGCCGTAGCTGGTGGCGTTGTCGTCGCTGGTGGCGGCTTGCTCGCCGCTTGTGGTGGCGACAGCGAAGGCGTCGACACTGGATCAAGCGACACGTCGACCAACACCGATGCCGAATCGACCGAGGAAGCCGCCGCACCAGCACCATCTGGCATTGCGATTGGCAACGCCAGCGGTTCCGTTTCGATTGGTTCAAACGCTTCTGACGAAGCACCACAGGCTGGCCTGGCCGCAGTTGTTGCTGCCTACGAAGGCGCCAACCCGAACGTCGATGTCGCAATCAACACGCTCGACCACAACACCTACCAAGAGAACATCACAACGATTCTCCAAGCCCAAGACGACGATGTCCTTGCTTGGTTCGCTGGTTTCCGTAACAAGTTCTTCGCCGACCAAGGTCTCGTCGGAGACATCAGCGACGTATGGGGCGAAATCAGCGGTCTGGGCGAAGGCTTCCGCGCCGCGTCAACTGCGAGCGATGGCAAGCAGTACTTCGTGCCGACGGCCTACTACACCTGGGCCGTGAACTACTCACGCCCCGTGTTCGAAGAAAATGGCTGGTCAGAACCAACCGACCTCGACAGCCTTCTGAGCCTGTCCGAAGACATGATGGCCAAGGGCATCACGCCATTCGCATTCGCCAACGATGGTAAGTGGCCAATCATGGGCACCTTCGACGTGCTCAACATGCGGGTCAACGGCTACGACTTCCACATCGATCTCATGGGTGGCAAGGAAAGCTGGACCGACGAGCGTGTTCGCGCAGTATTCGACACCTGGGAAACGCTCTTGCCATTCCATCAAGAGGGGGCCAACGGCCGCACCTGGCAGGAATCAGCCATCGACATGATGGAAGGCCGCGCCGGCATGTACCTGCTCGGCACCTTCGCGGCGAGCGCCGACGATCGTCTGCTCGATGAGATGGACTTCTTCAACTTCCCTGCACTCGATGAATCAATCGGCGCTCTGTCGCTCGACGCTCCCATCGACGGCTACCAAATGGTTGCGAGCCCCGACAACGTCGACGCCGCCAAGGAACTTCTGTTGTGGATGTCAACTCCTGAATCACAGAACGCCTACCTAAGCGAAGACCCATCGGTCGTTGCCTCAAACAGTGGCGCCGACAGTGCGGGCTACAACCGCTTGCAGAAGAAGTCAGCCGAACTTGCCAATGCGGCAACCGGCATCTCGCAGTTCCTCGACCGTGACACCATCCCAGACTTTGCTGGCGCCTGCGGCGACATGTTCGCCGAGTTCATCGAAGACCCAAGTGGCGTCGGCGATGCTCTTGCAGATCTGCAAGAGAAGAAAGAAGCGATCTTCGCCGACTTCGGTAACTAAAGACCATGGCTGCACCCGAGCTCACCAAGAGTCGGATGCGGCCTAAAAAAGCTGACAAAGGACCGGCGGCCAAATCTGGACGCCGGTCCTACTCAGCTATGGGCCGCAGCGATAAACGCACAATATTTGCCATGGTCGCTTTGCCGACCTCGCTGCATGTTGCGTTCGTATGGATCCCGGCGATAGCCACGATCTGCCTGTCATTCACAAATTGGAATGGCTTCAAGTTTTCGACCATGAAGTGGGTCGGGCTGCGCAATTACAAGCAGCTTGTCACGGTCTTCGAAGACGACTTTTACGAATCGCTTCTGAACAACGCCTGGGTGCTCATCTTCCTGTTTGTAGTCGGCACGCCGCTCGGCATTCTGGCGGCTTACTTGCTCGACAAGAATTTGCGCGGCACCGCCGTGTACCAAAGCCTGCTATACCTGCCCGTTGTGCTCTCGCTTGCCGTGGTGGGTTTCATCTGGAAGAGCGTGATCTATTCGCCTCGCCAAGGTCTGCTGAATACGGCGCTCGGGAGGACCGGAGAAGGCGACCAGATCGACTGGTTGGGTAATAGCGACATCCTGATTCCGTTCTTTGGCGGCTATGGCCTGAGTAAGAACTTCCTTGCCTTGATCGCGCCCATGATCTGGCAGCATGTCGGCTACGTGATGGTGTTGTACCTGGCTGGCCTTAAAAGTGCTGACCCATCGCTACGTGAGGCCAGCGCGATCGATGGCGCCAACGAGTGGCAGATGTTTAGACGCGTGATCATGCCGTCGATCAAGCCAGTCAACGTGGTGGTCATGGTGATCACGGTCATCACCGCACTGCGCATCTTCGACATCATCGCAGTACTCAACAACCCCAACGGCACCAACGTGTTGTCGGTGCTCGTCACCGACAACATCAGTGGTGAGTCCAGCAGCATCGGCCGTGGCTCTGCATATGCGACCGTGCTGTTGCTGTTGTGCTTTGGCTTTGTGATCTGGTACTTGCGGAACGCATTCCGAGAGGAGCTCGAGTGATCACCAATCGCCGCAACGCGGTCATTGCCCAGGTCTTCCTCTTCACCTTGGTGTTGCTTTGGATGGTGCCGCTCATCGGCATGGTGTTCTCATCATTCCGACCGCTCGCAGAGACATCGACCGACGGGATCTTCTCTTGGCCCGATGCGCTGACACTCGATAACTTCCGCGATGCCTGGGAACGAGGCAATATCCCTCGACACCTGATGGTCACGTTCATCATCGTGATCCCAGCACTGATCCTGGTGCTGTTCTTCTCATCGATGGTTGCGTTCGCAGTCAGTCGTTACAGCTGGAAGTTCAATCTGTCGCTGCTCATGTTGTTCACGGCCGGCAACCTGTTGCCGCCCCAAACCATGATCCAGCCGTTGTTTCAGATCTACCGCCGTATACCCCTACCGGAGATACCACTCATCTCCGAGACCGGTGAGATGCGCGGCAGCCTGATCGGGCTGATCCTGATTCATGTGGCGTTTCAATCGGGATTCTGCACCTTCGTGCTGAGCAACTACATGAAGACACTGCCCAAGGAACTGAACGAAGCCGCACAGGTCGACGGCGCAAGCATGTGGCGACAGTATTGGCAAATCATCATGCCGCTGACCCGGCCTGCCTTGGCGGCGTTGGCCACGCTGGAGTTCAGCTGGATCTACAACGACTTCTTCTGGGCGGTGGTCCTGATACAAAAGGGCGACAACCTGCCGATTACTTCGTCGTTGCAGAACCTGAGTGGTCAGTTCTTTACCGATGACAACCTGGTTGCAGCTGGCTCGCTGCTGGTCGCATTGCCAACGGTGGTCGTGTATCTGATCTTGCGCCGTCAGTTCATCTCCGGCCTGGCCGTTGGAGCCAGCAAAGGCTGACCCAACGACCACAAGTATGAAATGGCAACATTTCGTTCTCAATTTCAGCCGGGTCACCCGGCCCACCGCCCAAGCTACGAAGGCTGTTTCCTGTGAGTGACCCATCCGAAGATTTTGTAACGCTCCAGAACGAACGGGTTGCGGTTGTTCTCGACCTTCGAACCGCTGCGCCGCGAGTGCTTCACATTGGTGCAGCTATGTCTGGTGACCCAGAGTCGCTGGCGTTGTCGCTGGACCCTGCGGTGCCGCTGGCAGGCATGAACGAGCTGGCCCCGATCTCTCTTCTTCCGCAAGCATCGCTGGGCTTCCCCGGCCGCCCCGGCATCGAGGGTCATCGCAGCGACGGCAGCGGATGGGCGCCGCGCATGGAACGCAACAGCATCGAGCAGTTGAGCACCTCGATCGTTGTGACCGCTGTCGATGCTGGCGCAGGACTTGCTCAACGTGTCTCGGTCTCGCTCGACGATTCGGGTGTGATACTGATCAACGCTTCGATCACCAATACTGCAGAGACGCACTACCAACTGTCGGGCCTAACCCCTTGCCTGCCACTGCCGGAGTCGGCACGAGAAGCAATGCAGCTCGGCGGCCGCTGGAGCAGTGAGTTCCGTGCTGAACGCCGGTCGGTTGCCACCGGCGCGCTCGAGGTCGAGAATCGTGCCGGGCGAACATCTCATGACCGCTATCCGGCGATCTTTGTTGGCCAGCAAGGATTCAGCGAAGAAACTGGTGAAGTTCTCGCCGCTCACTTGGCGTGGTCCGGCAACGCTCGGATCCGGATCGAGGCGCTGAGCGACGGCCGCCGAATCCTGCAAGCAGGTGATGCACTGTTGCCCGGTGAGATACTGCTGCAACCAGGCGAGACCTACGCTGCGCCGACTCTGATGGTGGCGTGGTCAAATGTTGGCCTAAACGGCATCAGTGACTGTTTCCACGACTATGTGCGAGCCCGGCCGAATCATCCCGATACCGAGCGGCCCGTCCTGTTAAACATCTGGGAGGCCGTCTACTTCGATCACGACCTCGACCGGCTCAAGGCACTTGCTGATGCGGCAGGCGAAGTCGGTGTCGAGCGATTCGTGATCGACGACGGATGGTTCCGCCACCGCCGAGATGACACCGCCGGCCTCGGCGACTGGTACGTCGACGAAACGGTTTGGCCCGATGGACTTGACCCGATCGTAGATCATGTTCGTGCGCTTGGTATGGAGTTTGGTCTCTGGTTCGAACCTGAGATGGTTAACCCAGACTCGGACCTCTACCGGGCCCACCCCGAGTGGGCTCTCGTGCCCGCGGACCAGGTACCGGTGCAGGCCCGAAACCAGCTCGTGCTCGACCTGTGTAACCCCGAGGTGTTCGACTACCTGCTCGAACGCATCAACGCAGTTTTGGGGGCCTATGAGATTGCTTATGTCAAGTGGGACATGAACCGCAATCTCGTTGCTGCAACCCACCAAAATCGAGCCTCGGTCCATCATCAGACACTGGCGGTTTATGCCCTGATCGACGCGGTGCGAGTCGCGAACCCAGGCGTTGAGATCGAGTCGTGTTCGTCAGGTGGAGCGCGTGCCGATCTTGGGATCCTGGAGCGCACCGACCGAATCTGGACTTCGGACTGCAATGACGCGCTCGACCGCCAGCGCATTCAACGCGGCTTCTCCTACTTGCTTCCTCCCGAGCTCATGGGCGCACACATTGGACCGCCGAAGGCGCACACCACAGGCCGCAGCCACACGCTGGGCTTCCGGGGCGCAACCGCGTTCTTTGGCCATCTTGGTATCGAATGGAACGTGCTGTCGGCCAGTCCCGACGACCGCAACCGGTTGGCTCGTATCATCGAACTCCACAAGAAACACCGGGGGCTGCTGCACGACGGACGGGTGGTGCGATATGACCACGGCGACCCGGCAGTCACGGCACATGCAGTCATTGCGCAGGACCAAGGCGAGGCTCTGGTCTCGTTCGCTCAGATTGCGACCTCGGATTCGCTTGGCACCGGAGCGCTCCGTATCAACGGCCTGGCCTCCACGCGGAGATATCAAGTACATCTTGTTGATATCGAACCGGGCCGCGCCTGGGGCAAAGCATTGCGCCAGCCCGGCTGGGTCGACGCCGAACTTGAACTGACTGGGGATCAACTCGCCGCTGGCCTGCAGATGCCCATTCTGGACCCAGAATCTGCCATCGTGCTGCACTTGGTGGCAACGTAACGAATGGAAGACTCCCAGGGGTGTCTTGCATCGGGTGTCTTCAACTTGTGGCGTCCCAAAGGACCGGGAACAAGGGGTGGTCCAGCGTCGCTCCAGATGCCAGCTCGTCGGTGAGGCCGGGGAATGGCGGCGACGTCGTCCATCGTCGAGGGGCGTGCACCATGTCATCTCCTAGGTAACGCACAGACAGCACTCGACGACGGTTGAGGCCCTCGACACCGGCAGATCCGTGAACCGTGACCATGTTAAAGAACACCGCGTCACCGGGTGCGAGCTCCCACCCGATAATGGGCCACCGGGCGGCATCGGCTGCGAAGTCGGGCATCTCGGCCAAGGTTCCTTCGGGAAACCATTTTGCTTGTTCATCCAAGAACGAGCGAGGCATGAACCATGCCCCGCGATGGGAGCCAGCGATGAACTCCAAGGTCGACGATCGGGGAACCGGGTCGACCGGAAACCACATGCTGGCGTTTTGGATGCCATCGACGTTGTAGTACGGCTGGTCCTGGTGCCACGGGGTGTGCTGTTTAGTTCCTGGCTCCTTGACCAGCACATGGTCGTGGTAGAGCCGGATTGTTGTCGACCCCGTCAGCTCAGCAGCGATCGCAGCGCCGGGGGATTCGCGAATGAATCGTTCCATAGGGGGTAGCCGATCCCAGTTGCGAAAGTCTTCGATGAAGGCGCCATCATCGTCGGAGCTGGCGCGCTTCGCCATTGGCGACAGATCCGCAAGGTTGGCTTCGATTGCCTCGGCCGCAAGCGCTACATGTTCGGGACTAAACGCCTGGCGAACGCACACGGCCCCGTCGCGTTCCCAATCCCCCTCAACGTGCACCGTCAAAGCCTACGCCCGGGCCCGCAAGCGCCCACCGAGACCAGCGTTGGCATGGGGCGGACCCTGGTGCCAAGCGCGCAAAGGTGGTGGCCCAGAGCGAGAATGTATGAGACCATAGGTCTTATGGTTGTGACGACGAGGAGGGCGACGCTCAACGATGCCGAGGCGGTGGCGCTGGCTCACGTGCGTGGATGGCAGGTCGGCTACCAGGGGCTTGTCCCTGACTCGATTCTCGACGCAATCGATCTCGACCAGCGCACGGCCCAATGGCAGCACTATCTGACCAACGACGTGCCGACCGACTACGTCGCTGAACTCAATGGCCAGGTCGTGGGATTCGCCAACGTTGGACCTTTCCGAGGCGAAGCGGTCAATGACTCATACGGCGAGTTGTGGGCCATGTACGTGCATCCCGACCATTGGGGAGCCGGGGCGGGCTATGCGCTTATGCAATGCACCATGGCCTACTTCGTTGCCCACGGCATGACGACTGGTTACCTGTGGGTGCTCGAAGGTAACGATCGGGCACGACGCTTCTACGAACGGCAGGGCTGGATCGCAAACCTGAAGACAGCCGCGAACGACTACGACGGCGTCAGCCTGCTCGAGCGCCGCTACTCGATCCGAGTGTGAAACGAAGAGACCGTGCACCTTGCGGCGCACGGTCTGATCGAAGTTTGGTCCATCAAATTGTGAGCTAGACGGCGGTGAAGTTCTTGGTTCCTTTGACCTTGCCGTCTTTGCGAAGCTTGATCAGGTGAGCGAGCACATTGTTGGCTGCGAGCTCCACGATTTCTTCGTCGATTTCTCCGTAGACCGCGGCCACGACATCGTCGACGTTCATGGTGTCTTTGCCGAGTGTCTTGAGGATTTCAGCCTCGCGATCCAACCGGTGCTTGATGTACTCAGGCACGACAACCTTGGGTTCTTCAATCACATAGCCGTGCGCGGGGGCGATGCGCTTGAGGCGCAACTTGCGAAGCGATTCGAGCGAGGCAATGTAGTCGGTCATGTCGCCGTCAGGCGGAGCGTTTAGGCCGACGCTGGGCCCGTCGATGATGAGGTCACCAGAGATGAGCATGCGTTCTTCTTCGAGCATGAACCCAACGTTCTGAGCGGAAGGGCCAGGCAAGTATTTTGTGGTGAGGCGGAACTCGGTGCCGACCAGCTGCTGGCCATCTTCGAGTTTCACGTCGCATTCGATATCGCAGGCAGCCATCACGATCGCACCGGTCTGCTTGGCCAGCTCAGGCACGGCGCCGGCATGCTCGGGATCGGCGTTGGTGACCAGAATCCAGCGAATGAGGTCTCCGCCGCAGCCAATGATGGAGTCGAGATGGTCTTGGTCGTTTGGGCCGGGGTCGATGACAGCGATTTCGTCGATGCCTACCATGTAGGTATTGGTGCCAAGGCCGGTACGCGGACCAGGGTTCAACGCAAGAATACGACGAGCCATAGGGCTGAGTGCTCGGGCCACGCCGGGCACGATTTCTTCTCTTACCTCTTCCACCTCCTCCTCAACCGGGTTGGTCATGAGCTTGATTCTGCTATTCATCAGATGGCAATTCCGTGGTCGGGATGCGGTCAACGTGGACCTCATCAACGTCAATGAATGTGCGGCCTGTGCGCCCAGACGAGTCTGGGCGAGCGCCGAAGTTGGTGCCGAAAGCAAACCCACCAGCACTGCTGGTGGAGCTTGCAAGCGAAACCTTGTTGCCGAATCGCTTCAGCAGCATGGACCGTGCAATGGCCCGGGTCGGTGGGATGAACATTGCAAGACCCACAGCATCGGTAAAAAAGCCAGGAGTCAGGAGCAAAGCCCCACCGAAGATCATGAGGGCTGCGTCGGCCAGTTCCCGAGACGGCATCTTGCCTTGCGCCATTGTGTTGCGAATACGACCAACAGCGCCAGCGGTCTGCCACCGCATCAATGCGGCACCCACCATGCTGATGACGAGCAGCAACAACACCGACGAGAGCCACCCGAGGGGCTCCGCAACTTGGAAGAGAACGTATAGCTCAATGACGGGCACGGCGATAAGAAGCAAGAAGACGAACCCGAACATGAGTACCTAAGTCTACGGAGCAATCACGCTCTTGGCTCGGCGCGCGTGTTATAGACCGAATTTTCGCCCGTTGCGCTGCTTCTCATCGATATCAGAAGCACTTGCTAGCCGGGTTGACAGCTTGGGCACCAATAGGTGCTCCGAGCTTGTTCTCCGTGGTTCCGGATCCGAATGAGAGTACGGCAACGGCGACACGGCTGGCGTTGGCGCCCGTACACGCCCAACCCTCCGGGTACGGTGGTGCGGCTCGGTGTACTCAGGTTGGCCCGCAATTGCTTGGAGGCCGTCTGAAAGAGTTGGCGTCGTTGATCGACCGAAACTTGTTCGATGGGCAAGAACGGCGAGATGCGGCACGCCCACAAAGCTTCGCTCTTGTAGACGTTGCCGATCCCGGCTGCGAGTCGTTGATCGAGCAGGACCTCGGCAATCGAAACTGCTGGTTCGGCGATCGATACGACCCGTTGAAGCACGAGGTCAAAGTCAACACCCGGCACGCACAGATCGGGGCCAAGGTGAGACAAAGGGTTGGGCTGCCCGTCGATATCTCGCCAGGTGCGCACGGTCGGAGCCGCGAAGCACACGGCGATCCAATCGGGAACCTCGATAGTCGCACGAGCCAGATGGCGCGGTTCTTGCCACTTCTCGTGCGGTCGGTAGATATGCCACGAGCCAGTCATCTTCATGTGGGTATGAAGCACGAGCTGCTTCGGAAAGCGGACAAGCAGATTTTTACCGACCGCCTGGACTGCTTCGATGACATCGCCGACTCGGGGCCGGTCGCCCGTCAATCGGGGTGCGTCAAAGTGAACCAGCGGCTGCCCCTCGAGGGCCGGCCCCAGCCGGTTCGCCGTTCGGTGAATGGTGTCGCCTTCAGGCATTGGGATGGAATTTCCCAGACTCGGCGAGGGTCAACGCCAGATCCATGAGATCAGGTGGTGAGCCAGTGGCGGAAGGTCTCCGCGCCACGATCGCCGGTCTTGGTCACGTGGACGCCAGCGACGGCTTCGGAGATAGCGCCAACCTTGGGCAGTGGGACCTTGCGAGGGAGTTTCTTGCGCGACTGCTTGTAGATGTGGGCGGCATCCGCGAAGCGCATGAGTTCAGGACCCCCGTAGTCGCGCACTCGTTGCGATGGGCCAACTTGCACGAGTCCAACGATTCGGCCAGCAACATCGTTGGGCGACACCGGTTGGATAGGCGCACCTTGCGGGAGCGGCAGCCACGGGCCTTGCATGAGCTTTTCTACCGAGGGGTGGGTGTGCGTGATGCGTTGAATCGTGTAGCCGAGTCCCGGGATTTGTTCGATGACCTGCTCGGCCTTCCACAATTGCTTGCGATGGTTCAGTGAGCTGACATCGGAACCGACTCGAGACAGGAAGATCATGTGGATCCCGCGGTCGGCGCATGCAGTTCCCATCGCTCGCATTGCGTCGGGAATAGCGTGGCTTCCGCCGGGCCGAGCGTCGGCGGTGTGAACAACGGTAGAGATCCCCTCGAGAGCTCCACCGATGCTGCTGTGCGTGTCGAGTTCGACGCCGATCTGGCCGTCGGCTATCAAGTCGTGGTCGATCGACATAACGGGGCCGGCGGGGTCACCGACGCCGGCAACTGGTGTCAAGTGGTACTTCACCAACCGAGGCAAAATCGCTGCGCCAACCGGGCGATCAGTTCCCGTCACCATCACTCGTGTCATAGATGAGCACGGTATCCGTTTTCGGCGATGAGGCGCTTGCTGGGGTAAGAGCGAGTTGGTTGTCCAGCCCAGGTCGCGCCGCGGTCATCAGGTGGTTTCGCTATCTTGGGCTGGTGTTGAGTGGTGACGATGGAGAACAAACCGCCGATGAGTATTCGTTGCTGCGACGAGAAGTTCGAGCCGTTCGCGAACCATTCCGTCTTTTCGCATCGACGCTGCGATTGTGGCGAGCGCCGCGAGGGTCTTGCGGAGTGATGGTGCTGCCTGGTTTCAGCACAAGTGATCGAATCATGGCTCCACTGCGAAGTTACCTGCGCACCCGGGGGCACACCGTATGGGGTTGGGGCCTTGGCACGAATCGTGGTGACGTCGATACGAACCTGCCCCGTGTCGTGGCCCAAGTCGAGAAGCGGGTCGAAGAGAACGGCGGAAACGCAATCGCGATGATCGGCTGGAGCCTGGGAGGCGTATTTGCACGCGAAGTGGCCCGGACCCGCCCAGAATTGGTTGCGCAGTTGATTACTTTGGCTTCGCCAGCTCGCAGCTATAGCCGCGCCGCTGGTGACCCAGCCGCACTACGTATCGCTGCGCCGATCACTGCGTTCTATTCCAAGCGCGACGGCGTCGTTGGCTGGCGGGGTGTGATCGACGAGCTCAATCCACGCGTCGAGATGATCGAACTGCAATCCAGCCATCTCGGTATTACTCTCGACCCGACCGGCTGGTTAGAAATTGCTGAACGTTTGGGTGGCTGAGGACCTACGTGGAATAGACCGGCGTTGCCGGCGTTATGACTTTCGCCGCCGGTTCGTGCGACCGGTGACCTCTCCAGGAGTTCCCGTGGAGGGGACATCTCGGCCCGGTGGAGTCCTCCCGCTCCACCGGGTCGGGGGTACTCAGCATTCTGGCGTTAGAGAGCGAAGTGAACAGCCCGCTCGAAAGCTGTACTCGAGCCTCCGGTCGATGGCCACGAACCGCTTCGCTACGAGCCGCCAATGAAGCACGATGCGGAGTAGCTACGGCTTGTAGTTCCAGCCGCGGTAGCCCCGGGCGAAGCCAGCTGACTCGAGCACGTCTTTGAGCGGAGAGTCGCCAGCAGGTTCGCCATCGATCTTGGCGATTTCCAGACGCACCCGGCCCTGGGCAATGGTGCGCGCTAGTGCCGCAGCCCACTGGGGGCGCACGGCGGCTTCGGGGAAGGACAACAGGCTTTTGCCGCCGCGTTCAACAAAGACCAATGGGTCGCCATTGTCGATTACTACGAGCGCCCCGGCACTGCGCGACGGACGGCCACCAGATTCAGGCCAGGGAAGTGAAGCGCCAAAGGGTTGTCCGGGGTCGGTTGCTGCGAGCACGATGATGTCGTCGTCTTCGCCACGCCGGCGGAGGCGGTCTACGGCTCCGGACAGCGCAAACTGAGCGGCGCCAAGACCAGCCACGAAATAGCCGCGGCGTACCTTGCCCTGTTCTTCGAGTGCCTTGAGTACGGGGTAGACACCAGCAAAGCCGCCTTCGTTCCCTTCGCCAAGCGCAGCTTCTCGGGTGAGCACACCATAGCGTTCAAGTAGCTGCACGGCCCGGGCATGAGCCGAAGCGGTCGGTGTCGGGCGCGGCTCCAGCAGCGGGGCAACCAGTGACCATCGACCAGCTGCGGTGGGTGGACCAGTTGCACTCAGGCGACCAGGCCGAGGGCGTCGTCGACTCGTCGTCGACTTGGCCTTCTTACTCCCGCCTTTGCCGCTGAGAACAGCTCGCACGGGTGCCAACGAATCGTTGGTTATCTCGCCGCCCCAAACCAGGTCCCAGAGTGCGCCGAGCACTGCGGAATCTCCATAGTCGGCTCCCGCCTCGGAACATGCCCGAACGAGGTCTGGCCAGAAGCTTGCTCCCCGCTGAGCAAGGTGATTGCGGATGGCATCGTGGCAGTCGCCCTCGATGGGCTCGTCGGGAGGGTTCACGAACAGCGCTGCTGACTCTCGGAACAGCAGACGAATCCGGCCGTCGTTCTGGCCGATCGAACCAGCGCCAACCCAGATGAGGTCGCCCGAGGTGCACAGGGCGTCTAGGTCAGCGGGCCGGTAGGTGGCCATACGAACCGCAAGCACGTCGCGTTCGAGCACCGATGCCGGTATCGGCGCCGCTTGCAGGATTGCCAGCACGTCGACCAGGCCGTCGATGCCTCGGCGGGGAACCCCAATACCTTGCCAACGTGGTAAAAATCGAGCGAGCGAGTCACCTTCTACTGGCTCGACTTCTTTGCGCAGGGCCGCTAGAGAACGCCGTCGCAGTCGTCGCAATACGTCTTTGTCACACCACTCGCGATCGGTCCCATCGGGGCGAAACTCGCCACGGGTGATGCGGCCAGAAGCTTCGAGCCGTTCAAGCGCGTCAAAGGTTCGGTCGGTGCTGATCCCGAACCGGTGTGCGACCTGAGTCGCGAGAAAGGGGCAATGGGTGCGTGCGAAACGCTCAACTAAATCGTCGAGTGGTGTGTCGACTGGGTCGGTGAACGCCGCCGGGAGGCCAATGACAATGGCAGCCCCCAGAGCATCGCGAATTCGGGCGGCGTCTTCGGCGGCGCAGATCCGGGGCTCGCCCGCAATCGTTGCCTGAAAAGCGCGGCGTTCGGTGACGAGCTGGGCCACGAAAGTCTCGGTTTGCGCTGCATCGGCGACCCGAGCGGCGAGCTCAATCATCGACTGGGGTCCGAGTTCTCGCAGCACATCGTGAACTTCGTCGGCGTCGCGAGCAGCACGGTGATCGACGAGTCGCTGGAGTTCCAATTCAAGGTCGGCCATGACGTCGGCGTCGAGCAGGTCACGTAGTTCTTCGGCACCGAGTAGTTCAGTAAGTAGGTCCTTGTCGAGTGCGAGAGCGGCGGCTCGACGCTCTGCGCTGGGAGCATCGCCCTCGTACATGTAGGTTGCGATCCAACCAAAGAGCAGTGACTGAGCGAACGGCGAAGCCTTGGGAGTTTCCACTGACTCGACCCGGATCGTGCGATCTGCGATGCCTGCCATCACCCGCCGCAGGGCGGGCAGGTCGAACACATCGTTCACGCACTCACGAACCGTCTCCAGCAGGATCGGGAAGTCGGGATACCCCTGTGCGGTTGCCAGCAGGTCTGCGGCTCGTTGGCGTTGCTGCCACAGCGGCGTTCGCTGACCCGGTCGGCGTTTGGGTAGCAACAGTGCCCGGCCGGCGGCTTCTCGAAATCGCGACGCGAAGAGCGCAGTTTGTGGAAGTTGGTCGATGACCAGGCGATCGATCTCTGCCGGATCGAACATGAGAAGGTCCATGGGCAGATCATCGAGATGCTCGGGAAGCCGGAGCACGATGCCGTCGTCGCTATAAATCATCTCGATCGAGGTGCCGAACTCTTCTTCGAGTCGGGCCCGCAATGCCATGGACCAGGGCGCGTGCACTTGGGCGCCGAATGGCGTGTGGATACAGATTCGCCAGTCTCCGATTTCGTCACGGAAACGTTCGACCACCAACGTGCGGTCGTCGGGCACGGTGCCGGTTGCATCGGCCTGTTCGTCGAGGTAGCCGAGCAGATTGTTTGCCGCGAGGGGATCGAGCCCCACCTCGGCGTGCAGCCAATCAACTGCATCGTCACGTTTACGCAGGTCGCGGATGAACTCGCCCATTGCCTCGCCGAGTTCGATCGGTCGCCCCGGACCGTCGCCGTGCCAGAACGGCATCTTGCCTGGAACTCCAGGAGCGGGCGTCACGATGACTCGTTCGAACGTAATCTCTTCGATGCGCCAACTCGATGCGCCAAGCAGGAAGACCTCGCCGGGCCGACTCTCGTAGACCATCTCCTCGTCGAGTTCCCCCACCCGAGTGCCATCGGGCAGGAAGACACCAAAGAGACCGCGGTCCGGGATCGTGCCCGGGTTGGTGACGGCCAAACGCTGTGCGCCGCGACGGCCGCGCAACTCACCCTCGACCCGGTCCCACACGATGCGAGGCCGCAACTCAGAAAACTGCTCACTCGGGTAGCGGCCGGACAGCAGATCGAGCACGTTGTTCAGGACGTCGTCGCTGATGTCGGCGAAGTTGGCGGTGCCACGAACAACCTCGGCCAGCTTGTCGACGGGCCAGTCGTCCATCGCGCACATTGCCACGATCTGTTGAGCCAGCACGTCGAGCGGATTGCGAAGGTACCGGGTCGACTCGATCAGCCCCAACTGCATGCGATAGGAAACCACAGCCGCTTCGAGTAGGTCGGCGCGATGCTTGGGGAAGATCTTGCCCCGACTGACATCGCCAACGTTGTGGCCCGCCCGCCCGATTCGCTGTAGCCCGCGACTCACTGCACCCGGTGACTCGACCTGCACCACGAGGTCGATCGCACCCATGTCGATACCGAGTTCTAGCGAGCTCGTTGCGATCAGCCCCTTGAGCTCGCCCCGCTTGAGCTGATCTTCGATGACGAGCCGCTGCTCACGGCTGATCGACCCGTGATGGGCCCGCACTAACGGAATCTCTGTGTCGCCGGGCTCCGCGAGGGGGTTGGCGTGAGCCGAGGTGACCATGGCTTGGGCGCCGGCTTCGCCCGCAGACGAGTAGGGAAGGTCGGACTTGTCGGGAGGTGACGGAGGAGCCGACCCGTCAGGGTCGTCCGCGCTCCGAGCCTCTGCGATAGCGGCTTGTTCGTCGGCGAGGTCGTTCAGGCGGTTGGCGAGGCGTTCGGCCATGCGGCGAGCGTTCACGAAGACCAGCGTTGATCGATGGGATTGAATGAGCTCGAGTAGCGCTGGGTGAATCGAAGGCCAAATGCTCTTGCGCACTGGGCCCGCAGCAGCGGGGCCGCTCTGGGGTCCTTCGACGAAGCTGCCCAAGTCACCCATATCTTCGATCGGCACGACGAGTTCGATTTCCATCGCTTTGCGAACACCTGCGTCGATAATGCTGACCGGACGCCAATCGTTGCCTTTGCGACCAGCTAAAAATCGGGCGGTCTCTTCGAGCGGGCGCTGCGTTGCGGACAGGCCAATGCGCTGGGGTGATTTCTCGTTGATTGCCTCGAGCCGCTCCAGGGTGAGTGCCATGTGAGCGCCACGTTTGGTCCCAGCCAGCGCGTGGATCTCATCGATGATGACGGCTTCGACCCGGGTCAGCCCAGCGCGGGCCTGAGACGTGAGCATCAGGTAGAGCGACTCGGGTGTTGTGATCAGAATGTCCGGCGGTCGCTTGGCGATCTGGCGTCGCTCTTTCTGAGACGTATCGCCGGTCCGCACGCCCACCGTGGGCTCATGGGTCGGCGTGCCGAGTCGCTCAGCGGCCAGGGTGATCCCTTTGATGGGTCCCCGGAGATTCTTGTCGACGTCGACGGCAAGCGCTCGTAGCGGCGAGATGTAGATGATCCGAGTGTGAGGATCATCGGCCGGAGTTGGTTCGCTGGTGAGCCGATCGATTCCCCATAGGAAAGCGGTGAGAGTTTTGCCTGACCCCGTCGGCGCCAAGATGAGCGTGTTGTCGCCGTTGGCGATCGCGGGCCAACCCTTGTTCTGAGCCTGAGTCGGTTCTGGAAAACTGGTGTCAAACCACTCGCGCACCGGCGCCGAAAAACGTTCAAGCGACATGATTTAGCTCAACACCGTGGCGGAGTTGCCCGTGTCGATGATCGTGAGACGGCGGGTGGCTCGAGTGATTGCCACGTAGAGCGAGCGCAGACCTTGAGGTTCGTACTCAACGATGGAGTCCGGTTCGATCACTATTGCGGCATCAAGTTCCAGGCCTTTGACCATAGAGACCTCGATGACCGACACTTCCTTCTCCAACGCTCCGGCGTACGCAACACCATGATCGATGCCTGCTTGGTCAAGAAACGCAGATACTTCTTCGGCTGCTCCCGTAACGCAGATGACGGCGATATTGCCGGCGCCGATCTCTCGGCGTTCGTGTGCGATTGTTTCGGCGAGTACTTGGCCAAAGGTCTCGGGCGTCGTATCAACGAATCGGGGCGGGTCACCCTCGGAGCGCACCGCTACGGGGGGCTTGAGGTCCGGCATGGCTTTGGCCAGTACCTTGGCCGCTAGCTCCATCAGAGGTTCAGGAAGGCGATAACCGACGGTGAGTTCGTGCCGGGTGATGCCCTTGGGCGTGGGCAGATGCTGAGTGACACTGTCCCAGTCGTCGTGAGCCCAAGCGCTGGTGGCCTGGGCGATGTCGCCGACGATGGTCATCGAACCGCCGAGTGATCGGCGCGCAACCATATGCAACTGCATTGGCGAAAGGTCTTGGGCTTCGTCGATCACGATGTGGCCGTAGGTGCGTAGTTGGTGCTCTTTGGACTTGCCTGACTTGGGTCCCAAGAGACGATCGGCCTCATCGAGCAAAGGCACGTCGTGCGCCGTCCACAAGATGTCGTCGACGTCGGTGCGGGGCCGATACAAGTTCTCTATTGACGCACCGAAGTACTTGTCGCCAGCTGCCCGCAACAGTGACCGAAATCCATAGAAGTCATTGAGCAGTTCCTCGGCAGACAGCACTGGCCACATCCATTCGATGGCCTCTCGGATCGCTTGGGATCCATGCAGGTTGTCCTTCAGTTCCTGAGCGTCGACGTCGTAGCGACCGCTAGCAGCGAGACCTTCGTAGAGATCTTCGACGACGAATTTGCGGCCGTGATTGTGGAAGCGGCTTCTGCGGCGGGTTCGGTCGATCAAGTCCTGGCTATTGCTCACGCTGAACCGCAGTCGCTGCACGCCGTAGGTGATCACGAGATCTTGGCGAAGGGGCCGCTGACGTTGTCGCACCGCGCGGCGAATAACGTGCGTCATGTTTAGATCGCCCTTGACGCGGGCGATATGGGCAGGGTCGCTTCCCCGCACTCGGGCGTCGGGAACGAAGTCGCCCAACACGCTGAGCTCCACGCCAGACTCGCCGAGCGATGGCAGCACCTGTTCGATGTAGGTCAGGAACAACCGGTTCGGGCCAATAACCAACACGCCCTGGCCAAAGAGCGGAAAGCGGTGGGTGTAGAGCAAGTACGCAGCTCGATGAAGCGCAACCACGGTCTTGCCAGTACCGGGGCCGCCTTGCACAATGACTGCCCCAGCTAGAGGAGCGCGAATGATCTCGTCTTGCTCGCCCTGGATCGTTCCGACGATGTCGCCGAGCTTGCCGGTGCGCCCATGTTCGAGCGCAGCGATAAGCGTGCGCTCACCCTTGAGACCGGTGGACTCGCCCTCGCCGGTGAAGTACTCGTCTTCGATACCGAGTAGTTCGCGTAAACGAGTGATGTAGTGGCGGCGACGAGCTAAACCCATGGTTTGACGGCCGGTGGCACGATAAAAGGCCTCGGCGATCGGTGCCCGCCAGTCGACAACGATCGGGTCACGGTTCTCATCGAACACCGCGACACGGCCGATGCGGAAGTAGTCGCCGTTGGTCTGATCGATACGACCAAAGATCAAGGATTGATCACCAATATCGAGGTCTTCGAGCCGCGAGCGCACCTTGTCGGCGAGCACATCTCGTTCATAACGGGCTTGGTGGGTGCCCCCAGCGTGAGATTCGACATTGCCGGTGATGGTCTGAGCTGATTCGCGAGATCTGTCGAGGCAGACATACGCGTGCGCGATACGTTCGGCTTCTTCGTCGAAGTCAGGATGTTCGGAATCACTCATACGGGCGCACCTCCCCAAAATGGGGGTTCTCTATCGTAGGGCCGTTCTCTGAAAATCGCGGCTTGGCCAGTACGGTCACGCTGTGCTTCCACTTGTCTGTATCGATGTCGACGGCACCTTGGTGGGGTCGTCACATGTGCCCACCGAGGCGGTGTGGGCTGCAGCGGCGGCCGCAACCGAACGCGGCCAGCACTTGGCGCTGTCGACCGCCCGGGGCGCCTTTGGACCCACGCTTGACTACGCGCGCCGTCTAGACCCAAACGGCTGGCACATCTTCCATAACGGCGGGGCGCTGGTGCACACCGGCAGCGGTGAGATCCGCGGCACTGCGTTAGATGACGACGTCGTTGTTGCTTCCACCGAGATTGCCGAGCGCAATGGGTGGGTAATCGAGTACTACTCCGCCGAGGATTACACGGTTGATTCCGACGCCGATTTGGCGATCGAACACGCGGCCCTCGTAGGTGTGCCTCACGTGGTACGGACTCACGACACGCTCGCAACCGAGATCGTTCGAGTGCAGTTCGTGGTCCCGCTCGAAGTCGTGTCATGGGTGCACACCGAGATGCAGGGCCTGCAGGCTTCGGTGGTTGCGGCACCGTCGCCGATCATGCCGGGAGTGGCGTTCGTGTCTTGCACCAAGCCGGGAGTCTCCAAAGGTGTCGCGATCGGTCGAATCGCCCAAGAGATGTCGATCAGTATCGACAACGTGATGATGGTCGGCGACGGCGACAACGATGCCGAAGCAATCGGAGCCGTTGGCCACGGCGTTGCTATGGCGAACGCCGTACCGGCCGCAAAGGCGGCCGCGGTGCACCACGTTGCTCACGTCGACGACGACGGCCTCGTCGAAGCGCTCACGCTATCGACGCAGTTGTAGGCAACAGCTTTCGACAACGCAGCTTTCGACAACGCAGCTTTCGACAA
>Ga0114956_1000816_pt1 | contig 23734 bp, 17 predicted proteins | sample MaitaG_FD_87304 | JGI IMG/M metagenome (GOLD analysis project Ga0114956, IMG submission 87304) | Marine algal microbial communities from Maine, USA - Maine_Asex2 metaG | ecosystem: Host-associated > Algae > Red algae > Unclassified | place: Maine, USA | collected 2015-01-05
AGCACGATCGCGACGACGACCAACAAGCCCAGTACCGCCGTTGTAGCTCGAAGTTGCACGCTGTCCCTAGCCTCGGTTCCGCTCGACCACCGTAGTCAGTGAATCGACCCACTTCCGGTCGGCCGAACGCTGCTGTTGCGGATGGATCATCAGACTTGTTCAGCGGTCCCATGGGGTAAACCCCAGTGGACCTCGTCACCACGGCCGTGCATCATAGCTGTGATTTGTTCACCCGAGCACGTAGCGATCGCTCGTCAGCCTCGACCATCATTGCCACCAAGTCGGCGAAGCTCGTGGTTGGCTTCCATCCGAACTCGGCTTGAGCCTTGGTGTAATCACCAACCAGCAGATCGACTTCGGCAGGCCGGAAGAATTCGGAATCGACCACGACGTGCTGCTCGTAGTCCAATCCCACCGCCGCAAATGCAAGTTCGCAGAAGTCGCGGACCGAGTGAGTCTCGCCGGTGCAGATCACGTAGTCATCGGGCTCATCTTGTTGAAGCATCTGCCACATTGCATCGACGTAGTCGCCGGCGAAGCCCCAGTCTCGTTTCGAGTCGAGATTACCGAGCCGTAACTTCGTCTGTTCGCCAGCGGCGATGCGCGCTACCGCGTGGGTGATCTTGCGAGTGACGAACTCGATGCCTCGACGAGGCGACTCGTGGTTGAACAAGATGCCCGACGACGCGTGCAGACCATAGGACTCTCGATAGTTGACCGTTATCCAGTGCCCGTAGACCTTGGCGACGCCATAGGGCGATCGCGGATAAAAGGGAGTCGCTTCGGTCTGCGGAACATCGCGGACCTTGCCAAACATCTCCGACGATGACGCTTGGTAGAAGCGAATCGACGGATCGACGACCCGCACTGCCTCGAGCAACCGTGTCACGCCCACCGCTGTCGTCTCCGCGGTCAATACCGGCTGACCAAAGCTTGTTTGCACGAACGATTGGGCTGCAAGGTTGTAGACCTCGTCAGGCTCAACTGACGACAGCGCCGACATGAGCGAACCCTGATCGAGCAGGTCGCCGGGTACGAGTTCGACGTCATTTTGAATGTGGCTGATGCGCTCGAAGTTGACCGTCGACGTTCGCCGCACCATGCCAGCGACTCGATAACCCTTGGCCAACAGCAGCTCAGCGAGGTATGAGCCGTCTTGACCGGTGATACCGGTGATGAGAGCGGTTGGCATCAGCGTGTCCTTCTCGCTCGTGCTTCGTTGAGCACATCGTTCAGCGTCTGTTCGATCGAGTACGTACGACGCCAGCCGGTCGCGGCCTTGAGTTTGTCGACCGACCCGTACATACGCGGCAGATCGTTTGGCCGGAAGCGATCCTGATCGACCACGACCTCTTGGGCGGCCGTTGACAGCTCGATCAGCCCGTCGAGCAATGCTTGCACCGCGAGTTCTGCGCCGCTGGCCACGTTGTAGGCCTGGCCTGCGTCGCCGTCGACCATGACTGCCCGATATGCCGCGACAGCATCTCGCACATCGAGAAAGTCCCTGGTCGCCGAAAGATTTCCAACGCGAATCTCGCCACCGCCGGCGTGTTCATTCGCCGCTACCTGCTCGGCGAACGCCGCAGTGACAAAGGTTGGCGCTTGTCCGGGGCCAATCTGATTGAACGGCCGACAGATGAGTACTTCGCGCTCGTGGGCTTCGGCTATCACGGTGGCGACCTGCTCTGCGGCAACCTTGGACACGCCATAGGGCGATCGTGGCGCCACACGGTCATCTTCGTGCAACGGCAGCGCATCGGCGCTGACGATCCCGTACACCTCGGCCGACGACATCACCACCACTCGAGCGGCGGATTCGCAATCGTGCAAGGCAGTGAGCAGATTCGCGGTGCCGCCCGCATTTACCGACAGCGTTTGAGCAGGTTCGGCCCATGAGAGGTCGACCCGGGCCTGACCCGCCAGGTGATAAACGCCGTCGAGTCTGCTTTGGTCGAGGGCGACCCGCAGTGCGCCAACGTCGGTGACATCGGGCGATCCAGGGGCGCCCGTCCACTCGATGACCTCGTCGCCAAATGATCGCAGCCAAGCGCAGAGGTGGCCGCCGACGAAACCGCCCGAACCTGTGACCAACACGCGCATTGTGAGATCGACGCTACCGGCGCTTCAGTCGAACAGGCCAGCCGCATCAGGCGAGGCGGGCACCAACTCGCGTGGCCCGAGGAAGTCCGCGACGCGCTCGTCATCATTGTCGATCGTGACCGAGCGTTCGAAGATCCCAACGGTCGACACCTCGCGCTCAACGCCATAGAGCTCGACCAGCGCCGCGACGTCTCGCACTGCTGGCGTTCGCTGCATGACGCCGGCTTCGAGCGTCGGGCGCATGACCCGCAGCACGCGATCAGGGGCGGTGTGTGACAGACCAAGCGCGTGGCCAAACTCGTGGAGCGCAACGGTTTCGATGTCCCAAGCGTCAGACGCGTCGGCAGCGTCAGACCCCTCTGGGTCACCCACGGCGAATTCGTGATCAAGGTTGAAGATCATGTCGAACGCGATGATTACATCAGGCTCATCGGCGTACCAGTAGGTCACGGTTCGGGCCACAAAGCGGTGACCGGGATCATCGGTCTGCACCCACGACACCACGTTGACGAGATCGGCCTGCGCCCCGGCCAGATCCGTCTGACCATCGAGAACAATGTCGATCGCGAGATCGGCTTCGGTGGTCCATGTCGCACCAGCAGAAGCAACTGCTTCGGCCGCCCCTGCTGGCGCATTGGCGGGGTTCACGACGAAACCAACTCGTGACGCCGCTGGCCATCGCAGCTCGCCGTCGAGCTGAACACCGCCTTGCAGTTGCGATGCGCTGTCAACGTTGAGGTCTTCTCTCTGGAGATCTGCGATCGAAAACTCGACGAGGCGACCGATTTCACCCGTCGTGGGTGACGCGACATCACTGATTGAAGCAAGCACGATCATCAAGATGACGAAAGCACCGGTGACTGGGCGGTGTCGCATCGGCGCCAGTGCCCGGTGTCGGTCAACCACCCTGTCGACAGTAGAACAGATGCCGCTGCGCTCGCCTTCAGGCCATCAGCGGCTAGGTGCCTTAGCCTTCGAGCTGAGTACTGATGCCGTAGCGGGTCAAGGGCGACACGACGCCGACTGCGCTCGGACTAGCGCAGCCGCCACCGCGAGCCCCGTAACACGACCCATCCGCAAACTGCACTACGTAGTTGCTGGTCGGTAGTTTCTCGATCGCGTACTCGCCATTCTCGTTCGTCAAAGCGCACGTAGTGAGCAAGAGCGACAGACTCTCGACGCATACCTTTGAACCCACGGCCGCCCGGCCATCGGCATCGATCACTCGGCCGCTAACGACGGCTTCACCGACGGTCGGATCAGGCGTCGGCGTTGGCCGCGTCTGGTTATAAGTCGGGTCGAGTGAAACGTGCGACAGCACCGCTCCTTGGCGGTCGGTTACCCCGAAACGCGTGGGATCGGTGCATGCGCGCTCGCCGGCGCAATTGTCGAGGAAGCGGCCGACCAGATCCGTGATGTGTACTGAGTAGTTGCCAGCCGGCATCTCGGCGAGGCGGAATCGCCCGTCGGCGTTTGAGTACCCGCAGTACTCGGTGTTGAGCAGGCTCGCTCGGGCACAGACTCGGGCTCCAAAGATCACGTTGTTATCTTCAAGCACACGCACCTCGCCGATGATCGCACCGGGCTCAGCGGGTGGCATTGGCGTAGGGCTCGGCGTAGGCGTCGATGTCACCGTTGGGCTCGGGGTTGCCGTCGGGCTCGGTGTCGCAGTCGCAGTCGGTGTGGGGCTCGGGGGTGGGGTCGGCTCAGGCGTCGCGGTCGCAGTCGGGCTCGGTGTTGGCGTCGGGCTCGGTGTAGCAGTCGCAGTCACCGTCGGGCTCGGTGTCGACGTCGGCTCAGGCGTTGCGGTCGCAGTCGGTGTGGGGCTCGGGGTTGACGTCGGCTCAGGCGTCGCGGTCGCAGTCGACGTCGGGCTAGGGGTTGACGTCGGCTCAGGCGTCGCGGTCGCAGTCGACGTCGGGCTCGGTGTCGACGTCGGCTCAGGCGTCGCGGTCGGCTCAGTAGTTGGCGTCGGCTCGGCTGTTTCATACAGCGAACGAACGCCAGCCGTGTCTCCCGCCCCGAGCTCGTGCGCGACCGTTGCATCGGTGATTGCTGGAAACATCACTTCGCTCGGCGCGTCGATATGACCGAGTCCCAGTACATGACCAAACTCATGCAAGGCCACTGATTCAACATCGAACGCTCCGGTTTGGGCGCCCACCGCCAAGTCATACGAGCGGTTGAATTCAATGTCGAACGCCACGATCTCTGACGAATCGATCATCCACCACGTCGCCTGGGCCAAGAACGTGTCGGCTGAGTTCATGGGCGTTACAAAGCTGATGACGTTCTCGTAGTCGGGGGCGGCGCCAGTGGACGTCGTCGAACCCGAATACCTCAGTCCAATATCGGTGCCGGCCACACTGCCCCACGTATCGGCTGCGGCCCGGATCGCTGCGGCCGAACCTGCGGGCCCGCCCGCAGTGTTGATCACGTAATTAACGGGAAAACGCGACCATTCGGCCCCGTGCAGGGCAAAGTTGCCCGTGGCGTTCGCCGTGCCCGGCATGAACGCCTGCAGCTGGCTGCGGGCGACGCCGGTCACGAAGGCGGTGCCCGACATGCCACCGACGAGCGAGTACACGGGAAGCCGATCATCGGAGTACACGGCGCTGATCACACCGGCCTCGACGCGGGGCGCTTCGGTGATTGCGAGCTGAATGTCGTCTCCGAGTTGCAACGCGGGTTGGTGAGCTACCACTTGGCGAAGACCGTCGGCCTGCACGCCACCGGGCACTTCGACCAGGACCCGCTCGGGACTTGCGCCTTCGACCACCGAGCTCACGACGACCTCGGCGACCAGATGCATACCGCCGACCGTGGTGATCGAGCTTGGCTCAGCGACGACTACGCCATTGATGACGGCGCTTGCACCATTGGTTGCGACAATGGCGGTGGCGGGAAACCCCTCGACGGTTGCGTCGGCTGGTCTCGAGCCCCCCAAGGTCACCGACCCAGCGAGTGCGCCAACCAGCACGGCAACCACGAACCAGAATCGCCCTGGTACTCGTGGTGCACGTCGTAGTGTTCGCCTCAGCTGATGCATATGCCCTTCGTCGGCGGCGCCATGGCGGTGGGTACTCGACTACCTCGAAACTCGACTGTTGACATGTGCCCAACGACTCGGGGCCAATGTGCCTAGCTCCCTCGCGCTAGTGAAAGCCCACACGCTCTCGTTGGCTACGAGGCCTCGGTGCGAAAGGTGTCGGGCACAAGGTCGGTGACCGACTTCTTGTCGGCCTCGTTAAGATCGCTGCGGCCGACCGTGCGCAGCACCTGTGCAAGTACTTCCTCGATGGGTTCAAGTGGGCCAGGGAGTTCTCGCCGGATCGTCTCCGAATGCAGAGTCAGCAGAGTCCGGACCATCGTGGCCCCCACCGAGGGGTCTTGCGCCCCGTAGAGCCGAATCGGGTCAAAGGCCGCATGGAGATATTCACCGTGCTGAAGATCGGACCTGATGACGCGGCGGCCGTCTTCGCTGCGCACGCTTGCAGCGATCGGGCGCTGCCAGATCGCGAGCATGGTCACCCCAATGTGCACGATCAGATCGCTCGCGGTGTTGGGGTCGTTAACCCCAGGAGAAAGCGCACGCAACGCAATATCGACCATCTGCTTTACGCCAAACTCGATGTCTTGCTGCATCGTTCTGCCGTCACCGAAGGCGAAGCCCTTCAAGATTTCGGCCGAGCAGCGCTGCTCATCTTCAGGCGCTGGCCACACCCAGGCAACTGGGGAGTCTGGGAACGTGAAGGAACCCACCGAGACCGCAATGTAGATCGTCGAACCTCGAGGTGTGGCGGCGACGATCGTCGTCAGGTCGATTTGTTGCACCCAGCCAGCCATTGGTGCCTCGATGGCGAAAGCGTCCGGCGGCGGATCGGTTATTCGTTCAGCCGAGGTCGGTAATGCGGCCGGTGTAAGCGACGGGCTTTCGTAGCTCTCCAACCGTTCATCGAGCTCGATAATGGCGATCGTCTCGTTCATAAGGGCCGCTGCGACCGACCCAATTCGCAAGCGATCCGTCAGGCGGTCAACGGATCGAATGACAAACATGAGCGACAAAATGCCGAGGGCCACTGCGGCGAGTATCGAGACGTGTGGCAACTGCACCTCGCCCTCGTCGGGGCCGCGAATATCTCGAAGCACAAGCAGGCAATAGATGCTGGTGCCGAGCACGACCGCGATCGATACTTGCTGGGTCCGATCGCCAATCCAGTTTCGTACCGTTCTCGGCGAGAACTGCGAGCTGGCGAGCTGCACCGCGACAAGCATCAAGGACAGCAGCAAGGTCACCGAAGAGATCAAGCCACCGGCTATGGCGGCAAGAATCGCTCGGCCGCTACCGACAGTCGTCTGGAGCGTCTCGGGGAGCGCGTCGTCGCCGAGATTGCGGTCGATCTGCAACATAAGCTGTGAAAGCGCAATCGCGAAGAGTGCGCCCACGGTCGGAACGAACAGAAGTCGATGCCTGACGAGGTCGATGACTTGCCGGAATCTGATCATGAGCCTTCGGTCTAATCTGTACAGGCGGGTGCCGCCACTGCAAACGATAACTCGCCGCGACTGGCCGGGGCTTTGCCGTTTGGCGCCAAAGATCGACGCAGCCAGGTCGGTCGGGTCGGGACTAGCACGAAGCACTTCATGCGATACGTTCCTGAAGCAGCTCACGATCGAAGGGTTCCCATGTCTGCAACAACACTCGTTTCCACCAACCCAGCAACGGGCGACGAGTTCGACCGCTTCGCCGTTCACACCTCAGAGCAGGTTGAACACTTCCTGTCCCAGACGACGGCAGCGCAGCGGGCGTGGTCAACCACCACATTTGCCGAGCGGGCCGCCGTACTCAATGCGACCGCAGCACAATTGCGCGACCAGGCTGGCGACTTGGCGATCTTGATGGCCGACGAGATGGGTAAGCCGCTGGCGGCGGGCCAAGCCGAGGCCGAGAAGTGTGCGTGGGTCTGTGAGTACTACGCCGAACAGGCCGAGGCCATGCTGGCCGACGAACGCCGTGAGAGTGCCCTCAGCGATGCGTGGACCGTTTATCAGCCAATGGGAACAGTCCTGGCCGTTATGCCCTGGAATTTCCCGCTTTGGCAGGTGTACAGATTCGCGGCCCCTGCGCTCATGGCTGGCAATGCCGGTCTGCTGAAGCACGCTTCGAACGTGTCCGGTAGTGCCTTGGCTATCGAAGCCATCTTTCAATCCGCTGGCCTACCCGAGGGCGCGTTTCGCACACTGCTTATTCCGTCTGACCGCGTCGCCGACATCATCGCCGATGCTCGCGTGGCAGCCGTAACGCTGACTGGCAGCGAACCGGCAGGTCGCGCCGTTGCAGAGGTTGCCGGCAGACATCTCAAGCCGTCGCTCCTCGAACTAGGCGGAAGCGACCCCTACATTGTTCTCAGCGATGCTGATGTGGGTGCGGCAGCCAAGGTGTGCGCCGACAGCCGCTTGACGAACTCTGGTCAAAGCTGCATCGCTGCCAAGAGGTTCATTGTCGTCAACGAGGTCTACGACGAGTTTCGCGACGCCTTCTTAAACGAGCTTGAGGCGGCGGTCGTTGGTGACCCTAAAGACTCGGCCACCACGGTTGGGCCCCAAGCTCGCGCTGACTTGCGAGATGAATTGCATGATCAAGTCGAAAGGTCTGTGGCTGGCGGTGCCGAGATCGCTCTCGGCGGCTACGTGCCCGACGGACCCGGAGCGTTCTACCCGGTAACCCTGCTTGAGAACGTTGGCCCTGGCAATCCGGCGTTCGACGAAGAACTGTTCGGCCCGGTAGCGCCACTCATTCGTGCCGACGACGAAGACCATGCAATTGCGCTGGCTAACGACACAGTCTTCGGTCTTGGGGGCGCGGTCTTCACCCAAGACACGGCCCGCGGACGCGACATCGCCGCTCATCGCATCCGCACCGGGTGCTGCTTCGTCAACGCCAGCGTGGCATCAGACCCTCGCCTTCCCTTTGGTGGCATTGGCAACTCGGGCTACGGCCGCGAACTCAGCGAGCTGGGTATCAGAGCATTTGTCAACGCCAAGACTGTGGCTGTGAAGTGAACTCGACCGCCGCCAAAGAGGTCGCCCGCACGCTGGTGGCCCATCACATCGACACCGTCTACTGCCTTCCTGGTGAAGAGACAATCACCTTGCTGCAGGCCATCGACGACGCTGACATCGAGCTCGTCGTGTGCCGCCACGAACAACATGGCGCCTTCATGGCCGCAGCCCACGGACGGTTCACGGGCGCGCCGGGTGTGGTTGTCACCACACTTGGCCCTGGACTGACCAACGCCATTACCGGGTTTGCCCAGGCAGACCTGTGCGGCTTCCCGATCGTCGCCTTGTGTGGTCAAAAGCCGGTGCGCGACAACAGCGAGGGCAGCTTTCAGGTTCTCGATCTGGTGGCCATCTCTGCACCGGTTACCAAGTGGGCGCACAGTGTCCGCGACCCTCATACGGCGGCCGCTGACACTGCGCACGCGTTCTCGATCGCAACCAGTCCGCGCTGTGGTCCTGCGCTGTTGGTGATCCCCGAAGATATCGCTGGCCAGCCGGTCAACGCCAGCCCCAAACCCGTCGCGGCGATACAGAACCTACCCCTTGCTGCACCCGAGCAGCTTGAACGAGCTCGTTCGCTCATCGCTAAGGCCAACTCACCCGTCGTTCTGGCGGGCGCTACTACTCAACTCGGTGACATTCCTGCTGCGCTGGCCGCATTCGCGGAGGCCACCGGTATCGGTGTCACGGCCTCGCAGATGGGCAAAGGTGCAGTGCCCGAAGATCACCCGCAGTCGCTGCGGTCCTTGAGTCTGAACAGCGGTGACATTGCCACCGGGCCGCTCACAGAATCTGATCTCATCTTGGCGGTCGGATTCCAGCCGGTTGAACATCCACCGTCATCGTTCAACCCCAATGACACGACGCCCATCGTTCACATCAACACCTCTGCGCCCGAAATCGAGCGCTACTACCAGCCATCTGAAGTCGTTGTTGGCGACATCGGCGCAAATCTGCGAGCGCTAGTCGATGGCGAGCACTCCCAAGCCGACCAACGAGCGAGCGCGACTCGCAGCCAGCGACAAGCCATCGAGTCAGCGCTCTCCAATGAAGCGCGACCGCCGTCGTTCCCGCCATCGGCGCACACGATCGCGACGAGCCTTCGCGAACTGCTTGGCCCGAACGACATCGTGGCTCTCGACAACGGTGCGTACAAGGTCTGGTTTGCCCGCCACTACCCAGCGCTCAACCCAAACACCCTGGTGCTCGACAACGCTCTTGCGACTATGGGAGCAGGGCTTGCGACCGCGATGACGGCCGCTCGCTTACACCCCGATCGCAAGGTCGTTGCGGTCTGTGGCGACGGTGGGTTCATGATGAATATCCAGGATCTTGAAACCGCCAAACGTCTCGGCCTCAACAACCTCACCGTGCTTATTCTCAACGACGACACCTATGGCTTCATCGCATGGCACCAAGACGAACAGGGCCAGCAACGAACCGCCGTAGCCGTTGACAATCCCGACTTTGTTGCAGTCGCTGAAGCGTTCGGTCTGAAGGGGCGACGGGTTGAGCCCGACGACGATCTCAGCGCCGTACTCTCGGCCGCGGTTGAGTCCGAACAACTCACCCTGGTTGTGTGTCCGCTCGATCAGAGTCGAAACGACGAATTGAAGTAGTTGATCGGGACAGCTTGTTAGAGCGAACCGTTGATAGCGGTTCGAGCTGAGCCACCAATAAGTCCGACTGGCACCCAGCTGGTACAGCCGTCGCGATTCAGGTAGCAGGTCACGCCACCGTCGAACTCGACCCGGTAGTTGCTGGTGAGCAGGTCGGTGATGATGTAGCTACCGGAAGCATCGGTTGTCGCGCACTGCGTGGTGGCAGCTCCAAAGAGCGGGAACGCACACACCTCGATGCCAGCGGCAGGTCCGTTGGCCGAGGTCACAACACCCGAGATCGTGCCAGTTGGCGCTACGAACGGGGTTGGCGTGGGCGTGGGCGGTGCGAGCAGCGAGACCATCTGCAGGTCGCGTCCGGCAAGAGAGTCGCCCAAACCAACACCAAAGAGTTGGGGAGAATCGCACGACCGATCGCCCCAGCAGCTGTCGCGGAATCGCTGCAGCAGATCGACGACGACGATGCGGTAGTTGCCGGGCGGCACTTGGTCGATGGTGTACGAGCCGTCGAATCGTGAGCTGGCACAGAATTCGGCGGCCGGGAATGAGCGAACAGCACACACTCGGGTGCCAAAGATTGCTTCGCCTGAACCCTCATCGGTGACGAACCCGCTGATCGAGCTACCGCCGGCGAACGGGGTTGGGGTCAAGGTTGGCACCCCAGTTGTAATCATCGTTGGCGTCACTGTCGGGGTGATCGTTGCGGTCGCCGTTGGACTCGGCGTTGGCGTTACGGTCGGCGGAACTGCAGTGGCCGTCGTGGTTGGCGTCGGTGTCGACGTGACGCCAGTTGTGGGCGTGGCACTCGGCGTTGGTGTCGATGTGGGTACAACTTCTTCGAGTTCGAGCGACGCGTCGATACCGGTGCGCACCGAGGGACTTACGAGACCGACCGGAGTTGGTCCAGCGCATCCGGAGACGTTCATGTAGCACTCGGTTACCCGCTCGAATGACGGATCAAAGAACGACACCGCGTAGTTGCCAGTGAACAGGCCCTCAATTGTGTACGTGCCGTCTGCGAGCGAGAAGACGCACTCTCGCACCGACTGGTCGGACAGCAACTGCGCACAGACCTCGATGCCGGCGAGGGCTGAGTCGTCTTCTTCGGCAGTAACGGTGCCGGTGATCGCGCCCGGCTCGGGGTCGAGCGAAGCGTTGATGCCGGTTGAGTCGCCGTCTTGGATGAAGACGGTGACGGGACTTGCACAAGCGCGACGGTTGCGCCAGCACTCGGTGAAATAGCCGGTCGAACTGAAGGCGACGTTGTAGCTGCCTGGGGGCAAGATACCGAGGGCGTACTCGCCGTTGGAGTCAGTGTTTTCGCAGGTTTGCTGACCATTCGTTAGCAAGGTTGCGCAGACCGTGGCGACCGAGATCGGGGACCCATCTACAGCGTCGGTGACGGCGCCGAGGATCGATCCACCACTCGGCATCACGAAGTCGAAGGTCAACGGCGCAGGTGCGGCGAGGGTGCCTGTTTCGGAAAGCGATATGACACCTTGGGTGGCGATCACCGTGTACGAGTCGGTGACGAGTGGGCCAAGTTCATATGATCCGTCAGCAGCGGTCACGACGCAATTTTCGAGTGCGCTGCGATCGGCGGTTGCGCAGACCTCGAGGCCACCGAGCGGATCGCCAGACAATTCATCAGTGACCACGCCAGTGATGAGGCCGCGCGCCATCGCGGTGGCGAGGCCTGAGCTTCCTTCGTCGGTGGCGGCGAGTCCGTTGATGGACTCCCACTTGTAGTCGTAGCCATCGGGGCGCAACCAGAGTTGCAGCACACCGAAGTCATTTGTGCCGTCGGGGAACGTGCCCTTGAAATCGGATTCGGCTGGCTGTGGGCGCTCGTTGTACCGAGGGAAGGTGCCACCGGAGCCAATGATGAACTGGCGGGCGCCGTTGGCCGTGTCGCGATCGCCCCAGTAGTCGAGCTGGCCGTAACGTTCGTAGTGGTGTTCGTGGCCGTGCAGGGTGATATCGGTGCCGTATTCGGTCAGCGCACGCCAGAGCGGCCAGGTGTACTCGTGGTCGGTGTAGCGGTTGTTGGTGTACGGCGGGTGGTGGAAGAACGCCAAGATGTTCTTGTCTTGGTTGGCCTCGAGATCGGCGCGTAGCCAAATCTCTTGGTCTGAGCCGACGGCGCAGCCGTCGCCATTGATGGCACCCGGAAGCACCTCTCGACCGCGGCAGTCGCTGTCGAGCGAGATGACGTGCCAGTTCTCGTCGATGTCGAACGAGTACCAGAGCCCACCGTTCGGGCCAGCGAGAGGACCGGCAGCTTCGCCGAAGTACTGGCGGTAGCCGGCCGCGTTCGGGGCGGTGTAGTGCTCGTGGTTACCTGCCGAAGGCCACGTCACGTCTTTGAACTGACCAATCGTTGGTTCGTAACACTCGACGAACTCGTTGATCGTGCCGCTGTTGTAGACAAGATCGCCAAGGCCGATGAATGCACCCGCATCGGTGTCCCAAAGTTCGGCCATTTGGGCCGCCACAGCTTCGTCGCCATCAAAGTTGCAACGGGCCATGTCGCCGGCCGTCAGTACATAGGTGCCGACACGAGCGTCGCTCGTCTTCGGAGCCGAGTCCGGCAGCGCTGTGAGCGCGGCGTCGAAGCTCATGTCGCTGCTGGTTGCGGCGACTTGGTGCACTTCGACCGCGAGAACGTTGGTGCCGACGACAAGGTCTGCGAGATCGACATCGATGGTAATCGTCTGTTCACTGGCAGCGATCGCAAGATCGGTCGCTGCGACCGGATCACCAGGGTTGCCGGCCATGTTCGTTCGGCCCAGTTCGATGCCGTTTAGGTAGACGACTGCGCCATCATTGCGCAACAGCTCAAGTGTGAGGGTCGAGTAGGTGCTGACATCGGCGGCCGTGAACTCATGGCGGAAATACTGCGCAACGATGCCTTGGCTATTTGGACCTTGCCCCGGACCGATGCTGTCGTTTGTAACTGTGGCTTCGCCGCCGCCGCCGAACCCGAGTTCAGCCGGGCCGGTCGCCCAAGCGCTTGCATCGTAGGTTGTCGCGAACCAGTCAGCGGCCGGAAGGTCGCCAACGTCATAGTACGACCAGGTCGCGCCCAAAGGAATGAGCACCAGTGGTGGTACTTCGACGTCGATGACGGACACCGTGGTTGCCGCAAGCGTCGAGGAGACGCCGGAGTCGCTGATAGCGCTAACGGTTACTTCGTAGTCGCCGTTGGGAAGCTGCGTCGGCACTCGAAAGCTCACGCCTGCAACCCCAGGGGGTGGCAGCAAGGCGGTGAAAGCTTCAATGGTGGTTGCCGTGGTTGAGGTCGTGCCGTTGTAGTCGACGACATAGTCGCCAGTTGCGACGTTTTGGATCAGCACCGAAACATCGCTGATACCAACCGAGGATCGCGCCTGGCCGGACACGACGACGTCAGGACCGAGATACATCTGATCTGCGACGAAGTTTGGCGTGATGACTGGTACGGCGTCTTGGGCCGCCGCTGGCTCGGTATCGCCAATGGCGAAGGCAGCCAGCACGGTTGCAGCCATTGCCACGCCGAGCAGCGCTATGCCCAGCGGCCTCTTCTTTGATGATCGCATCATTGCGTCTTGCCCTTCTTATGCTGCCCCACGTAACGTAGATAGAACCAGCCCTCGTCATGCTAGGCGCCTTGACGATGCTCTTTCGCGAGAACGGGTAGATCTACCCAGGGTGCAACATCGGGGGCAAGGGGTAGGCCATGCATCTTTCGATGCTTGGCGCCTCATTGATCTCAAACAAGAGTCGAACCGTCAGCGTCACCCATAGAGTTGGCGATGAACGAAACGCAGGAGGCGCGATATGGGTGTATTTGATTTCATCAAGGACGCTGGTTCCAAGATCATCAAGGGCGACAAGAACGACAAGTTCGAAGCAGCCAGAGAAGCGGCCGAAAAAGCAAAGGCCACAACCCGCACCACAAAGGCAAAGGTTGATTCATCGGCACCTGCTCGCAAGGCTCGCAGCGCCGCAGCCGCAGCATCAAAGCGCACCACGGCGGCCGCCGGCGAGGCAAAGAAGAAGGCTGCCGCTGCAAAAGAGGCTGCTTCAGCCAAGCAGGCCGAAGCTCGCGCCGCGTTTGAAGAACGTCGCGCTGAAGCCAAGAAGGCCGACGAGCTCGAAGACTACGTGAAGGGCCTCGGCCTCGGCGAGGACATCGACGTGCGCTTCGACGACGGTGTTGCCTATGTATCGGGCACCGTTGACGACCAGGCATCGCTCGAACGCGTCGTTCTCGCGGTCGGAAACGTCGCAGGTGTTGAACGAGTTGACGAAGACCTCGACGTCGCCGAGCCAGCAGATGCCGCCAAGATGTACACCGTGCAGGCTGGCGACTCGCTCTCGGCGATCGCTCAGAAGTTCTATGGCGACGCCAACCGCTACAACGAAATCTTCGAGGCAAATCGGCCAATGTTGAGCGACCCGAACCTCATTTACCCCGGCCAAACGCTCCGCATTCCCTAGCCAATTTGCTGTGGTGGGCCCCGAAACCCACGAAGTTGTCCACAGGCTTTCCACAGGGCTGTCTTTGTGGAAAGCGCACCCGCCCTGCGGTCTCACCTGGTTTGCAATCTAATGAACGATTGACAAGATGCCTGTGGATAACTGCGTCGAAATGGGTACTTCCCTAGCATTTCGACGTGTGCCCGCCGTTACGTTTACATGTCGCACTAACGATCAGTGCAGTGTCGCCTCACTCTAGGCCGTCACGATGCCATGGCTTTTACACAACACTGCCCACAGGTAGAACGACCATGAGACCGCCTTCTCAGACGTGTGGACGATATTAGGACTACGCTCAAGCAATGGCGACCTCCTTATCTTCAGATCAACGGGCGACCGTAACGGTGCTCTTACGAGCTGGTAGCACGATCAAAGAAATCTCCAAACTGGCAAATCTCGATATGCAAGACGTCACTCACGTCGCACGCGATCTTGACCTTTCGCCCGCCAATGCAACCGAGCGTCGAGCCAAAGAGCTCTTTGCATCGCCAGATGGTCTCACCTATGCCGAGGTCGCGTCGCTGCTAGAGGCTGACAAGCTCACCAACGATGGCAAAGCCGTGCACTACCTGACGATTGCCACGTGGGTATCTAACCAGGGTTGGCCGTGGGGCGGGGCGAGTGACGGCGACTACGCGCCAGAACGAAGTTCGTCATCACCATCGAAGTCGAAGTACACGCTGCGCATGTCGAAGACAATGGCTGACGATGTCAATTCGAGCGACGCGATTAGCGCTGCCGCCGATGCCGCGTGGCAGGCACTAAGCGACGAGACAACACTCATCGTCGCGGTCGCCGTCGTTCACGGCGCGGCTCGCGCCGGTGTCACCGACCTCACCGCCGTCAAGGCCGCCCTGATGGAAAAACACGGCGACACCATCAGAACCACCCGCGCTTGATTCCCTGCGGCGAACGACGCTTACCCGTAGCTGACGCCGAGGCCGGCGCGGGCGTCGGTTTGAATGCCGTAAGGCGGGATCGGGTAGCGGAACCCGTTGCGCGACAGCGCTTCCATGCCAGCGATCGCCTGCATCAAGTGCCCGGGACTGAGTGCCATCAACATCTCGTCGTCGTTGACCCCGCCGTAGCGGCGCTCGGCATAACACGGGATCGAAAGACTCGGCTCGCCAGTCGAGAGCGCTCGACCCCATGAGTCGGCACACGCCGATTCGCCGACACAACCCCACTCGAAGTTCTTGTACCCCGACCACTGCAAGCCGTTGATCAAGATGATCATCTGGCCGGGCGTGGCATAGATCATGCAGATGTCGGGCGGTGCAAGGCGCCCGGTCGACAACGGCGATACCGCCATTGCCTGATACTGGCCAACCGGCACTACGTGCATGGCGTTCTGATGCACCGCAGCGTCTTCTTGGGTTTCGAACCAGACCCCGGCCATGTGCTTGCCCGAATACCAGGCATCGTCTTGGCCACCAAGGCCAAGCACTGCCTGGCACTGTGCACCAACGAGATCGTCGCCGGTGATACCGACCGTCCAGTTCAAGCGGCTCGCCATCGACACGATCTGATCCGCAGTGTGGACTTCGTTTGGTCGACGGATCTTTGGGACCGCCGCCATCTCTTCTTCGGACTCGAACAGCTTCATGCCAATCGGAGTGGTGCGGATCCGCAACACCTTGTCAAGGCGGGCCAGCGTTTCAGGCCAGTCAATGGCTCCATCGCTCGGGCGAATACTCACGGTCTGGTCGGTCATGACCCCAGCATTTCAGCAACCGGCCTTCGAGTTCAACTGAAGCAGCGACTGCCTCTAGAGCGTCGACGCAATGCGGTCGATGATCTGATCGAGAATCGCCGGGCTGGTCGCGAAGTTCAGGCGTACGTGGCTGGCCCAAGCTGGGCTGAACTTCGAGCCCGCATGCAGCGACACCCGGCCTCGTTCAAGGATCGCCTCGGCCGGGTCGGTCGCAATCGACGTGTCGACGAAGTCCATCCAGGCTAGATACGTGGCTTCGGGCGTGTGCATCGTTACGCCTGGCAGGTCGCTGGCGATCCGCGCCAGCAGGTGATCGCGATTTGCAGTGAGTTGCTGCTTGACCTGATCGAGCCACGGTTGGCACTGAGTCCAGGCCGCATGGGTTGCCTCAGCGCCCAACGTATTGGGGGCGCCGACGAAGTGTCCGGGCAGCGCGTCAAACGCCGCTCGCACCCGTGGGTCGCCCAGGTGCGCAACCGAGGTGCGCAAACCAGCCAAGCTAAACGACTTGCTGGCAGACCCAAGTGTCACCGATCGCTCGGCGATTGCCGGGAAGTGATGGGCAAGCGGCAAGTGCTTCGGCTCATGGGTCAAGTCGCACCAGATCTCGTCGGCAATGACCAGCAGGTCATGGCGCAGACACACGTCGACAAAGCCAGCGAGTTCGTCTTGATCAAACACCCGGCCGAGGGGATTGTGCGGGTTGCAGAAGAGCACGATCTTGGTGTTGTCATCGATGATCGACTCGAAGCGTTCGGCGTCGAGGTGCCAGTCAGGGCCATCGAGCGGTACATCGACAATGCGACGACCGCTCTCTTCGGTGATGGCCCGAAATGGGTGGTAGATCGGTGTAAACAGCACCACACCATCGCCAGGCTCGGTCATCATCTCAAGGGTCATCGACAACGTGTTGAGGGTTGCAGTGAAAACCTTGCACTCGTCTTCGGGCGGTCGCCAGCCGAAGTGCTGCTCTTGCCAATCGCCCCAGGTGGTTACAAGCTGGTCGCGGGTGACGAGGTTGTAGCCAAAGTCACCGCGGTCGATGACCGCCTGCATCGCCGCCTTGACTGCGGGCGGCGACTCAAAGTCCATATCAGCCACCCACGCCGGAAGCACATCGTCGGCCTCCTTCGTCCACTTGATTCCATCAAGCGACCGCAACCGTTCAATCTCAGCTCCCAGCATTCACGGACTCTATTGCTTCGGTCGCTCCGCGACCGACTCGTTGCACGGAGCTGTTGGTTCGTTCCGCTGAATTGCTTCGGTCGCTCCGCGACCGACTCGTTGCACGGAGTGAGCGGCCCCGGCCATGGCGAGGCCGAGTTGTTCTTTGGTGGCGTCGGGGCGGTCGACGACCGTCACAAAGCGGCCCTCGAACATCACGGCGATCCGGTCGGCGAGGCCGAGGATCTCATCGAGGTCTTCGGAGATCATCACGATGGCGACACCGTCACTTCGCTGCTTGACGAGCTGGGTATGGATGTATTCAGCCGCACCGATGTCAACGCCTCGGGTCGGTTGCGCAGCGAGAAGCACCGCCGGCGAACTCTCAAGCTCACGAGCCATGATGACCTTCTGGATGTTGCCACCCGAGAGGCTGCTCGTTGGAGTACTCAGCGACGGCGTCTTCACTGAAAAGTCCTCGACCAGCTGCTGGCAGTGAGCTTTGATGGCGTCGAAGTTGAACAGTCCACGGCGCAGAAAACGCCGGTCACCGTGATTGATGAGCAGCAGGTTCTCGCTGACCGTGAATTCGCCGACGGCACCATCTCTCATCCGTTCTTCTGGAACGTAGCTGAGGCCGGCATCTCTGCTTTGGGCCGGGCTCGCCTTGCTCAGATCGATGTCGTCGAGGTGTACCGAGCCAGCGTCAGATGGGCGGAGCCCAGCGATCGTTTCAGCAAGCTCGCGTTGCCCGTTGCCCGACACGCCAGCGATGCCGAGGATCTCACCGGCATGGACATCGAGGTCGATGTTGTCGACGGCGATCGTGCCGCGGTCACCCTTGACCGTTACCCCACGCAGTTTCAATCGGACAGTGCCAACCTCAGCGGGCGGCTTGTCGGGAGCAAGCTTGACCTCACGACCGACCATCATCTCGGCGAGTTCTTGACGGCTCGTTTCGCTGGGTGTGGTGTCGCCAGTGACTCGTCCGTTGCGAAGCACCGTGATCCGATCGCTGAGTTCCATGACCTCGTGGAGCTTGTGCGAGATGAAGATGATGCCCGTATTGGCAGCAGTCATCTGACGCAGGATGACGAACAGGTCGTCGACTTCTTGCGGCGTCAAAACTGCAGTGGGCTCATCGAGCACCAGTAGCTCGGCGTCGCGGTACAGCGCTTTGATGATCTCGACGCGCTGTCGCTCGCCGACCGACAGCTTCCACACCTCGACCGATGGGTCAACCGAGAGGCCGTACTGCTCGCTGATCTCAAGAACGCGTTCGGACACCGCGTCGAGGTCGGTGCGGAACCGTCGACTCGAGGCCAGGCCGAGCGCAACGTTTTCGACAACGGTCAAGGTCGGAACCAGCATGAAGTGCTGGTGCACCATGCCAACGCGCTGCTCGATCGCGCTGGTCGGTGAGGTGATCGATGCCGCCTCACCGCGCAAGCGAATTTCCCCGGAATCAGGCTGATACAGCCCGAAGAGGATTTTCATCAGCGTGCTCTTGCCAGCACCATTTTCGCCCAACAACGTGTGCACCTCGCCGTTGTGCACGTCGAACGACACGTCGTCGTTCGCGAGCACACCAGGAAATGTCTTGGTGATGTTGCGCATGGTGAGTAGCGGAGCTGGCTGCATGAATCCTCCCCAGGCTGTTCGACCAGCGTGGAGTTGGTCGTGGTGAACTAGTTCGTGGCGATGTCGCCAGCGATGATGCCAGCGACTGCTTCATCGGCCGCTGCCCGAATCTCGGGGTCAAGTGCGAAGCCGTCGTTGAATTCCATGACCAAACCACCGTTTTCAAGGGTGAGTTCAAAGGCCTCACCGCCGAGAGTGCCTGCTTCGATCATCTCGAACATCTGGCTGAGCACGACATCCCAGTGGTACACCTGCGATGCAACCGTCAGATCTGCCGACCACGGTTCGGTGTTTGACTGGGTGCCGAACCATGGCAGGTCGTTGGCCGTTGCGATGTTGGCGGCGCCAACCATTGCCTGTGATGAGCCGGTCAGACCTTGCACGCCGTTGTCGACATGGGCCTGAGCGGTGGTCGTGGCAAGTGCGACGTCGCCGAACGATCCGGTGTAGACGACCGAGGTCGAACCGCCGACTGATTCGACGCCGGCGCTGAAGCCGTTGACGTAGGCAACGGCGTCACCGGCCTCGACTGGACCTACAACGCCGATCGAGCCACCGCCAGCGAGGCTGCCAGCGATAACGCCATTGACGAAGCCGCCTTGATCTGCGGCGGGGTTGTACGCAAACACGTTGCTCAGACCTTGGGTGTCAGTTGCGGTCCCCCAGATAAACGACGTCTCTGGGAAGTCGGGCGCAATCTCGGCCAGCGAACCGCCGTATTGGGTGCCGTGAGCGATAACTACATCTGCGCCATCTTCGGCGTAGCCGCGAATTGCAGCAGCAGCCTCTTCGACAACGAATGTGCCGTCGGTGACCTGCGGCTCGACTCCGAGGCGCTCAAGTGAGTCAACCATCGACTGGGTGAACGCAACATCGTCAGACGCGCTCGGTGCTACGAGAGCGACCGTGAGACCCGTGTGATCAGCCATGGCCTCATCGTCCATGGCTTCTTCGCTGTCGCCGCCCGTCGCTTCTTCGACTGCATCGCTTGCGAGATCGTCGGCCGAGCTCCCGCACGCCGATGCGACAAGGATGAGAGCAAAGAGCGCCCCCAGCAGTTTGAACAGATTCTTGGTCTTCATTTTTGTGCCCTCCGAGGGTACGGGATCGTTGGTTTCTAATGTCGGGAGAATGGTCGGGTCAGAGCTGCTGGGCCACGCACGCGACGTGCGAGCAAGACCAGGGCGAGGATCGTGATGAGCGCCGGCGCCATAGCGGCGACGTCACTGGCTCCCTGAGGGATGATGCCCAATGACTGCCAGCGGATACGCGTGGCGGTGACGATGCCGTACAGCAGAGCGCCGGCCATGACCCAGCGGGGTCGCCATGCCCCGAAATACACGAGGGCCACAGCGATGAAGCCGATGCCGTTTGTCAGGTTGTGCTGGAAGATTGCTAGTTGCAGTGCGAGCGCTGCACCGGCGAGTCCAGCCATCGCGTTGCCGATAAGGATTGCGATGAAACGGGTGCGTGCGACCGAAACGCCAAGGCTGTCGGCAGCTTGGGGATTCTCGCCTACAGCTCTGATGTTCATACCAAAGGTCGTCTTCGTCAGGAGCCACCACGCGGCGGGCACCAAAGCAAACGCGAGGTAGGTCAGCAGGTCGTGATCGAACAGCAACGGCCCGATGACATCGATGTCGACCAGTGGCTCAAACCAAGCGCCGACAGCCGAAAGTTGATCGAGCCGGGGCAGCGGCCGAATCGGCAGCGGTGTGCCCACGAGCTCCTGGAACAACAGGTCGCTAAAGCCCAATCCGAAGAGGAAGATGCCGATGCCGCTAATGCCCTGCTCGGCGTCGAGGAACACCGTCACGCAGGCGTACACGACACCCATGAACAAGCCCACCGCAAGGCCGACAGCGATGCCAAAAAGGTGACTGTCAGTCTCCAAAACTGCGTAGTAGGCGCCAAAGCCGCCGAGCAGCATGACGCCGTCGACGCCGAGGTTGAGCACGCCGCTGCGTTGTCCAATGGTCTCACCGAGCGCGGCTAAGAGATAGGGCACCGCAAAGCGAACCGCGGTCGACAGCGTGCCGACCAGCACCGACACCGTGAAGAAGTTACTCACGCTGAACCCCGTCGGCGGCGACGAGCTCAGACTCGCCACCCATGTTCTTGGTCGGGTCAGGTGAGTCCGAAAACATTGATCGATCGAGACGACGATCGAGCCACGAGCGCACCTTGTTGCTGCTCACCACGAACAACACGATGAGGCCGTTCAACGCAATCGCCAGCGCGTTCGGGATCTGTAGCTCACGCTGGAGCTCGGTGGCGCCGGTGAGCAACGACCCGAACAAGAACGATGACGGGACGGTCCACAACGGATGAAGTCCGCCAAAGAGCGCAGCGACGATGCCGTTGAAGCCCGCTGAACCAGTGAACCCTGCCGAGCCGCCGTCGGTCACGAGACGCAGGCTCTCAGAGCCGAACACCAGCGTCACGCCAGCTAGTCCCGAGAGCGCGCCGCTAATGGCCAGGGCTTTTACGATGTTGCGCTCGACCGAAATTCCGGCTGCTCGGGCTGCATCGGGGTTGTGACCGACCGCACGCAGTCGAAAGCCCATCGGGGTGCGCCACAAGACGATGTAGATGAAAATTGCCGCGACGACAGCAAGCGGCACGCCGAGGTGCAGCCGCGTGCCGTCAATGAGCGTTGGCAGTGCCGCATTGTCGGACAGCCGAGCGGTTTGGGGAATACGGCTGCCGTTGACTTCGATCGGGTCGATCATTGGGCCGCGCAGCAGATAGTTCATGAGCTGCACCGCGACGATGTTCAACATGATGGTGCTCAGGATTTCGTTGACCGACGCGTAGGCCTTGAGCACGCCCGGAATGGCTCCCCAAATCGCGCCGCCGATCAAGCCGCCGAGAATGACCAGCGGAAGCAATATCACCTTGGGCGTGTCGGGAATCGCGAGAGCGACAACGGTCGACAGCAGTGCACCGGCGATGATCTGACCCTCGCCGCCGATGTTGATGACGTTGGCGCGGAACGCAACGGTGATGCCGACGCCAACCAGCAGCAGCGGCACCGCTCGCACGGCGGTTGCGGCAACCCGATCGCCGGTTCCGAACGCACCATCGATCATCGACGTCAGCCCCGAGATCGGGCTCTCGCCCAACGCCACGATCATCAACGCGCCAAAAAAGAACGCCACCAATGCCGCCAAGAGGGGCACAGACGCGCCAGCTAGTCGCTTCATAGGTGCAGCTTTCCCTCTCCTGCGATTCGCAATCGGCGAGTACGTCGCTGTCGACCGCGAACCTAACAAACCGTCATGCGCGTTACAGCAAAGCCCTGTTACAGCTGGATGAATTGGGCGAATCGTTTCCCTTCCAGTCCTTTACTTTTTGTAAAGCCACCGGTAGCGTCTGATGGTGCTGACACGATCGCAAGAGCTGCGAATAGACATCGACCGACTCGTGGGGCGGCTCGCAGAACTGGCCGCTATCGGCGCGATCGAGGGAACCGAAGGTTGCGCCCGATTGGCACTGACCGACGAAGATCGCTCTGGGCGCGATCTGGTGGTGACCTGGATGCGCGACCTTGGCCTCGACGTATTGGTTGACGCCATAGGCAACGTCATCGCGACCCAACCAGCTGCCGATCACCACCTGAACAACGATCCCGTCATGTGTGGGTCGCACATCGACACTGTGCGCACCGGGGGTCGCTACGACGGCAACCTCGGCGTGCTCGCGGGTCTTGAGATCATCGAGTCCGTGCAAGCCGCCGACGTCGCCCTCGATCGACCCTTGTCAGTCGCGTTCTTTACCAACGAAGAAGGCGCCCGCTTCGCCCCCGACATGCTCGGCAGCCTGGTCTACGTCGGTGCCATGCCCGTCGAAGAAGCGCTCGCGATCCGGGGCATCGACGGTGCCATCGTCGGCGCTGAGCTCAAGCGCATCGGCTACGACGGCGCGACTCCGGTACCCGGGATCGTGCCGCACGCGTTCGTCGAACTCCACGTTGAGCAGGGTCCCGTGCTCGAAGAGGCAGGCATCACCGTCGGCGTCGTCACCGGGGTGCAAGGCATCAGCTGGCACGAGGTCACCGTGACCGGCCAGAGCAACCACGCGGGCACGACCCCGATGCGTCTGCGCCGTGACCCCGGCTATGTCGCCGCCGCGTCGGCCCACTTTGCGCGACAACTCGCGAGCGAGCTGGGTCCGCCACAAGTGGCGACCGTCGCCAGGGTCGAATTACACCCGAACCTGATCAACGTCGTGCCGGCGACCGCGACGTTCACGATCGACCTGCGCAATACCGACGACGCTGTGCTCCAAGACGCCGAGGCCCGCTTCGAGTCATTCGTTCGCGATACCGCCGAAGCCGAGGGCTGCACCGTCGAGATGCGCACCTTGGCTCGGTTCGAGCCGGTGGCATTTGCGAGCGATGTCGTCGACCTGGTTGAGCAGACCGCCAACGACCTCGGCGTATCGAACATGAGGCTGCCATCGGGCGCCGGTCACGACGCCCAGATGCTGGCTCGGGTGTGTCCGACAGCGATGGTCTTCACGCCAAGTCGAGATGGCATCAGCCACAACCCGGCCGAGTACACCTCGCCCGCCGACCTCGAAGCCGGTTCCAACGTGCTGCTGCACACTGTGCTGGCGCTCGCCTCCGGCGAGATTGTCGTGCCATGAGCGAGAGCACCCCACCCCTTACCCCGATGCACCTCGGCATGCTCTTGCGCCGCATCGAGCACGAGTGGGATACCCGCAAAAAGATCTTCGACCTGCCGACCGCTCGGTTCTGGAAGCCCGAGCCCGACATCGACCTCGGCTTTGAGTTCCTCGGCCGCCCGTGCGCCACACCCATTGGTCCAGCAGCGGGCCCGCACAGCCAACTCGCGCAGAACATCGTGCTGTCATGGCTCGGCGGTTCACGCCTGTTCGAACTCAAGAC
>Ga0114956_1000817_pt1 | contig 23732 bp, 22 predicted proteins | sample MaitaG_FD_87304 | JGI IMG/M metagenome (GOLD analysis project Ga0114956, IMG submission 87304) | Marine algal microbial communities from Maine, USA - Maine_Asex2 metaG | ecosystem: Host-associated > Algae > Red algae > Unclassified | place: Maine, USA | collected 2015-01-05
CAGCTCGTCGTTCCAGCTCGAGCGAGCCGCCTGGGCGAGGCCTGTGAGCAGGGTCGGTGTGACGCGGTCGGGTGCACCTGAGCGAAGTCGGTCGATCAACTCGATCCGGGCCGCCTCTACCTGCTCGATGCCGGCCGCAACGAGGCGGCTTCCACTTGGATCTGGATACGCGCTGTCGGCGAGAAGGGAGTGCAGCCGTTCGTCAGCGATCTCGGTCAGATCGATGCTCGCGTGGTCGAGCAGCTGCCAAGCATCAATCTCATCGTTCGGGAGCCGAAGGGCATAGTGGCGGCCGCCGGTCTGGATGGCGTCGACCGGCAGCGAACGACGCATGCGAGACACCGCTCGCCTCAAGTTGTTCGACCAATTCGGTGTGAGGTCGTCGCCCCAGATCTCGTCAGCGAGCTGGTCGTCGCTGAGACCGTCGCGACCTGCGGCAACCAGGATCGCGAGAACGTTGCGGCCAGCAGGGGCCACATGCTTGAACTCGCCCTCGTGCAGCACCGTGACAGCGCCCAATACCCGAATTGTCACAAGGCGAGCGTACGAGACCGTGCAGGGCAGCTTTGCGCTTAGGCCGTCACGAAATGGTCACAGGCGTTACTTCACAGTCCGTTCTATGGGCACAGATGGGCACTCGGTAGCTGGCAACGATGCATCGACGGAAGCGGTCATGCCGCTAATGACGGCGATGGCGCAAGGCTCAGCCGACGCGCTGTTCGAGCTGATCGATCGGTTCGGTAATGAGCTAGAGCGGGTCGTGCGTGGCATCTTGAGCTCGTTGCACCGCCGTGACATCGCCCGTTCGAGCGACCATGTGGCGTCGCTAGTTGTGTCGGCCGGTTTCGTGTTGTTCTCGCGAGCCTCCGGGTGGAATCCCGACGGTTCGCTCCCTTGGGTGTGGGCCTACCGGTCGATTCGAGCCGAGATTGTCAAAGACGTCGGGCACCCGACGTTCGAATTCGACCCGGCGTTGGGCGAAGCCGTGACGCCTGACGTTAGGAACACCGCAGATCATGCGATCGATCTTGAAGCGCTCGCTACTCACCACGACGGCGTCGCTGCGTGGATCTCGGCTCTCGATGATGTGGCGAGCGATCGTGATCGTGGTGTGCACCTCGAGTACCAAGTGCAAAAGCGATTGGGCGACCCGTCGCCGGCCGTAACGGTGGCGACGATGTTTGATCTGCGCCCCGCCAACGTGCGCCAGATCGACCGTCGTGTCCGCATGAAGCTCGAACAAAGCCCCCACGCAACGCCCGAACTCGTTCGTGCGATGAGTAGCGGCGCTTAGGGTGTCGTCGTCACAATCTCGCGACCGAGACCCTCGCCCCTTCGAGCGGGCGAGACAAATGCTCGAACTTCCGATGACGGTGCTAGCGGTCGCGCTTGCAGCTCTGCTGCTAGTGCCGGTCGTGGCAGATGTCAGCACCGAAGCCGAGACCACCCTCGATCTAGTTGGCTGGATTATCTGGGGTCTGTTTGTGTTCGAATATCTACTACTGCTGTGGCTCGCGCCTGACCGGCGCGAGATGGTGCGCCGTCACCCGGTTGAGCTGATCATGATTCTGTTGCCAATCCTGAGGCCGCTAAGAGTCCTGCGGCTTCTGCGGGTGTTCACCGGCGTCGCGGCTGGTTTCGCGACGGTGCAAGCCGTGCTCAACCGTCGAGGATTGCAATGGTTCACGTTGTTCGTGCTGGTCGTGGTCGGTCTCGGAGCGTGCTTCACGTTTGCCTTTGAGCGTCGGGTCGACGACGCGCAGATAACGACGGTTGCTGAAGCATTGTGGTGGGCGCTCGTGACGTGCACGACCGTGGGATACGGCGACTTTTCCCCAGTTACGCCGGGCGGCCGGGGAGTGGCGGTTGTGCTCATGCTGGTTGGCGTGAGTGTGTATTCGGTTGTCACGGCGAACATTGCCTCGTACTTCGTCGAGCAGGAGGCCGAAGCCGACACAGAACGGCTGGAAACGCAGCTTGCCGACATCGAGGCAAAGCTTGACCGTCTGCTTGCTAGCGGGCAGGACGGTTCGACTTGAGCTATCGGATGTCACGCCTGCGGCGGACACACGAACGTAAGCACACGAAGGGAACACCGAAATGGCTTGGGACATCGGCGAGACGCCTGGTGAAGGCAGGTACTGCTGCACGATCGGGGGGTGCGATTGGTCCGTCGAACTCGATGACGAAAGTCATCAGCTGCCGCCGTGCGGCAACTGCGGCCCTGGGCAGTCAACGACCTACGAACGCTGCTAGGCGCGCTTGCGCGGAGTGCATTCGGGTCTCCCCGCAGTCGACTTTGTCACAGCGAATCGTTACCCGTCGTTGGTAGCCCCATTACGGAGGTCGAAACACATGACCTGCGATTACATAAGGACAGCAATACGAATGAGCATTTCCGCCCGTACAAGAGGTCGTACTCACAGCGTTATGGCTTTAGTTGTTGCCTCGCTGATACTTGCGGCCTGTTCAACCACGGCGACAGAGGATGCTGTGGTTGATTCTCAGACAGATGAGCATCGTGCGGAGACGCCGCAAACCGAGCGTATCGATGAGGAGCTAGCTGGTCTCGAGGCGCTCGATGACGCGACGGCCACCGACGTACCGTCGCCTCCCGCCGCCGGCGAAACGGTCACACCGACCGAGTTTGGCTTTGGTGTGTCGGTGCCGGTGGTGTGGTCGGCGTTTGGTGATGCGGATGGGTCGGTTTGGAATACGCGTGTGGGGGTGATTCGCGATGTAACGGTGGAGGTGCTTGCGGCGAATCAGTTCAACGATCCGCCGCCTGACGGTGTTGTGTTTGCCGGCTTTGATGTGGAGATGACGTTGGTTGAGGCTGCCAAGGAGCCGTTGTCGCCTGGTTTCAATTTTCAGTGGGAGATTCTGGGTGGTTCTTCGGCTGGTGTTTATGACGCTTCGACGATGGCTGATTTGTTTGGGTGTGGGGTGAGTGAGGGAGAGTTCAACGACTTTGCCGAAGTGTTTGTTGGGGGCTCGCTGTCAGGTCTGGTGTGTTTGCCGTTGCCGGTTGAGGATCTTGGCGATCCGGGTACCAGGGTTGCAATGAACTTCAGCGGCGAACGAATCACCTTCGGGAGTTAGCGCCACGCCGGTGGGGTCGTCGAGCTACCTCAACCAGCGAGGTCAAATCCTGACAGTTTCGAGTCTGTCGGCCAGGTCCGCGAGTCGCTGGGCGATTGTGTCGAGCGCCTGAATGCTCCATGAATCACCGCTCTCGCGGATCAACGCATCCCGAGCGAAAGCACGCATCTCCCCAGTGCTTCGCACCGACGAGACAAAGCGCTGATACTCGGCTCGGGCCTTTCGTCTTTGGCGTGGTTTCAACTCAAGCGATTGCATCGCAGCGCTGGCTTGGTCAACGAAATGGTTGGGATTCCAATCGTCAGTTAGCCACACGCTCTCAATCTCATCATGCATTGCGAGGATTTGGGGGGGTAGGAACTTCGCTTCACTCATGAATCACAACTTTCGTCGGTGTCACCGAACGTTCAGACCCGATGGTCCGTCACGGAGCGAATCCCATTCCAAAGAATGGTCAGCACGAAGTCGCCAAGCCGGTCCTGAACAAGCCGACCAAACGTCCACCAGCCGCTGCCGCCGTGTTCGCCAGGGATGCTGGTGTGTTTTGTCGGTGGAATTTCGGCGAGACCGACGCGATGGGTCGCGACGAGAGCAGGAATCGTCACGATCGCAAACAAGCCGAAGGCTTGAGGCCATAGTCCGCCCGCTGCGAAAAGCGCCGCTAACACGAGCACGCCGCCCTCCATCCGTGACGACCACTTCCAAAGTTGACCGCCCGCGTAAGGGCCAAAGGCCAATCTGTGTGTCTCCATATTTTTCTCCAAAGCACGGTGCTGTCGCAGTCCGCATGAAACAGCGTTTTACGACCATCTCGTGATTCGGTAACGCGAGCGATGATTAGGTTCGTGGTGAACCTAAATACGTTGCGCAACGGACTTGCAACCATCGAATTGCTAGAAATGTGCTTGCTGCGCTGAGCACCACCGAATCCCCGGTACTTCGCAGCGAGGGGACGACGCGTGCGCCGTCGAGCGAGAACGGGTTGGGCAGCTTTGTTGACGAGACGCCGCCCAACCCGCACCTGCTGGCTTTCTACTTTTTGCGGGCGCCCTTTACGCCGATGTAGCCAAGCGCCTCCTTGGTCTTCTGCCGCTTGTCCGCAGCTGGCTTCTTTTCTGGTCGGCTTTCCGGTCCACGTTCTTTGGACATACTTACTCCATTCGTTGAGCGAATGATGGGCGCGGGAATCGTCGCCCATCGAGAACTATCCTGAGCGTCCGGTGTAACGAGGACGCAACAAGACGGCCCCCCTAGGGTGCTTGTGGTTCGCTTCGTACGACCGGGATCAGATTCTCGGCGCCGTCGACAACGCTGAAGCTGGAGGCCATTATTAGAGCTGGCCGAATCGTAAGCCCTGCGAGCGTGCTGGTGATGTCCAGGCGAAACGTCCGGTGCTCATCCGAGTCGGCCAACAAGCTGCAGGCTACCCCTCGCGCCGTGTAGCGACTGTTCTGCATTCCGATGAGGGCGAGCTTCGGCGGTGTCATCTCGAATGTATCCATCGACAGGCATCTAGCCGTGAGCTTCATCCCGTTCGACATACTGCCAATGAACAGTATGAAACCATCGAACAGCACCGCCCACATCAGCGTGTCTTCGCCGCGCTGTTTGTCCGGACTGAGCCCCATTTGGTCTAGGACGCTGTCCACCATTTCTTCGACAGCAGCCGTGTTCGGGAACTGCGTCGTTATGTCTGGTTCGGGAATCGCTCCAAGGCCGAGCATCTCTCGCGCAGGCATGATCCAGGTAGCAGCAGAGTCGGAGATCCAATCGAAGTCACCGTTTTCGATGAGCCCGTCTGTCAAGCAGAATGACCAACCCAATTTTGCGCGCATGCTGTCGTCGTCGACGACGAAGTCGTATCTGCCGAGTGGGCAGTCTGCATTTGCGAACGTGGTGAATATCTCTAGGAGTCCGTGTTGGAGCTTGAACTCTGCGATGTCGGCGACAAGCCACGAAAAGTGATCCGAGAGCTCGCGCTGCACTTTCGGCACACCGAAGTCTGTTACTAGGTCGGCCGCAAGAATGTCTGCGACTCGTTGCCCCACCGGATGCATCATGGCGTTCCTCTTCCTTGTGCTCGAGCGCAAGTCATGGCTCTACTGCTCAGGTGGGCTCATCGACACCTAGCAGTCCGTGACCATTCCGGTTAGCCCTGGCCTGCCGAGGCTAAAGACCGGCGCCTAGCGATTGCCGGGCTCATGTCCGTTACCTCTGCAGCGCGGGCATTTCCCATTGTTGCAACTGCACCGTTTTTGAATGTCGCCTTTACACGAGGCGCATTTGCCTGATCCCCTACAAACAACACAACTACCCATCGTTACCTCCCATTTCTTGTGCAACGTAAATGTCGCCTGCAACCGAAGCGCAACAAGGCCAGAGATAGCTGCCAGCGCGGTCATTTGCCGATCGGATTGGCGTGACAGACGCCGCTTGCCTCGTGCAGGTACGGGTATTCGGCGTTTTGCGCGATGCAGTAATGGTCTGGCCCGACCTGGTCGATGCGTGGCGGGCGGGCCGCATCGGGGCGCGCGTCGCCACTGTCTGTGTCAGCGCTGGCGCTGCGTGACTCGAGAAAACAGATGGGAGCCCACTCATCGAGCGCGAGGCTCGGCGTTACCCACCCCTTAGGTCTCTGAGTCGGTCCAAAAATCTGAACGGAATCCTGGCCTGTTTGATCGACAGAGCGATTTGCTGTGTCGACCACCCAGGTCAGACAAAACGGGTTGGTTTCTTGAATTCCGTTGACCGTTTCGTGGGCCACGAGGAGGATTCGGAGTTCGACTAGTTGACCGCTCCGGTTCGACTGGATCGGCACTACCCAGTTGCGGTTCAACATGCCGTATCCCCGCTCAAGCTGCTGATCTGATTGCTCTCTTAGGTCTATGTCGTACCGGCGTACGTCGTCCCAATCCCCGGCAGCAAGGCGTGCTGCGAAGTCCGCTGCGAGTCGGATTGCTTCTTGTACGACTGAGTCCGCAGGCAGAGTGGGTTCGGGGGTGGGCGCGTCCGTGGGCACCATCAAATTTGCGACTCTGACGACGCCGCTCACGCCGCCTGCGACGGCAGTTGAGCGTTCAACTTCTTCTTCGGCGGCTGAGCCTCGGAGCGTGACGACTCCGTCAGTGACCGAGACACGGACTGTCGTTATGCTTGCCCGTTCCAAAGCCTCGAGGACACCCGTTCTAATGTCAGCGTCGGTCTGACTCGCTGGCGAAGCGGTGGCAGTTGCGATTGGTTGTACAGGCGTCCGAGTGGTCCGAGCCGTGGGTGCCGTGCTACTTGCCGTCGTCGTTGTGCCATCGGTACCCGATCCGCCAACAGAGTTGCCGATGACTATGAGCGACAGGATGCCGATAGCGGCTAGCCCAAGCTTTGCCCGAGATGTGCGGCGCGCGAACCAACCGGGCCTTCTTGGCGTCTGCACCGTTGGATTGTTTCGTGCGATGGGGGCGACCACCGGAGGGGCGCCCGTTGGATGGGTGATCGTGGTTAGGTTGCTCGGAGTCGGCCGCGCTGCGACAGCTGGCGTCGTCCTAGTTCGCGGAAACCTAGTGCTGGCCGCCTGAGCCGCGGCAATAGCTGGCTTCGCCCACCTTGTCGGTGTCGGGCGCTGCGATGGTGTCGCTGAAAGACTTTGCGTGATGAGATCGGCGACTGCCTGCGGGACGGTGCGTGGCAACTGCGTGATGTCTCGAGTTGTCTGATCGCTGACTAGTAGGCGAAGCGCCATCAGGCCGAGTTTGAAACGATCGGACTCGGGTGTCGCGAGCTCCTCACCGATTGGGACTTCCCAGTCTGGTGTCTCAAGTTGCTGAGTCACGGACCTGCCTCGAAAGCGCATGGCATCACAATCGATGAAATAGACCCTCGTGTGTGGCGCCAAGCTAAACAACAAGTTCTTCGGTGAGATATCACCTACCGCGATCCCGTGACGGTGAAACACGGCCAACGCGGCGGCCAACTCGCCGATTAGTTCGTATCGATGTTGGTCAGTCAAGTTGATCTCGCGGCGAGCCAGGAAATCATTGCCGTTGAGAAGGTGCTGGAACTCGCCGAGCCCGGTTGATAGACCACCGGCCTTCTTCATTTCCAAGAAAAAGTGCGATGGAATGGCCGGCATAACAAAACCGAGAACCTTCCCAGCGCCCTCGACCGTGCGACAAGGCCAAGCAACCAACGTGAGTAGCTCGAGAGCGTCGTTCGCTGGCAAACCTTCAAGGTAGGTTGGCATCGATTCGAGCACGGCAACGTCGACGCTGCTGGCCACCTGAGGCTTGTACTCCTTGTAGACCATTGCATGCGCGTACTGCATCCGCAGAGAGGGCGCATCGAAGACGACTCCCTGACCGCCTGACGCCAATCGCGTCAGTGAGCCGAGGTCAGACCTGCTCAAACGCATACTTCAATGCCCACATCGCTCGCTTCGGGTGCGCTTCACGCGCCGGGCCGGTGAGGCGAAACCCCCGGCCAAACTGCGATCAGTGTTCTGTCATCGTCGAAAGTCTCTTTCGAGAAGTCAAGTTTGTGCGCAAACTCGTAAAGACCCGGCACCCGCCCGACGAAAGCCTCGCGGAACATTCGGCCAACCTCGCCCTTGCCGGAGCCAAGCGGGTCACCAAAGCCGTCAGACCCAAGCAAAAGAACCTCGTCCGGCTTGATATGCACCGAGGCTGCGGACAGTTCGGCCGGGACGCGGGGCAGCCCACGCACAGCAGATGAGCTGATCCCGTTGCCACCCCCGTCTTTCCCCCCAGCGATACTCAAAAAGGCATCGGCGTTCACCAACCACGCGCCTGAATCACCAATTCCGACGATGTGGGCTACGGCTGACCCATCATCTTGAGCTTCAACTACGGCGCATACGAGTGTTGTTGCGACGAGTTCTTCGGCTGCTTCGGCTGTCGTGTCGACGCCAAACAAGGAGCTTGCTTGTTCGACTAGGGCCCAAGCGGTGTTCTGAGCGAGCGCGATCCAATCGGTTTCGCTTACATCGACCGGCATGGAGGCATCCAACCACTGGAGCGCATACCGCACAGCGATCGTGCTTCCGATATGGCTCTGGGGTGCGCCTGAAACGCCATCTGCAACTGCCACGATCATCTGCCGGGGGTCGTCGCGCACTTGAATGGCGAAATCATCCTGACGAGGTGCGCCGTTGTAGCGGTGTAGGTAGCCGCGCAGCGAGGCAGCTCTTACGACGAACCATTCGTTCGACCAGCCGTCGAGCGTTGCGTCGGGTCGGTATGGGGTTCGGCGATGCTTCGCATGCACCTCTCGCGGCTCGAAGTCTGGGATGGGCTGTCCGAGGACGATCGGATCTAGCGATGGCCATTCTGGCTTGGGATCGAGATATCCAAGCGGAGACGCTGGCCCGATGTCAGTTGCGCCGGCTGCGGGAGCAGCGCCGTGCATCTCCTGGGCGCCGACCAACGGGGTACTAGCGCGGTCGGTCGACTCTTCATCGCTGCTTGGAACAGCTGCTGGGGCCGCGGATGCTTCAAATGCAGCTCGCTCAACTGTCGAAGGTGGTGGTGTGTCCGCAACGGGAAAGTGGGGAGCCGAGCCTGTGGCATGGGTGCTCGAGCTGGGTGGCGTACTCTCGGACGAAGTGTTGTCCGCTTCGGGGGCCCCTGATGCCGCCTTCCCTCCTCTGCCCAAAAGACGAGCGCCCAGGCCCTTTTTGCGATCCTTGTCCACGTCCTTAGACCGTGTCGACTTCGAGAGAAATGAAGCCCTCTGGCTTCTCGACTGGGAGCTCAGCGGTGCCGCTCGCGAGGGCCTGACCCGAGCTGATGACTGATTGTGTGAGGGCCTTTATGAACTCGACGATCGCAGCACCAGTGTCGACGCCCCGCGCGGTCACGAATGCGTACTCTCCCTTAGTTGCTACTTGGCGTATCACGCTCGCGTTTGCGTCGCCGATGCCAAACGCAAGGATGTTGGGCCGCGGCCCGAAGCTCGGGTCTAGTAGCTCCGCAAGAGCCAACTCCCAGCCATCGCCGGGGTTCGGCTCGCCATCGGTCAAGAAAAAGACCGCCGGACGATTTACGAGGTAGGAGTCGGCCTTGAGCGCAGCCACATCCTGGGGAATCTTTGCCCGGAGCGCTTGGAACGCTGCCGCGTAGGAAGTGGATCCCCTCGCACGCAAAGATGGCATGACTTCGACCTCACGTAGATCGGCCGGTTCCAGGTAGCAAGCCGCGTCGTCTGCGAAGCCCATGATGCAGAAGCGAACCTTTGAGGCGGCCATCGCTTCACCTTGCAGAGCGTCGAGCAGGCTTACCAGCCCAGAATTCAACTCGTTGATATCGCCCGCCATCGATCCGGATTCGTCTGCGACGAAGTAGATCGGAAGTAGGTTGCCTTTGGGTTCGCTCATTGGTTGCCTTTGCTTGGTGATTCGGACGGCGGCCCGAGAGGTCTCGGCCAGATGCGGATTCACGCCGCCAGCTCGCCAGACGTGTCGTCTCCGCGAGTTCGGCACTCCGCGATAGATAGTCACAGGCTGCTGTGACGGATCCGCAACGGTCCTTCTGTTCGCACGCGCCACCACGTTGTTGCGTTCTAGTTGCAAGCGACGTTCAGTCTTGTCCTATGCGGAATGCGCCCTCGACTTGGGGAACCAGAGCCAATGATCCGCCCCGAGCACTGCTGCGACCAAGATGTGGTCGACTTGCTACCGGCGCCGAGCGGCTTGATCGCCGAATGAAGTCGGTGTCCCGGCGTCGCGGATTTACGATTCGGAACACGCCTTGAGCGCCGCTGACGCTAGCGAGCTTGAGTTTGATGCCACAGTCGTCGGACTTAGCCGGAGCGGTGTTGTGCTTGATGACACGAGGTTTGACCCGTCGAATCCCAGGCGCGACTCCGATGTTGGCACGCTCAACAAGGTGTTAGTCAGGCATGCGGAGCTTCTGTTCGACGGAACTGTTCTGCATCGGCCGGACGAGCCCAGTGATGTCGAGCGATTCCACCTTGGCCAGCGGGTAAATGGTGCGGTCGATTCGCGCAACCGTGTCACGATGATGCATCTCGACACTGCCGCCCACCTCGCCTACTTCGGCTTTCTGACAGCGGTGGCTCCGGCGAAGAGAGAACATCGTCACGTAAGCGCTACTCGATCTCTTGTTCAGATCTCGGATGTCGGTCGCACGCCTGCGACGACGGCAGAGATTGCAGCGGCTTTGACCAGTTGGATCACCGCAGTTATCGCAGATGATCTGCCGATTGTGACAACGATGAACCACCGGCGCTGTTGGCATATCGACGGGATTGGGACAACGACCTGTTCAGGCTCCCATCCACTGCGAACGGGCGAACTTTCGCTCGTCGACGTGGCCGCAGAAGCGGTAGGGCCGGCGCTGTTAGATCTAACAGTTGAACTGAGTGGTTAGTCTCAGATAGCTTGCTTGCTGGTCTTGGTGTCTTCAATGCAACACAGATGGTTGTCGAATGGGTGAGCGTCATTCCTTCAGAGTCGTTGTTCTGGGCCGGGTAGCGGTTTTCTATCCGCAAGCCCAAGGCAAACAGTTGACCTCAGCGAAGCGGTCGTTGCTAGCGGCCCTCGTTGCCGGCGATGGCGCTGGTGTCGATCCCACCGACTTGCTGCCACTGTCGGGCGGGACGCCAGTGGAACCTCCTGCCCTGCGAATGGCCATCTCGCGACTCCGCGCCGATGTTCCAGATGGGGCGCTGCCGACCGCTTCGGACGCCCGTTACTACTTGAGGGTCGCCGAAGATGACGTCGACGTTTGGCGACTTCGTGCGCTCGCAACCGGGGCAGATCTGATGGATTGCTCGGTCGCAGACCTCTTCCATTTGCTCCGACCTGTCGCACCGTTTGACGGTGCTGCAGCGACTGCGTTGACTGAACGAGCAGCACAACAGATAGCGCGGCACCAACGCGATCTTCTGAAGCGTGTCGGTAGGGAGAGGCCGGACTTGTTGGAGGGTGAGTTTGTCGGCCTCGTCGATGAACACTTGAGGACAGACCCGCACAACGAGCAACTGCTCCTTTGGATGGCAGGCACGCTCGCACAAAGCGGTGATCGCAAAGGGGCGCTAGACCGCATCGCTGAGGCCAGGCAGGAGATGATCGGGCTGGGGCTCGACCTCAATCAAGAGATTGCAGCGTTAGAGCAGGACCTACTCAGCGGGCAGGTCCAGGTCGTCGCTCTGACGCCCAAGTCTCGCGAAGCGCTCCCGCCGAGACTGGAGAGCGTGCGCATCGATAGCTATGTGGACGGTTCGGCAAGGCTTGAAGCCATGCTCGATGCAGTTTGGGCTTCGGGCTACGGCGGGGGTGTGTTCTCAGTGTCGGGTCGTTCGGGTTCGGGCAAGACGCGCTTCTGTGCAGAGCTTGCGGTTGCGATGCAGCGCTCCCACCGGATCGCGTACGTCGAACCACGTGGGTCAGATAGCGCTGTTGCGTATGCTGCGCTCGCAGCGGGCGTTCCGGGATTTCAGGAGAGAATCGATAGCGCCACTTCGGCATTAGGTGACACCGAGCTGTTGCGGGCGGCCCTGTGGTCTGCGGGCGTCGAATCGGTGCGGACTCTCACTAGCGAACCTGCATTGCTGTTGATTGACGACACGCAGGGCCTCGACGAGTACTCGCTCGACCTGCTCGCACACGTTGCATCAAGTGCACCGCAGCGCGGACTTACCCTCGTCCTTTCTGGTCGAGACATCGGCCATGAGCGAACCCATTCTGAGCTCGTCGGCCGGGTCTCTCTGGTCGGTGACGTTGAGCGCATCGAGGTCGCGCCGCTTACCGTTGCCGAGTTGCGTCGATTGATCGCGGAGCGAAATCCCCGCCTCGACGAGCGACGACTTCGGCATTTGTCGCAAGAGCTGGAGGTGGCTACTGGTGGCCTAGCCGGCGTAGCAGCATTGGTAGCAGCAAGCCTGGACACAGATGGTCTAGGAGCGCGGGAAACCTTAGCCTCGACTGGCGAGTCGCTCCTGGTTCGAGCGCTGGCGAATCTGTCGCCGACTGCCAGAGAGGTTGGAGTTGTCGCTTCACTAGCTGGTCCGGCATTTGATCTGCGTGTTCTTCGAGTGATGACCGAACGAAACGACGATGAGCTACTCGCTGCGACCGACGAACTCATTGGCAAAGATCTTGTTGAAGAAGTTGCCGTGGGTCAGTACCGAGTCGTGCACGTGCTTGTCGAAGCCGCATTTTTGAAGACCGAGCAAGCGACGATCTTGGCGCGTTTGCACTACAAGCTGGCCGGCTATTACCGCGAAGATGTCCATCGAAGCGCCTTCCATGAGTCTCAGGCGTTCCCTTGGGTCCCAAAGGAGCAAACGGCTAGGCGCCTGATTGAGTCAGGCGATTTGCAGCTCGAGGCTGGGTTGGTTGGCAAAGCGGCAGAGACGTATCGGCAGGCAACCATCCTGGATCCCGATGTTTCGGTGTCAATCGCGCGGAATCACTCGCGTGCGCTCGATTTGTCAGGAGCGGAGCGCTCTGCGGCTCGAGTCCGGCAGATGGCCTTCGAGGTGTTGTTGGACTCAGGGGCCTATGACGATGCATTCGCGGTCGCAACCAGTGGGCTCCCCGAAGGAGAGTCCATCGACGGCTCGCTGGAGCTGGTGGAGATGCTCCTACGGCTCGAGTCCTGCCGTGGCCACTCGCAGAATTTTGACCTAGCAGCCACACTTGCCCGCCAGCTTACGATCGTCGGGCGTCTTGACGACGCTGCTGATCGGGCGAGCGTTGCCGGCGAGCTTGCCGACACCGGCAACGAGCACGTTAAGGCTGCCGTTGCAGCTCGATTCGTGCGGTCATCAACCGCCGAGCCTCTGGCCCGTTACAGAGTGCTCGAATCGGCATCTGGCCATCTTGCGAGGGCAGAGACCGACGTGCGTAGTGACTACTTAGTTCTCGCGGCCATTGATCAATACGAGGCTGGCAGCTTGCAAGAGGCAACGTCCTTGATCAGCCGCCTCGACCTGGAGGAGCGGTTGCACCCAACGCGCACGTGGCATTCGATGCTCTATGGCGCCATGGTCGCCGCTGACACCGGCCAGTCGCAAGAGGCCCTTGTTCTTCGACGCGCCGCCTACGAATTTGGGTTGAGCGCTGGTATTGGTGAAGCGGTCAAGGCGCTGTTGGCGGCTGATTTCGTAGACCTTTGGCTGTCGGGCACCCTTGAATCCTCTTTCGAACAGCTGGGGGCGACTCCCCTGGCGCACGATCAGTCGGTGCTTTCACGGGCGGGGTGGGCACTTGCCCTTGCAGCTAATGGTGACGGCGAGTCGGCGTCGCACGTCGCGCAGCAAGTGTTCGAGACCGTCGAGCGCTCGCAGGTAACGCAAGGCGTCGCAGCTTTGGGGCTGATATGTGAACTGCTGGCGGGGTGTGCGCCGCCAGCGGTTCTTGATCGAGCCGATCAGATCCTGGCCCGCCGGGGCCGGTCGAATCTCATCATTGGCGCCTTTGCTGCATCGTTGGGCCCGATAGAGCGCTATCGAGCACATCTGCATGCTGACCAAGATTCCAAGCTCGAGCTTCTCCGAAGCTCGGTGCTGGTCGCAGATCAGAGCGGGCTTGATCGTTGGAAAGTCATTACGCGCCAGAGTCTGGCCCCCTTCGACGCTGCGATGGCAACGGAGCTCCAAAAGCTGGAAATTGGGGCGAGCTAGCTGTGGATTGTGAAGTATCGGTCGAGAATTGCGAACCTAGCGAGCCATACAACGACGTACGACCCGAGAAGCACCACTACGAGCTTCGCCTCCGAGGCACCAAGGGCTTCGGCCACGGCAACGGCTGCCGAGGCAACTCCGACGTTCAAAAGGGTCAACAGCCAATAGATCAGAATTTCGCGTCGCACGTCGGGTGTGCCGTCGGCAGGCCAGACCCAAAGTCGGTTCGCGACATACGTAGGAACGACTACCAAGATCGCCGCAGCGAGGTTCGCGGTGACGGCGCTCCAATGGGTCGCTCGCAGGAAAAACCAGTACAGAAGCAAGTTGGCCGGCGAGGCAACCAAGGTGACAAGTGCGTATCGGCCCAGCCGCTTCTCTGTGCGAATGGGGATTCTCGGTTGACGATCGAATTCCAGTGCCACTGCAGTCCTTTCAGCGCGTCCAGCGGAGGCGGGTGGGGCGCTTGCGCCCCACCCGCAGGTTTGGAGTTATGGATTTGGGTTCATTGCTGTCACCTCCTTGTTTCGTTGTTACGCGGCGTTTTGGTGCTCATCGACGCGTTCGCAGTTACGGCGATCGTTGGGTGGGACCGCTCGGAGGACGACTTGATTGGCGCCGATCACGATGCGCTTTTGAACCGCAGGCGACACGAACAAGTCCGACGGTGTGATCAGGCTTCGGTGAGATGGTCGGCACGCTTCAGTGAGTTGCCATTCCGGGGACGGGCGGACATCGTTTGTGGAGACCCGTTGCCGGTGGATAGGGCTGGGGGTTCGTGCTGGCCATGGCACCGTCGGCCAGCACGAGCGGCACGCGGCCTTGAGGCCTTCGTCGATCCAGCTGCTGCACGTCGAAAGATCGGGCGACGCTCTGTCTTCGAGTGCGGTTGCAAGTCGACGGATCTTTCGCTCAAGCGGCGAGGCCAGCGAGGGCGGGCAACAGCGGCGAGCCACCGCGGAAGCTTCGATCGCGGCGCAGAACGACCAGCCGTACGGTCGGGTCTCGGTCATCATCGAGGTGAACTGCGTAGCTACTGCTATCTCGCAACGCCTAGACAGCTGAAGGGCGCCAATAGCGACCTCGTCGTACGCGTGGATGAACTCGTCCAGCGAGCGAGAAAGAGGGCCGTTTGGGCCAAACTCGACTGTCGACAAGCCATCGAGGCTCGCGGCGACGTGGGTCGATTGTTCTCCGCCGAGGAACACCATCGGTGCGCCGGTGTAGTTGTACCGTCGGGCCCAAATCAGGTACGGAGGTGGGCCGAGCGAGACAGGCGTGGTTACGTCAATTCGAACTTCATTGACGGGCAGCACCAGATCGGCGTTCTGCGGGTCGATTTGCGGCAGCAGCAGCGGTGTCTTCATGCTGAGCAGGCTGGGGCTGATCGGGTGGGTGCTCCTGGGTACCCGCGTACCCATGAGCTCCCAGCTCGGCGTCGGCTTTGGGTGTCCATGAGTCGACCGTCGCGCTTAGCCTGCCTGCGTCTCTGCCTGTCGCCTTGCCTGTCTTCTGATCGAGAGTCAGCTCGTTGAAGGCCTCGCCGGAGCCGGGTTTGCCGGTCGAAGCGCCTAACTATGAGGAATTAGTTGGCGAGCTCAAACTGATTCGACGCAAAGGCATCACCAGCCTGCGGAATCTCGAGTTGCCAGCACTTGAGCGTGCGGTTCGGGCGGCGGGCATGGCGGAGTTCTCTGGAGAAAGCGTCACCGCACCCATGACCGAGGAAATGCTCCGGGTGGGGCTCGCGACTCTTGACGGCGGTCTTGCCGGCTCGGCGATGAGTATCGCATTCGGACTAACCGCCGGGTACCGCGACGCTTCGCCGTCGGATCTGCGCAAGGCCGCTGCGCAGGAGATGAACTTGTCGGTGAATCACTTCCGGAACGTGCGGGAGCCGCAGTTCATCGGCATGTTGGCCGAGGAGATCCTGCGGATAGTGCATCGGAATCACTTGCGACTGACGGCATTAGCGATGGAGCGACGCACCCCAGTCGCAACTCGTCTCGCCATTGGCTGGCTGGACCGTTTTGAGGCGATGTACCGGGTTTGGACACCGGTGTCCGCTCTGGGTGGCGACCTGTCCGCTTATCGCTCGACTTTGCTAGAGGATCCGAGCGTCTGGCAGGAGGCGGAATCAGCTGATGGCGCCAACGATGGGTACTCGAACGAAGTCCAAGCGAGGGGACACATGCGTTCGGCGTTGGCTTCGTATTGCCGGTTTCAGCTAGCGCTCCAAAGATTCGTCATTGAACGAGGTGGGCTATGGCTTCTGTCCGATAGTCAAGCGGAACTCGAATTGGCGGACAGCGTTTACCGGATCGGTTGGCATTGCCCGACTAACGACCAGGACGACTCGTATTTGCGGATTGCGTATGGAGAACGATGTCGCGGTGAAGCACACAATTTCTTCAAACTGATTCCTGTTGACGATGTGTTGAGACAGACCCAAATCGAGTGGTTCGAATGGGGCGAATCGTGCGAGTGCACGTGGGAAGTCGGAACCACTGTTGGCGGTGAACGATTTGCGACTCATCGTCATCATGCAGACATCGATCCCAAGTGTTGGTTGCATGCCGTGGTTTGTGCTTGTAGCGACTTCATGGCTTTGCTTGACGACGACTGGGCGCGAATCGCGGATTGGTATCGGATCCCAGCCACGAGGCCAAGGCCGGGGTTGCACGGTGAAGGGCTGTACGAGAAGTGGGGACGCATGTGAGCAGACGTCAACTAGGTACACGTGTACCCAGCATCGCCTGGCATTCCACGAGACCCTCGTGGCGATGAGTGAAACGGCCGAAGTGACGAAGTCGGAGTTTGCATCCTTAAGCGACTTTCTTGGCTTCATCGTGATCCCACCAACCCATGAATGGGGTGCTCCTCGGGGTTCTGTGGCCGCGTGGATCGCTGCACACCTTGCTGCCAGCGTTGCGTATCTAGGCGTGGTGATCGGTAGTGCACCAGCGAGCGAATGGTGGCGAGTTTTCTTACTGTGTGCTTGGGTCGTTCTCGGGTCTGGGCTGCCGCTCCTAGCGGCTCGGCGGATCGTGATGTCTGAGCAGACTCCCTTGCTTCGGCCAGTCCTTTTGCGCCGCACGCGCTTGTATAGCCCCGATGCCAAGCTTGGTCTCTATCTGACCGCGACCTACGTGATCTATACAGTCGCTCAAGGGCTCGGTCGATATGCAGTTGTAGGACAACTGACACTGCTGGGGCTGGTCCTTGGTCTGCGGATAGCGGGTCTCGACGCGTGGCGTGCTCGTTCCCGACCTGCGTTGAGCTATGCCAAGGCGGTAGTTTCAGTCGACGGCATCGGTCGGATCATCTCGGCGCTATTGATTGCTGCTGGCGTTCTCGCATTCATGGCGTTCGCCATTGACCCGTTCTTCCTCGAGGGACCGGATGACACGATCGGTGATTTCCTCGGCGGCGTCACCCGCCGTCAACAGTTTCTTGAGCTGGCGGTGGTGTTTGTAGTGCTCCCTCTTCCTATCGCAGTGGTATGCGAGGGCATTTCGGCCGCAAGTCGATATGAGCAAGCGATGGCTGATGAACTGGAGCTCGAGACCACTCGAACAGAACGGCTGAGGACCCGGCGAGATGTGGGCATAGCGCTGCACGACGACGTTGAGACGAAGTTGGGTCAGGCCGAGGAGCTGTCGGGCGATCCGCAGCTCATCAGATTGCTATGGGAGGTCCGGCAAGGACTGCGTCTCCGGCAGATTCAGCTACGTGACGACGTGACCACGAAGACCGTCGGCCAGACCCTTGCTCGGCCGATTCGGGATGCGAACCGCTCTCTGTCCGTTGACCTGTCGCTCGTGCACGATGAAAGTGTCTTGGATACGCCGATCTCGGCTGCTGACTCGGCGTTGCTTCATCGCGTTGCTTATGTGCAGCTCAACAATTCGAGCAGGGCAGGGAGGCCAACCGCGGAGCTTGCCGCGCAGCTCGTTGGGTCTTCGGTGGTCGTGGGGTACACCGACTATGGCCGATTCAGCATTGATGATGCTTTCGAAATCGGTGGCGGTTTGGCTGATCTCAGAACATCGCTCCGTCGCTTCGGAGGCGAGTTCTCGCTTCACGACGACGGTGAACGCGTGCGCTCGGTCGCCGTGTTGCCCCTGGGAACATCCGATGGATAGCTCGCTGGGGTCGAATGCCATTGCAATCGTGGATGACGTCCACTTCTTTGGGGACAGAGCCGCAATGGCCCTCAGGGCCGCGTTCCCTGAAATCCAAGTTCATGTGTTCGACCGCCCGCGCAAACTCATCAGCTCAGGCCTTGAATTCTCCCATGCCTTGGTGGATCTCCACTTCGGCAAGCGGGACGTGGATGCATTTGACCCCCTTGCTCGAGAGACCGAATCTGGCGTTAATGCCATCGACTACTTGCGCTGGGATCAGCCCGAGTGCAACGTCGCAGTCGTATCGATCTTGAGCAATGGCGGCCCACTGATCGAGGAACTCGCCAGAGCAGTGCGCTCAACGTGGCCCGACATACCATTCCTGTGGAAGCAAAATTCGATGATGAGCGAGCGCCTAACCAGATTTGTCGAGACCAATCATGCTCCGGACAACGCAGAGATCAAGTTGATCCTTCGTGACGTAGTGCCCGTCGAACCGGCCATCATTCGGGACCAGCTGAGGAGTTCCCTCTATCCGGGTGGGACCGTTCGCCTTCTCTTAGCCCTCGCGGAGATGCCGGATCCACCGTCTCGCGCCGCTGCCGCGGCGGCACTTGGTATCACGCCGCATTCCGTGAGGAATCTGGCTGATCACTGCGGCCGGGCCCTGCGGGCAGCAAAGGCTCTCGGCGAGGATGAACAGGGTGGCTTGGCGCGACTCTGGTTGTGGGCGCATGCGCGTCGTCCGATTCTTGAGCGTTGGCTCGCTGAATAGACCAGCCCGGCGCGAGGTCTTGTTGCACCTTGGTTGCGGCTAATCGCAATTCTGTGATCATGCTCTGGCCCACATCTGCAAAACCTTCGATCACCGATCACATTCGCATTCTGTTTGCTAATGGCGTTGATCGGGATCGAGCGATCGTGCCGAAGAATCGGCCTATCGAACCGCCTCCGGAGCAACTCTTTCCGCATTCCGTGGTAATTCCGAGAGCCAACGTCCGAGAAATCCTCGTGATCGAGTGGGACGCGGGCTCGATTGAGACTCACGTGGTTGACGTATGAGCCAGTTCGGTGGTGCCTCGTTGGGTGGTGGCGCTGGCCGCTCACTTTCCCGTCGCCGCGGGATCATTCCGAGGGGCGTGCCGCGTCTTGGGGTTGCTTTGGCTGCGCTTATTGCGATCGTGTTCGTCGGTGCTATCGCGTACGCCTATTTCACCAGCGAAGCCACCGGCGGGGAGGCGCGTGCCGCATGCATGCTGGTCATCGACCAAACGCAGTCTGTGTCGCACGAGAGCGTGCTCGACAAGTACCACGATGCCGCCCGGCAGGTCGTTAGAGGCTGCGATGAGCTCGATGCCGAACTCGCGATTGGTCATTTTGACCTGGCGAGGGCAAAGCTGGACTATGTAGACGGCCAAGATGGTGGCACCACTTTCTCCCTCTATCCGCCGCTCGACGACAATGACCAGCGGCAGGAACGGGACGAGCGGGACGCTGTGCAGGCGGCCATGGATGCTGTCGATGACCTCTTCGACCAACAGCCTGATAGTGAGGCAGTTCGCGGCAGCGATATCTTGACCCCGCTCGCTACCGCCGCTCATGATCTCAGCGCTATGTCAAGCCTTGTTGGGGCGAGCGAGAAATACCTGGTCTTGTTGACAGACGGTCAACAACTCGGCGAGTCCGTCAACGTGAACGTGTTTACGTCGCCAGACGTGGCTGTTGACCCGTTGGTCGAAACCGCACGTGGCCTTGGGCTTATCCCGCCGCTCGAGGGCGTTCAGACGTCTGTTGTCGGCGTTCGTGGGTCTCTCGGTCCTGATGACGGTGGACTCGACGACTGGTTTGAGGCGAAATTGGCAGAGTTCTGGAACGACGTGATCACCGAGGGCGGCGGTCGTGTCTGCGAAATGTCGATCGACAGCCTCGTCTTCCCAGGGAGGTGCTGATGCTGTCGTCTCGAAGCATCGACACGTTGGCTGAGGCCATCGCTGATCAGATTGAACCGGGCCAACTCACAAGCGTCTTGCTGCGACGGTTCTTTCGGGCCGGTCGTCGTGTGGGCCGTAAACGGCGCCCTGCCGAGTCGTACGCGAAGTTCGTCGAGGACGGGGTTGACCGTGCAGTGGCAGCGCACATGGAGCGGTTCGTTGAGCGTCGCACGATGTTGACCATTGAGGTGGGCCGAGTCGACGCGGAGATCTCCGTGGCGCGGGAGGAAATCAGCGAGCGCACGGAACGTCTCGAGAGGTCAACGGCTAGTCCTCCGATGGCGCCCGACCCGCTCGACGATCCCACGGGACGCGTTCATGCACTCGCGCTCAAGCGACACTTCGAGTCACTCGACCGTGAGCGCAGGGCACTTGCGGAGTCCGAGAGACGAGTGCTTGAACTCACTCAAAACCGAGCTTCGGTCGATGGAGAGCTCGTCGAACTCGGTCATGCGTTCTCGGAGCGAATCAACGGTTCGTACCGCGCCGGTCAGATGGTGTGGGACCGGTTTTGCATGGGTTTTGAGGCCGGTCGGAACTCGCGCGGTCGCCCCGACTTCGAGGGTGACAGTCCGTTGCGCGATTTGGACTTCCGACGCCCCGTCGAGGTCAACCGTGCTATCGAGCGAGAGGTTGCGTGATGGGATTCTTCGACCGATTCCGTAGAACCAACGATGGGGGATCGAGCATCGCTGGAACGTCAGTGATCGAGCTGTCGAATGCCAGCGATTTGCCCATGGGTATGGGCGGGTCATCGCCGATCCAAGCGCGGCTCGAACAGCTGCGGCTCACCGCTACAAGTCAAGCAGTTGAGATTGCGCAGACCCCCCTCGATCCTGCGGCCTGGGCGGGAGGGCGGATGGCGTTTGCAGCGGAGCGAGCGCTCGCCGCAGATTATGAAGCTGCGAGAGCGGACCTCCAGAACTTTGCAGCTTCGAGCGCTGATGAGGCTGTTCAGTCACTCCAGTCGGTCGCCGAGAGTGTCGCGGTCTGGCGCGATCGATTGGCGACGATCGACTACCGCCTGGCGACGATCGCAGGACTTTGGCGACAGAAGTTCGAACGAATCGCCAACGATCCCCACGAGTTCGGTCGATACGAGCGAGCCGTGTCTGAAAAAGCGCGAGTGGTGTATTACGCCATCGGGTTCCTCTTCGTCGCGAGCGAATTCATGGTTTCAGCTGCGCTATTCAGAGGAATCAGTGGATTCCCAGGCGGCCAATACGTGCTCGCGCTAGGCGTCGTGCTCATGTTGGTCGTGGTGCCCCATTACTCGGCAAAGGGACTCAAGGAGGGATTCACGCGGTTCCACCAATTCAACGAGCACCGCGTTGAGGACGCGAGTAAGACGCCAAGTCCGGAGCTGGTAAGAAATGTCGCGCATGAAATCACCGACGACTATGGATTCCGCGCAGCCTCACTTGTCGTTGGCCTCTTACTGGTCGCCTTTATCTTGCCTCTTTCGATTCTCAGGGCCGACGAATCGACAAGTGGCGGCGCGGCCTGGACCTGGTTTTTTATTCTGCTTCAAGCGTGCATCTCTGGCTACTTCTTCCTTAGGGAGTGGTATGACCACGGCACGCTGTCGTCGAACCTGAAAGCGTTGAGCGACCGGCGCGACGAGCTCAATTCGGAGAGGGATGAAGCCGTTGTCGAGCTCTCCGCCGTGCACACCGAGTTCAAAGCCGCTGCTGTCGTGCTTGCGTTCGTACTCACGCAGTACCCACGCTGGGATAGCCATGCGGTCATGACCTTTAACGCGACGATCCAGCACATGCGCCATACGATTGGGTTAGCCCAGCCTGATTTCAGGCCGTTGCTGGACACCGCCGTGGTGCCATCGCTCTCGACCCCAGCGCAGTCACGAGACCTCGATGAGTTCGATGGAATCGAACGGTTTCATCATGAGCTTGTCGCAGACGGTCCCACTTCGCGTCGCTGGTGGCTCGACATGAAGCTTCCGGGTGCGCTTGACGGAGACGATTTCGGCTTCGCGCCGGCCTGGCTCATCACAACATCACCTGAAGCAATTCTGCGTGCTGCTTTGACGTCAAGAGGTTTGGAGTTCGAGTATGAGCGGCCTGCGGTGTTCGATGACTACCTCGAGATCGACTGGGCGGAACCTGCACCGTGGGAACTTGATCCCGCCGATGCGCTCACCGTCGTCTCAGCGAATGGTGCTCATACCTCCGAGGACGATGAGTCTGGCGAGGAGGTCGAGACAGTGATCGATGCTTCGGATCATGTCGATGATCGCCAATTGTCGCCAGACGGTTCAAACCCAAACGAAGGATGATGAGGAGGCTAGCGCTCGCCGGGCTCTGCCTATGGGCGGTTGTGTCCTGCCGAGCGGCAGACGAGCCGAACGCCGGTTCTTCCGCTGGTCCAACATTTGTTGCACCGAGTACGTCCGACTCCATTAGCGCTCTGCCATTGCCCGAGCAGCGAAGCGCTGTGCCGGTGCCAGCCGATGATCGGCCTGTCGTGCTTCAACTAGCGCCAACACCTACGGTTCCTGAGCCAACGCCGAGGCCAAAGCCGACTGCGACGCTCGCCCCAGCTCCGACTTCAACGCCGGTGCCAGCTCCGACTCCAAGGCCGACAACGACCCTGCAGCGCCCCGTTGTCGATCCAACGCCGATTCCGAAGGTTCCGCCGCTCCCGACTGATCAGCTGTTTGAGACCGACTCTGCGGTGCTACGAGCTGAATCTACGGCACCGCTGCAAGCGTTCGCTGATCAGATTTTGACCGAGTGTCCAGAGGCAAAGATCGAACTCATTGGTCATACCGACACCCGGGGTTCGGTTGCACACAACCTGCAACTCTCCGCTGATCGAGCCGAGGCTGTGAGGAGTTGGCTCGTTGAGTACGGGCTCGAGCCCGGAAATGTTGCAGCTCGGGGTCTCGGCGAATCGCAGGCCGTGCCAGACCATCGAAACGGCAGGTTCGACGAGGAGATCGGATCGAGGAATCGCCGTGTCGATGCGGTGCTGGTCGACGATTGACGCGTAGCGGGGACAGTAGAAGACTCAAAGGCGTGTTGCGTTCGCACACCAGCACTGTGTGCGAGTAACTTGGCGCACATCGGGCGGCGGGCTCGGTTGCTTCCCTATGAATGCACCCATCATCCCCTTTGAAGACCTCGCCACCGCCGACCTGATCGTCGATGCCGTGTACGAGGGCGGTCTCGGAAGCTCATTTACCAACGAGCCTCTGCACCACCTGCTGCCGGTCGGCAATCAGGGGGGCTTCCGCTATCGGGGCTCTGTCACACCGTTCGCTGTACAGATGGTTGTGCTCTATTCCTCGGGCCACGATCCCGACTGGCCCGACTACCTCGACACGCATACGGGTCGCTTCGTCTACTTCGGCGACAACAAGACGCCCGGAAGCGAACTGCACGACACCCCACGCGGCGGCAATCGCATCCTCAAGGCCGCGTTCGAAGCCGCCCATGACCCCGATGCGTATGTACCGCCGTTCTTCCTCTTCGAGAAGACCGGCACCCGGCGCAATGTGCGCTTCCGCTGCCTAGCCGTGCCGGGCAATCCGCATGTTGCAAACGACAGCGACCTGGTTGCCATATGGCGAACGACCAAGGGTGAGCGTTTCCAGAACTACCGCTCTGTGTTCACCGTGCTCGATGTCGGAACGGTGCCGCGTGAGTGGATCAACGACATCGAGGCCGGTGACCCCGACAGCGAGAACTGCCCTGGTCCATGGTTCGAGTGGTCGGTGCGCCGCCACATCACCCCGCTTGAGGCGCCTCGCACGGTTACGCATCGCAGCAAAGAAGAGCAGCTGCCGGCCGATGCCGAGGGTCTGGCGATGCTGCGTGCGATCCACAGGTACTTC